>WNGO01001029.1_pt1 | contig 21505 bp, 19 predicted proteins | sample 5400511 | NCBI WGS metagenome assembly WNGO01 (sample SAMN13153380, study PRJNA577476) | soil metagenome | isolation source: 20 cm soil or saprolite under Garry oak tree replicate 2 | place: USA:California | collected 2016-06-15 | reverse complement strand
CTGGTACCGATCGTACTTTTGCTCAGCGCCACGGCTGCCCGTCGGTTCTTCTTTATCTTCCTCGGGCTCGGGTTTCTGAGCGGCGCAGTGGGGCTGGCGGAGGCCATCCATCGGGCGAGCCTGTTGCATCTCACGGCCGGCGAGTTCCTCAACTTCACGTATCGTGCCTACGCCGGCGGCCAGTACACGGAGCTGCTCATCCTGTTCGGCGTCGTGGCCATGCTGGGTAGCTTTCGAGGCGCCTGGAAGCAGCCGCTGCACGCGGCCGCGATGGTGGCGTTCATCTACGCCGCGATTCGGTTTCGCCTGTACTTCACCAGGCTCTACTGGATCGCGCTGGGCCTGATCGTGCCGCTGAGCCTGCTCGTTATCCTGCCGCGCCGGGCGCTGCGGTCGGGGTTGATCGTGGCCGTGATCTTGGGATCGGTGTTCATCGTCTCGACACCGCTAATCAGCGCCCTTTTCAATCAGGTCGATATCGGCAGTCGCTTGACGCCGGCCAACAATGTCTCGATCGAGTTTCGCGCCATCGAGTCCAGGCTGCTGGCGGAGAAAGTCGTGCATCGGCCGCTGACGGGCTGGGGCCCGGGTGGAACGATCGCCCCCAACATCCCGGAGGAGCCGCAACGGAACGACACCTCGAGCTTCTTCGACGGCTACCTGGGCGTTGCCTACAAGTTCGGACTGCTCGTGCTCGGCGTGCTGATCGCCGGAATTCTTTTCGCCGGTTGGGCGATGAACCGGGCGCTTCGGCGGCCGCGCTCGCGGCTCGACGCCGCCCTGATCGCCGGGGCCGCCGTCTATCTGCTCGGGGTCTTGATCACCTCGCCGGCGCAGGACCTGCTCTTCAGCAACTTCAGCGCCATCCCGCTGGCTCTGATGATGGGGATCGGCCTGCGGCTCGGCGCTCAGCCCGAGGCGGCGACGCGCTCGTAGACCTCGATCGTTTGCCTCGCCGCCGCGTCCCAGGAAAAGGCGCGCACGCGCTCCTGGCCGGCCGCGACCAGGGCTGCGCGGCGCACCGGATCGGTGACGACCTCGAGGATGGCATCGCCGATGGCGGACGCGTCGCGTGGGTCGACGTAGAGCGCCGCGGCTCCGGCGATTTCTTCGAGGGAACCTTCGCGGCTGGTGACGACGGCGGTCCCCGAGGCCATCGCCTCCAGCACGGGGAGCCCGAATCCCTCATCGAGGGATGGATAGACGAAGGCGGCGGCGCCCCGGTAGAGCGCGCGCAGCTGCGCGTTCGTCACGGCGCCGAGGTCCTGGACGCGGTCCGAGGCTGACGGCGGGATGACGGCGCGCCGGCCGCGCCAGGGCGCCCCCACGAGGACCAGTCGATGATCGATGCGGTCCGCGACATGGAGGAAGCCCTCGATCACCCGCGCGACGTTCTTGCGCGGCTCGCCGGCGCCCATGGCGAGGAGGTACGCGCCACCGGCCGGCGGGTCCCCGGGAGCCGTCGACAGGAAGTCGCCGTCGACGCCCTCGCCGATGACGGCGATCTTCGATGGCGCAAACCGGCCGATGGCGACCAGGTCGCGCTTCGACGTCTCGGAGACGGTGATGACAGCGTTCGCCCGCCGGCTGAGCGACATCTGGAAGGCAAAGAACGCCCGGTGCGGGGCATTGCGCAGATAGTCCTCACGATATTTCAGGGGAATCGCGTCGTGGACGGTGACGACGACACGACTGCCGGCGAGCGGCTGGAGGGCGAGGCCGCCGGCGCCGCTGGCCCGGTGAAAGACATCGATGCGATGACGGCGCAGGGCGAGCGGCAGGCGCAGTTGCTCCCACGCGATCTCCGGCGCCGAGGCGACCGGAAGGGCGATGCCCCGCCCGCGCGTCCAGTCATCGAGGACCGCCGGCCGGTGCGACGCATCGAAGACGAGAAAAAACTGATGTGCCGTCGCCAGCATGGGCGGCACCAGGTTGCGCAGGTAGGTGGCGACGCCGGATGGCCCTTCCGCCAGCGGTCGGATGTCGATCGCGATGCGCAGCGAGCTCGCCGCCGGCGCGACCCTCAGCGGCCGCTCAACCGCGCCAGCACGCCGAAGGTCCGGACAACGATGACGGCGTCGAGCACGACCGACTGGTGCTTGACGTAATAGAGGTCATATTGAAGTTTTGTGACGGCATCTTCCACCGAGGCGCCGTATCCTTCATTGACCTGGGCCCAGCCGGTCAGCCCGGGCTTGACCTCCAGCCGCGTCCGGTAGAAGGGGATCGACTTTTCCAGCTCGGCGATGAGCTGCGGCCGCTCCGGCCGGGGCCCGACCACGGTCATGTCGCCCTTGAGAATCGTCAACACCTGGGGAAGCTCGTCGAGCCGGACCCGCCGCAGGAAGCGGCCCACGCGGGTGATGCGCTCGTCGCCGGGGACGGCCCAGCGAGCCTCATCGCCCTTTTCGGCATCGCGGCGCATCGTGCGGAACTTGAGCAGCCGAAAGGTGCGCCCGTGCAAGCCCGTGCGCCATTGGGTGTAGAAGATGGGGCGCCCCGAGTCGATCAGGATGGCGACCGCCACCAGCGGGCCGAGGACCAGCAGGACGACGAGTCCCAGCAGCGAAAGCACGATGTCGACGAGACGCTTGAGCGCGGTGTAGGGCCGGTTGAGGAGCGCGCGGTTGGGAAGATCCATGATCCAGTAGTGGTCGATCTGGCTCAGCGGGACCTGGCCGGTGAGTTCTTCGTAGAGCTGCGCCGCCGGCGTCACCTTGATGCCGAGATTGCGACAGGCGACGAGCTGCTCGAGCGTGCTCTGTGACTGCAGGACGTCCTTCCCCACCACCACTTCGCGCACCTGGATCTCGTCGGCCAGGTCGGGCAGCGCTCGCAACTCACCAAGCAGCGGGAGGCCGCCGTCGGGGTGACGGCCGGAACCCGCATCGAGGTAGCCGACCACCCGGTAGTGCTCGGACCAGCGTGGCAGCGTGCCATGAGCGAGCTGCGCGAGGAAGTCGTCATCGCCGGCGAGAACGATCTGGCGAGCGAACATGGGCAGCGTCAGGACCGAGAGATAAATCGAACGCCAGAGCACGAGCAGCACGTAGGCGATGAAGAGCCACCAGGCCCACACGATGCGGCCGGTGAAGCCGCGGGCGAAAAAGGCGAGCCCGACGAACGTCAGGCTCTGGAACAGCATCGCCCGCAGCATGGCGGGCACGAGCGAGCTCGCCCTGGAGGACAGCTGGATGTCATAGGCGCCGTTGACCCAGGCCCACAGCCACCAGGCCAGCACCGCGGTGGCCGCGATCGAGACCGAGCGCGGCCCGGACGCGACATCGAATCGCGGAGGGCGCAGGATGGCGATCGTCAGCGCGCCGCCGAGCCACCAGGTCGCCGCATCGCCGACGAGCAAGAGCAAGCGTCGCTCGACGGCGCGAAGCGAGAAGTGGCGGGTCCTTGTGGTCCGCGTGGCGACCGGCGAGGCCCCTTCAACCCCTGGCTTGCCGGTGATCGTCATGCTTTCGTCTCCGAGCGCGGGCTCGACTCGGGGGTGCTCGTCAGGAAGGCTTCGCGTTCTTGAGGATGCGGCACCTCGAAGGGCGCCTCGCTGCGGATGCGGACTTTCTTGATGCGAGTCCCCTGCACCGCCTCGACCCGAAGTTCGGCGTTGCCCAGCTTGAGCGTCGCGCCAACCTTGGGGGCGGCGCCCAACTGGTTGAGGACATAACCGCCGATCGTGTCGTAGTCATCCGCGGCGATGTCGAGTTTGAGGAGCTCATTGACGTCGTCCACGCTGACCCGGCCGTCGAGGATGACTTCATTGGGAGAGATGAATTGAATCTCGTCCTCTTCGCCGATGTCGTACTCGTCCTGGATCGGTCCGACGATCTCCTCGAGAATGTCCTCGATCGTGACCGCGCCGGCGGTGCCACCGTACTCGTCCACGACGATCGCCATGTGCACGCGATTCTTGCGCAGGTCGCGGAGTACGTCCTGGACCTTGTTCGACTCGGGCGTGAAGTATGGCTTGCGCGCGATCTCTCGGAGCGACTTCTTCTCGCCGCGAACGACGGCGCGGAGCAGGTCTTTCGCGTACAGCACGCCGACGATGTGATCCAGGTTGCCCTCATAGACGGGGATCCGGGTATGGCCATGCTTGGTCACGAGATCGACCGCTTTCTCCACCGGCTCGTTGACCTCGATCGCCACCAGGTCCGTGCGCGGAACCATGACCTCGCGAACCCGCATGTCGCCCATCTCGAAGATGCCGTGGATCATCTCGCGCTCTTCTTCTTCGAGGACACCCTCTTCTTCGCCGACGGAGACGAGCATCTTGAGTTCTTCCTCGGTCACGAATGGGCCGCGCACCTGGGCCTTGGCGCCCATCATGCGAAGAATCAGCCGGGTCACCGCGGTGAGGACGAAGACGAGCGGTCGCATCGCGAGCGTCGCCCAGGCGACCAGCCGCGCCATGCGGAGCGCGACTTTTTCGGCGCGCTGCAGGGCCAGGGTCTTGGGTGTGATCTCGCAGGCGACCAGCACGATCAGCGACAGCACCAGGCTGACCAACCACTCGGCCACGCGCTCGCGATAGAGATGCAAGGCGAGCAGGGTGGCGGCCGACGAGGCCACGATGATGGCCACCGTGTTGACGATCAGGATGGTGGACAGGTAGGCGTTCGGATCGCGATGGAGCCGCTCGATCACCAGCGCCTGGGGGACTTTCTGCTCGACGAGCTGCCGTAGCCGCACGCGCGATATCGACGTCAGCGACGTCTCGGCGGAGGCGGCCAGCCCCGCCAGGACAAGCGCGATGGCGATGATGACGAGTTCGAGCCAGGCGGTGGTATCCAAGGTATTACCCGCTACTTGAAGAGCTCGCTGACGGAACGATCCTCGTGGACCCGTAGGATCGCCTCGGCGAGCAATGGCGCGATCGACAGGATTTTGATCTTGGGATGCTGTTTGGCCGGCGGCAGCGGAACCGAGTCCGTGATCACGATCTCCTCGATGGGCGAGTCGACCAGCTTGCTGACGGCATCGCCGGCGAGCACGCCATGGGTGGCCAGGACCCGAACGCTGGTCGCGCCCTCGGCGCGCAGCGCGTTCGAGACGCCCACCAGCGTGCCACCGGTCGAGATGAGGTCATCGACGACGACGGCGTCCATGCCGCGGACATCGCCGACCACGCGCTGCTCACTCACGACGTCATCCTTGGGGCGGCGCTTGTAGACGAAGGCAATCGGTAGATCCAGCAAGCGCGCGACGTCGCCGACGCGCTTGGCGCCGCCCACGTCCGGCGAGACGATGACGGCATTCGGCAGATGGAGCTTGCGGATGTATTCGACGAGGAGTTTCTCGGCCGTCAGGTGATCGACGGGAATATCGAAGAAGCCCTGGATGGCGTCGGCGTGCAGGTCGAGCGCGATGACGCGATTCGCGCCGGCCAGGGTGATGATGTCGGCCATCAGCTTGGCCGAGATCGGGTCGCGGGCCTGGGTCTTTTTTTCCTTCCGGGCATAACCGTAGTAGCTCATCACGGCGGTGATGCGACCCGCGGAGGCGCGCCGCAGCGCGTCCAGAATGATGAACAATTGCATGTAATTCTCTGACACCGGCTCGCAGGTCGGCTGGATGAGAAAGACATCGGCGCCGCGCACGCTCTGCGCGATCTTGACGTCGATCTCGCCGTCGGCGAAGCGCGTGATTTTCATTTCGTCCAGGGGCTCGTGCAGCGCCTCGGCGATTTTCCGTGCCAGCGCGGGGTTGGCGTCACCCGAGAGAAGCTTGAGCGCGCCCGGCTGCTTGGGCGCCCTCTCGGGTGCCTGCGGCCGCATATCGACTCGCTCGCCGACCCTGGGCTGCGCTATGTCGAGTCCTCCCGTTTTCGGCGTCCCCGGCGCCGTTCTGTCCAGCCCGGAACGGTCTTCTGCTCCGAGCGTTCGACCGCCAGGCTCCCCGCCGGCACGTCCGCCGTGATCACCGACCCCGCCGCCGTGTACGCGTCCTCGCCAACCCTGACCGGCGCTACCAGAATCGTATCGCTCCCGACCTGCGCCCGGTCGCCGATCTCCGTCCGGTGTTTGTCGACGCCGTCGAAATTCGCCGTGACCGTCCCGGCGCCGATGTTGGCGTTGGCGCCGACATCGCTGTCCAGCACCGCGCTGAAATGGGAGATCGCCGTCCCCGCGCCGATGTGCGAGTTCTTGATCTCGGCATGGGTGCCGACCCGGACGCCATCATCCAGCACGCTGCCGGGGCGCAGCCGGCTGAATGGCCCCACCTGGACGTTCTGCGCCAGGGTCGACTGATCGACATGGGCTCGCTCGATCCGGCAGGCATCGCCGATGATCGAGTCGCGGATCTGGGCGAAGGGTCCGATGACGCAGTCCTCGCCGATGCTCGATTCGCCAGAGATCAAACTGAACGGCAGGACCACCGTGTCGCGGCCGATCTGGACGTCGGCGTCGATGAACGTGGTCGCCGGGTCCGCGATGGTGACGCCACCGCTCATCAAATCGTCCAGGATCCGCCGGCGCATCACCCGCTCAGCCTCCGCCAGTTGCCGGCGGTCGTTGATCCCGAGGATCTCATTGCTGTCCCCGACGGGCAGCGTGTGCACCTTGCCTTTGATCAGGCGCACGATGTCGGTCAAGTAATACTCCCCCGCCCGGTTCTTGTGTTCCAGCTTGGCCAGCGCCGGCCAGAGCTCGCGGCCGCTAAAAACGTAGACGCCGGAGTTGACTTCGCGAATACCTCTCTGTTGGTCCGTCGCGTCTTTCTCTTCGACGATGTCCCGTACGGCGCCGTTGCGCGCCCGGACGATCCGGCCGTAGCCACGTGGATTTTCCAGCTCGGCCGTCAGCAGCGTGACGGCGGCACGAGACTTCTCGTGCTCGGCGAGCAAGGCGGCCAGCGTCTCGCCGCGAAGTAGCGGCGCGTCGGCGTAAATCACGACGACGGGGCCCGGTGTGCGGTGGGCATCCGTGACCTGTGCCAGCGCGTGCCCGGTGCCAAGCGCCTTGGCCTGGGAGACCGTCTGGCCCTCGCCGTTGAGAACGGCCTGGACCCCGTCCTGGGTGGGATTGACCACGACCAGCGTGCGCGCCGGGTCGAGCGCGCGTGCCGCCGCCATCGACCAGAGCAGCATGGGGCGGCCGGCCACCGGATGCAGGACTTTGGGGATCCGGGAGTTCATCCGGACGCCTTTGCCGGCCGCCAGGACCACGACCGTAACGCGCGGCTCCGACGAAACAGCCCGTTTGGGCGCCGCGGATGCGTGAGCGCGCATGGGAGGGATTGCCGCCGATTATACCTTGCGATTTACTGGCACCCTTTGCGAGCAAGTCCCAGACCGAAGGTCAGCCGCCGAATCGGGTGACCAGGTCAAGATCGTCACCCAACGGCGTCGCCACGCCCGACCGGCGGTCGAGCAGTTCCAGGTCGGACGAGTTGTTCGCCCCAGCGGCGAAGATGAGGTGATCGTCGTCGATCCACCCGATCGGTCCAAATCCGGCCACCCCGGTCGAGGTGCGGCTGCCGTCGAGACTCACGAGCGAGATCGCGCCGGTCGACACGCCTGGACCGGCGCCACCGCAGGCGGCCATGGTACCGCTGGGCGAGAGCGCCCGGCAATCCGCGGGCAGCGCGCGCCGAGCGCCATCCCATGGCTGGACGAACGTCCCGGCGTCGGCGGCACACAGCGCTCCGGTGTTCGCGACCAAACCGATGGCCTGGGTGGGCGGCTCGCAAATCGCCGAGCGGCGATCCGCCGTAGTCGCATCGACGACGTGATAGCCGTTGATGGCGTCGTATGGGTTGCCAGCTCCGTATTGCGCCGCCGCCGGACCGATGGCAAGGATCAGCCCCGTGCCCACCCATCCAACGGGCCAGACGTACGAGCTGGATGACGAGAAGATCTCGACGTGATTTCCTCCACCGACCAGGTTCTCGACATACAGGCGAAGCGCCGCGGGATGCGCCGCGTAATCGATCGTTGATACCGCGATTCGAGTGTCATCGGGAGACACAGCGAATCCCGCCTGGACGGTTGCGGTGCCCGGCAGATGAGTCGTTAGCGTGTTCTTGCCGTCGACTGATAGCGATCGGACCTCGCTGTTGCCGTTGATGTAGTAGAGACGCGTGGCAGATGCGCTCACGAGCGGCATCACGATCGCTGGCGCCCCTCCAGTCCGTATCCGGGTGCGATTGACGGCATTAACGGTGGCAACCGTCTTTCCGCTGGAATCGATCGCCCGAAGCGTGTACGAATCGCCGCTCGCACCGCCGATGAGCACGGCATAGCCACCGTGGATTGTCGCGGGGCTGGCGGCTGAGCTCGGAGTTGGCGTCGACGTGCCCGTTGCGCTGGGCGTCGATGCCGCCCGTGGGCTGCCACAACCGGCGACGGCCACGCTCAGGGTGATGCCGAGCGCGAGGCGTTGGAGTCGCTGCACGTCAGGCGGCGAGGTCGTCGAGGTCCGGATGGCGCGTGTCGGCGGCGGTCTCCGGCGCGAAGCGCCCGCGAAACTGGGGGCTCATCCGGTCGAGGCGCCGGCCGAGCTTGTAGCCGTATCGCTGCGCGACGTCTTCCATCGCCAGATAGGGCAGCCGGCCCCAGGCCAGACCGCGCAGCAGGTACCAGGTGGCCCGTTTCACGAAGTGCCGTGAATCCGGCCAGAGCGTACCGCCTTCGTCGCCGTAGTGCTGGTCGGTGAAGCCGGTCAACAGCGCCAGCCGGTAGGCCGCCTTCAGGCTGCCGGCCACCGCCGTGGTGATCACGGCATCCGGGGCGTAGGCGATCGTGTAGCTGGCCAGCACCACCTGGCGCGCCCAAACACGATCCGCCCCAACCGGCAGGTGCTCGTTGAAATGGATCCCCCGCCAGACCGAGCGACGCAATGCCGCATTATCGATGAAAAATGGCAGGGATTTGTAGCGGATGGCGTCGCCGACGCGGATGCGCCGGCGGTGCGGCTCGCGGCAATACCGCTGCGCCAGCCGGAAGCCGGAGAGCGGATCGCCGCCGAACGCCACTTCCTGCCGGCCGTAGGCGCCACCCACCGACGGATCGTCGAAGGGCGCGGTCAGGTGGCTCAGCCAGTCGCCGTTCCCGGGCAGAACATCCTGGTTGAGAAAGACCACCACGTCGCCCCGAGCCTCTTGCATCGCCCGGTTCCAGGTCCGTGGCCCGGCCGGCTCAGCGATCTCGACGAAGCGGGCGAGGGCGAACTGGCTGACGATGTGCCGGGTGGCGTCGGTCGAGCCCGAGTCGGCGCAGACGATCTCGAGCGGCGTCCGCCCCTGGCCCATGATCCGGTGCAAGACCGTCCCGAAGGCGCGGCCGGGGTTGAGCGTGGGGATCACAACCGAGACCGAAACGGCGCCGTCGCCCATCACCCCGTGTAACGAGCCGCGGGAGCCTTTCCGGCCCGCCTGACTAGGCGAACCTCACATCGATGTAGTAAAAATTGGTGGGCGTCGTGCCATCACGCGGGCTGACGCCGAAGACCTTGATCCGCCCCTTCGCCCCGGAAGTCCCCCCCGAGAAGCTAACGGTGACGTCAAAGTGTCCGAAGTCCGGCTTGACGGCTGAAGCGGTGGTGGTCGCCCGTCCCAGCTCCGTCCCGCTCGCATCCAGCACGACGGCGACGACTGTCCCCTTGTCGACGCTCGCGGTGCCCGACACCTCCAGCGGCGAGCTGATCGCCGTGTTGGAATCCGGGCTGTCGATGATGATCTTCGATCCATCGGGGATCGGTGTCGCGGCCGTGGCGGGGAGACTGGAGCTGGCGGGTGTGCCGCTGGCTGTCGTCGAGGGGGAGGCGTCCGTCTTGGCGGAGGCGCTCGGCGAGCCGCTCTCCAGCACAAACGTGGTCGTGTTGTCGCCGCCGCATCCGGCCAACACCACCGCTAACGCGAGGAAAAGTCCTGCCCCAAACCCCTTCATGGCACCGAGCTCGGCGCCCATTATATGTTGCGCTCAGCCGGAATCCGTCTTTGGGGATGCGCTTTTTCCCTCCCCCGCTCGCGGGGGAGGGCAGGTGGGGGCTTCCCGCCGCGCTTCAGCTTGCTAGTCGGCGCCTCGATTCGGTTTCATGGCCGAATGCCCAAAAAACACCGGCGAGTTCTGAACGGCGCGCTACTGACGGCGGCCGCGACAGCGCTCACAGTGAAAGGTGTATTGACCAGCCCGGCCCGCGCGGTCATTCCGACGGACGACCTTCAGCAAGACCTCGGCCACCTGGTTGGCGCGATCGTCCCGACGCCTGCACCATCGCCGGCGGGCACTCCTCCGCCCCCGCCTGCCGGGGAGGGTGGGGTGGGGCCCGCTACCGATTCGAAGGCCCCCGATGAGGCAGAGCCGAGTGTTCGCAGCCGTGGCCCTCACCCCAGCGCCCAGCGGCTGCTGCGCGAGGCCGCGCTTCGCCACCAGCTGGATCCCAGGCTCGTCCTGGCCGTCTCCTACTGGGAGAGCGGCTGGGACCAATCGCGAGTCTCGCAAACTGGCGCGGTCGGGCTGATGCAGGTCGAACCGGCGACGGCGCAGGAGGCGGGGCCGGCGCTGCTCGGCCGGGCCGTCGACATCACGAACGCCTACGACAACGCGGACGTCGGCACGGCGGTTCTCAAAGAGGACGTCGATGCCTTCCACGATCCGGCGATGGCGCTGGCTGCCTATTATCAGGGCCCCACGAGCTTGCGCACGAACGGCATATTCCCTGACACGCAACAATACGTCCAGGGCATCCTCGATCTGGCGGGGCGGATGAATCCATAGCCGTTCTCACGGCGCTCTAATCTAGGCGAGTTAGCATCCGCGTCTAAACAGCGCCTGAACGAGTTCATGCGGCGGGGAGAGAACCTGAAGTTTGGCTAAGAAGACGGTTGTCGTGCTGGGGGTGGACGGCTACCTCGGCTGGGCGACCGCACTTCACCTCTCGCAGGCCGGGCACGACGTCGTCGGAATCGACAGCCTCGTCCGCCGGCGCTGGGATCGCGAATGCGGCACGCAGAGCCTGATCCCGATCAAGAGCATGCCCCAGCGGGTCGCCCTCTGGAAGCGACTGACAGGCCGGACCATCGGGTGGCGACCGATGGACCTGTGCGATGCTCGCGCCGTCACCCAGCTGGTGCAGGAGATCCAGCCTGAGGCCCTGATCCATTTCGCCGAGCAACGCAGCGCACCCTTCTCCATGATCGATCTCCCCCACGCCACCATGACCCAGGTCAACAATGTGGTCGGCACGCTCAACCTTCTCTTTGCCCTGCGCGATTACGCACCACAGGCGCACCTGATCAAGTTGGGCACCATGGGCGAGTACGGGACGCCCAACATCGACATCGAGGAAGGCTTCCTCACCATCACCCACAACGGCCGCCAGGATCGCTTGCCCTTCCCCATGCAGCCGGGAAGCTTCTATCACCTGTCCAAGCTGCACGACAGCCACAACATTCAGTTCGCCTGCCGGATCTGGGGGCTGCGGGCCACCGACCTGCACCAGGGGGTGGTCTACGGAAACCACACGGCCGAGGTGGCGATGCACCCCGGGCTGGCCACCCGCTTCGACTACGACGCGATCTGGGGGACCGTGCTCAACCGCTTTTGCATCCAGGCGGCGCTCGGGCTGCCACTGACCGTCTACGGCAAGGGCGGGCAGACACGCGGCTTCCTCGATATCCGCGATACGGTGGCCTGTGTGCGGCTCGCCCTCGAGCATCCCGCCGCCAAGGGCGAGTATCGCGTCTTCAATCAGTTCACCGAGCAGTTCTCCGTGAAGGCGCTGGCCGAAAAGGTCATCGACGCCCGCGCGGCCCACGGCCTGAAGACCAGCCTGCGGCATTTGCCCAACCCACGGGTGGAGCGCGAGGAGCATTACTACAACGCCAAGCACCAGAAGCTGCTCGACCTCGGGCTGCAGCCGCACTACCTCGGCGATACCTTGATCGAATCCGTGATCGAGACGGTCGAGCGGCACGCGACGCGGGTCGACCCCGTCGAGCTCGAGCAGCCGAATGTGGACTGGCGGCGCGGCGGCACGGCGGCGTGGCGCACCACCCCGGCCGAAAGCGAGCCTCGACCGGTGGTCCTGGTCAGCCCGAATTCGCAGCCACGTCGACCGCTACGCCCGGCGGATCCGACGCGAGCGGCTCAGCGCCGCTGAGCCTCGACCGGACGCGCCTGCTCCTTCCTCTCCGCCGTTGCGGACAGGGTCAAGCCCAGCCAGCCGAGCGCCGCCTGTGGCAACGAGACAGACAGATCCAGGAGATGCACGGCGAGGCTGGCCGCGATCGCATCATCGACCGACCAGCCGAGCAAGGTCAGGCCCGCCGTCCACCACAGCTGGGTCGTGCCGAAGCCGCCGAGACCCTGGATCGGCACGGCCAGCAGGAGCGTACGAATGCTGAGGGCGAACCAGACCTGCGGCAGCGAGAGGGCCTGGTCGATGGCGGCAAAGAGCGCGAAGTACTGCAGGCCGGTGGCGACCCGCGCCGCCACGGTGGCCGCGACCAGCAGCGCCGGCCGGCTGCCGGAGCCGAGTTCCTCGATAGCGAAGTGAAGTCGCTCGTGCAGCGACGCGGGCAGCGACAGTCTCTCCAGCCACGCGACGATCGCGCCACGCGGCCGGCTCCAGAAGAGGGCGGTCAACCCGGTGGCGATCAGCAGCGCCAGGGCGACACCGCCGCCGAGCAGGGCGCGCGGCAGGATCACGCCGGCGAGCGGCGCGGTGATCAGCGCAACCAGCAGCAGGCTCGCCAGGTCGAGCAGCCGGCTCAGCACGGCCGCTCCCGCACCGACCGCGACCGGGGCCTTGAGGCGGGTGCGCGCCAGCATGACGAAGGCCGCATCTCCGCTCGGCCCCGGCAGGATGAGGCTGGCGCCCCAGCTGCTGAGCGTCACCGCCAGGATGGTCCGCATCCGGCGCGGCTGTCCATTGCCCAGCAGCAGCCGGTAGCGGAACGCGCGGGCCGCGACGAAGGCAAAGGCCGCGAGCGCGCCGAGCAGGGCCAGCCCCGGGGAAACGTTGCCCAACGTTTCCGCCAGCTCGTCCGGATGGACCGCGCGCAACAGGAAAAACAGCAACGCGATCGTCACCACCACCGGCACCGCGACGCGGACCCAGCGTCTGGACTTCACAATCCCCGCGACCCGCACCCAGCGGCTGGACTTCACAATCCCCTCCCCCTCCGGGGGAGGGCAGGGTGGGGGCCGTGACCAAACGCATCCTGGTGACCGGTGGCGCGGGCTTCATCGGCGTGCACACGGTTCGTCGGCTGGTGGCGGAGGACATCATCGTGCTGGTGGTCGACGACCGTCGTCATGCGTGCGGCGAGGCGCTGCCGCCGAATGTCGAGGTGGAGGCCGCCGACCTCAACAGCCCGGCCACGGCCCAGGCCGTCGCCCGTTTCAAGCCCGACGCGATCCTGCATCTCGCGGCCCAGGGCGGCGTCTCCCGATCCGTGCGCGATCCAGCCGGCGACGCGATGGTCAACGTGCTGGGGACCGTCGCGCTCCTCAAGGCGAGCGCCGATGCCGGCTGCCGCCGCTTCGTCTTCGCCTCTTCCGGTGGCGCGATCTACGGCCGGGCCGCCCACCTGCCAACCCCGGAGCGAACCGCGCCGAAGCCGCTGTCTCCCTACGGCGCGGCGAAGCTGGCGGCGGAGGGCTACCTCGGGATGTTTGCCCGAACCTTCGGCCTCCAGACGCTGGCGCTCCGCTACTCGAATGTCTACGGCCCTTTTCAGGATGGAACCGGCGAGGCCGGCGTGGTCGCCATCACCTGCGACCGGCTGCTGGCCGGCCGGCCTCCCGAGATTCGTGGCGACGGCCACCAGACGCGGGACTTCGTTTTCGTCGCGGACGTGGCCGACGCCAACCGGCGTGCCCTGACGTCCAGCGCGACGGGCGCGATCAACATCGGGACCGGGATTGCGACCAGCGTCCGGACGGTCGTGAGTGAGCTGGCGGCTGCGGCCGATTACTCGGGACCGATCGACATCGTCGAAGGTCGGCCAGGCGAGGTGCGCGACACGGCGCTCGACACGGGACGCGCGCGGAAGCTGCTGGGCTGGGGGCCCTCCACGTCGTTGCGCGATGGCCTGCGCCAAACCTTTACGAGCTTTCGGGAGCGGGGACGGCCCGCGACGGCGCATGCCACGTCCACGCCAGCCGGAGCCGCAGCCACACCAGGTCGCGGACCGCGCGCAGGATCGGAATGAGGCGGGCGCCGGACCGTACCCCGGCGACCCGAGGGTAATGATTCACGGCGATCTGCTGGATGCGAAGCCCGCTGCGCCGGCACTTGAAGTACAGCTCGGTGTTGAGCAGGGCGGACCGCGCGAGCAGGGGCGCCGCCGCGTCCAGCAGTTCACGGCGCATCAGCTTGAGCCCGCAATCGATGTCTTTCTCTCGCACCCCGTAGAGCGTGCGCACCAGGATATTGAACACGCCGGCAATGAGCAGCCGGTAGCGTGGGTCGGCTCGGCGCCGGCGCCAGCCCGCCGCCAGGTCCGCGGTCGGCATCAAATCCGCGAGCATCGTCAGGTCCGCCGGATCGAACTGCCCGTCGCCATCCATGAACCCCACGTAGCCGGTCCGCGCGGCGCGCAGCCCGTCGGCCACGGTAACACCGTATCCTCGCTTGCTCTGGTGCGAAATCACGCGCAGCCTGGTCGCGGCCGCACCCATCGCCGCGCGCGCCACCGGCACCGTTTCATCGGTACTGCCGTCGTCGACGAGCACGATCTCCCAGTCGGGCGCCAGGCGCTCGAGCGCCGCCACGGTCGCGCCGATCACCTTCGTCATGTTGGGCGCCTCGTTGTGCGCCGGGATGACGAGCGTTAGTGGCCGATCGAGCATGAGCGTCGGCGATGGGAGGGCCACACGGCCCGTAATGAAAGCAGCACCGGATGAGATTACGATGAGACGGTCCGCCGCGAAGGCGAACATTCGACGCCGGCGGCTGCTCTTTGTCTTGCCGGTTGCCCTCGCGCTGATTGCGGCAGTGGGCTACGCCGCCATCGGCATCTACCGCCACGATCATTTCGCCAGCCAGGCCTTCGACCTGGGTGTCCAGGACCAGACCGTCTGGGGGTACAGCCGCTTGCAAATGATCCCCAACACTCTGGTCATGATCCGCAATCTCCTTGGCGACCATTTCCATCCGATCCTGATGGCGATCGCGCCGCTCTACTGGATCTGGGATGACGTTCGCGTCCTGTTTGTGGTTCAGGCGATGCTGCTGGCGGCGGCGGGCCTGCCGATCTTCTGGTGGGCGCGGGAGCGGCTTGGACTTCTCGCGGCGTTCGCGTTCGAAGCCGCCTATCTGATCTTCTGGGGCATCCTCTCCGGGGTCATCTTCGATTTCCATCACATCGCCTTCGCCGTTCCGGCGATCTCTTTCGGCCTCTACGCGGTCCTGACAAACCGCAACCGCTTGTTCTGGGCGATGCTCGCCCTTGGCCTGCTCACGCGGGAGGACACCGCGCTCACCTTCGCCGCCCTGGGCGTCTACATCGGCCTCGTGCAACACCGCTGGCGTCTGGGGGCGGCGGTCATCGCCCTCTGCGCGGCCTGGTTCGCGGCCCTGATCGACCTCGTCATGCCGGCGATCGCGGGCGCCTCCTACAACCACTGGACCTACCAGGCGCTGGGCAATGGGCCCGGTAGTGCCTTCCTTTTCCTGATCCGCCACCCGATTGCATCGCTGCAACTCCTGGTGGACAACCCGACAAAGCTCAAACTCTGGGGTGGACTGCTCGGCGCCTTTGCCTTCCTTCCCCTCCTCTCGCCGATCTTGCTGGTAGCCGCCCCGACGTTGCTCGAGCGGCTGTGGTCCTCGAACCCGGTGCTCTGGAGTGCGAGTTTCCACTACTCGATGGTGATCGCCCCGATCCTCGCCTTCGCCAGCATCGACAGCCTGGCCCGGCTGCGGCGAGCCTTCTTCACCCGTCACGGAGCATCTCCCTCCCCCTCCGGGGGAGCGCACGGAACATCCCCCTCCCCCTCTGGGGGAGCGCACGGAACATCCCCCTCCCCCTCTGGGGGAGGGCAGGGTGGGGGTTTCGCCTTGGGAGCATCTCTTGTTGTGCTCGCCGCCTCGCTGATCGCGAGCTTTGGTCTGGTTCGGCCGCTGGACGAGCTCGGCACCTACATCTCGGCGAGCCAGGCGGCGGACATCGAGTCGTGTCTCTCCGTTATTCCAGCCGACGCCAGCGTCTCGGCGTCGAACGTCCTGGTTCCTCACCTCAGCCATCGGCGTCAGATCTACATCGTGACGGCCAGGGATGATGCCGATTACCTTGCGCTCGACGTGGCCAGCGACCCTGGTCGCGCGTTGCCCGGCGTGGAGGCTCAGATCCGAACGACAATCAGTGGCGCCTTGTCGAGAGGCTATGGCGTCGCCTGTTCACGAGGAACGACCGCCGTCTTGCATCGTGGCGCTGGGGGCTCGCTCAGCCCGGAACTGTCTGCCTTCCTCTCAGAGACCGGCTAGCTCATCTAAACTTTCCGAATCAACGTCTTTGCCTATCAGCACGGCATCTATCCACGATCGGAGCAGGTGGTCGCCGCTACCCGAGGAGCGGACCGAGGCCGTACCGGGGAGGATGCCGTTCGTGCGGCCTTTGATCAGGATCTGAGCCGATGGATCGACGTCCAGCGTGAGGCCGGCCTGGATTTCTTCTCGGACGGCCTGCTGCGCTGGCAAGATATTTTCCGACCGCTCTCGGAGGGGCTCGGACCAAAGCCGCCCGAGGAACTCGTGCGATGGTTTGACACGAACACGTTCTTCCGGGCGCCGGAAATCTCAACGATCGATACTCCGAGAGCTTCAGCTGCGACACCCATGGCCTCGGTCCCGAAACCACGAGTGGTCACGCTCCCCTCCCCCTATACCTTCTCCCGAGCAGCTCACAACGTCGCCGACCGAAATCGGCTGATGCAGGAGCTTGCCGAGCGGCTGCTCAATCCGGCGATAAAAACCGCCGCGGCCGCCGGCGCCAGATTGATCCACGTGGAAGAACCGTGGCTCACGTACTACGGCATCGCCGATGCGGATTGGAAACCGTTCGCCGCCGCCATAGCATCAATGACCACGGGGGTCGCAGCGACCGTCATCCTTCACACCTACTTCGGCGATGCCGGCCCGCACATCCAACGCCTGATGGATTTGCCGGTGACCGGGATAGGCGTCGACCTGGTACAAACCGACGTCGCGGCGCTCGGGAAGCACTGGCAAGACAAGAGTCTCTGCATCGGCTGCCTCAATGGGCGAAGCTCCGTCGTCGAGCCGCTGGACCAGACGGTCGAGCTAACGCGGTACATCGCCGACAAGGTAATGCCGCTCGATCTTTACTTGTCGTCAAACTGCGAGTTGCAGTACCTGCCAACAACGGTTGCCGAGCAAAAGGTGCGCCGGCTCGGCGAGGTGGCGGGCAAGGTTAAGGAGCTGGTGTCGGTATGAACGAGGTGGTCGACCACAAGCCAAGCGGCTCCAGGTTCCCGAGTACGAGCGTCTGCTCGATCTGCTGCGCCACGCACCCTTCAGTAAAGAGCAGAAAGCCGAGCTCCAGCGCTGGTCCAGCCTCTACGCCGTCCGGCTGGAGGAGAGCGCCGGCCTCGACGTTGTCTACGACGGCGAGCAGCAGCGCACCGAGATGTACGACTGGGCGGTCAGCCACGCCAATGGCTTCGAACGCCGCGGCAGCGTCCGTGCCTTCGACAACAAGTACTACAGCAAGGCGGCGGTCGTCGGCGCGATCTCGCTGGGCTCGCCCTTCCACAATGCCGAGTTTTCGTATCTCGTGTCCGTCGCTGAGGCCGAGCTCAAGATCCCGGTGACCGGCGCCTACACGATCGCCGACTGGTCGTTCGACGAGCGCAACCGGGCGCCCGAAAACCTGCTGCGGCCGGCCGCGGAGCGCATCCGTGAGCGGAAGGGAGCCCGCCGCGACTTCGTCCTCGAGGTGGCTCGGAACTTGATCCGGCCGAACCTGGAAGCCCTGATCACACTCGGCGCGCGCTGGATCCAGGTCGACGAGCCCGGGGCGTCGACCGAGGCCGACGAGCTCGATCTTTTCGTCGATAGTTTCAATGCCAGCGTCGAGGACCTCAACGCGATGTTCTCGACACATCTGTGTTTCTCGGATTACAACCTGTTCTTCCCTGCGATCGAGCGCATGCAGCACTGCCAGCAGTACGCGGTCGGATTCGCGAACTACGACAGTCGCGAGTTGGGAACGTCGGACGAGGCGCGTCCCGGTTACCAGGTCATCAAGAAGTTCCGCGATCTGCCCTACAAGCCGGCACTAGGTCTGGGCGTGCTGGACATTCACAGTGACTTCATCGAATCACCGGAGCTGGTTCGCGATCGCGTGCTCTATGCCGTCAAGGTCTTCGGCGATCCCAGCCGCATCCATGTGACGCCCGATTGCGGTCTGCGCACCCGTTCCTGGAAGGTCGCCTACGAAAAGCTGCGCAACATGACCGCCGGCGTGCGCATGGCGCGCCAGCAACTGGGCCTCCCGACTTAGGGAGTTTCCCTCCCGCATGCGGGGGAAGGGCAGGGTGGGGGTTCATTGCGCGGCGAGATGCTGCCGGATGATCGCCTGGCAGAGCGCGACGTCGCGAACGGCGTCCTCGGCGGTCGTGCGCGGTTCTCGATCCTGGGTGACACACGCGTAGAACTCCAGCAGCTCGCGCTTGAACGCCGACTCGAAGGAGATCGTTTCGACGGTTTTCCACGAGCGCGGACTCTCCTGGCTTCCCCCTTCGAGGACCAGCTCGACCGGCGCGCTGCGCAGGAAAGGCGAGGGAAAGACGAGCGTCGCCCGCCGCTCCGGATAGAAGAACGCGAATTCCTGCTGGTAGCGGGCCACTCCGTCGGTCAGGTTGACCCAATGCATAGCGGCCGCCGACTGTTGAAAGTCGAGGAAGAGCGAGATTCCTTCTTGCGCCACGCTGGCAAAGCGGAGCGCCTTCGGCTCGCCAAGCAAGGAGCGCATCAGATTGATGTCGTGGATCATGCTGTCGAGCAGCGAGTGCCGGTACGCGTAGCGCAGCACCGGGTCCGTGACCTGAATCGCCGCCGTAACGCGGGCCTCGTCGTCCGCCTGCAAGGTCGCCACCGTTCTGGTGTCGATGTCCGTGCCACGGACGATCGGATAATGCGCGACGTACCACTTCAGGGGATATTCCGCAGTCGTAGAGCGGGCGAAGCGCAGCGGACGCAGCTCGCGGAGCTCGTCCCCCATTCGCTCGACCGCGGGGTCGTAGCGTTTCATGTAGCCGACCATCAGGCGGACGCCAGCCTTCTTGCCGGCCGCCACGATCGCCTGGCCTTCTGCCTCGGAGAGCGCCATCGGTTTCTCGATGAAGACGTGCCGGCCGGCCTGCGCCGCGGCAACCGCCATCGGCTCGTGGCTGCCGGTGGTCAGCACGAGGACCGCATCCAGCGGGGCCTCGAGCAGTGCCGTCCAATCGGTGAACCGTCGGTCGACGCCGTACGCCTCCCCCACCGAATCGACCACGGTCCGCGACAGGTCGCACACGGCCGCAATCTCGAAACGATCGCTCAGCTCCCGCAGGTAATGCAGGTGCATCACCTGCGCGATCAGTCCGCATCCGATGACACCGACGCGCAGTCGAGGCTGAGCCAAGCTGCGCGCGACTATACTCCGACCACCGATGACCGGTCAATCCGTGGCGTGCCGACCGACCTGAGCAAATCGATCGCCGTCGCCAGCGCACCCGTCTCCTTCGGCGCCTTTGAAGTCACGGTCGGCATCGACCCGAACGTCCCCGACGCGGTCAGCGTCCTCGATGCGGTGCAGCGTGACGGCTACGAGGGCATCGACCTGGGACCGATCGGTTACCTGGGGACACGGGACAATTTAGGCGAGCACCTGCGGAGTCGGGGGCTCTACCTGTCCGGCGGCTATATGCCAATGCCACTATCGGATCCGGCCGGCATGGAACCCGCGATGGCCGAGCTCACGACCCTTCTGGATCTGTTCGATAGCGCGAAGAGTCCGGACCACGTTCCGCCGCCAAAGCCGACGCTGGCGGACGCCGGCTCTGGCGCGCGCCGCCTGGCGCCGGGCCAGGCCCATTCGAACCGGAGCCTTGGGTTGCAGCCCGAAGGCTGGGATCGCCTCGCTGCCAACTTGCAGGAGGCCGTCGAACTCTGCCGCGCGCGAGGCTACGAACCGACCTTCCACCATCACGCAGGGACCTATGTCGAGGCACCATGGGAGATCGAGGAGTTACTGGCGCGCAGCGACCTCGGCCTCTGCCTCGATACCGGCCACCTCGTGCTGGGCGGCGGCGATCCCGTTTCCGCCATCCGCGACTGGGGCTCCCGCATCAATCACGTTCACCTCAAAGACGTCCGGCGTTCGGTGATCGACGCCGTCATCGGCGAGGGTGGCGACTTGATGCAGGTCTGGCGCCGGGGCGCTTTTTGCCGCCTCGGCAGCGGAGACCTCGACATCGACGCGATCCTGAACGGGCTGCGCGCCCGCAGTTATCACGGATGGCTGGTGGTGGAGCAGGACGTGATCCCCGGGCCCGAAACGCCATCGGACGCGGCCGCCGTCGATGAGAGCAAGAACCGCGCCTTTCTCCGCGCGCGCGGCCTATGAAGCCTATTTCCCCATCCCCCGCTCGCGGGGGAGGGCAGGGTGGGGGCCTCCTTCGCAACGCGACTGAGGGGATCCGGCCGGCGACCGCGGGGTGGACCTACCTGTCCTTTCGGACGGTCCGGCGCAAGCCGAGTGAAGAGCTCAGCGGTGAAACCGGCAACGAGGAGACCGCGCTCATCTGGCTGGGCGGCACCGCGGAAGTTGATGGCTTCGGCCAGGTTGGGGAGCGCGAGGACGTGTTCGGCGGTAAACCCGCTGCCCTGTTGCTTCCTCCCGGTGAGCGCTATCACGTGCGCGCGAAGACGCCGCTGCATCTGGCGATCGTATCGGCACCCGCCAAATCGGCGCTCCCGGCGCGACTGATCCGGCCCGATGAGGTCCGCGTCGAGATGCGCGGTAAGGGCGTGACCGAACGGCGCATCCACTGGATCCTTTCCGAGAAGGACCCGGCCAGCCGGCTCCTCCTGGTAGAAGTCCTCACCCCGGCGGGCCACTGGTCGACCTTTCCACCCCACAAGCACGACGAGGACAAGGCGGGGGTCGAGCGCGCCCTCGAGGAGCTCTATTACTACCAGTTCAACCCCCGGCAGGGCTTCGCCTTCCAGGGGATTTACACGAAGCCTCTACCCTCCCCCGCTCGCGGGGGAGGGCAGGGTGGGGGCGTTGGCCTGAACGTCGCGATCCGCGCCCATCACGATGACCTCGTCCTCGTCCCCCGCGGCTACCATGTCGTCTCCGCCGCACCGGGATACGACTGCTACTACCTGAACGCGATGGCCGGCGCGGTCCGCGAATGGCTCTTCACGACGGACCCGGACCATGAATGGCTGATGGATTGGAAAAAGAGCTGACTCCTCCCTCCCCCTCTGCGGGAGAGGCGGGCCTTTCTCCCTCCCCCGCTCGCGGGGGAGGG
>WNGO01000643.1_pt1 | contig 21526 bp, 31 predicted proteins | sample 5400511 | NCBI WGS metagenome assembly WNGO01 (sample SAMN13153380, study PRJNA577476) | soil metagenome | isolation source: 20 cm soil or saprolite under Garry oak tree replicate 2 | place: USA:California | collected 2016-06-15 | reverse complement strand
CGGAGATCGGAACTTGACGATTGACGGCTGGCGAGATGACCGGAGCCTGCTGTGCTTGAGGCGATCCGATACCTGAATAGGCTGCTCGTTCACCAGCACCTGCAGCCGCTCCTGCAAGCCCCACACCGCCGGCAATGTCACCCTTCTGAAACAGGGTTTTCATGACAGACGAAATATCCAGCGAACCATCTGGGAGCGTTGGCACGTCTTCCTTGAAGGCTTCACGCAGATCATTCTTCGCGGCCTGATCCTTGCCGGCCCAATAGCTGTCAAGAACCTTTGGGATGCCGGAGAAATCAGCACGAGTGTTGCCGCCGACGCCTGCAAGGATGCTATCGATATCTGCCATTTTATTCCCTAGAACTGCGGATAGCGGACGCCGCCCATGCTGCCGGGATTAGTGGCTCCCGTAGGCGTGCCCCCAAAGCCACTGAATAGGCCACTGAGACCGCCCGTCAGCCCTCCGCCAAGGCCGCCTGATGCCAGACTAGCAACACCCATCAACGCGCCTAGCTGATTGGCACCCACATTGTAGTTGTTCATGGTCGCCGCAGCATTGGACGCGCCCTGCCCCGTGTAGTTGGCATTCGCGGCGTTGCCCTGACCCTGGAACGATTGATTGAGATTACCGCCTAGTCCTGTCGCGGCGTTAGCTGCGCCGGCCGTAGCCTGCTGCTGACCAGAGAGATAGGGCTGAAGCCCAGCAAGATATCCGCCGTAGGATTGATTGGCGAGCCCTTGAGAGAATTTCAGCGTATCAGCGTCGGCGTTGCCAGATGAAAGATTGCCGGCGGCAGCATGAGCTCGGTTCAAGGCCTGCTGACCTTGATCCATCTGGAACTGATAGCCGGGATTGGACTGAAAATTTGCCGTTGCCCGGCCATATCCCGCCGCCCCGTTTGCTCCGCTCGCATCACCATAGGCATTTGCGCCAGCCGTGTTCGAGTTGAGCAGATTGCCGTAGAGATTGCTGGCTTGCCCATAACCAGTGGTGAGCGCATCGCGACCTTGGCCATAGGTTGACGACAGCGCGTCATAGCCCTGCTGCAAACCCGCATTGCGCTGGCGTGCGGCTTCCTCAGCGGTGTCGTTGCTGAAAAGATCAAATAAACCAATGATAGGCCTCCTATTATCTTGCGCGTTTAGGTTGTGCGAGCAAACTCGCCATGAGCTTTCACGCGAGCTTGCGTGATGACGCTTGTAGCTTTCTCAAGCGACTTGAACCGACCGAGACGGACAATAGCTCTTGCATCCGCTCCAGTGATGGAAGCGGTTTGATGTCTATTCTCCGTCCGATAGTAGCCTCCCATTAGAATGTGTATCCGCGAATCCAGACTTCGCCTATCGCGTTATCAATCACGCCGGCCGAACTTAAGAAGGTGATCGACATCAGGCCGCCCGGTAGCGGCAAACTGTAGGTTGGATCTTGTGCATACCAACTGGATGCAATGGGAGGATACAACGATACATTTCCAAAGTTTCCGAGACTGGTAGAAGGCACCGCCCCACCAAGCACAGCGCCTGCACCCGAACTATGAATCTCCACATCAAGCATGATATTAGCTAACTGCGCAGCCGCCGGAACCCATGTTGATAAATTGAAATTCATCGTTGGAAAACCAGCCCCGATAATTTCTGGAATATTTGCATATGATACCGTATTGCCTCTAATCTGAAACTGCGTTGAACCACCCTGAGGGATCGTTGGATTTAGCGTCGCCGATCCGACGAGGGGCAGGACAAATGCTGGAGAATAATAACTATATCCAGTTGGAAGAACGGGTCCGGTTGTGCCGCCGCCGTTTACTGCGGTAGGACCGGTTAAACTTGTAATAGTCCCAACCCCAGAAGCTCCATAAATATAATAAAACCAGACGACGTTGCCGCTTGCAAAAGCCGCAGCCTGATCCCGTCCACCCGATGAAGGTCCGGCTGAGCTTATTCCTGCCGTTTTTATCAAACTTGAACCGATAACAGTATAAGTCGGCCCGCTAACTGGATTGTAGAATATTACATAGTCAGCCGTCATGTTCATGGCGACAGATTCGAAGCTTGGCGTGTTATCAGCACGTAAATTAGCGATACTCCATGCGGGACCTAGGCCGGGACCTCTGCTGGAACTACCGGAAATTAAGCCTACGATCTTCGCTAAATCCTGAAAATATTCTAACCACGTTTGGCTCATCAGGCCGGTTTGAATATTGGCCAATGGAACGTCAACACCTGGAAACGGCTTGCTCATCGCGTAAGCCTCGTATCCTGATTGCCGCCAAGGAATGCGCAATAAACAGGATCACTGATCTTCAGCCGCCAGCGCCGGCCGTGATTGCTGGTCATGCCTGTCCGCATCATATAGATTCTTGTATCCGTGGCCTGTCGTCCGAGCGCACGGGCGAATTCATTGCCGTAGGTTATTCCACCGTCATTCGACCAGGAGATGCCAACTTGTGGATTGGTCGCGATCGGATCGGCACCTGTCGCGATACCAACTCCCATGACGAAGTTGAAATCAGCCCTTCCTACTTTGGTCAGCGACGGGAAACCAACGACCGGCCCCGAATCCATCTGCATCACAAGCGGACTACCGAACTCATCTAGCGCCAGAGGATCGATCTTGAGTATCCGGCCGCCCTGGGTATCTCCGACCAGCCACTGACCGAAGGCATAACAGCCTCCGATCGCGCGCCATGTCATCTGAAGGTAGCTCTTGCGCTCGTTCCACTTCTGGGAGCCGAGATCGAACTCCCAACAGAACGTCGGGCACCTAATCACCCATTTCGGATGACCCTGCGAGATGTAGACAGAAGCCTCCAGTGTAGATTTATCGGATATTCCAGCGATCAGTCGATCCAGGTCCGCTGGGGAAATCTTGTCCGGAATCGGCGTCCCGTTGTGCTTGACGACTGAGTTATCGTCCGCAACCCAGATCAGGGCAGAACCAAATCCGTCCTCATGCCCGGCTAACGCATATGCCCCTGCCAAGCCCCTTTGAAGCACGTAGGAGCGCGTAAACGGGAAGCCTGTAGGATTGGCTGTGTTCGCGTAGACCTCACCAAAGACCGGCCCAAGTGCTATCAACTGCCCATTGAATGTAATGCATCGGCTTAGTCCACCCGTTTTCGATTGCGCCTTGGTCTTATCCGTCGTCGCTATTGTCACATCGTTCAGGCCCGATGCCTGTAGAGTCCCATCTCCATAAGAGAAGATGAAGAACCCATCCATGAAACAAACGCTGTTAGGAGCGCCGATATCGACATCCGCGAACGATATCACCGATCCGACCAGCACCGAAAATGCGCCCGTGGCTGGAGCTACGCACACAACATCCGGAGATCCTACCTTGTTGTTTCGTGCGAAGAATACCTTTTCCGTTCCGGTTAACGAGCCCGTCAGTAGCGTTTCGACACCGGCTGATGTAAACTTGGAAGCCTTGCCGGACCATGCCGCGTATAGCGTGCTATCAACGAGGATCTGGCCCCTGAACCCGGTTTGACCTGATGCGCCGAACAATGAGAGGCCGGGGGACTTGCGCCAAACGGCAGGAGGCGGCTTGAATTTCTTGGAAGCCTCGATGTCTTTCCCTAAAGGCTCAGCATAGCAATTGATCAGCCGCCCAGCACCTTCCTGTGAAGATCCGCCGGGCGAAGATGAAAGCGGCCACGGGATCGGGACTGGAGCAGATTTAGGCATCAGATCCGATCCGGTGGGGGCGGATTAAAGTACGACTGCATCACATCGTTAGGCTGTATCGCATTAGGATCACGGCCGCCCCAAGTCTGGCCGGGGTTGATTTCGCGTGAAGTAATCCTTGGGTCTTGCTGCTGAGCTTGTTTAGCCCGCATCATGGCGAGAAGATCAGAACTAGGTGCGGCTCCTGAAAGACCATCCATCATAGGTGTCTGAGATGGTGGGGCTTGTGGCGTCATCGCATTCAACAGCGCTTGGTAGCTGAAGTCTGCCACTAAAAGAATTCCACAACCTGAGGGCTAAACCCCGGTGTCTGCCGAACCAGAACCCGCAGCCTGTTCCTCAGCAACTGCGCCTTGTTTTCGTCTGATGCCCCGGCGAACTCATCCGCCGCCGCATTCGCTACCAGCTTGCAGAACGTGATGAACAGCGCGTCGTCCAAATCATTCGGATCGTTGATATAGATCGTGCCGTCCGAGTTCAGCTCAGCCACAACGCTGTCGATGTACCCGTCCAGATCCGTCGCGTCCTCCGCGGACACACCCACGCCGACGTCGCCACCCGTGAGGATGGCAAAGGCCTTGAACTGGATCTGTTGACGGGTCTTAGACATTTTCTTCCGTCTTTACATTCGGAGGACGGCCGCGACGTTTCGGCTCCTGATGCAGAGATGCGAATTCATCCGCATCATCGACATCGAAGAACCGGCTTCCTTTGGCCTTCGCTATGAATCCCTTGTTAGTCACTTCGACTGGGACGCCCTTGTTAAATTTGATGCCATCAAACGCCGTTGTGAATGATGGGCCGGCAGCCCCATCATGCAATTCATCCTCGCCACGCCAAGTCAATTTAGCCATGTAGTCTCCTGTTAAAAAGAAGGGGGACAAAACGCCTGTCCCCCTCAAGTTTAGGCCAAGGGAGGTTAGGCCATCGGGCAGAATTCAACGATGACGAAGCCGGCGCCCGCAGTAGCCACGGTGCCGGTCATCAGCGATGTGAGAATGATCTGCGTATCTGCTGTGGGCGCCGTTGACGTGGCTGCAGCCGTTGCTAGCACCGACGTAGCGGTTATGACACCTACAGCAGTCAACGTGACCGTCGAAAGGATACTTGCGTCAGATCCGACAATGCCAACCTTGAGAAAGTTGTTGGTGCCGGCGTTAAACGCAGTAGTCACGACAAAAGTAGCACGAAGGATAACGCAGCCGGCTGGCACTGTGCCGACCTGTACGATACCTGAGTTGCCGATCGTGAAGTTTACCGGCGCCCGAAGGTAGTTGATAGTCTGGTCCCCGCTGCTGCGGGCAGGATAGTTAGCCATGATGGCTCCTTATGAGTTGAATGGAAGGAAAAAGGCGGGCGATTAAAGCCCGCCCATGTCATCAGGCATCGGGTGCCGCAGCATAGAAGCCCGTGCAGATTCCCCATTCCTTGAGGTTCCCACCAATGGTCTTCTTGAACATCTTGGCGATGCCATAAGCCGTCTCAATGCCGACGCCCTGGTTGAACTGGTAATCGGTGTTGTCGAGCTGGGTTGGCTTCGCCATCTGACCGTAAGCAAATGCCATTGCTGACTGACCGCAAAGCCAGATCGGACGAACATCCGTGTTGCCGCCAGATCCTGCATTCGTGTAGAATGTCGGAGCACGGATATCGATTTCCGGGATTTCCCTATGAATAACGCCATCATACATCTGGTCGCCATCCTGGAAGATCGGGTTCTTATTGAAACCGTCTCCTTCACGCGGCCGCACGTTGCTGTTGATGGTGTCGAGAGAAGCCTTCAGATCGCGGAAGGTCCGTGAACCATGGAACGCCACGAAGTATTCCCGACCGTCCTTCAGTTGAAAGGGACGGATCTTCGGATTCGCCGCACGCGCAAAGCGTTTGAGGAACCGCATATTTGCCGTGTTGGCGATGTCGTTCGTAGTATCGAGAGTGGTCATTGCTGTGGTAAATGTGGTGCTATAGTTGGACTTTAATTGTCCAACTACAACGCGATCTCCGTTGTCTGTAATCCAGGTATTACGTTGAGCAGCGGTAGCTGCATCAAACAGAATACCATTGACACGCTGTCCCGGAGCCGAGCCCAAACCAGCGGGAGCGGATTCGCTCGGAAGCGCATAGAGCGCATCGATCGTTTCATCCCTGGAAAGTTCCTTCAGCCAATCAGACAGAAGCGGACGGGCCACATCGAAGATCGCCGATGAGTCCTTGTGCTTTTCCGCCTTGTTGGTCTTGATCGCATTACGTGCCCAGTCGATCCAGACGCGCATTCCGTAGTTGTCAACGGACTCTTCGTTGCCGGCAAGGGCGCCGGTGCCGACCGCAGTAGCCGCCAAACGGGCAACCAGCGGGATATTCATCTGCTCGCCGCCGGAGGTCAGCTCCATCCGCTTGCGAATGATGGCGGTGATGGATTCGCCCATATACGGGGCGAACAGGTTTTCGCGTACCCATTCACGGTTCACCTGCTGGGTGAACTTGATGAGTTTGTTGTTAGTCTGGATGGTGGTGAGAGCCATGACGGCTAGTCCTTTCTGGCCGTCAGCTCAATAAAAAACCCGCCACTTGGGCGGGTCGGTCATCAAGTATCGGGCGTTGTTTAAGCGTTGGCGTGTCGCCAGAGCGCATCATTCGAGATGTCATTGTCATCAGCGGAAACATCCGCAGACGCATTGGTTGCTCGGGTCAGCGATGGCGGAAGATTAACTGCCGATGCCTGTCTTGGGGCGCCGGGCTGGGGTTGAGCTCCACCTCGAATGCGCTCCAGGACCTTAGCCTGATTGGCCGGATCCGAGAGATACGCCTCGAAGCGCTTGTCAAAGTATGCGTTAGGGTCGTTGCCGACTTCAGCACGGGTCTTGTTCTCACGGTGCCACTGGATCAGGGTTTCGCCGGGGTCACGGGACTGCTGCATCCGAGCCTTGAGTGCAGGATCGATTTGTTTCTGTGCAGCCGCGTAAGCCTCTTCGAACTCCCCTTTGTAGGTCCGGTGAGCTTGGGACAGACTGGATTCCCGGTGATTGTTGAGAAGCTTTTCCTCGAATTTGTTTTCAAGGTACTTCTCATATCCTTCCGGATCGAGCAGCGGATCAGGCTTTGCAGCCGGTTCCGGTGGCTTTTCAAGAGATGTGAGGCGTTGACGATCCGCCAGCCATTGGTTCCTTTCGGTCTCAAGTGCTGTCAGCCGGTCGGCAAGCTGCCGCTTTTCCTCGTTGATCTCCCGAACACGCCATGACGGGACTTGAGCCGCGTTGTCGTCAATGACCGGCTTCTCAGCCACCGTCTCAGGCTTTGCAGGCTCTTCCGCTGGCTTCTCAGCGAACCGGCCGGCCTCGTCCCGTAGTTGTCCTACCTCTTCAGCGGGAGCCTCAGGCGCCTCTACAACGGCTTCTTCAACCGGCGCTTCGTCGCTATTGGCATCGTTGAACAGTTGCTCGTCAGTTATCCCTTCAAGTGCATCAATCGTCATACTTCACCCTTTCGCTGTATCGTAGCGATCACGTATTGCCTGATATCGCTCAGGCGTGCGGGTAGTCTTGAACCTGTATCGTCGGCTCGTACGATTCTTGTTATCTGTGCTAAGCAGGCGTATTATCGCGCTATTCACAGAGGAAATTCATTCATGGAACCTGATCATCGATATAGGATGAGGCTGCGCGCCGTTGGTCTAAACGGCGGCGATAGCTTCTCAATTGACATTTTCAAAAACGCTCAGGAAGGACTTGGCGTCTGGGACACGGTGGAAAAGCGCTTCGTTAAGCGCGATCCCGTTACAAAAGAATGGGTTCCTGAAACCTAAGCGTCTTGCCCTTTGTCGTGCAGGCGAACGATTGGTTTATTGCTGAAAGCCCCAGGAATTCACATCAACCGCGGTCGCGCCGGCTGCTGCCGTCGTCGTAATCGTGATGGCTGTGTTGGTAGCGCTAGCTTGAATGCAAGGCGTAAACGTTTGTTGGACCAAAATCAGCCCAGCAGTACCATTGACTGGCGTCTGGTAAACTTGGGATGATCCAATGAGGCCAGCAACCGTGATCGGGCTTGATGCCGCGGTTCCGCCGATCGATGAAACATTGAAGCCGCAAATATAGGTGGTTTTCCCTGCCGCTGCCGCCAACGTGCCAACCACGGCACCGGTTGAGCCAGTCGCGTTACCGGTAATGACAGTTGATCCTGAAGGATAGGCAGGGCTGTCCACACATAGCCGCCCTTTGGTATCCATCAATAGGCCATGCGGCCCTCCCCCAGCATCAAACGTAATCGAACCGCAAGAAGCCACGGTATTCGCCTGTTGCGCCTGTGCCGGGAGAGCAAATAACACCAGACTAAAGCAGCAAAAGTAAAGCTTCTTCATCATCATCTTCCCTAAGTTGTGCTTCAGCCCTAGCCCTTGCCATGATCTCATTGACAGCAGGCGTTGTGCGCCGTTCGATCGGCTCATAGAAAATAGCCGCCAATGGCCCTTGGTAGACAATCGGCTTGTAGATGACTGGTAAAAGCCTCGGCTCAGCTTCCGCCGCAGCTCGAAGCAATTCTGCCAGCTCGTCAAGTTCCTCTTCCTCAGTCTTTTTCTTCTTTCGCCGCCGGAATGGTCCCGTGTAGGGGCCGGTCGCAAACCCCGCGCCTCCGGTGCCAGTGATCGGAAGAGTAATCGGAACGTCGAGATTAGTTGACAATACGCCAGCCAAGCCCGACGCCTGCACGCCCACCAAGTTGACCGAAATCCCGGTCGGAACCGAAACCGTGACATCACCGGCCTGCGCTGTCGCAGCAACTCCGGTTAGCGAGACGCTCGATAATCCCGTGACGGTCGTCGCATTGGCAGCTGCTGTTGCCGCCACGCCTGTAATATTCGCATTAGCCGCCGCCGAAGTTGTCAGCGCGCCGATCTTGGCAGTTGCCGCGATCCCCGTCACAGGGACGTTAGCTAGCCCGGTAACCGTCAGCGTTCCCGCTGCAGCAGTCGCCGTTACCCCGGTGATGTTGACGTTGACCGCGCCGCCAACGCTGACCGAAACGTCACCCGCCGCTGCGGTCGCTGAAACCCCCGTCAATGTGACGTTGGCTAGACCCGTGACGGTCAGCGCGCCAACCTGGGCGGTGGCTGCGACACCCGTCAGCGTGACGTTGGCCGCTGCCGTGGTCGTCAGCGTTCCGACCAGCGCTGATGCACTGATGCCGGTTAGCGTAATGTTGCCAAAGCCGGTTACGGTCGGACTTCCCGCCGCTGCGGTTCCCGCCACTCCGGTCAGGGTGACGTTCCCGATGCCGGTAACCGTGATCGTCCCGGCCGCCGCGGTAGCATTCACCGCGGTTAGGGTAACATTTGCCTTTGCGTTAGTGGTTAGCGCTCCAACAGCCGCGGTAGCCGCGACGCCCGTTAGTGTGACGTTCCCAAAACCCGTGACGGTTGACGTTCCCGCCGCGGCAGTTGCTGCAACACCCGTTATACTGACATTAACGGCGCCGGATGCCGTCTGAAGTAGTTTCGCAAGCCTAGGCTTTGCCGGATATGCGCGACCTAATCTAGCCACACTGGCTTACTCCTAGATGCTGACGATGATGTAGCAGTAGGCGTTGATCGCGACCGGGAATGTGCAGCGAATACGAGTAAATTTGGACACTTGGCAAACCGGCTCGCGCCCCAGCGGAAACTGCTTCACATAAGGCCCAGTTGGCGGAAGCAATTGCAGATCGAATAAGCGTGCTACCGTGGTAGTGCCCTCAGCACTCGCCGTGTAACCTGTGGCCGCTGTTCCCACCTGAATCAGATTCGTCACAGGATCACCGCCCGCCAGTGCATCCGCATCATACTTAGTAATGCCGGCTGTGACGTGTGCGGTTACGGTCGCGGCAACGTCGCTTTCCATCAATTCGATCTTGCCCGGCACTGCCGCCGCACTGCCATCGAAGGAGATTCCCCATTCTACAATCTTGGCAACTACGGTCGCAGATGGCTGGAATTGCAGCAGCGTTTTGATGACTGCGGCCGTGGTCACAACCACAGGCGCCGCCGTTAATCCAGCCGCTCCATTCGCAATCAAATAAAGTGCCATTGGTTTTTTCTACCAGTAAGAAGCCCGTTTCACAGCCTGAAGAATTGGTTTGGTTGGTCGCGCCATAAAAGCCGCACCCGCTCCAGCCGCCGCCACATCGACACCAATCGCCGCCCAGAAATCGCTCACAGTTAGAACGGCACTCATCGCTACGCTGGCAGCGCCAGCAGCACGGTTAGCCGCGCCGTCGTTCACTCCGGAACCGTTATAAAGCGTCGTATTGTTTAACGACGAAAAGTCAGCGGAGCCGTTGTCGTGGGCGAACCATGCGACCACGATATCGCCGGTCGCGCTTGTGATCGTGACCGATGGCGCGGTTGATGTAGCATGTGCAGAATTGACATTCTTGAATGCCGCCGCGTCACTAGTTTGATCGACACCCGTAAAGCTGATACCGAATACCGTGCAGCCGGTTGCGGTAGTCCATGACGTGCTGAACGTTTTATTGCCACTGGTAGGATTGCGCAAACCAAAAAGTGCAATCGTCTCGTTAGCGCCTCCAACTACGTTTACCGTTCCCAGTAACGTCATCAGTTGGTTGGTGCCGGTAGAATCCCAATGAGCGGTTGGTGAAGTAACGGCAGTTTCAAAAGCAACGCCAAAAATAAGCGCACCGTTTGATAAACTGGCACCTACCGTCAGATTGGTATGCGTAAAAGTAGTGACGCTTGCACCACTTTGAGTAGCCGCCGAACTTACTGCATCGACTGCGACGGCCATGTTAGCTTATCGTTGCGATGAAACTCGTCAGCGCGGTTTGCAGTCCGGCGGTTTGTGCCGATGTGAATGATCGAGGCGTGCGCGAGCCGTCCGCGTTGAGCGTATAGGCTTGCAAAAAAGTCGATGCCACCGGGAAATTAGTCACGACCCAATTGATGCACGCTTGCGCCGCGTTCACCGTCGCCGTACAGTCGCTCGACATCGTGCCCGTGTAGGTCTGCCCGGTCGCAAACGCGTCAAGGCCAGCGACCGCCTTCCAGGCATTGAGTGCTGCGATTACCGCTCCCAACTGATCGAGCATCCGAAAGATGAAGTCTGCATTGACCGTTCCCGTCAAGCTTACATTCGCATTCTGCGCCTGTGCTTTCCAACCCACCGCATTATCGCGGATCGCCTTAAAGGCTTCCCCGGCCAGCATCGTGTTCGAGGATTGCAGCGGCATCTTATGCGATCCTCAGAATTGCGTTCGTGCTGTCAGCGATGGTGACTTTACGATTATTGTCTGCTATACTGATTTGCGTCATGGAGGCACCTTATGATCGGACAGCGATTTGGAATGCTGCGCGTAGTTGAACGCGCCGGCTCTCAGAACAGAAAGAAAACTTGGCGGTGTCTATGCGACTGCGGCGGTGAGAGTGTCACCACGACTGGCAATCTCAATAGCGGGAACTCGAAGTCATGCGGCTGCGAAAAGCGAGACGCGATGGTCAGGGCCAGAATAACTCACGGGCAGTCTAGCAGAGAGAAGCGTACCCGCGCATATTCTGCTTGGGCAAACATGCTCAATCGATGCGAAAACAAAACTGACGCCAAATACCCTAGATGGGGAGGCAGGGGCATTAAAGTCTGCAAGCGCTGGGAAGCGTTTGAAAACTTCTATGCCGATATGGGCGACCCGCCCAATAACTACAGCCTTGATCGCATTAACAATGACGGCGACTATAAACCGACTAATTGCAGATGGGCGAGCGCCTACCAGCAGACTCATAATCGGCGCAAACAACTTAAGCGATACGTAGGATAGCATTGCTACTATCGGCTGCGGGAAATATTACCGTGAAATCTCCCGCCGTTGATGTCTTGTCAGCGCCGAAATCATGCACCGAACAAGCTCGGTTCTGGGCGCCATAGCTGTTATAAATCAGGCAGCCCCGCGCCGTGACGGTCGCCGTCGAAAACACCAGATCCGCAAAGTCCATCCACGCAACCGTGGTGGTCAGGCTGGGCATGGAAGCCGAGAATGTCAGCGCGGAACCGCCAGCCGAATAACCCGTCCCCGCTGCCTCGTTGGTGGCGCTGTAGACGGTCGTGGTGGCGTCCATCGTGGCAGCGGAGGTATACATCGCCAGTTTGTAGGAAGTCGCCATCGGGTTCGTGAAGGTCAGGTTGCCCACCGCCCCAGTTGACGCCACCGACGACGTGAACGCCTGCGCGCCGACAATTGCAGCCACAACCGAGTTGGCGCCGACATTGGTCCCTGTGAATGTGTAACCCAGGCCAAGCAAGCCCATCGTAGTCGTATCGACGTTGGTATAGTTGACCGTCGTCGCCGCCGTAGCCGTTGATGAGACGAACCCCGTCGTCTGCATGCTATGCTGGCCGCGGAATTGCTGTTGCTTGAAGGAGGAACAGTAGGCGGTCGTAATTGCCATCTCAAATCCTCAGGATGATTTCAGCGATCTCGGCATTCCCGGCATCGCGGAGCTTGTTATAAAGCGTGGTACGATCTGACTTGATCGCCTGATGCATGTACGCAATCATCAAAGCGCGGACGTTTTCCTTGAATATTCGTGCCTGATCCTGCAGCGCGGGCGCCGCCGTATCCGCCACATGGATCAGCTTTCGCATGGCCATGTCGGCGAGCTCCTCGACATTAAGGCCCCGTCCCGAGGTCGTGTAAGCTTTGATATCGCCGACTTGGGAACCGGCCTCGACACTGAGCACTATTCAACTCCCACTAGCGTCGTTACACAGGTTCTTTAATCGGCCGGCATCACCCGACCATTTGAGGTGATTGCGCAGGTAGAGCACCCACATCGCAAGGTTCATCGGCAGCAACCCCCACTTCTGAATTGCTATGATCCAAAGCAGCCACAAAGCTTGATTTCCGAGCCCGATAAGCCACGCTTTGCGGTGCAGATTGCCAGCCAGTAGCGTCATCCAAATTGTGATGGCCGATAGCAGCCACGGCAGATAATCCCCGATCGCGTCAACCATTATTCAACTCCCACCAATCGGCCAGCCTTGTCGCGAATGACCTTCTTGGGCTTGCTGGACTGCTCAAGAAGAGCCACCATTTTCTTCATGATTGCCGAGCTCTCAGGCTCTTTCGACTGTTCCTGCTTTTGCGCGCTCCTCTCACGCATATCGGCGTGGCGAAGTTCTTGATCCTGCTGCTTGGCCTCAGCGTCCACCGCATTACTTTCACGGGACATCTGCAGGTTAGCGGCCGTCTCAGCCTGCTTTAAGCGGATCTGCTGAGTGGCTTTGTACTCTTCCAGTTCCATCTGGCGTTGGCTCTTCGAAGCCTCCAAATGCCAATCGAATTCAGCCTGATCCGATGCCTGTTTACGATCAAAGGCGGCCTTCTCAGCCAGCCTCTGTTGCTCCATGGCAAACTCGGCTTGCTTCTGCTGGGATGCCTGCTGAGCCTGCGCAGCCTCCCTTTGGGCCTTGTCAGTAGCCACCTGAGCGTCAAGCTGGGCCTTCTGCTGCGCAGCCATAACAGACGGATCTGGTCTTGGTGGCGCCTGCTGCGCCGCCTGGATCTTCTTAAGCATCTTGGTCTTTACGACCTGCTCAATCGGGCTCAGCTCGATAGCGATTTCAGGGAACTGCTGCGCAAATTGCGGCCCAAGGCTTTGCAGCACTCCAAACGCGTCCGCCTGCATATTGATGGCGTCCTGTCCCTCATCGATGATGAAGTCCACATCCATTGACCCGATAGCGTTAACGATCGCCGGCCTTCCAAACTGATCAACCTCGAGCTTATTGATCTGAAAGAACTGCGCCACATTCTGGTCGTCGGTTACCCTGATCCAGCGCTCGGCCTTCCAATGCTCGGTAATAATGTTCCAGATGCAGCGATAGACCCTGATCTTCCAGTTCTTGAACGATGAGAGATAAGGACCAAGCTCGGCCATGCCAGCCTGTTGCAACAGCGCAATGGCACGGCCGGAGCTGTCCTGCAGACCCTCTCCCACCAAGGCCGGATTAGGTCCGAAGTTCTCAATCTCGTTCTTGGACTCCTGAAGCATCTCTAATTGCCCCGAGAAGTCCTGATTAGCGGACTCGTCGGGAACCATCTTCAAGCCGGGATTGGTCTCAACCCAGCCATCCGGCTTGGCCCATTCCCTGCGGGCGATCTCAACATCGTCAACAGCGCCCTTTTCCGAGATGATCCTTCGGGTATTGAGCAGATGCAGCGCCTTCGACCGGCGCATGTTGATCTCGTCCTGGGCGGACTTCAGCGTCCGTACAAACCCGTATCGATCGCCGTCATGATCAACGTTAGCCGAGAACATCAGAAACCGCGGGAACGTCCGGCCCTTCTCATCATGGAACGGGCTTTCGCCCTGCATCATGACCGTGTTCCCGATGTAGAGTGTCCAGCACCAATTGCCCTTGCAGATGTACCAGTGATCTACCAGGCGAAGCCGCTTCAGGCTGGTATTGACCCAGACTCGCTCCCGGTCCTGATCGGCCGAGGACGTAATATCAGAGCCGGCCTCCATAAGATCATCGATCTCAGAAGCCTTTGACGGAATTAGCTCTTTGGCTTGGTCAACGTCGATCCATTTTGCAATGCCCATGTAGCGGGCGTCAGTGAAACCCTCGTCGAAGGAGCGGGGATCATAGAAGAAGGTATCGGCGTAGACGATGTGTATCCCCAAATCGGGGTCGCCTTGATCTCCTGTCTCCAAGTCAAATTCCACACCAGCGATGCCGTCGATTGCTCCCAAACGGGCGTTCCGGGTTGACTTCGATTTCCAGTCGTTGGTGTCGAGCGCATACCGCATGACTGCGGTCGCAACGTCTGCACCTTGCTCATGCTGTGGTGTCCTTGCATATGCCTTCGGATCCTGCCTCAGCTTCTCAACAATCCCCACAACCGCGTTGATCTTGCGCTCGATCCGGTTCGATGTGACTACAGGCTGCTTGCGGCGCTGTAGGACGGCGATTTCCTGCTCAGTCCACTGGTCGCCGTGGTAATACCTACGAGCGGTCCTAGCCTCTTCAATCTCGGCTGCCTTCGCCCCGATGTAGTCAAAATACATACGCTTCAATTTATCGATGCTGAGATACTGCTCGCCATCATCGTCAAGTGAATTGTTACCGGCGGCAGTCGGCTCCGGTGCATAAGGCTGCAACTGCATCAGATAACCCCTGCGAATTCACCGAACAAACGGGCCGCAGCGGCGCAATACGCCTGATGGGCTAATTCAGCGCTATCAAAAGCGCCCAGATACTTGGCCTTCCTATCGATCTTGATCTCAGCCCAGTATTTCTTGCCTGATTTGGTAAGGCGAACGCCCTTATAGCCTGTCGTGTTGTTCTTGTTGGCGCCACGGTTGAATAGGTTCTGCTGGTGCGTCGCCTCTCTCAAGTTCACGAGGCGGTTATCCAGGGTGTCACCGTTGATGTGATCGATATAAGCTGATGGCTCGGTTCCATACACCCAAAGCCACGCCATCCGATGCGAAAAGTACCGCTTGCCGCCTATGTACAGATGAAAATAGGGCTGATGCCTCGCACCAGATTTAACGTCGGCACGCTGGCCAATCTTGCGCCGTCCCATATCGACCAGCCACGTAAACTCACCCGTCTCCGGATCATAATGCGCGATGCGGCGCAACTCATCTGCGGTCAAGCTCCCGCCCCCCGAGGCCATGGGCTCCGAGGCTGCAACTGATGCTTCCATATTTCGATATGCCTAGTAGATCTTGAACGATTCTGTTTCGCTCACATCCGTCCGCTTATAGCCGGATGCGTTCTTGGGCACTTCAGGCTTGGTAGGATGCTGGCCGGATGTCATGCGATCGAGGAGCTGTCCGACGAGGCCAAGGGCATCAACTTGATCGTCGTGTTTACCTGCAGGGAAACTAAGGAGTTCGCTCCGCAGGTCTGCGTACCACGATGCATTAATGGGCACGTACAGCCCTTCAAGCGCCATCCTGCCGCGTATGGATTGTGCTCGGATGGCTTTATCGCCTCTTGTTGGGAACTGCTCTCTGAAGACATAGGCCTTGCGCTCCCTCATCCGTCGATCAAGAAACGGGCCAATACCTGATCTGATCTGACCTTGTTCTTCAGCCCAGCCTAGTGGTTTGTGCTCTTTGACGAGGTCGCAGAGTGCTTCGATCCAGGCGTCAGAACTTGCCTGTTCTCGCCAAAGGTCCAGAAGGTACATTCGCCCATCGGGATCAATTCCAACAACAGCGTGAACGGTATAATCACCCCCGTCTGCTGTAACTGCGTAATCAGAACCTCCGTAGACTCTGAGAGTTTTGGGGTCTGGCTTGTGATCATACGGCCTCAACCACTCCGCTTTGAAATAATCGCCATCCTCTGGAGCCGGCCGCTGCTGGTACAGCGCGGACCAAAACCGAGCTTGGCTGTTCCTTCGGATACGCTCAAGAGCTTCCAATGGGTAAGCATCGGGCCAGAGCGCTTCACCAGCTTCGTTAATCGCAGGAAGCTCGACGACTTCCCATTTATCGCCGCCGGCCGCCTGCTGGGCCAGTAAACGTCCACAAAGGTCATCCTCATGCATTCGATGATTGATGACGACGATCGATCCTCCAGGCATCAACCGATTGTAAGCAGTTCCCGTATACCAATCCCAGACATTCTTGCGGGTCAGCTCCGACAGCGCATCCTGCATAGATGAATACGGATCATCGATGAGAATACAATCGCCACCGCGGCCAAGCACAGAACCACCAATACCAACCGCATAGTAAAGGCCGCCGTCCGATGTGTGCCACTTGCCCTTTGCTTGGCTGTCCTCCGCAAGTCTGGTATCAAAGATAGCCCTATATTCCGGACTATCTATCGTATTCTTAACCACCCGTCCAAAGTCGCTTGCCAATTCAGCAGTTGCCGAAACTGAAATGAATTGCTTATGCGGCTGACGGCCCAGGAACCATGCTGGCAACCGTATAGACGCTAACTCCGATTTGCCGTGTCTTGGTGGAACCAAGAGCATTAGCCGGTCTATTTCCCCGCGCTCAACGCGCTCTAGCTGCTTTGCGATGATCCGGTGGTGTGCAGCCGTTCGGTACCGAGGAAATGTGAATTCAGTGAATTTGATTAGATTTTCCGAGGCGTCCATTCGCCTTAGAAGTTCCCGCGCTGCTCTCTCTGGCGTCATTGAGGAGCGAGACCAGTTCTGTTCGGTTCCAATCTGCTGCATCGCGTTTATCGTCAATTGTTACCGTCGATTCCTGGGCGGCCTTGCCATCAAGTCGATCTGCAACCTGCTGAATTGCCCAGCCTTCGCCAGCTAAGGCGCATTCAACGAGCTTTTCTGTAATACGATACAGCTTTTTCTTGCCATCATCGTCATCGCGACTCACAACTAAGCGCAAAGCGTCGGCAAATATCTTCTCTTTATCGCGTCCGCCTGGGTTTCCAGATTTACCTTTTGAAAATGCCATTGGCCTGAATCTTTAAGAGATTGACAAAACTACCAATTTCAGGATTTCGCAGATGCTCAGCAAGCTGCTCCAATCGCTCTGGATTATCTTTCACAAGACCTAATACGACATTGCATGGATCGCATAGCCAGCCTCGAAAGGCTCCGGTCTCATGACAATGGTCGAGTACGATCTTAGGATGATTTTGGTTACAGGCTTCGCAACGGTCTGGTTTTGGACGAATGGCGTCTAATTCGATGCCGTATCGATAGCGGTATTTTACAACCTGATCTCGCCCTGGATACTTGGCTTTCCAAGTGGCGTTGTATTCCCTATGCTTCGAAGCGCTGGGAAAGGTGCATTCAGTGCATTTCCCATTGCAGACAAGCCTAGGCGCTGAATGGCCGTGGCGACAGGGCTTCCCCGATAGATAGGTTTGAAGCCCCGCCTTTCTGGCTTTCTTTCTTGGAGTTTCGCGGAATCCCACTTAGGCCGCCTTGTTTGCCGCTTCTTTGGCCTTCTTGCTGGCCGCTACAGCTTCGTCGTGGGCCTTCTTCTCCGCGGCAACGTGCTCGTCGTACGACTTTGGTTCCCGAATCCAGTGGATGTGCTGAAGGATCTTGTCACGGACCGTCTCGGCACCGGATGGACTGACGTTGTGCAGGCCGCCGGCGAGTTCCGCGATCTCGGCGAGATGGTCGACCTTGGGAGTCGCGGGCTCGGCAGTCGCGGCAGCCGTCCAGTTCGGTGTGCCCAGCGCCTGGGGATCATCGGTCATGGTACTCTCCTCGGGTCCAATGAAAAACCCGCGCGAATTTCTTCGGCGGGCAACGCAAATCATGACGATGCCATATTTGTCCTGAATTGCGCCCTTCTGTCAATGGCTTCCGCTAGCCGTACCTTGAAATCAGCAAAGCGCTCGTCAAGGGGTAGCTCGGGAAACATGCGATATCCTGCAAGATCACGATTATATTTGATCTGCTGCTCAGGAGTCGGCACATATGGCCGCAGATCCTCATACGAATATTGCCGCGGCGAAGCATTCTGTATGTCGCTGGTACGAAGCGGTATTCCAATAGGTTCAAAAATTCTCATCAGCCGATCCCCCACAATTTTGCGAACCGATCCGCGATGCTGCAGACCACCTCGGTCGCCGCAGTTCTCGCCCGATATGGCGAGATATACCCTAGCGCATTCCCGCATTCTTCAAGGCTAAGTGACTCAGAACAAATGAGATTTGTCACTAAAATGCCTTCAAGGAAAGTTAAAAGCTTATAAGCAGCCTCGTATTCCCGCCGATTGTTAAATTGCCTCTCGGTTCGGCCCATGCCGAAGTCAAAAGGATCTGGCGCATAAATTCGGTTTAGGTCAACGCTTCGAACCGATCCGGACAGGCCAGCATTCCACCAATGGGAATGGAACCGAGATAGCGCGGTGAACTGGATGCCGGATAGCCGCTTATCCTTGAACATACGGCACATGGGCGAGTCGCTGATTGAATATATCCTGTGGCCTTGACCATCCTCGCCTATTTCCAGATCGCCTGCCAGTAGCTTCCCCAGACGCTCTGGCGTTGGTCCCATGGGATCGTGCTTCAATGCTGCTGTGCGGGTCATTTATAGTTTCCCTGGATGCGATTCACGATGGCCCCTGTAGCGACTGGCGAGGCTCCAGAGGCATTCGAAGGGACTACATTGGATATCTGACCCAGCTCCCGTTCCAACGCATCCAAACCAGCCATGGCATCGTTTAGGTGCTCATCGTGACCGGCAAAGGCTTCTTGGGTCCGCCGAGCTATGACTTCCTCGCGGGCGATCACCTCATCGGCCTTGGCCTCGATAGTGGCTGATACCCTCCCGACCACCCCGCGAGCTCGCTCCAATTTCTCGGTCAATCGGCTCATGTTGCGTCTTTCATTTTCGAGCTGGAATCTATACGCGATGACGTGCGCGGTGATGCGGCGGATGACGTCCTGCTGGCGGTCCATGGCGCGGTCATTCGATCGTGACGATCTTGAAGTTGCGGACCCATAGTTCCATCAGCACTTGTTCAGCCCATGCCGTGGCGACGCGCTGATCGACGGTGAACGGTAGATCGCAGACAATATCGATCAGCGCTTCGCGGGCGCCGTTACCCGGATTGCGGGCTCGCTGCATGGCCACAAGATCGATAATCTCAGCGCTCATGCCCGCCATCCCCGCTTGATCCTGTTCGGCGCCCAGTGCTCAGAGACTTGCTCGTCGTATGCGCGGGCGCGGCATTCCGCGCACATGACATCCGTCGCACCGCTGGGATCATACGAAACACATTTCGGATCCTTCTCCACGTCGATCTCGGAGTCGCAGTGCTCGCAGGTGAGGGTGGGCGCGGTCATTCGGCGGCCTCGCTGGTCGGCATGTTAATTTTTTCGGTTCCATTTGAGGCCTCGTGGATCACGATTTGCAGCCGCTTCAGCATGTCCTCGCGGTGATCGTCGGAGAACTCGATCAGCGGAACGGCATCGAGAAGCCGATTGAGGCTGATGATGCGGCCCTTTACGCTGGCGAGCTCGTGCTGCGCCAGGCGCCGTAGTGTCGGCGGTGTCGGTTTCCAGTTGAAATCGTGGCGCTTGCCATCCAAGGGCGGGCTTTCCGCCCTGTTCCACTTGCGCAGCGCCTCGCGTACGCACCACGCCGGCAAATCATCGATCGCGTCGAGATAGTCCTCGGTCAGAGCATCGGCCGATTGCTTGTCGAGTTTCTGGCCGCCTCCTTTGATAAGCAAACCGGCGACCATCACACTGAGAGCTGCGTCATTCGACATGACGGTCTCGCGAATCGTGATCGCTTGATCTAACCGCGTGAAACGACCCAGATCAGTGATGTGGCGCTGCACCTCAGCGCGCTCCGAAGAATTCAGGATCAGGTCTTTCGGAAGTGTCCGCGTCAACCGGTGCTTGCCGCTGCTGTCCGGCTGCGACGCGCTCCCGAGCGCGGCGTTCCGACGCTGCAGCCACCCCGGCAATAATGGAAGTTGAGCCGGATTGGTTGGAAGCTGGATGGGCACCAGCGCCAGTTCCGTTCCCATTGGTCTTTCCTTTCAGTGATGCCAGAATCCATCCAGGCGCATCGGCCACGGCCAGGCTTTGAGCTCTCAGAATTGTCGCCAGCACGAGCTGGTCGTCGTCATGCGTCATCTTCAGCCATCCAACGATCAGAGCCCCTGCCCTGCTGTCGGCAATCTTCATTGTGAGGAGCGCAGGCTTGGCCTCACGAAATAACCGAGCTCGGGGCGTGTCCGTCACTGTCTGCTCTTGTCGGTCGGTTTCCGTCGCTGTCCCATGGTTGTCCGCTTGTGTCCGCTTCTGTCCCGCACGTGTCCGCTGCTTGCGCGCTGTCTCTTTTGGTCGTTTGGCCTTCAATCTGGTCTCTTCACGCTCGCAGTGCATGCGCACCATCGCTAAAATCATGGAACCTGTTGCGCCTGCGGTGACCATTGCTTCCAACATTTCCAAATCGATCTTCATTCAAATCTCTTTTTGCTGTCTGCGTCCGAGTGCCGGTTGGTGAATGGGAAGAGCGAAGGACACAGGACGACCAACCCCACGTAATGTGAGGTTGGTCCGTGCCCTTAGCGTACGTGCCGGCTGGAGCCAGGTTGTCGCTTCGGACCCTAATCGCGCGAGCATGCGGATTAGATTGGCGCCGACTTGTCGCGGATTTTGCTCTCCGCGCCGACCTAAACCCTCGCGCCTTTCGGACCGGGTTGGAACTGGGTCGGACCCCGTGGTAGTTCCATTTACGCTCGCCGCCACTGTTCAGGATCACCCTGGTCTCTCCGGCGCGCGTTCAGATCATCAAACGTTCGCCCCCATCGCGTCCGCGATCCGCCCCGCATCCTCAGCCCGTTGATCCGCGTCCCGTTCCGCCTTGCGCCGCTCCACGTCCTCGCAGAACTTGCGCATCACGTCGTTCAACCGCTCGATCGCTGCGGCTTTAGCCTCGGGGCTGAGGGGTTGGCGCTTGGTCATTGGATTGCACCAACCGCGAGAATGACAATCGCCATGGCTATCGCTAGGCAGATGATACTCATTCGCAGCCCCGAATGGTGACGCGCACGCCGGCCACATCGGCCCAGCGCAGCGTGATTTCCCGGACAAAGCGCTGGTCATCGCCCTGGATGACGCGGTGCGAAACGAGCAGGTCAACTACGGCCTTTTCTCGGTTGGCTACATCTTGGCGCCGCGCGGTCTTTGGCTCTTCGACCTCGATCAGCAGGGATACCTTTCCAGCCATTAACGGCGGCCTCTGGCGGTTTAAAACGTAGCCGGCCTCTGCGGCCCAGGCTTTGTATTCCACCGTCCTGATGCGGTTCTTACCGACCGTAGCGAACAGATTGTTTGTCGTCGGCGGCATCGGGAGTGCGATCACCAGCTCGGACGGA
>WNGO01001044.1_pt1 | contig 21548 bp, 20 predicted proteins | sample 5400511 | NCBI WGS metagenome assembly WNGO01 (sample SAMN13153380, study PRJNA577476) | soil metagenome | isolation source: 20 cm soil or saprolite under Garry oak tree replicate 2 | place: USA:California | collected 2016-06-15 | reverse complement strand
GTCACGCGCCACAGCTTGAGGCCGCCGGGCCAGCGGATCTTGTGAAACTCGAGGTACGACCCATCCCCCGGATACCCGAGATGCCGGCTCCAGACCTGCATCGACGAGCGGGGATCGCGCACCAGGGCGGCTACGGGTCGTCTGGATCGGGCCTGCGTGACCCGGTACGCCTGATATGGAGACCGCACGATCGGGCCCTCGGGCTTGGCCGGCATTTCTGGTCGATCGGCATCGAACCGCTCGGCCCCCAACGGCGCTTCCCCGTAGCTCCCGAGCGCGTCGCCCGCCTGGGCGAGGTGGGCATCGGTGAAGAAGTACCGAAAGCCGGCCGCGCCGAGGTGCTCCTCGATGCCGGGACGCGGTCCCGCGCGCGGCCGGTAGGCGCATTCGGGCACCCAGCAGCCCGCGGGATCGCGTCCGAACAGGCGCCGATGCTCGCTGCGGCCCACGGCCAGCTGCAAGCGAATGCTCTCGTCGCGTGCCAGGAGCGGGAGATACCCGTGCGTCGCCGCCGAGCCGATGATCTCGAGACGCCCTTCGTCTTGGAGCCGGCGGAACGCGCTCACGATGTCGCAGTCGATCGAGTGAAACAAGTTGCGGAGGCGGGCGAAGCGTGCCTTCCAGAACTCGACCAAAGGCAGGAGCGCCGTGTCCCCCGTCTCCGCGAGTCCTGCGGGAGCCTCTGCGCACGCTGTCGCGCGCTGATCGAAGAACGCTTCCAGCTCAGTGGTGAAGCTGGGATTTGCCAGCTGGTTCGCCAGCACCGGGGTGAACCCGATGGTCAGCGGAGCGGGAACGCGCTGCGCGTCGAGCGCCTGCAGGGCCTCGAGCAGAGGGAGATACGTATCGAGCGCGGCTTCGCACAGCCAGTCACTGCCGTGCGGCCAGCGCCCGTGATGCAGCACGTACGGCAGATGGCTGTGCAGCGTGAGGACGAAGTCCATCTCTCCCGCCGGTCAGGCGGCGGCCGAGTGGAGACTGAGGGCCCGCCGGTAGACGTCCAGGTAGCGGAGCGTGGAGCCCTCCCACCCGAACGGCAGGGCCATGACCTGCCGCATGAGCGCCTTCCACGCAGCGCGGTCGCGATAGAGACTCAGTGCCCGCAGCACCGCCTGCTCGAGCGCCGCCGGTGCGTACTCGTCGAACATGATGCCCGTCTCGCCGTCGGTAATGCTGTCGAGCAGGCCACCGACGCGGCGGGCGACGGGGACGGTACCGTAGCGCTGCGCCCGCATCTGCGTGAGCCCGCACGGCTCGTACAAGGACGGCATCAGGAGGAGGTCGGCGCCCGACAGCAGCTTGTGCTCGAGGTGATCGGTAAAGGCGAACTCGACCGCGACCCGCTCCGGGTTCGCCGCCGCGAGCTCCGTAAGGGCCGCGTGGTAGCGGTGCTCTCCGGCGCCCAGGAAGACAAACTGCGCGTCGGTCAGGCCCATCAGGTCGGCACCGAGTACCAGATCCAACCCCTTTTGCGACACGAGGCGCGCGCTCATCCCGAACAGGGGCGTTTGGGCGCGCTGCGGCAGCCCGTAGGCGCGCTGCATGGCCGCCTTGCAGCGCCGCTTCCCGGGCAGATCGTCGGCGCTGTAATTCGCCGGGACGTGTTGATCGGTTGCCGGATTCCACGCCTCCGCGTCGATCCCATTGAGGATGCCCACGAGCCGGTCCCCGAGACCGATGAACGTGTCGTGCAGTCCGAAGCCACCATCCGCGGTGAGCAGCTCTTGCGCGTGCCGCGGGCTCACGGTCACAGCCATGTTGGAAAACGCCAATCCGCCCTTGAGGGCGTTCATGCGGCCGTACCACTCGAAGTGGCCGGCGTCGTACAAGTCGGGCGCCAGGCCGAGCGTCCCCATGGTTTCGGGAGCAAAGTGGCCCTGGAATCCGGCGTTGTGGACGGACAGCACCGCACCCAGGCGACCATGGAACGCGTCACCCGCGAAGGCCGTGCGCAGGTAGACCGGCGCCAGGGCCGCGTGCCAGTCGTGCGCGTGCACGACGTTGGTCGCCGGCGCGATCTGTGGCAGGACCGTCAGGGCCGCCTTGCAGAAAAACGCGAATCGCAGTGCGTTGTCGGGATAGTCACCGGTATCGTCGCCGTAGATCCCCGCGCGGTCGAAGAAGTCCGGGTGCTCGATGAAGAAGACCTGCGGCACGCCCTCGGCGTTGTCGTCCTGCGCGCGGTATAGCCACGCGGTTTCGGTCCGAGCACCCAGTGTCACGGTGAAGGGCCGACCTGCCCGCTCGAGGGTTTGAGTCGTCTCGCGTACCTGCCGATACAACGGGAGGATCACCGCGGTCGGCATGCCCACGGCCGCCTGGCAGCGCGCCAGGCCGCTCACCGCTTCGCCCAAGCCGCCGGTCCTGGCGAACGGCCATAACTCGGCAGTGAGGTGTACGACGCCCACCGGGGCTTCGACGCGCGTCGGTGTGCGCGGCGCGACGACGGGCGCGCCCGATCTCCGGGGGACAGTACTCCCGGCTCTGGTCGCTTTCGACTGTCGAACGGCCGTGTGCTACTCCCTTCCTTCAAGCGCCCGGGGGATCATCCGCCGGGAGCTGCCCTCGGATCGCCGGCACGTAGTGCTCGGTCACGTACTCCCGCAACATGCGCCGCGCCGTGAAGTGCTGGCCCGCTGCGCGCAGCGCGTGCTTCATTGTCTCCGCCCAGCCGAGCGGGACGTCGCGCGCGTCCCGCGTGTAGAACAGCGGCACCACTTCGTCTTCGAGCAGACGATAGAGGCGTTCGGCGTCGGCAGCGTCGCCCTCGACGCCCGCGGTGGCCGCCGGGATGGCCCAGCCGTTCCGCCCATCGTATCCCTCGGCCCACCATCCGTCCAGGGTGCTGAGCTGCGGGACCGCGTTCAGGGCAGCCTTCATGCCACTCGTACCGGACGCCTCTAGGGGCGCCCGCGGGAGGTTGAGCCAGAGGTCGACGCCCTGCACCAGGCTGTGCGCGACGTGCATGTCGTAGTCTTCGATGAAGGCGATCCGGCCCTCGAAGCGGGCCTCCCGGGTTTGCGCGTAGACGCGCTGGAGAATCTGCTTCCCGGGCTCGTCGCCCGGGTGCGCCTTGCCGGCGAAGACGATCTGCACCGGGCGCCATGGGTTGACGAGCAGGCGTTGCAGCCGGTCGGGATCCTGGAAGATGAGGTCGGCTCGCTTGTACGTCGCGAACCGGCGGCCGAAGCCGATCGTCAACGCGCCGTTATCGAGTAGCGTCCCCGCGCCCACCAGGTGCAGGGCCTCTTTCCACTGGTCCGCCCAGCGTCGCCGCGCCTGTTCCCGGATGCTCCGCATGAGATGGGACTTGAGCTCGTTGTGCACCGCCCAGAGCGCGACGTCATCCAGCTTGAGGAGCCGGGTCCACACCGTCGGGTCGTCCACCCGCTGCCACCAATCGGCACCGAGATGCGACTCGAGCAGGGCCACCATGGAGTTCGCCATCCAGGTTGCGACGTGAGCGCCGTTGGTGACGTACTTGATGGGCACCGCCTCGGCTGCCCGGCCCGGCCAAAGCGGTGCCCAGATGCGGCGGGACTCCTCGGCGTGGCGACGCGACACCGCGTTCACCCGGGCCGAGAGCCGGATCGCCGCGACCGACATGTGAAAACGGTCGTGGTCGAGAGCCGGATGATGGCCGAGACGGAGCAGCTCGTCCCGATTCACCCCCATTTCCTGCCATACCGGACCCGCGCACTGCTCGACCTGGTCGGGGCTGAAGGTATCGTGCCCCGCCGGCACCGGCGTGTGGGTCGTGAAAATGCTGGTGGCGCGCACCTGGCGGACCGCGTCAGCGAATGGGGTTCCACCCGTCACGAGCTCGCGCACCCGTTCGACCAGCATGAAGGCAGCGTGCCCTTCGTTCGAATGCCAGGCCGCGGGGTGGTAACCCAGGGCACGCAACACCCGCACGCCTCCTACTCCCAGAATCCACTCCTGGCGCAGCCGCAGATCGGGCCCGCCGGCGTAGAGTCGGTGGCACAGCGGGCGATGCCCCGATGCTCACGGTACGACCGAACATGCGCACCGTGGCGAGGCAGGGATCGCCGTGCGGCCCCCGCACCTGCTCCAGTGGCGTCGCGGCGAGATCGAAGCGTTCCTCCGCATCTTCCTGCCACCCGTCGAGACGAAGCCGTTGATCGGAGTACCCCTTGGTGTAAAACAGGCCGACGCCGACGAGCGGGACGCCCAGGTCCGACGCCGACTTACAGTGGTCTCCGGCGAGTACCCCGAGCCCCCCCGAGTAGATGGGCACCGACGCGTGCAGCCCGAATTCGGCGCAGAAGTATGCGATGACTCGCGGCGCCAGGTCCGGATACGACGTCTCGAACCACGTGTCGTGGGTGGCGGCCACAAAGCCGTTCCACTCGACGAGGGCGTCGTAGCGCTTCAGGAAGGCGGGATCCTGCGCGCAACCCGCCAGCCGCGCCGGATCCACGCGGCGCAGGAGCTCGATCGGGTTGTGACGGGTGAGGTGCCAGAGTGCCTCGTCCACTTCGCGAAATAACGCGCGGGCGTCGCGGCTCCAGCTCCATGAAAGGTTGGTCGCGACGGCGGCGAGGCCGCTGATCCGTTCGGGGAGTGGCGGCTGACCGGTTTCGGTTGGACTCATGCCGCCTGCAAGCTAAGGCAGCCCGGGCAGGCCAGGGAAGCGCCTCACGCCTTGCTCTGTTGAACCGCGGCAAAATCCTCCGGCGTATCCACATCGGCCAGCAGCGCCACAGGCCGGTCCACGTACATCGCCTCGTGGCTGTGCGACTTGACCACGGTCTTGCCGCATCCCTCCCCCGTCCATGCGAGCAACTCCGGAAAGAGCGCCCTTCGGAACAGCAAGGGCGGCGCGGTGACATCGCCGTAGCGCGACACCACCAACGGGGCGTCGGTCCCGCGCGCGGCCGCCACGAGCATCGTCAGTGTCTCCTGGGTCACTCGCACCATGTCGCCCAGCATGACCACGGCCCCGCCCACGTCCTCGCCGAGGGCGTCGAGCCCCCGATGCAGTGAGCCGCTCGTGGGACCCGTGAAGTCGGAATTGACGGCGAACACCACCGGGAGATCCTGCAACGCCACGCGGATTCGTTCGGGCTCGTGGCCGATCACGACCACAACCGGCGAGAGCCCGGCCGAGAGCGCCCGTTGCACGGCGCGCCGAATGAGCGACTCCCCCTCGAGCTCGAGGAGCATCTTGTTCTTACCCATGCGGCTGGACGCGCCGGCGGCGAGGATCACGCCGGCGACGTTCAGCCGCGACTCTGCGGACGCGTGGGATGGAGTGGTTTTTCCGTTCATTGGGTCGCGGCATGGATCGCGGCCCGGCGCTCGCGCAGGGACCGGGCGCGACGACCCGAACGCGCCGCGAGGATCTCCGCGATCACGGCGAGCGCCACCTGCTCCGCCCCGTCGGTTCCGATGTCGAGGCCCACCGGACCGTACACTCGCGCTTCGTCGACCGGGCTTCCCTCAGCCGCGAGGTTCCGGAGAATCCGCTCGGTCCGCTGCCGCGGCCCCAGCACTCCGATGTAGGCCGCCGCCGTCTTGAGCAGGACCCGGAGATACGCCTGGTCGTCCGCGAAGTTGTGGTTCATCACCACCGCGTAACACTCGGCGTCGAGGGGGAGCGCTTCCGCGAGCTCGTCGCCCGTGCTCGTCACCAACGCCGCTGCCGCGGGGAACCGCTCGGCTGTGAGGTAGCCCGGCCGCCGATCGACCACCACCACCCGGAAGCCCACGTCCGACGCGAAGCGTACCAGGGGCCGCGCATCGTCGCCGGCGCCCAGCACGATCAGCTGGGGAGGAGGAGTGAGTACATCGATGAACACGGAGCGACCCGCGATCTCGTGAATCCCGGATTCGCCGGTCTCGAGCAGCTCTCGCGCTTTGGCCGTCGCCCGGGTGTTCAGGTCCTTCGAACCCAGGTCGCCTTCGGCACCGTCGCCCGTCACGACCAGCCGTTTCACGTTTCCCGTGTCCCGTTTCCCGTCGACCGTGCTGCAAACGGCAAAGGCCGTCCGCCCATCGAGTAGCTCTCGTTCCTTCGGTCGGGGCCCCGCGACCTCGACGTAGACATCGACCTGCCCCTCGCACCCGACCCCCAGGTCCCAAGCGGCAATCTCGTCCGCGCTGGAACAGTAGCTCCGAAGCTGCGGCTGACCGGTGCGGATCACTTCCAAGGCCACCTCGCGCACATCCTGCTCGAGGCACCCCCCGCTCACGTTCCCGGCCGTGCTGCCGTCTTCGGCCACGACGAGCTTCGCTCCTTCGTGCCGATAGGCGGAGCCTCGCACCCGCACGACGGTCGCGAGCGCCGCGCGCTTCCCTGCCGTCGCGGCGCCGGCCAGGAAATCGAGGACCTCTCTGGTCTCAAGCCATTGCTTCATGGTCGGATAACACCCGTGCCAACGCTTCCAATGAAGCTACACTTGCACACGGCAGGAATTCATCCACGTGGGGCAGCGACGCGAGCAAACCCTGCGTCGCCGGCTCGAATCCGGGCCGGCCGGCGAGGGGGTCGAGCCAGATCAGCCGATGACACGAGCGGGAGAGCATCGCCATCTCGCGCCCCAGCACCCCGGGGTCGTCTCTCTCCCAGCCGTCCGACACGATGATCACGACGGCGGCGCTCCGAATGGTACGCCGCACCCAGCGCCGGTTGAGCTCGCGCAAGCTCGCACCGATGCGGGTCCCGCCGCTCCAGTCCACTACCTTCCCTGCCACTCGCTGGAGCGCCGCATCCGGATCCCGCACCCGCAACTCGCGCGTGATGCGGGTGAGCCGGGTTCCGAAGACGAACACTTCCACCGGCGCTCCCGACCGTGCGAGGGCATGGGCGAAGCGAAGCAGGAACCGGCTATAGCGCTCCATCGAGCCGGAGATGTCGCATATCAACGCGATGGGGCGTTTCCGGGCACGGCGTTGCCAGAAGCGGCAGACGACGGCTTCGCCGCCCGCGCCGAGGGACTGTCGGAGCATCGGGCGGGCGGCGAGGCGCGCCCCACGACGTGCGACTCGGCGCCGGCGCGACGGTCGCAGGGGCAATCGCGGCTTGAGCGCCACGAGCATCGCCGCCGCGTCGTGCGCCTCGGCGGGCGTCAACTCCGCGAAGTCCGCGGTACGAAGCTGCTCGCGCCCGCTCGCTCCCACGCGTGTCGTACCCTCCCCAATCTCTCGAACCTCGCCAACCTCCTCCACCTCCGGTCCCAGGCTGACGTCGGCGCGCGGACCTTCCTGTTGCCGCAAACGCGGCAGGTCACCCGAGGGACGGCCCATCGCGGTGCTGCGGCGCCAGAACAGATCGAAGGCCGCGTCGTACAGGGCGCGCTCTTCCCGCCGCCGCACGAACACCGTTCGTCCCGCCGCCTTCACGTCGCCGCGGCGATCGAAGCCGAGGAGGGCGAGCACGTCGGCGAAGCGGCGGGTTTGGTCCGCATCGACGGACAGACCGGCGCGTCTGAGCGCCCGCCCGAACAGCACCACGTTGCCGATTAGGGCGTTGCCGGAAACGGCGTTCGCGGAGGTCATCGGGGTGCCGCCCTCATTTCATCGATCACCTTCGCTGCCCCGCCGCCCTTCATCACGGCGATGTCCTCCTGATACTTGAGCAGCGCTCCCAGCGTGCGCTCGACCTGCTCGGCCTCGAGTCGCCTGGCACCAAGCACCTCCAGCGCCGCCGCCCAATCGATTGTCTCCGCGATTCCCGGGACCTTGGTGAGGTCCGCGGCGCGCAGGCGCTGCACGAACGCGACCACTTCGGCGGCAAGCGTTTGGGGCAGGTCCGGCCGCCGCGCGCCGAGGATCGCGAGCTCACGCTCGGAGCTGGGATAGTCGATCCAATGATACAGGCAGCGTCGCTTGAGCGCGTCGTGCACCTCGCGCGTGCGGTTGCTCGTGATGATCACGTGTGGCGGTCGGTCGGCTCGGATCGTCCCGACCTCTGGGATCGTAATCGCGAAGTCGGCCAAGACCTCGAGGAGATAGGCCTCGAACTCCTCGTCCGCCCGGTCGACCTCGTCGATCAGGAGGACGGGCGGCTCGGGCCGCGAGTTCTCGAGCGCGCGCAGGAGCGGCCGCCGGATCAGAAACTCCTCGGAGAAGATGTCCTTCGCAGCCGCCTGCTTCGCCTCGCCCCGCGCCTCGAGCAGCCGGATCTCGAGCATCTGGCGGGGATAGTCCCATTCGTAGACGGCGGTGTTGATGTCGAGCCCCTCGTAACATTGCAGTCGGATCAGCTCGGTCTTCAGGACGGCGGCAAGGGTTCGGCCGACTTCCGTCTTCCCCACCCCGGCTTCGCCCTCGAGCAGCAGCGGGCGGTCGAGCGCCAGGGACAGGTACACGGCGGTCGCGAGGTCGCGATCGGCCACGTAGCGCTCTGCGGCGAACGCGGATTGGACGGAATCGATTGATTCGAACCGGCGCCGCTCCATCACTGCAATTTACTTGGAACTCTCTCCGACGCGCGCCGCGAACTCGTCCCAGAACGCCTCGGTGAGCTTCTTGGCGGTGCCTTTCAGGAGCCGGGCGCCTACACTTGCGACGGTGCCGCGCACCTCGGAGGTGGCGCTCCACTTGAGCCGGGAACGATCGGGGGGAACGGGCTCGATCTCGAGGGCGGTGCTCACCTCCAGGCCCGAACCCGGTGCCTTGCCATGCGCCGTCATCTTCAAGCTCTTGGGTGGCTTCACGTCGGACAGCTCGACGTCGAGCTGAAATTTCACTTTCACCGCGCCCACGCCGAACCCCGAGACGACCTTGAAGTGGCGGTCGTCAATCGCCTGCACTGACTCCACGCCGGGAGCCACGGAGGCAACGAACTCGTGGTCCAACAGACGTTTCCAGACGACGTCCGGTGGAGCCGTGATCTCGGGCGCACCGGAGAACTCGAGTCGCACTACTTGGCCCGCGCGAGCGCTTCCGTAAGCGCACGCCGCGCGGCGACGGCGGCGATGTGCTTTCGGTAGTCCGCGTTCGCGTGAATGTCGTCGTTCGCTTCGACCCCCGCCACGGCCAGACTTGTGACCTGGGCGATCAGGTCGGACCCGCCCTGCGTCCCGACGAGCTTCGCCGCCGCCGGCGCCAGGAACGGCGCATCGGCCAGCCCGGTGAAGGCGAGATCGGCGCGCGTGATCATTCCCTTGGCGACCGCGATCAGCACGGCCGCGCCCGCCAGCGCGTAGCCCGACGCCGCCTGCTCGAAGCTCGCGTAGGCCGTTCCCGCGCCCTTGGGAGGCGCGCGCAGCTGGATCTCGACCAGCAGCTCGTTCGGCTTGAGCGCCGTGGTGAACGGTCCCTTGAAGAATTTCCTGGCAGGCACGGAGCGCTTTCCGCCCTTCGATTGCAGCGCGAATGTCGCGTCGAGGACGAGCATGACGGGAGGCATGTCGGCGGCGGGATCGGCGTGCGCCAGTCCCCCGCCGATCGTTCCCGCGTTCCGCACCTGCAGATCGCCGATGTGCTCCGTCACCTCGGCGATCAGCGGGTAGAGCGCCTTGACGTCCTTGGATTCGAGGAGCTCGCGGTAGGTCGTGGCGGCGCCGATCTTGAGGCCCCCACCCGCCTTCTTGATGCCCTTGAGCTGCGGCAACTGGCCGATGTCGATCAGCCTGTCGGGCTGTGCCAGGCGAAACCTGAGGAGCGGGAGCAGGCTGTGCCCACCGGCGATGACCTTGCTGTTCTTCCCCATGGCCTTGAGCGCGTCGTTGAGATTCCTGGCGCGCACGTAGTCGAAGGAGGTCGGGATCATCGCTTTCCTCCTTTCGCCTGCTGGATAGCGGCCCAGACGCGGGCCGGCGTGAGCGGCTTGTCGATGTGCGTGACACCAAGCGGCGCGAGCGCGTCGCAGACGGCGTTCACAAGCGTCGGGACCGACGCGATCGTCCCGGTCTCGCCCACGCCCTTCACGCCGAGCGGGTTGACCGGCGACGGGGTGACGGTGTGGGCCGTCTCGATGCTGGGCATCTGCGAGGCCTTGGGAACCGCGTAATCCATCATCGTGCCGGTGAGGAGCTGCCCATCCTCGTCGTACACGACCATTTCCTGCAGCGCTTCCCCCAACCCCTGAATCACACCGCCGTGCACCTGCCCGTCCACGATCATGGGATTGATTTGCGGACCGCAATCGTCGACCGCGACATAGCGGAGGATCTTCACCGTGCCCGTGTCGGCATCGACGTCAACCGTGCAGATGTGTGTGCCGAACGGATACACGAAGTTCGACGGATCGAAGAATGCCGTCGCCTCGAGTCCGGGCTCGACGCCTGGCGGCAGGTTCCAGGCGACGTTCGCCATGAGGGCGAGCTCCGCGAACGCCTTTCCTTTGTCGGGCGAGCCCTTCACGACGAACTTGCCGTCCTTCCACTCGAGGTCCGCCTCGCTCGCCTCGAGCAGGTGAGCCGCGATCTTCTTTGCCTTCTCCTTCACGCGCTGCGCCGCCACCTTCACCGCGCTGCCACACACCGCGGTGGTCCGGCTACCATACGTTCCCCACCCCTGTGGCGTGGCTTCGGTGTCCCCCGCAACGACCTCGACGTTCTCGACCGGGATGCCGAACTCGTCGCCCACGATCTGGGCGAACGTGGTCTCCTCACCCTGACCGTGGGGCTTGCCGCCGATGTACGCGCGGACCACACCGGTCGGGTAGACGCGCACGATCGCGGAGTCGTACAGGCCGCCGCCGAACCCGACAGCGCCTGCCACCTGCGAAGGACCGAGACCGCAGATCTCGCAATACGTCGTCACCCCGATGCCCAGGTAGCGCCCTTCCTTGCGCGCCTTCGCCTGCTCACTCCGGAATTTCTTGTAGTCGATCATCTGCAGCGCCTTGTCGAGCGCGCCCTGATAGTTCCCCGAGTCGTAGGTAATCCCGGTGGCGACGGTGTAGGGGAACTTGTCCTTGGGGATCAGGTTCTTGCGCCGCACTTCGACCGGATCCATGCCGATCTTGCGGGCGAACAAGTCGATCATCCGCTCGAGCAGGAACGTCGCCTCGGGGCGCCCCGCACCGCGGTACGCGTCCACCGGCGTCGTGGTGGTGTACACGCCGTAGACGGTCCCATCGATGTTCGGGATGGTGTAGGGCCCCGAGTACATCAGGCCGTGCAGGATCGTGGGGATCCCGGGCGCGGCGGTCGACGCGTAGCCGCCGAGCCCCGCGTACACCTTGGTCCGGAGGCCGGTGATCTTGCCGTCTTTCGTGCCGCACAACGACACGTACTGGACGTGGTCCCGGCCGTGGATCGTGGCCTTGTAATTCTCCGAGCGGTCTTCCGTCCACTTGACCGGCCGTCCCAGGTCCATCGAAGCGAAGCACACGAGCGCCTCGTCGGCGTAGGCCGGGATCTTGCTCCCGAACCCGCCGCCCACCTCAGGCGCGATCACGCGGATCCTGTGCTCGGGGAGCTTGGTCATTACCGACAGGAGAAACCGGTGGATGTGTGGGTTCTGGCTCGTGATCCACGCCGTGAGCTGCCCGGTGCCGGGATTGTAGCTCGCGCACGCGGCGCGCGGCTCCAGGGCCGTCGGGAGGAGCCGGTTCTGGACGATGCGCTGCTCCACCGTGACCGCGGCCTCCGCGAACGCCTTCGCCGCGTCGCCTCCCGCCACCTTCCAGGTGAACGCGATGTTGCCAGGAACCTCCGTGTGGAGCACGGGGGCGCCCTTTTGGGCCGCCTTCTCGGGATCGATCACCGCGTCCAGGGAGTCGTAGTCCACGTCGATCAGATCGAGGGCGTCTCGCGCCGCCGCCCGCGACTCGGCCACGACCAGAGCGATGCCATCGCCCACGTACCGCACCTTATCGGTCGCGAGCAGCGGATGGGGCGGAACCTTGAGATCGCAGTTCGGCACGTTCCACGCGCACGGGACCGTGTTGAGCTTGTCCTTCACGTCCACGCCGGTGTACACGGCGGCGACTCCCGGAGCCTTCTTCGCCTTCCCAACATCGACCTTCTTGAGCTTGGCGTGCGCGTAGGTGCTACGCAGAATGGCCGCATAGAGGAGGCCGGGGAGCTTCACGTCGTCGGTGTACGTCGCCCTGCCGGTGATGAGCCGCGGGTCTTCGCGCCGCTTGATGCCGGAGCCGAAGAGCGTTGCCATGCGGGCCTCCTCCCCCTCCCTAACGCGCGCCCGCCGCAGTCTGAACCGCGGCGATGATGTTCTGGTAACCGGTGCAGCGACACAGATTGCCTTCGAGCGCGTGGCGGATCTCTCCGTCCGTCGGCTTCGGGTTCTGGGCGAGCAGGTCGGCGGCGGTCATGATCATGCCGGGCGTGCAGAAGCCGCACTGCAGCCCGTGCTTTTCCCAGAAGGCCTGCTGCAGCGGGTGCAGCGCGCCATCTCGCGCGAGCCCCTCGATGGTGGTGATCTCCCGACCTTCCGCCTGGACGGCGAGCATGGTGCAGCTCTTCACCGCCTGCCCATCCACGTGGACGGTGCAGGCACCGCACTGGCTCGTGTCGCAGCCGATGTGGGTGCCGGTGAGATCCAGCTGGTCGCGCAGCACGTACGCGAGCAGCGCCCGTGGCTCGACCTCCGCGGTCCGGGCCACGCCGTTCACGTGCAGGGTGATGGACCGTTTCATAACGCGCTCTCGAGGAAGAACCGGGAGGGGGGGTAATATGGCCGTAGGGCAGGCAGCCGCAATGCACACCCTCCAGCCCTTGCCCGCAGCTACCCGCAGGATAGGTTCACATCCTTCGTAGCTGGACGGTTACCTGTGCGAAGGAGATACATCGTGAAGCGCGCCCTACTGCTGTTGCTCTGCGCCGCCCTCCCGGCGGCGGTCGTGCCCGGCCCGCGGGGACCAGACGACGAGTCGGTGTTCGTCCGAGGCCTGCGGGCCGATCAGCACGAGTCCCTGCTGTACGTCTGGACCAGCGACGCCGATCAGAAGGACCCCGATTTTCTCACGGTGCTCGACGCCAATCCGACGTCGTCCGCGTACGGGAAGGTGATCGCCACGGTGCCCACGCAGTCGCCCGCGAATGAAGCGCACCACTTCGGCTACACAGCGAACGCCGACCGGATCTTCGCGGGTGGGCTCTTTTCGAACCGGCTGTTCGTCTACGACGTCGCCACAGATCCGAAACACCCCAAGCTCCTGAAGACCGTGCCCGACCTCGTGGCGACCACGGGGTTCTCCGGCCCGCACACGTTCTACGCGGTGCCCAGTGGGGTGCTGATCGCGATGCTCGGCTCGAAGGACGGCGGCGCGCCGGGGGCGCTGGTCCAGCTCGACAATGACGGCAACTTCGTGAAGGCGCTCCCCGCGCCGAACTACATGTACGACGTCGGGATCAAGCCGGAGCTGAACCTGATCATCACATCGAGCTGGGCGCACCCCCACGCGGTGAAGGCGGGAAACACGCCGATGGATCAGGTGGGTGACGAGGTGGTCGCCTGGGACTACAAGACGGGCAAGGTCCTCCAGACCGAGCACCTCGACAAGGCTCCGCTCGAGGTGCGCTGGATGCACGGGCCGGCGGCGCGCGGCGGGTTTATCAACTGCGCGTTCGGCAACAGCGTGTGGCATTGGGAGGTGGGCCAGGACGGGAAGGTCGCGTTCCACCGGGTGCTCAAGCTGGCCGACAACGCCATCCCCGCGGACATGCGGATCTCGTACGACAACAAGTTCCTGTTCGTGTCCTTGTTCGGCGGCGGCGCGGTGCAACAGTACGACATCGCCGATGTGATGCACCCCAAGCTCCTGAGCAGCGTGGCGATTCAGCAAGCCCAGATGATGAAGCTCACGCCCGACAACAAGCGCCTGTACGTCAGCAACTCGCTGCTCTCGAATCTCGACGGGAAGGTGCCGTACGCGGTGCGGCTCGTGAACGTCGGCGCCAACGGGCTGACGCTCGACGCGAAATTCGACGTGGACTTCGAGCATTTCCCGACAGGCCAAGCACGGCCGCATGATATGCTGCTGAAATAGATGCGTAGCACGGAGGCGTAGCACAGTCCGACCCTGCGCCCCGGGGCACCGCCCCGGGGTCAGCTCACAGAGTACATTACCGGACCGCGATGCCCTCCGGCCCTGCATTCCTCTTCGATCTCGACGGCACCCTCGTCGACAGCGTGTATCAGCACGTGCTGGCGTGGCGCGACGCGCTCGAGAGCGCCGGCATCGAGCTCGCCGTGTGGCGCATCCACCGCCGCATCGGGATGAGTGGCGGGCTGTTCGTCAACGCCCTGCTCCGCGAGACGGGCCGCGAGTTGAAGCCGGAGCAGGCGGCCAAGATCATGCAGGTCCATGGCGCGGCCTACGCCCGCATGGTGCACGAGGTTCGTCCCCTCCCGGGCGCCCGCGAGCTGCTCGCCTATCTGACCAGGATGAGCGTGCCGTGGGCCATCGGGACAAGCGGGCGCATGGAGAGCGCCAAGCAGACGCTCGCGTTGCTCGACATCCCGCCCGACGTCCCAATCATCACGCGCGACCAGGTGGAGTACGCGAAGCCCGATCCCGATCTGTTCGTGGCAGGCGCTCAGCGCCTGGGCGTGCGAGTGGAGGACTCAGTGGTGGTGGGGGATAGCGTTTGGGACCTGCTCGCGGCGCGGCGGGCGCGCGCGCTCGGCGTCGGGCTCCTGTCCGGCGGCTACGGAGCAGACGAGCTGGAGCGCGCCGGCGCGTACCGCGTGTACCAGGACCCCGCCGACCTGATGCAACACTTGGACGAGGTCGGGCTACGCACGGGAAGTCTGACCGCCGAGTAGGGGCGCAGCCTGCCAACCGCGAGCGCGACTCCGCCGAGAGCGGCTCTCAGCCGCGGATCATCCGCGCGATTCTCCAGGCCTCACCGACCCGAAGCATCCACAGCTCGTCCGGCGGCGCGGTGCAGGTCCGCCCGGCGGCGAACACGCGGGCCCAGCGGTCGGCGATCACCACGATGGACAGCGCGAGCTTCCCCTGCTGCTCCAGCGCGCACGCCGAATCTCCCGGGATCGGACGCGCGTCGATCCAAGCGCTGTCCGCGGTGGGGGCCGTCCACCGAGCGGTGATCTTCCCGACCCAGAAGTGATCGAGCACATCGGGCCAGTGATTGGCTCGGTAATCGCGGTAGAACTCTAGGAGCTCGGTGCGGATGGCATCCTCGGCGGACGCCTGTTGTGCGGCGACGGGCACGCTCCACGCGAGCGCGATCAGGAGGCAGGCTGCTGCACGGCCGACCAATGGCATTCCCGAGACTACCGCCGGGCGAAGGCGCGCCGCTATCCGGTTTTCGCGGGTGAATCAGTGCAGCAATCTTCGCGATGGCCCCGGACACGCCTAAAAGTGTGCTTCTGTTATGGGGGGTGGCTCCTTCCGGGCCGGCAACCGCACCACGCGATCCCAGGCACTCGTCTGCCAGTTGTCGGGTCGCTCGACCTCGCGCACCCAGGGCGGTAATGGCACGGCGAGATACCGAGCGAGCGCGGTGACATACGGCTCGTACGTGCGGCGCAATTCCTTGAGCCGCTCTTCGAAGTCGGGGCGCTCCCGCAGCTTCAGACCGCCGCTCGCGAGGCGTTCCTGCAGGGCGGCCAGCTGGACCGGGGACAGACGCTCGTCCACGGGCTGCGGCGGCGTGTTGAAGACCTGCGACAGGTCGACGGTGGCGTGCCGCGCCATGGCGAACGTCAACTCCGCCTGGCGCACGCACCACCCCTCCAGCCCCACGATCACGAAGGCACTGGTGTCGAGTATGGTAGTGAGCGCGGCGAGCCATGACTCGTTGCGGTGTTGCGACCGGAAATAGGCGAGCGCCGGATACGAGAGGTGACTCTCGAGCACGTCGGCGGACCAGCGCTCCCAGTCCCGCAGCAGCTCGACGAGGGCCGTCCAGCCCGGGTCGCCGCGGTGGCGCCACAAGAGCTCCGACGCGCTGGGCGGCGAGCCCGCACGGGCGTCGAGCAACGAGATCGCCACCTCGCGCCGGGAGAACGCCTGATAGATCACCGGAAAGTACCCGATGACCACCGCGAGAAACGCGAACCCCATGCCGGCTTCGGCCGTGGTGAGCGCCTTCGCCAGCGCCGTCCGCGGTGCCACGTCACCCAAACCGAGCGTGAAGAAGGTCGTGCCACTCATGTAGACGTCAGACCAGATGCCGGGCGCCCCTCCCGACATGATGAGGGCCGAACCCGCCGCCCACTGCAGCAGCCCGAACGCGAACACGATCCCCACCGCCCACAACGCCAGCAGCAGAATCAAAGAAAGCGGTCCGAAGAACGAGAGGAACGCATCGCGCCGGCGGCCGGAGAGTAGCTGCGCGGTACTGCGCCAGGGGCGCCAGGTGGAGCGATAGAACAACCTGGTGATGCGGAACCGGCCGCTCACGCGCCGCGGCAGGATGATCGTCTCGAACGCGTCCCATAGCACCACGGCGAGCAGCACCGCACCGCCGACACCGGCCAATAGTCGCGTCATTATCTCCACGACTCCGTCGGTACGTTCGGTGGCGGCTCGAGCGATTGGAGGTACGTCACGAGCCTCCAGATGGCCCCGGCCGGCAGCAGGCCGCCGTACGCCGGCATGCCGCGCGGCCGGCCGGCGAAGATGGACTGATAGATCTGCCCGTCGGAGCCGCCGTACCGCCACCGCCCGTCCCGCAGGCTGGGGCCCACGAAGCCCACCGCCCCGCCGCCGTGGCAGCCGTCGCAGTTCATGGCGGCGAACGTCCGCTCTCCTTCCGCGGCCGACGGCCGATCTCCCTTAAAGGGATTCGCGGCCGCGATGTCCGTGGTCCCAGCGGACGGCGCCACACCGCCCGCGAGCACCCGTTCTTCCAGTCCGGGCGCGGGCCGGGCGCCCTCCTGGTGGCCGCCGCAGGCCACGAGCGCGACGACCGCTACTACAGGCCGAAGATCCACACGATACCTCCCTGACTCGTGTGCCGGGCGATATCCGGCATGAAATCCGCCGGCGGCCGCACGTCCGCGGGATCGTCCGAGCGGACGTCTCCCGACAGGAGGAACCAGTCGCCGCCGATGCCGGCGTACACCGCCACGTACTGCCTGCCGTCGGGGCCCGCGTAGCTGATCGGGTTTCCGACGACACCAGAGCCGACCTTGAACCGCCACAGCACTTTTCCCGTCCTCGCATCGACGGCCTTGAACCAGCCGTCGAGGGTGCCGTAGAACGCGACGTCGCCGCCGGTGACGAGCGCGCCGCTCCATACCGGGTATGGCTCGGGAGTTTGCCACACGCGCCTTCCGGCGGCCGCGTCCCACGCGATGAACCCGCCCATCTTCCCACCCGGGCCCGGGTGGTAGGGCGTGTTCGCGCCGATGAACGGCGTCCCGGCGATGCGCGTCACCCGCGTCGCCTGATAGTCCATGCACATGTTGTTGGTCGCCAGGTAGAACAGTCCCGTGCGCGGTGAGTAGGCCGCCGGTGCGGCAGGAGTCTTCCCGCCTTCGAGGGTAGGGCAGATGTCCTTGATGTTGCCTCGCGACGCGCCTGTCAGCTTCGTCGAATCGATCACCGGGCGCCCGGTCGCGAGGTCCACGCGCTTCGCCCAGTTGACGTCGACGAACGGCTGGGCCACGAGCACCTCGCCGGTGACACGGTCGAGGGTGTAGGCGAAGCCGTTCTTGTCGAAGTGCACGAGCGCTTTCCGCCGCCTGCCGCCGATCACGACGTCGGTGAGGATCATCTCCGCGACGCCGTCGTAATCCCAGCTGTCGTGCGGCGTGAACTGGTACGCCCAGACCAGCGCTCCGTCTTCCGGGCGCCGCGCCAGCACGCTCGCCGTCCACTTGTTGTCGCCGGCGCGCTGCTCGGGATTGTAGGGCGCCGGATTGCCGGTGCCGTAGTACAGCAGGTCGAGGTCCGCGTCGTACGACATCCACCCCCACACCGGTGCGCCACCGGCGCGCCACACATCTGGCGGCCAGCTCCTGAGCGCCAGCTCTTCGCCGCGATCGTAGAACGGCTTGAACACACCGGGCCGGGCGAGCACCTCGCTGTCCGGGCCGATGTTGTACGCCGTCCAGACGATCCGGCCCGTCTCGAGATCGAGTCCTTTCAGCCAGCCATGGATGCCGAACTCGCCGCCCGAGGCGCCGACGATGACGCGATCCTTGACGACGAGGGGCGCGACGGGCGTCGTCTCGCCCTCAGAGAGGTCGGCGATCCTGGTCCGCCACAGCTCCTTCCCGGTCGCCGCGGCGATGGCCACCGTGTGTCCGTCGAGCAGGTTGTACACGATCTTGCCGCTCGCGTAGAACGCGCCCCGATTGATCGCGTCGCAACAGGCGATGCCGAGGGCGTTCGGATCCACCGGGGGCCGGTACTTCCATTTGAGAGGATAGCCCTCGCGCGTGAGGTCGAACGCGTACAGCACGTTGGGATAGGGCGTGACAACGTACATCGTGTTGTCGACCACGAGCGGCTGTCCCTCGTGCCCGCCCAGCACGCCAGTCGAGAACGTCCACACCGGCCGCAGGCGCGGCGCGTTGGCGGGCGTGATCTCGCGCAGGTCGCTGTAGCGCGTGGACGCGTAGTCGTTGGCCGGCATCGTCCAGCTGCCGCGCTGGACCGCTCCGGCCGTGCCGGCTGCGGCCGGCGCCAGCGCGGTCGCGAGCACGACCGGCAGCGTCATTCGACCCATGCACACCTCCGGGCCCCGAGAATATGCGACCGCGCACCGCTGGCGAGCCTTCCGGCTCACCCGTAAACTTGCTCTGGTGACCTTCGATCGGGTGAGGCGCGGGTGCGGCGCTGCGCTCACCGCCGTAGCGGCGATGTGCGTCGCCACGCGTGCGGCCGTCACCCAGAATCCCCAGAGCACTGCGCCGGCCCCCCCCGCCCCCGCTGACTCCACGTCGGGTAAGGCCCGGCTGTTCGATGCCGGGGAGCCGCTCGCGCTCACTTTAAAGGCCGACTTCGGGGCGATCTTCAAGCAGCGCAGCGGCACCAAGCGGGACGTCCCCGGCGTCATCTCGTACGTGACGGGCTCGGGCGATTCGATCGCGCTCGATGTGCAGCTCCGCACCCGCGGTCACTTCCGGCTCGCGAACTGCCAGTATCCCCCGCTCAAGGTGGGGTTCGATCGCGAGCGTGCGGCCAAGACCGTGTTCGCCCACCAGGGCAACGGCGTCAAGCTCGTCGTGCAGTGCCGCGGGGGGCAAACGTACGCAAACTACCTCCTCGAAGAGTACCTGATTTACCGCACCTACAATCTGCTCACGGACTTGAGCTTCCGGGTGCGCCTCGCGCGCGTGACCTACCTGGACGCCAACGGGAAACGGGAGTCCGAGACGCGCTACGGCTTTTTCGTCGAGGACGACGATCGGATGGCCCGGCGCAACCACACGAATGTGCTCGACCGAAAGGGCGTCTCCCAGACCGAGCTGGAGCCCGATCAGATGGGTCTGACGGCCGTGTTCGAGTACATGATCGGCAACACGGACTGGGCGGTGTCGGCGCTGCACAACATCGTGCTGCTCAGCGATTCGGTGGGCACCACCGTGTACCCCGTGCCGTACGACTTCGACTGGTCCGGGGTGATCTGGCCGCCCTATGCGCGGCCGGACCCGAGCCTCACCATCCACACGGTGCGCGAGCGCACCTTCCGCGGCACGTGCCGCACGCCGCAGGACCTGGCGTTCCTGTTCGCCCCGTTCAACGCACGGAAGGACGCGATCTACACCCTGTACCGCGATATGGAGAAGGAAGGGCTCGAAGCCAAGCGGGTCGAACAGGCGCTCGAGTACTACGACGAATTCTACAAGACCATCAACGACAAAGCCCGGACGCAGAGCGCGTTCATCCGGGGGTGCCAGGGGTGAACCGCTCGTGACCCCTCACCCCTCCCCCGGCCCTCCTCCCCGCTCCCCCTCATATCGCATCTCGTTCGTGTGCTTGAAGCCGATCCGTTCGTAGAGGGGGCGCCCCTCGTCCGACGCGTGCAGCACGAGGCTCTCGATGCCGTGGCTCTGACACCAGCGCACCAGCTCCCGCATCAGCGCGGCGGCCACGCCCCCGCGCCGCCACGCCCGCTCGGTGAAGACGTTGACGACCAGGCCCTGCGGCCCCCGCAGCAGCCGTTCGCCCGTCCCTCCGGGTCGTGGTAGCAGCTCGCGCAGCTGGATACCCGCGCCCCCGACGATCTGCCCGGGCGCCGTCCGCGACTCCGCCACCCAGGCGACGTAGCGTCCGTCGGCGATCGCCTGGGTGAAGTACGCACGCGAGGCCTCGACCAGGGTGTCGTAGAGGTCGTCGGACAACTGTCCCATGTCGCGAAACATCTCTGCCCGATGACGCGCGAGGGCACTCACGTCGGCGGCGGTGGCGAGGCGGATCGAGTAGGTCAGTGCCGGGGGTCGGAGGAGGCGGGGGTAGCGGGGAGCATGGAGGGAATGTAGCGCCGGACGGTGAGCGTCGCGACGGTAGATTTCTTCACCATGCCAGCCGTCGTCACCGCCGAGCAGCTCAGCAAGACGTTTCGCGTGAAGGTACGCGACCCGGGGCTCAAGGGAGCGCTGCGGGCGCTGCTGCGCCCTCGCTACCGGGAGGTGCACGCGGTGCGCGACGTGACCTTCCGCATCGATCCCGGAGAGATCGTCGCCTTCCTCGGACCGAACGGCGCCGGCAAGACCACGACGCTCAAGATGCTCACGGGCCTGTTGTACCCGACGGCCGGCCAGGTGCGGGTGGCGGATTTCGTGCCCTGGACCGGCGGACCGGCCTTCAAGCAGCGGATCGCGCTGGTGCTCGGCAACCGACAGCAGCTCGTCTGGGACCTGCCACCCGAGGAGACATTCCTGCTCAACCGGGCGATCTACGATATCCCCGAGCGGGCGTACCGCGAACGGCTCGCCGAGCTCGTCTCACTGCTCGAGCTCGGCGACGTACTCCAGAAGCCGGTACGCCAGCTCTCGCTCGGTGAGCGGATGAAGTGCGAGCTGACCGCATCCCTGCTGCACAGCCCGCCGCTCTTGTTTCTCGACGAGCCGACGCTGGGGCTCGACGTCACCGCCCAGGACGCCATCCGCCGTTTCCTCATCGAGTATCGCAGTCGCCACAATGCGACAGTCCTGCTCACGTCGCACTACATGCAGGACGTCACAGCCCTCGCGTCGCGCGTCTTGATGATCAACCGGGGACGGCTGCTGTACGACGGGGCGCTCGAGGCGCTGGTGGCGCGGATTGCGCGGACGAAGCGGATCGAGCTGGTGCTAGGGGGGAAAGGAACCGATGGGAACCGGGTCACCGCGGACGCGCTGGCGGCGTTCGGCGAGGTGAAGGCCTTCCACTTTCCCAACGCGGTGCTCGAGGTACGCCGTGAGGACGCCCCCGCGACGAGCGCGCGGCTTCTCGCTGCGCTCCCCGTGGCCGACCTTTCAATCGAGGATCCACCGATCGAGGAAGTCATCCGGCACGCGTTCGCCCAGGGATTCGAGGAGGCGGACGCATGAGCTGGCTGCGGCGCTACGGCGCCTTGATCCGCAACGCCTGGCTGGTCGACATCCAGTATCGCGCGGCGATCGTGCTGTGGCTGTTGTGGGGGGTGACCGAGCCCGCAATCGCGCTCGGCATCTGGTGGGCCATCGCAGGCGCCGGCTCCGTGGGC
>WNGO01000686.1_pt1 | contig 21563 bp, 18 predicted proteins | sample 5400511 | NCBI WGS metagenome assembly WNGO01 (sample SAMN13153380, study PRJNA577476) | soil metagenome | isolation source: 20 cm soil or saprolite under Garry oak tree replicate 2 | place: USA:California | collected 2016-06-15 | reverse complement strand
AGAGCCATTACCAGATAAACGGCGATGGCGGAATATTCCGCTGCGATCACTTTGCCGATCGTATCTGCGAAGCCGATGGCGAGAGATGCGATCATTGCGCCATTGATCGAACCGATGCCGCCGATTACGACTACCACGAAGCAGATAATCAGGATCTGATTGCCCATGCCGGGGAATACAGAAGAGATCGGCGCGGCAATGGTGCCGGCAAAAGCCGCGAGAGCCATGCCAACGGCGAAGACTAAAGCGAACAGTAGCGGAATATTCACGCCGAGCGAGGCTGCCATCTCGCGGTTGCTGGTGCCGGCGCGGATCATCATGCCGATCCGAGTTTTGTGAATCACAAAGTAAAGCAACCCGGCGACCCCTAGACAGACCGCAGTGACGAACAATCGATAGACGGGATAAGACAACGTATCGGTGAGCGGAATGGAATAATCGAGCAGCGCGGGAATCTTCACGCCGTGCACTTCATCGCCGAACAGAATGCTGCGCAATTCCTCGAAGATCAAAATCAAGCCGAACGTGAGCAAGACTTGATACAAGTGGTCGCGTTTATACAGGCGGCTGAAGATTGCCGTCTCAAGCAACAGACCTATAGCGAACGCGATGACGATGCCGATCGGAATTGCCAGCCATAAGCTGCCGGTGAGTTTAGCAAGCCAATAGGCGAGATAAGCGCCGACCATGTAGAAGCCGTATTGCACAGCGTTTAATAACTGAATGAAATAGAACATCGGCGAGAACTAGCGATCACATTTTGGGGCTTTGCCTTCTGACCTTGAACTTTGAACGATTGAACTTTTGAACGAGTCGCCGGTTCAAGGTTCAACGTTCAACGTATCGGACGGATACCGAGACGGTTGCCCCGTTACATTTTACATCCCCGCGCCGGATCGGCGAGGGCTTTATGCGCGACGCTGACGAACTTGTTTTCGCGGCCGATGACTTTGCGCAGATAAATGTCCTGAATCGGATTGTGCGATTGCGACATCGTCCATCCTCCGCGCGGGCTGTCGATCTTGGCCTTTTCCATGGCGGCGATCATTTCTTTGCGCTTGGTGATGTCGCCTTTCACCGCTTCGAGTCCCGCAGCGAGCAGCAGACCGGCATCGTAGCCCTGCACGGCGTAGACGTCGGGAGCGAACGTATAAGCTTTATAATAGGCGCTGCGAAAGTCGCGGTCGCGTTTTGTGTTTAATCCGTCGGCGTAGTGCAGCGTGGTTTCCAATCCCTGCGCCGCCTCTTCCGTTGCATCGAGCACGCCGTCGGTGAGAAAACCGGAGCCAAACAGCGGGATGGTTTTTCTCAAGCCGGCGGCGGCGTAATCTTTGATGAACTTCGCCGCGCCGCCGCCGGCGAAGAACACAAATACGGCGTCGGGTTTGATCGAAGCGATCTCGGTCAGCAAGGCTTGAAATTCTACATTGGGGAAGGGAATCCACAAACCGCGTACCGACTTGCCACCCGATTTGATGAAGCCTTCGGTAAAGCCGGCCACCGCTTCTTCGCCGGCGCCGTATTTCCAAGCGAGGGAGACAACATTGCGGATGCCGCGGTCGGCGAGCACTTTGCCCATTGGGTAGGACGGCTGCCAGTTCGAAAACGAAGTACGAAAAATATTCGGCGAGCACAGCGCGCCGGTGGCGGCGTCGAGACCGGCGTTGGGAATGATCATGAGCGTATTATTTTCTTTGGCGATCTTCACCATGCCCATTTGCACGCCGCTGTGCACGGTGCCGACCAGCACGTCAACCTTGTCGCGCTGCACGAGCTTGTTGGTGTTCTCCGGTGCTTTTGCCGGTTCGGCTTCGTCATCCACCGTAAAAATTTCGAGCTCGCGTCCGCCAAGCTTACCGCCGCGCTCCGCGATGGCAAGCTTAAAACCGTTGGTGATGGCGACGCCAAGCTGCGCGTAGGTGCCGGTATAGGGAAGCATCATACCGACGCGCACCTTTTGCGCCTGCGCGAAGGCGAAGGGCTTGGGCAGCAATGCGCCGGCGGCGCAGAGGCCCGTCGCGGTCAAGAACTTTCGGCGGTTGATTTGGTGATTGAGCTTCATCTCATCCTCCAGGCCGAGGGCGCAGCATGCTGCGCCCCTACGATTTCATCACTCCGGTCATTTTTATGTTTTGGCGCGCAGCTTGAAGCGTTGAATCTTTCCCGTCGCGGTCTTCGGCAAGTCGTCGACGAATTCGATCCAGCGCGGGTATTTGTAGGGCGCGAGGCGGCCTTTCACGTATTGTTGAAGATCGGCGGCAAGTGCCGGCGATTGCGCCGTATCGGGACAAAGCACGACGTAGGCTTTGGGTTTGATCAAGCCGCTTTCATCGGCCTGACCCACGACCGCGGCCTCAAGCACCGCCGGATGGGAAGCGAGCGCCGACTCGACTTCGAAGGGCGAAACCCAAATCCCGCTCACTTTCAGCATGTCGTCGTTCCGTCCTGAATAGGTAAAATAGCCGTCGTCGCTTTCGCTGTATTTGTCGCCGCTGCGGGTCCACGGACCGAGAAAGGTGTTGCGGCTCTTTTCGCGATTGTTCCAGTAATAGGCTGCGCTGGTCGGACCGTTGACTTGAAGCTCACCGATTTCACCTTTCGCCACAGGCTTGCTGTCTTCATCGACCAAACGGATTTGATAACCCGGCACCGCTTTGCCGGTGGTGCCGTAGCGCACGTCGCCCGGCCGGTTGGATAAAAATATGTGGAGCATTTCGGTCGACCCCAGGCCGTCGAGAATATCGACGCCGGTGCGTTCGCGCCAGCGCCGTCCGACCTCGGGCGGTAGGGCTTCGCCCGCCGAGGTGCAGCGGCGCAAGTTGAGCTCCTCGCGCTTTGGCAGATCAGGGCAGGATAAAAGCGCGCTATACAGCGTCGGCACGCCATAAAAAATTGTCGGCCGATGCTCGCGCAGCACGCGGCAAACCGCTTGCGGTGTTGGCCGGTCGCTGAGCAGGATCGTGGTGGCACCTATCGAGAGCGGAAAAGTCAGAGCGTTGCCTAGACCATAAGCGAAGAACAGTTTTGCCGCGGAAAAGACCACATCGTTTTCCTCAATGCCGAGAATCGGCTGGGCATAGAGCTCGGCAGTGCGGATCAGGCTCGTCTGAACATGCACGACGCCCTTGGGCGTGCCCGTGGAGCCCGAGGAATAAAGCCAGAAACAGGCGTCGTCGGGGCGGGTCGGCGCGACCGTAAAATCGGTAGCCGCGCTTGCCATCAGGTCGGAGAGGCGCGGATGCGCCGAGCCGTTCGTGCCGGCAACCACGATATGTTTGAGGAACGGCTGATTGTCTAAGATCGGCTTAAATACCGGCAGCAAGGCTTCGGAGACAATCAACGCCTGAGCGCGGCTGTCGCGCAGCATGAAATCAAAATCGTCGCCGGTGAGGAGCGTGTTGACGGCGACCGGAACCACCCCCGCTTTGATCGCGCCGAGAAAGGCGGCCGGGAACTCAATGGTGTCGAGCAGACACACCAAGATGCGTGTTTCCAGCGCTAAACCGAGGTTCGTCAGCGCGTTGGCGCAGCGATTCACTCGTTCCGCAAGGTCGGCGAAGGTATAGCTGCCGCGCTCGTCGATGTAGGCGATCTTATCCGGACGCGCTGTCATGTTCCGCTCGATCAGATCCACCGCTGTATTATAGAAGGGCAATTTTGGCGCTTGTGTATTCATCTTCGCCTCCCAATCGATTCTGGTGTTCCTTTGATCCGGGCCGCAGCAATCAGGGACGGCGTTGTTATTACTATAGAAGGGAAGTTGGCGGCAACCTCGCGGCGCAAGAGTCTATTTTAAGTAGCCGTGTTCCCGGTAAAAGCGTCTAGCGCCAGCGTGTACCGGCACGTCATAGGGCGCTTCTTCGTCGTTGGCGCACAGTTGCGCCACGCGGAGTTCCTTATAGTTGTCGGTGGGGATCAGGTCGCGGCGCTTTTCGATGGCTTCGCAGAGCGCATACGCGACTTTATTCGGCATATCCGCATGAACGATCATTGGCCAGCCGCTGAAATCGAGGGTCGGCACGTCTTCGGCAAAGCTGTTAAAGCGCGTCTTTGTCATCATTGCCGACCGATAGCCGAGCGCTTTCATGTGTTTCAACACAATGCCGTCGATGGGTAAAAAGCGAAAGCCGTGGTCCAAGGCAGTGTGTCCCCAGCTCTTGATGCCTTCGTCGAAGATCGCGTTGATTGTGCCTGTTTCGATCCCCTTGCGCCGGCTCGGATCGCTTGGCCGCGGCGCGCTATGAAGTTTAGCGCCCCAGCGGCGCAGCTCGCCGAGCGAAAAACCCGCCGCGGCCAAAACCGCCGAGACCGTGAACATTGTGGCATTTCCAGTTAGCGGGCTTTTGGGTATCACGCCGGTGGAAATGCGCAGCGGAATGCGGTCTTTGCCGATCTGTGACAACGAAGTGATTCCCGTCGATGCGTGAACCGCAAAACCCATGATGTCGTAGGAGGGGAAAACAGCGACAGTCCTGAGCGGCAGCCGTTTGGGAAACGGGCCGGTACCGCGATACGCCATGGTCAAGAGCACCGAGGGATTCACCCACGCGAGCGAATACTTTCCTTCGGCGACGGCGATGATCTCGCGAAAACTGCCCGTGGTGAAGGAAATCGATACCTCCGGCCGGGTTTCGGATTTCTTCGTGTCGAGCGAAAGCCTGAGAACGCGGCCGAGATCCGTGTCGGTTTGCAGCATGCCCTCGGCCGCGCGTTTGGTTTGATACGAAAGCGAAGTGTCATAAAGTCCGGCAGCCATTTCCAGCAGCCCTTTGGCGCGCTGAATGCCGGCGTTGTATCGTTGGGTCGTCATAGCGATTTCAATCCTCCGGTTGGCGACCACACAATAATCGCCATCGGCCGCAATCACAAGTTGATTGCCAAGCAAAAAACGAACAGGGCAACAACGAGCGTGATTCAGAAGTGAGAGAAACGAAAATTACGCTGGCAGGCGAAAGTCGCTCGACTGTGCGGGAAAAAAAATCGCCTGACCGTCCGGCGATTCGGACGATCAGGCGATCAGGCAGAAGTAGTCCTGGTTATCGCTTGCTTAAATCGCTCTTCAACTCGCGGTGCGTGGCGTCGAGTTTGCCTTGGTCCTTTCGCAGTTCCACGCGATCGCCGCGGATTTCTTTCATGTCACCGCGGATCTCCTGGCGATCTTTCATGAGTTCAGTCTTGCTTGCGCCGGTGCGCAAATCATGACGGAGCTCCATTCGATCTTTTCTCAACTCAGCTGAGTCCTTCCGCAGCTCAACCCGATCGCCGTGGACTTCATTGCGCGCGTTGCGCACGTCTTTAAAATCCTGGCGAATCTCGGCCTTATTGTGGTGGCCGCGGTTATCATAACGAGCATCCCGATGATACTGACGAGGATCGGGGTGTCGATAATCACGACGGTCATGGCCGTCATGGTCGAATTTCTTGGCGGGACTTTTTTCCCAGCCTTTGTGTTGTCCATGATTTTCCCGTTCCTGGTGTTCGGGTTTGCCTTTCGGGTCCGCCAACGCAGGCAGAGCGGGCATTAATAAGGTTGCGGAAAGCAACCCTCCCAGGACAAAAACTTTTGAGCGATTCATCTACGTTCTCCTTTGTTACGCACGTTAATATTTTGTTTCTTTCGTCGGTTAATATTCCGTATGCTGCAGTCGCCCGGTATTCTGGCGATTCTGTTCGATGGTGCGTTGGTTCTGTTGGATCTGTTGCTGATTGTACTGGTACTCGGCTTGTTCTTGTCCTTGCATGTAGTCGCCCACCAAAGCGCCTGCGCCCAATCCAGTACCAGCGCCAATTGCCGCGCCCATGCCGGGGCGTCCGAATGCGCTGCCAATCAATCCGCCTGCGGCGGCGCCGCCGACAGCGCCGATGCCAGCGCCCTTTTCTCGGGTCGTCATCGGCCCGCCTGCACAACCAGCGGTTGTGACCGCGGCGACGGCGAGGATCACTGCCCACTTAGAAAATTTGCCGCTTTTCGTCTGCTTTCGCATTGTGCCTCCCAATCTGATTTCTCTTCGTTCCATTTGGTTGCACAGCGACTAGAGCAACCAATATGCCAGCGGGTAAAAGGGACCTAACCATTCGAATTTGGCTCAGCCGTTCCAGAACTGACGTTGACCCGCGCCGTAAAAATTACCGCTGCCGAGTGAAAATGTGCGTTGAAAAAGATCTCTCGAAGAGCGGCAGCGGTCATAGCGCTTGAATGCCTATCGGGCGCTATTGTAGAGCTTAGGCGATGATGGGAAGTGTTGGGATGAAAATTGTCCCGCAACGGAATCGTGAGCAAAGGATCAGCATGGCTGTCCAATTTCGGATCACGGTCGCTATTCTGGCCCTGATGCTTCAATGCCAGGTTGCTGACGGGCAGGAGAAGCCTAGGATCTTTCTTGGCGCATCGAGTAAAACTTTAGGCTATAGCCCGCTCTGGGTGGCATCGAAGAAGGGATTTTTCGATCAGCAAGGACTCGACGTGCAGGTAGTGTTGTTACGCGGGGTGCCGATGACCGTGCAGGCGTTGGCGGCGGGCTCATTACAGTTCGGCTCCGGCGGGCCGGAGCCTTATATCGAAGCATCGGAGCGCGGTCTCGACTTCGTCGTCACCGGCGGGATCATCAACGGCATTGCCCAGTTTCTGATCGCCGCAAAGAAATATAAAACTTACGAAGATCTTCGCGGCGCGACCTTCGGCACCGCGTCATTGACCGGCGGCACGATCACAGCGCTGCGCGAAGCGCTCAAGCTCAAGGGCCTCGAGTATCCGCGTGATTACAAACTGCTCGTCATCGCCGGAGGGTCGTCCGCTAATCTCGCCGCGCTGCAATCCGGCCAGATCTCGGCCACCACGGTGGCCGTACCGCTCAACTATGCGGCTGAAGAGTCGGGACTCAATATTATAGGCCGACTGAGCGAAGGCATTCCGCATTTCCAGACCAATGCCTTGGTGACACGGCGGTCGTGGGCGGAGAAGAATCGGCCGGTGATGGTGCGGTTCATGAAAGCGATGGTTCTTACGTTCCGGTGGATGTTCGAAAACCGCGACGCTGCCGTCGAGTTTCTCTCGAACGAGATGCAGCTCAAACCGTCGCACGCGCGCAAGGGCTGGGAGTTTTATACGCAGACTCGCTTCTGGCCACCGGACGGTGACGTAACCATGGAAGGAATGAAAAACAATATTCGCTTCTACGCCGACCAAACCGGCGCCAAAGGGCCGTCGCCCGATCCGAGCAAGTACGTCGATCAAAGTTATTTGCGCGACGCGTTGAAGGAGATCGATAAAAAGCAGTGATCCGTCGCTAACCGTGCGCGCGAATAATATTCTGCCCCAAGCGCCAGCGTAACACTTCGTTGGCGCCTTCGGTGATGCGGGTGCTGCGGATCTGGCGGTACCACCATTCGAGCGGCAACTCCTTCATTAATCCCAATCCACCGTGAACTTGGATTGCGCGATCGACGACGCGGCTGGCCATTTCCGTCGCCATAACTTTCACCATGTAAGAGAGATCGCGCACGTCTTCGCCGCGATCGACCCGCCAGGCGCACTCGTAAACCATGTTGCGCACCGCGTGCAGCTCCATCGCGGAGTCGGCGATCATGAATTGGATCGCTTGCCGGTCGGCGAGCGGCCGGCCGAAAGTGATCCGCACTTTTGAGTATTCGATCATCATGTCCAGGGCGCGGCGTGCGATGCCGACCGGTCGGGCGCCGTGGCCGCGGATACGTCCCTCGCCGATCCACTTTTGCGCGATGGAAAAGCCGCCGCCGACTTGACCGATGACGTTGGCAGCGGGCACGCGCACGTTGTCGAAGACAAGCTGCCAGGGCGCTTCGCCCATCATCGTTGGCCATTGCCGTTCGAGAACGACGCCGGGGCTTTTGAGATCGACAGCAAAGCAGGTGATGCCGCCGCGCGCGCGCTTTTCCGGATCGGTGACAGCCATGAGCTGCGCGTAGTCGGCGCGGCCCGCGGCGGTGATGAAACGCTTGGTGCCGTTGATGACGAAGTCCTCGCCGTCGCGCACGGCACGCGTGCGCATGTTCGCCGGATCGCTGCCCGAGTCGGGTTCGGTCTGGGCAAAGCAAAACTTCAATTCATTGCGCAGGACCGGTTCAAGAAATCGTTTTTTCTGTTCGTCGTTGCAATGAAACAACACCGGCCGCACTTCCGGCCCGAACAACTCCAAGCTACGAAAGGGGAGGGAAGCGGCGCGGGCAATCTCTTCGTGGATAATACAGCGAGGCAAGAGTCCGAGTCCCGCACCGCCGTATTCGGCGGGCACGTCGAGCATCCAGAGTCCCATCGACTTGGTTTTTTCCTGAAGCGGATGGAGCAGATGATCCGGCATCGGCCCTTCACTGTCGTGCCGATAGACCCGTTCCAGCGGGATCAATTCCCGGTCGACGAAGCGACGCACGGTTTCTCGTAACAGTTGAATTTCTTCGGGCAGATTGAAGTCCATGAAGCTTCCTTGGTCGTTCTACGGGCGTAAAATTTTACGCCGTTGCATTTCCCGTCATACGATTTAGTCGCTTGCCACGATCTTATTCGATAGCGCGCCGATCTTCGACGACGACACTTCCACGGTATCGCCGATTTTCAGAAACAGATCGAGCGGCCGTCTGCCGTCCGGGCTGCGGCGCGATTTGTCGGCGGCGGTTCCAGCCGAGGTTCCGCCGGCGATGACGTCGCCGGGAACGAAGGTGAAGTCCTGCGAGAGATATTCGAGCACCTCGCCGAATGACCAGATCATTTCTCCGGTATTGTAGCGTTGACGCACCACGCCGTTGACCCGGGTCTCGGCGTCGATGTCCTGATGGTCAAGCTCGCCGACGACAATGCACGGTCCCAGGGACGCGGCGCCGTCGAAATTTTTCTGCAAGTTGTAGCTCACGACGCGATCCACGCCGCCGCCATCGCGAATACTCCAGTCGTGAAACAAGGTCACGCCCCAGATATATTCAGGGATATTTGCGGCGGGAATATTTTTGCCGCGTTTGCCGATAACGATCGCGACCTCGCCCTCGTAATCGAAATAAGTCACACGCTTAGGAAAGGGAATTGTATCGTCCGGGCCGGCGACTTCAGCCGGTACTTTCCAAAATCCCCACTGACCGGCCTTTTTGGCTTCTTCGGTAATTTGCTCGATGGACACGTCCGTCTTGCCGAGGCGATTTGCCCACATACCGGCCAAGTGAGCGGCGTAATTGCCGCCGACGCAGGCGATGCGCCGCTCCGGCCAGGGGGCGTGGAGCTTTACCTCGCTCCTGTTGTGCACCACTTTCGGCTCGCCGCGGTCGTCGCTCGGGGCGACCCGGGCGAACTGATCGATCACACGGCGCGCTTCTTCCAGGCCCGTGGCGCCGGACTCGATAAACGATAAGAGCCGCGCGGGCAGACGAGTCGCGGCTTGCTCGTCCGCTTTGGCGTCGCCTTTCTCGCGCAAGGATCTAGCTAATCCGTGATTGAGATCGATGACCTTTTCGTCAACCATGGCGCCCACTCGGCGCGCCGCGCCGAAGACAACGATCTTCATGTTCGTCCCTCCAAAACTTGTTGTGTGACATGGCGTACCATCGCCGCGACCGTGCGGTCAAGCGGCGTGTCGAAATTTGCTTGCCCAGGCAGAATTACTTTTTGCCCTAGGCGGCGGTGTGGCTTTTTGATAATGTCGCGCTGGTTTTTCTTCGAGGCCGATAAGCTCGTTGGCCGCCGTTCGTTCAGGAGGCATTCCTCATGAAGTTGAGTCATTTTTGTTCCGGTATGCTGTTTTTTCTCGCCTGTCTGGCTGGGTCCGTTGGGTTGTTTGCGGCGGACAAGCTGATCGGCTTTTACTCGGCGCGCACGATGTCTCAGGCGATGCCGTGGATCGCCGAAGAGACGGGCTTGTTTCGAAAATACGATTTGGATTTCCAACTCGTTTACATCTCTTCTGCGCCGCTGGTTACAGCCGCGCTGCTCAGCGGCGACGCGCAGGTGGCGATCAGCGGCGGCGAAGCGATCGTGCGTGCCCACGTCCAAGGGGCGACCGACTTAGTATTCATTGCCAGCGCGAAGAATACGTTGACCCACAGCATTCTGGCGAAGCCTGAGATCAAGAGACCTGAAGATCTCAAAGGCAAAAAATTGGGCCTGTCCCGGCTGGGCAGTAACTCGCACTATTTTGTCATTCAAGCCCTGCGAAAACACGGCATGGAATCGACGGATGTGACTTTCATCCAAACCGGCGGCCAGGTGGAGAACTTGGCAGCGCTGTTCAGCGGTGCGGTCGATGCGGCAACGATGACCGGGCCGTCCGGCGGCACCCGGGCGGCGGCGCAAGGGTTCCGCTATGTGATTTACGGACCGGATTTGCAGATACCGTTTGCGGCGGCGACGTTGGTCACGCGCCGCTCGATACTTAACACGCGCGGGCCGGCGATCGAAAAATTCGTCAGGGTCACAGCGGAAGCGATGAAGATTCTTTTTCTCGACAAAGAACTGACGTACAAAGTATTGGCCAAGCAATTGCGCATCAACGACCGAAAGTTGCTCGACGCGGCGTACGACGAAGAAATCAAAGTGTTGGAGCCGCGCTTGGAGTTCAAGACCGAAGCTTTTCAGGCTATTATCGACGAGACGGCAAAAACCGACCCACGGGCGAAAAAAATCAAGCCACAGGATCTGATCGATCGGCGCTATCTCGATGGATTTCAGAAAAGTGGGTTTTTCGATAAGCTATGGGCCGGTAAATAAATAAGTACGGCGACAAGTTTTCCCATCGCGCCAGCTCCGAACGCAATTCGTCGGAGCTTTCTCTGACTTCGTTTCCGCCGGCGTCAATTAGCGGGAGCCGGATCAAGTCAGTTCTAGCGCGCCATTTGCCGCTTCACGGGATTCCATGCAACGGCGTAGCTTTCTTAGAACTGGTGCCATCCTCGCCACGGGCGCTTTATCTTTTCCTCGTTTGGCATTTTCCGCGATCGCCGACCATCATCGGCCTGATGAGGCTTCCACTTTCGACTTCGCTTGGCTGAAAGGCAAAGCGCGCGCATCAGCGCAAGCTCCCTATCGGCCGCCGCCGACTTCTCTGCCGAAACAATTGCTCAATTTGGATTGGGACGGCTACCAGGCGATTCGGTTTCGATCCGACCATGCGCTGTGGCGAAAGGATCCGGTCAATTTTCGCGTCGAATTTTTTCACCTCGGTCGGACGTACAAAGAGCCGGTGCACATGTATGAGGTGGTAAACGGTCGGACGCAGGAAATCGTTTACACTCCTTCGATGTTCGATCTTCGCAAAAGTGGCATCGATGGCGCCTGGTTGGGGAAAGACTTGGGATTCGCTGGATTCCGCGTGCAGTATCAGACCGACTGGCAAAGGGACGTCGCGGCGTTTCTTGGCGCCAGCTATTTTCGCGCCGTGGGCGGCGATCAACGCCAGTACGGGCTGTCGGCGCGCGGGCTCGCGCTCGATACAGCGCTCAATCACGCTGAAGAGTTTCCACGCTTTACCGATTTTTGGTTCGTGCGGCCGACGATCGCTAGCGGTACTTTGACGCTTTACGCGTTGCTCGATTCCCCGAGCGTCACCGGCGCTTATCGCTTCGATATTTCTCCAGGGGCGACGCTCGTCATGGACGTCGATGCCGCGCTCTATCCGCGCCAAGCGATCGAGCGACTCGGCGTCGCGCCGCTCACGAGCATGTTTCTTTGCGGCGAAAATGACCGTCGCGTGGCGAACGATTGGCGACCGGAGATCCATGATTCCGACGGTCTCGCTCTGTTCACCGGGAATGGGGAATGGATTTGGCGCCCGCTGGTGAATCCGGCCGAGGCGCGGGTCAATTCTTTTTTCGACGAGAACCCGCGCGGCTTTGGCTTGCTGCAACGGGACCGAAACTTCGATCACTATCAAGATGACGGGGTATTTTATGAACGGCGTCCGAGCCTGTGGGTAGAGCCGAAAGTTATTTCCCCAAGCGGCTGGGGCAAGGGGGCCGTACAGCTCGTCGAGTTAGCGGCGCCCGATGAAACCTATGACAACATCGTCGCGTTTTGGAATCCCGCGACAAAACTGCAGCCCGGGCAGGAGCTGCTCTTCAGCTATCGCCTGCATTGGGGAACGCAGATCGCTTTCACGCCGCTCGCCCAAGTCGTTGCTACGCGGACGGGTATCGGCGGCGTGGTAGGCCAAAGTCGCAGTTATTTTTCCTGGCGCTTCGCCGTCGACTTCACCGGCGGCGAGCTGGCGGCGCTCTCCAAGAATGCCGAGGTCGAACCGGTGATCACGGCGAGTCGCGGTGAAATCGAAATTCCGTCAGTCCGGCCGCAGCTCGAGATCGACGGTTACCGTGCGATTTTCGACATCAAACCGACCGATAACAGCAGCGAGCCGATTGACCTGCGTCTCTATCTCCGGCTGCACGGTCAGCCCTTGACCGAAACCTGGATTTACCAATGGACACCGCCGCCGGCGAGTGAGAGAAAATTCTAACCTGCCTGGCCCCATCATCCCGTTGACATCTGGCCGACGTCGTTTATACAGGCGAGAGAAGCGACGCTGTTTAAACGCATATAAGCCGTGTGGGTATGCGCCGAAGCGGACAAACCAGGACCCGCTCAGATATTCAACTCAGCTCATCCGTGGCTGCTATGTCACGTTGGCAGTCAGTCGCTCGATTGCGGACGTGAAGATCGGGTTTGCTGGATCTCGTCTGCAGCTAACCTTCGCTGCGCGGTGATGCGGGCGATCTCCACGCGTTTTTCGGTGATGTAGGCAAGATGCTCAACTTCAGCGACGTCGCGCTCATTCGCCCATAGTCTTTCTGCCGCTTCCAAGGCTTGTCCGGCTTTGTCCAGCGCCACGCCGGCATTGCGTACGATGGCCGGATCTTGGCGAGCCTTATCATAGACATCGCGGGCTCGGTCTAAAGTCGGATTGCGAACCGTCGCACAGCCCGCCGAGAACGCGATCATGAAGAGCAGTGCCATCCGAAGGGAGGCTGCGCCGACTTGCATAGATTACTCCTTTTCGGCTCCCGGGGGGAGCGGTTCGCGCGACTCGCGCTCGGCTTTCGTTGGCGGGACTTCTGACTTTTTCCAAAGTTGATCGGCGGCGCGACGCACTATTTCAGCCTCGGCTTTCGCTTCGGCCAGCTCGGCATCGACTTGAGCGCTCTCGGCGAGGCGGCGCGCTTCTTCGTATCGGTCGGCGGCCATGGCAAGCTTGGCCTTGGCCAATTTATCCCGGGCGTTTTTGTAGTCCACCGGCGCGAGCTCAGCAGCGCGTGCCTCGTCGGCTGTGCGCGCGCTCAGCTCGGCTCTTGTTAGAATGTCAGTGGGCGGCTTGGCCGTGCTACAGCCCGCAACCATGATAAGCGCGGCGATTCCGGCGCTATAAAATAACCATTTCTCGAGCCCAATGATGCTCCGACCGAATTGACAGATTCGGCTCATGACGTTGCCTCCGGTTAAAGGTTAGCCGAAACCAGGCTCGCCTATCGTAAGCGAGACTCACGCCACTTAAATTATATAACCTTGCGCCGGCTTAACAAGATGTCGCAATGATGATGCGGCTTGCCGGCCTGATTCTACATAAATCCGCCATGCGAAGGCGGTGGCGCGGCTGGATTTTGATTACTTGGTTATAGGACGGTTTTGACCGGTAGCGATCGGTGATATGTATCGAGCCATCGGACGCGGCGATTGATTTAGATCGGGATGAGGTGATTCATAAAGTTTTTATTCTCGTGAAGAGAATATTTGCTCATTGACAAGACAGGGCGATACCGGATATTTCCAAAGATAGAGTCTGGAACTTTGCTCGAGCGCCGCCGGCGGCAGAGCAAGATCGCAACCTTTTTATAAGAGGAGGATCCTAACCGTGGTAATGCTAGGCACCGACATGAAAGTCGCTGAGACCCCAAAAGAGGGTCTTAAAGATTATGCCAAAACCGACCCCTACACGGAATGGCTCAAGACGGAAGGCGTCAAGGTCCATGAGGAATTCTATTTTCCGAGCCTAGCAAAAGTCGAGCTCGGCCCGTGGGAACGCAAAGGCGGCTATGGCGCAGTCGCCCATATCGACAACCGCCACATGCCTAACGACTGTCATATCGTCGAGATCAAGCCGGGCGGGAAATCCGAGCCCGAGCATCACATGTACGAGCTCACGATCTACGTTGTTTCAGGCCGCGGCGCGACGTCGATCTGGCACGACGAAAAAAGGAAAAGCAGTTTTGAGTGGCAGGCCGGCAGTCTTTTTTCGATCCCGCTCAATGCCTGGTACCAGAACTTTAACGGCAGCGGCCAAGAGCCGACCCGCTACATCGCCGTGACCAATGCGCCGCCGATGATGCGACTTTTTCGCGACAACAATTTTATTTTCCATAACGACTACATGTTCTCGTCCCGCTACGCCGGCGAAGAAGACTACTTCAGCGGCAAGGGAAAACTTTTCAACCGCCGGATCTGGGAATCCAACTTCATCGCCAACGCGCCGGACATGCTCCTGTATGGATGGAAAGAACGCGGCGCCGGCGGTATCAACGCGATGCTTGAAATGGCGGACAACAACACCAAGAGTCACATCTCAGAGTTTCCCATCGGCACGTACAAGAAAGCGCACCGCCATGGCCCGGGGGCGCATCTAGTGCTGCTGAGTGGCACCGGCGGTTACTCCTTGATCTGGACCAAGGACGATCGGTCCGACATGATCAAATGCGACTGGCAGCTGGGCTCCATGGTCACTGTTCCCAGCGACAACTGTTATCACCAGCACTTCAACTCCGGCACCACCCGGGCCCGCTACCTGGCACTGCGGCCGGGCGACATGGGATTGTATAAGGGCCGGGGCGGTGGCGGTGAGTTCGCCGATCGAAGCATGAAAGAGGGCGGTTGGCAGATCGAGTACGATGACGAAGACCGCGAGATTCACAAGATTTTTGAAAAAGAGCTTAAAGCGAACGGCGCCGCGTGCAAAATGAAAGCTTTCGTGCCGTGGTGCACCGGCGAAGTCGGCCCGACCAGCGAGCGCGATACCTAGCTGTGCAATGCAGCACGCGCGATGGCCGCTACGCCATCGCGCGTGATTTCTACTAAAATCCATTAAAGACCGTCGGCGCGTGACCGCGGGGAAGAGCAAACGGATTCAGATCCGGCTACTGCGCATAATCGGCAAGGTTCGGCTGCGCAGTCGACCGTCTTCGAAAACAATGACGCTGCCCTGATCGAGCAGTTCGGCGATGGTCTCGAGGTTGGCCAGCAGCAATGCCGCTTGCGCTTGAGGATGGCGGGGCGATTCGCGTCGAAATAAGATCACCGAAGGCCTGGGCGCTTGCCGAGCCGTCAACATCACGCCAAATCGAGTATCCGCTGATACCACCACGCGATCTTCCTCCGCGGCGCGAGCGAAAATAACTTCATCGTCCGCCTTGTGAATACCGTAGCGCCGTACGTGCACCGCGTCGCGCCCGGCTTGGCGGAGCCTTTCGGCCACCGCCGGAGACAGCGAGTTGTCGATCAGGAAATTCACCGAATATCGATGAGAGGAAGCTCGCGTTCACGCACGGCTTCGGCGGCGAAGCGGAGCGCGTCGCGAACATCGTCCGCTTCAAGATCGGGATAGCTTTCGAGGATGTCTTTGGTCGTCATGCCGTCGGCGACCATGCCGACGACGGTGGCAACCGGAATGCGAGCGCCTCGAATACAGGGCACGCCGTCCATCTGTTTTGGATTTACTGTAATCCGTTCGAATTTCATCGCCTTCCTCCGGGGCATGCCGAGACTGCCTATCACATATTATCCCGAATCTTTCCGGCACTACAATAACGTTGCAACGCAAGTTTCATTTCGAGCGCGCTCCCGCATGGCAGTGCTCGGTCGTTTGCCGAGTCATTCCCGCGAGAACTTCGCGCGTTGTGCATTTGTTTGGCGTCTAGGCTGACATTAGGATGATGATCACAGGTCGATTGACACTGAGTCGACAAGTTTGCATACTGCCCTGAAGCCGCAGAGCGCGGCAAGGTGAGCGCTCGATTTTTCATTCAGCTAAAGTCCTCAGAAAAACATCACAGGTGATTTAACTGTTGGTATATCCGCCGAAAAACACGCTGAGCCTTTTCATCAGAAGAGCGTTGGGTCGGACAGGGTACGCGCCTTTTGCCGTGGTATTAATAATATTGAGCGCCGCCGGCGCATGGGCGTCGCCGTCTGCCGAATCGAGCGCTCTCAGCGTCGAAGATACGCGATGGGATGACAGCATCGCCGCCTTTGTCGCGGCCGATCACGTCAAAGCGCCAGCGCCCGGCGGCGTCGTGTTCATCGGCAGTTCATCGATTCGGCTATGGGACGAAGTTGAAAGCCAATTCGACGCGCCTCCCGTGATCATCAAACGGGGATTCGGCGGCGCGACCATGTCTGCGTGCACGCGTTATCTGGATCGGATCGTGGTGCCGTACAAGCCTCGATTGATCCTGGTGTACGCCGGCGACAATGATTTGGCCGAAGGCAGGGAACCGAGGGAAGTTTTCAATCACTTCGTGCGGTTCGTCGAAACCGTTCACAAGACATTGCCCGCTACACGGATCGCCTACATCTCAATCAAGCCCAGTCCGGCGCGTGCTGCGCTGATACCCAAAATGCGCGAAGCCAACCAGCTGATTCGGCAATTTGTCGCCAGTGGCGACCATCTCGACTTCATCGACGTCTTCACCTCGATGCTCGACGCCACCGGCCAGCCGCGCGCCGAGCTGTTTCAGACGGACACGCTGCATCTGAACGGCGCGGGTTACAAACTGTGGAAGACGATCATCGCGCCCTACGTGCACTGACGACCGGCGGTGCGCCGGTCGAAAGCTCCCAGCATTCGGTGGACGAAACCGCCAAGCCGTCCCGTAGCCCACGAAAAACGTGGCGGTGACGAGCGCCGTGTCGAGCCACAACGGAGTCGCGGCTTGCTTATCGCCGACGCCGACGAGAATCATCAGTAAAACAACGGCGCAGAATACCGGCGACGCCGCTGCTTCCAGTTGCTCGAGCCAACGCCAAATTATGCGCAAAACCAAGCGGCGAAGCTGCTGAGCAATGGCCAAATACTTGCGCAATGCAAAGAGAACATAAGAGCTGGAAGCGAAGCCGACTCGGCATGACCGCTGAGACCGACTTTCCTCCGACCCATGAGGCTGAAAGGCGATTTGTATGACCACAGCCAGAGACTATGCTGACGGGGCAGAGATTTTCGGCGCCAGTGAAACCGCGACCTTCAATTGCGTTGGCACCGGCGCATTCATCTTGATCGCGTTGCTCTTGGTCATTGCGGCCTACTTTTCACCGCATATCTGGCATCATGGTGAGGCGCGGGAAGCACTGGTCATCCAGGATATCGTCAACCACCATCGATGGCTCTTGCCGCTCCGCAACGGCGAATTGCCGTCCAAACCGCCGCTCTATCATTGGATGGCAGCGACGTTTGCTTCATTCATGGGGGTTTCCGATTTTACCGTCCGGTTGCCGTCGATCGTCGGTGCGGCCCTGTTAGCATGGATCACCTACTCGATCGGCAGGTTGGGCGCCAACCGCCAAACGGGGTTGCTGGCCGTAGGCTTTCTCATGGCAACGTTCGAATTCTGGGATTCGGGTACCGAAGCGCGGGTCGATATGCTGTTTGCGGCTTTAGTCGCCGCTGCGCTTGCCGCATGGTATTTCTGGTATCTTTCCCGACGCGAGGTTGCACGTGGCATGGCTTATGTCGCCGTCGCCTTGGCGGTGCTCACAAAAGGTCCTGCCGGCGCGGCGCTGCCCGGTATAGTCATACTCTCTTTTCTCCTGTTCAAACGGGATGTCGGCGCGCTCGGCAAGTTTTTCTCCTGGTCTTGGGCATTGTTGGTTCTTATGCTCGATCTCGGCTGGTATTGGGCCGCCTATCAGCGCGGCGGTGTGGAATTTTGGCATAAGCAGATCATCTATGAAAACGTCAATCGCTTCTTCGGTGCCGCAGAATTTCACACGCGAAGGAATCCGTTCTCGCAAGTCGTTTGGCTCATCACTCAATTGTTTCCGTGGAATCTTGCCTTGGTCGTCGCTTCGGTTCGCTGGTTGCGGCGACGGCGGGAGGATTCATTCGGCCATTTTCTGCACGCCTGGTGGCTGACGATATTCGCATTTTTCCTATCCGCAGCCGGTCAGCGCGGAGTTTACCTGCTACCGATCTATCCCGCGGTCGCACTGCTCGCGGCGCGCGAGTGCGCGGCGTTTTTAAATGATCGGCAAAGGAACGAGCGCCCCCTGTGGGTTCGGCGCTCGGCAGCGCTCGCCATTGTGCTTGCCGCGATCGACGTGGCGTTGGCCATCGCGATACCACTCAGCCGCACGGTACAAGAAGACAGAAACGAACAGGAGGAATTTGTCGAAGCGGTGGTGCCCAAGATTGCCCGGACACCGCTGTTGTACGCGGCGCCCGATTTTCCGGAAACGGCGCTGCTCGTGCTGGCCTACCGGCTTAAGCGCAACATTCCGTTCCAGTCACTGCCATGTCAGGGCGATTATTATTATTTCAGCAGCGCCAACCTGGTAGGTTCCTGTCCGGCGCAAATAGGGAGAATCGTGTCCAGTGCGCGCAAACGAAACTTGCGATTGCTTTACGTATCGAACAAGAGGTGATCCGGCTGTATAGGCCGGCGATCCAATGCAAAGCGACGGCAGGCTAGACCGTCTGATCCGAATCGCTCCGGGTATCGACGGCGTCGCTTAGTGGTTTTTGTTCGGCAGGCGATTTCGTCAAAGGCAGATAAATTTCAAAAATAGTTCCTTCCGCGGGCTGACTTTTGACGGCAATCCTGCCGCCGTGATTTTTGACGATCCGTTCGCAAATCGGCAGCCCCAATCCTAAACCCTTGGTCTTTTTCGCGGTAAAAAACGGCAGAAAAATTTTCGATAAATTCTCTTGTTCGATGCCATACCCGGTGTCGGCCACCGTCACAACCAGCATCGGCGCCGCGCCATTGACAGGCGCCAGCTTCGCGCCGATGGTTAACCTGCCGCCGTTGGGCATGGCGTCGATGGCATTCAAATAAATGTTGATCAAGACCTGCTCCATTTGCTGCGCGTCGGCATCGATCGGGGGTAAGTTCTCGTCCACCTGAAAACCAAGCTCGATTTTTCGTTTGTAGAGATGGTTGGCGACCAAGTTGACGGTCTTTTTGACAACGAGTTGGATCTCCGTCGGGCAGAGCTCGGCAATGCTCGGACGAGAGAATTGCAGGAGCTCCTGGATGATTTTTTGGCAGCGCTTGGTTTCTTCGTCGATGATCTTGAGATACCGATACTGCGGGCTTGAAGGATCGGTCTCGCTCAAGAGATCCTGAGCGAAGCCCATGACGATACCGAGCGGGTTGTTGAATTCATGCGCCATCGAAGCCGTGATCTCACCCAGCGACACCAGCCGGCCCGAGGCGATTAGTTGCTGCTCCAGTTCCTCGGCCTGGCGGCGCAGTTTTTTTTCGCTTTCACGCAGCGCTTCATCAATCCGACGCTTTTCGGTTAAATCTCGAGTGACGACCGAAAAGCCTACCGTGTTCAGACGCTCATCCAGCAGTGCGGATACGACGGTGTCCGCCCAAAATCGCGCGCCGTCCTTGCGGACGCGCCAGCCTTCCTGTTCGCACCGCCCGCTTGCCACGGCCTCCCGGAGCGCTTGTCCCGGTAATCCACGTGCTTGATCTTCCGGGGTGTAGAAGCGCCCAAAAGGCTCCCCGAAGATTTCCTGCTGCTGATAACCCTTAATCTTTACAGCCCCCGTGTTCCACGACGTTACTCGGCCATTGGGGTCGAGCATGAAGATCGCATAGTCCTGCATGCTTTCCACCAGAAGACGGAAACGCTCCTCGCTTTGCTGCAGCGCTTTTTGTTTCAGTCGCTCGTTCATGTGGAACAGATCGACGAACACGGCAACCTTCGATTTCAGTACTTCCGGTACAACCGGCTTAAACAGATAATCGACGGCGCCGCTCGCTACGCCGCGATGCACATCGGCTTCCAGCGTATCGATGGCGGAAAGGAAAATGATCGGGATATGGCGCAGGCGCTCGCTTTGGCGGATCAATTCGGCGGTTTCGAAGCCGTCCATGTCCGGCATGCGCACATCGAGTAAGATCAATGCGAATTCTTGTCGCAGCAGCTGGCGCAATGTTTCCCGACCCGAGCCGACCGTAACCAGGGTTCGCCCCGGTCCGGAGAGCAGCGCCTCCATCGCGAGCAGCGATTTTTGATCGTCGTCGACGATGAGGATATTAGCTGTCAGTTCTGAGTTCATAAGCAACTCGTGGCATCCTCTGCTTGCCGAAGAGCCAAATTCGCAGGAGCGCGAGTAACTCCTCCGTGTTGACGGGCTTGGCGATATAATCTGAGGCGCCGGCCTCGAGACATTTCTCGCGATCGCCTTTCATGGCCTTGGCAGTCAAGGCGAGAATCGGCAAGAGCCGGTGTTTGGAGTTCAGTCGAATTCGGCGCATGGTTTCATAGCCATCCATCTCTGGCATCATGATGTCCATCAACGCGGCGTCGATTTCCGGGTCCTCGTCGAGCAGAGAAATGGCTTCCGTGCCATTTTCGGCGTTGACCACTCGCACGCCGTGTTGTTCGAGCAGGCTGGTCAAGGCAAAAATGTTGCGGACATCGTCGTCGACAACGAGCACTTTCTTGCCGATCAGGGCTTCATCCGATCGGTGCAGCCGCTCGAGCATCTGCTGTTTGTTGGCAGGCAGATCAGTCGCGACGAGATGCAGAAACAAGGAGACTTCATCGAGCAACCGCTCGGGCGATTGCACGTCTTTAAGAACGACGCTTTCGGCCATGCGCGCCAGGCGCAATTCGTCCTCATCGGTTAAATCCTTGCCGGTGCATACGACAATCGGCAACTCCCGCAGATCGGGATTTTGCCGGATGCTCTCCATCAGTTCAAAGCCGGAAATGTCGGGCAGACGCAAGTCAAGGATGAGACAATCAAACTTGGATTCGCGCAGCGCTTCTAAAGCTTCCGCGCCCGTTCCTGCGGTGGCAATTTTCACATCCTCGTGACTCAGCAATGCGACGATGCTTTGGCGCTCGATCTCATTGTCTTCAACGACCAGCAAGCGGCGCTGGCGTGACTGAGCGTATCGCACCACCCGGTCCATTGCCTTCTTTAGCTCGTCAGTCGTTGCCGGCTTGATCAAATACGAAAAAGCGCCGTGCCCGAGGCCTTGCAGGCGCTCTTCCTCGACGCTGATGATCTGGACTGGAATGTGTCGCGTCGCCGGATCCTGTTTTAAATGATTGAGCACCGTCCATCCAAGCATGTCCGGCAAGAAAATATCGAGCACGATCGCCAGGGGTTGAAACTGGCTGGCGAGAGAGCGCACGTGCGCTCCGTGCGTCGACACGACTCCTTTCAGCCCTTGTTCCCGCATGATGTCAAGCAAGACCTGGGCAAAATGCGGATCATCCTCCACGATCAGGACGACAGGATCGCCGGGCGCCACCGATTCCCGGTCATCCGGGATCTGCTCCGGCTTGGGCACCTGATGAACGATCAACGGCGCCGGCCGCAGTGCGCTGC
>WNGO01000737.1_pt1 | contig 21581 bp, 18 predicted proteins | sample 5400511 | NCBI WGS metagenome assembly WNGO01 (sample SAMN13153380, study PRJNA577476) | soil metagenome | isolation source: 20 cm soil or saprolite under Garry oak tree replicate 2 | place: USA:California | collected 2016-06-15 | reverse complement strand
GTTTTCAAGTCATCCTGCTTAAGCGCGACCACCGCGAGGCTAATAACGGCGAACGGTTGACCCGGCTCCCTGCTCAATGCCGCCAACAAATTTTTCTTCGCTAAATCGAATCGCCCTTCAGTTGATTCCAACCCCCCTAAGTTGATCAACATTCGTGCAGAATCACCGCCGCTGGCGATTGTTCGCTCCAAAAATGTGCGCTGATCCTTCCAGTCGAAACAGCGAACGAATGTTCGGATACCTAGAAAAGCGACCCAACACGCCAGTACGATCGAGGTGGCGTGAAAGGCAAAGTGACGTCTGGTCTGGGTTTGCAAAAAAGCGGCGATTGCGACAGTTGCTGCCAACGAAACAAAGGCGGAGGGAAGATACAGCCAATGTTCTGCGACAGATGCATTCAAAGCCACCGCCCCGCTGATTGGCAAATAGCTCAGGGCTGCGAGAACCAAAAGCGCGAAAACCAGAGGGTTTCGCGCGCGGGCCCGTAGTGTCCAGTAAACTACTGCGGCGATCAGCAAGATTCCAAGAAGCGTTTGCAGTTCGCGCCAGGCGGGTCGGTCCAAGGCACCGCTGTCAGAGCTGTTCAGAAAAGCATCGATTTGCCGATCCATGTGAAGATTCAGTGGAAGAGCGGCCAAACCGGAATACTCCGCGAAAGCACGGGCCATAACGATGGGACGCACGATCAGTGGAGGAGGCGGGCGCCAAGCTGGCGGTTGAATGTGCTCCGCCGGCAAACGAAGGCTCAGATAAATCGCGCAGAGGAATGCCACGCCTACCGCGGTCTTCCATGCAGCGCTCCATTTTTTCATTAGTAATAAAAGTGCAATGGCCAGCAGCGGAAAAACCAGTCCGGTTTCTTTGCTCAAGGCGCTGAGGACAAAGCATGCGCCCGCACCAATGAAGCAAAGCAGCTCACCCCTGGGCTTTGCTCGCAGGCTGCGGAGGGTCAAATAGCAGCCAAGAAAACCAAAGCTCGCCGCCAGAGGATCCGCCCGTCCCGAGATATAGATGACGGCGGCGCTTTGCACCGGATGAACCGCCCAGATCAATGTCGCAATTGTTGCCAGCGGACGACGCTGGCGAGCTTCCATTCCGAAACTTTGGAACAGCTCTTCCGCAAAAAAGAGCAGGGCGAGAGCAGCCATCGCGTGTAAAACAATGCTCGTGACGTGGTAGGGACCAGGCCGGAAGACGAAGGCCGCATATTCGAGCGTGTAGGTCAGCCGCTGGAGCGGACGGTAGAAGTCCGACGCAGTCGCATCAGTAAACAGAAAATGATTGAAACCTTCGCCCACCAATCTCCAGCACGATGGCGACAGCGATATACTTCTTCACGGCGAAAAGGGATTGGACGAATCAGTCGAGTACGCGTCTAACTTTGGGGATGTTTATGGCAATATCTCGCCGAATGCTGGCCGCAGGGTTGTTCCTGGTTGGCAGCAATGTACGTGCCGACGGTGTGCCGGACGATTGCGCGCAGCTTATTGTTGGAATTGGTCCGACGTGGAATTCAATGCATGGGCGGCTACAACTATTTGAGCGCGTGCGCGGCGAAGCTTGGAAGCCCGTTAGCGCGGCAGTTCCGGTCCTGTTCGGAAAAGACGGTGTGGCATGGGGGAGCGGGCTGGCCGGACAGGCCGAGCCGGATCTGCGAAAAAAGGAGCGGGACGGCCGTGCCCCTGCCGGCGTCTTTCGCATCGGGAAAATTTATACCTACGATGCTCAACTTCCTCCGGGTTCAGATTATCCATTTCACCAGGTAACTCGGGCCGATGCGTGGGTCGATGATATTAACAGCCCGGATTACAATCGATTTGTCACCATCGCTGACCCCGCGCATCCGCCGCTGTGGTTTGAAAAGCAAAAAATGAGACACAGTGACTTCGCTTACCGCTGGCTCGTGGAAATCCGTCACAACTCAGATCCGCCCGTCCCAGGCGCGGGCAGCGCGATTTTTTTTCACATTCGCCGCGGCCTGAACCGTCCAACGTCGGGGTGTACGACCATGGCCGAAGGCGATCTCGTTCGATTGATTACCTGGTTGCGCGCGGACAGCCATCCTTGTTACGCGCTTTTGCCCGCAGCGGAATATCAAAAAAAATGGCGCTTTTGGAACCTCCCCGAGCCGGAAAAAGCCGCTATAAAATAGATTGTGCACAGTTCGTTGATTCTCGCTCTCTTTAGCTTACTCTTGTCGTTATGCGCCGCCGGCCTAATCCTCAATCCGAAGCAAACATCCGACGCATCGACACAAAGATGCGTGCAAAAAAACAAACCCACGGATTTCAAGTCCATTTCCTCCGTGGCACCACCGCCGTGACGAAAATGTTCAGCGATTCGATCTTTGGCGGAAAAGAAGCAGCGCGTCGCGCCGCCCGAAGATTCAAGCGCGCGGCCCTGAATAAACTGGCAAAGCGAAAGGTCGCAGGCGCTAAAGCCGCCCCGCGGAGGCGCAAGACAGCCAAGCCGCGCAAGACAGCCAAGCGTCGACGACGCTAGCGGCCGCCCCGCTCCTTGTAGGCCTTCCAGCATTCGACGAATGCGGGGGCGAAATCACCTGGTCGTGCCGCTATCCATTTGGTGACAACGGCCGGAGGGAAGAATAGGACGGCCTCAATCTCGCCTCGGTCCGGCCTGGATTTGCCTCCATCATGACCCCGATAGAGCCAGATGAATTCCTGGTCCGTCCGGTCTGAAGCCGGAAGTTTGAGCACCTTTTCGAGCTGAATTTCTACTCCCAATTCTTCCTGCAGCTCCCGCTTGGCCGCGAAATCGTACTCTTCACCGACCCGGACATGGCCGGCCGCACTGGAGTCCCACAACAGCGGGTGCCGATCTTTCTGGCGGGATCGCTTTTGTAGCAAAATATCGCCGGTTTGATTGAAAACGAAGATATGGACGGCCCGATGCCGCAAGTTATTCCCATGCACCTCCGAGCGCGCCGCGGCCCCTACTGCGCGATCCTGCTGATCGACGATCGGAAAGCTCTCTGTCTCCGTTTCATTTCGCTTACGGATGGCGATTGGCCCTACATAATTCGTTAGGGCAATCCATTGCTCCAATGAGAGCGATTCAGCGCGAGCCTTACGATCCAGACCGAGGCTGTCAGCCGCCTGCACCCAGTTGGAGATTTTCCCCTGAAGTAATTTCCCCAATTGCTTTCGTCGCTGTGAAAACCCGCGCCGGACGAGATGTCGAAACAACTCCTCATCACAGGCCGGCAGCTCCGTTGCAGCTCGCGGCGAAAACTTGACGACAGCAGATTCAACCTCGGGACGCGGCACAAAAACGGCCGCCGGAATTGTGCGCAGATATTTTACCTGATAATGCAGTTGTATTAACAGAGTAAGCGCTCCGTAATCTTTGCTCGATGGAGAAGCCGAAAGTCTTTTCGCAACGTCCTTTTGTAACATAAACAGCGCCAGCATGATAGGACTCGGATAATTCAAGAACTTAAGCAACAGCGGACTCGAAACGTAATAGGGAAGATTCCCTACTAACTTCACTCGCCCATGCACGAAGAGCGTGCGGACATCGAAGCGAAGCGCATCTTGATGAAGCACCTCCAGCTTTTTGTCGCGAAAATGTTGGGCCAAGAATTTTGCTAAGCGCGCATCTTTTTCGATCACCAAAACTTGAGCACCTTTACCAAGTGCATCACCGGTGAGAGCGCCGAGTCCTGGCCCGATTTCCACAACGTAATCTTCCGACGTCACTTCCGCTTGTTCGATAATCCAGCGGATCAGATTTTGATCATGCAGAAAATTTTGCCCGAGACTTTTGACGGGTGAGACGTGGATTTCTCGAAGCGCGGCAGTGATCTGCGAGAGATTCATTGGGAAAGAATCCCGCAACCTATGATCTCCCCTGAAACAGACGGTTTGTTCACAAAAAAGTGTGAACAAGATGCTTCGCAGGCGTGAACTTATTCACAAGTTATTCAAATAGACTCGGTGGCCGCTTCGGCACCAGGGAAGAACGCGTTTATTTGTTCTGCATGCGCTGCTTTGTCGGCCGTTTCTTGTCCATTAAAGCGGGACGGGCCGCCTTTTTACGGCTGGCGGCGTAGATCCGACGGGCGTCTTTCAGGGAAACCCCTTCCAAAAAGAACACAATCGCAGCACGTCCAATGGCATAGGTGCCCGCCCCAGCAACCATACCACAGATTAAATTGCCCCAGCCCGGGAAGAATTTCAGGATGGCACGGGTCCCTTCCCGGAGAAGCATCCCGGCCCCAACATTTGCACCCAACGCGCCAATGAATTCTGTGGCCGCGCGCAGGCTTCGCTCGCGCCCGCTTATGTACATAATTCCAGAGACCATCACCAATTGGAGCGTGGTCAGAATCGGCAAATCAGCCAAAGGAATTGGTTGGGCGCCAATAGCTGTGCAAATGGCGGTGGTAGACTTTACCAGAACCTGGGCGATTTCAGCTTGTGCTTCTCGATCATGAGACGTGCGCACCATTTCAATCCGCGCCTCATTGGGTAATTCGCGCACGAGGAGTGACATCAACGCAGAGCCTTCGCGTTCGGCTTTCGATCTCGAAGCAAGATTGAAAATACCTAGCAGACGGTCCTTGATCGAAGTCTGTGACTCCAGCGCGTTTCGTAATCGGGTCACATGTTCCGCGGTCTTGCCCTCGGCCGAAATAACGATGGCAATCACTTTTGTATTCGGGCGGCTTTTGTCGTTGAGATCGAGAGATGTAGTCAGATTATTGATGTCGCTCTTGCGGGCTGGTTTGCCATCGTCTGCATCGTCGAGAAAAAAGACCAGATCGGCAGGCTGTCGATTCAGTTCTTCCTGGATGTGCTCACGCGCCGGATCATCTGATCCCCGCGCATCGAGAACGGAAATTGTCCCTCGTCCCTCCAGGCTCATGTCCTGCCAACGACCAATTGGCGTCGCTGCCCCCTCTGCTTGATCTGAGACCTGCCCGGCAAACAGAGCCGAAACGATTTGTGGGAGGGGGGATCTGTTTGACCCGCTGAAGAGAAACCGCGGCGCCCGCTGTTGCAAAAAAAGCTCCTTTAGCGGTGTGAGCTCGCTCAGAATCGGTTTTTGAATAGTTGAAGGTAATTTACCCACCAGCCCTTCGAGCCGCTCAACAACGTGGAGGAGTAATGATTGGTTCACGCGATTTTCGATCTCCAGTTTTCGATTTGGGATTTCGCTGCATGTCAGGCATCCGGCCGGCCATAAGTGCGCCATCCTTATTATACCATCGCAATAGGGGGCTCATCTGAATCTGCTCGTCAAACCTGAAATCCTGCTTTTGCTTTGGGCATGGAGCCGTTTATAACAATGCCATGACCTTAAATTTGGAAATTCTTTCCCGTGCTGCAAATGAGGCGCGCGGTTTGTGCATGGACGCAGTCCAAGCGTCTCAGTCTGGCCACCTCGGCCTGCCTTTGGGCTGCGCCGAAATGGGCGCCGTTCTCTACGGATATGCCTTAAAACATAATCCGGAAAAACCGCGTTGGATCGGACGTGACTACTTCGTTCTCTCAGCCGGTCACGGCAGTATGTTTCTCTATGCCTGGCTGCACATGAGCGGATACGACCTGCCGATGGAGGAGATCAAACGCTTCCGGCAATTGCACAGTAAAACGCCCGGACATCCGGAATTTGGTGAAACACCGGGCGTAGAGGCCACAACTGGCCCGCTTGGCCAAGGCGTCGGCAATGCTGTTGGAATCGCGGTGGCCGCAAAAATGGCGGCCTCGCGTTTTAACACCGACGAACACAGGATTTTCGACCAGCACATAATTTGCCTCGCCGGCGACGGTTGCTTGCAGGAAGGCGTGTCGGCGGAAGCCTGTGCTTTCGCCGCCCACTTTGGTCTCGATAATTTAATTCTAATTTACGATTCCAACGCCGTGACCCTCGACGCTATGGCGAAGGCCACGCAGAGCGAAGACACCGGCCAGCGTTTCAAGGCCTACGGGTTCGATGTCCAAGACATCAATGGGCACGACATGCAACAGTTTCTCGACGCACTTGATACAGCAAAGGAGCGCAAAAGCGGCAGGCCCCAGTTTATTATCGCGCACACGTTGATTGGGAAGGGGGTTCCCGAAGTCGAGGGGACGCACAAAGCGCACGGTGAAGCCGGAGCCAAATACGTCGATGCGGCGCGAAAGGGACTCGGGCTTCCGGATGAACACTATTTCGTCTCAAAAGATGTTCGGGCATACTTTGCCGAGCACAAAAAGAAGTTGTTGGCCGATTACGATCGCTGGGAGAAATCATACAACGACTGGCGCAAGAGAAGTCCCGAACAAGCAAAGCTACTGGACGACGGAATTGAAAGGAAAGTTCCGGCCGATCTTTTATCCAAGATTCCGGAGTTTCCGAAAGATGCAAAATTGGCCACGCGCAAAGCCGGCAGCGAAGCATTGCAGCCGATTGCGCAAGCGGTGCCGCTGCTCGTCAGCGGCAGCGCTGACCTCCACGGATCGACCTTGAACTACATTAAGGACGGTGGCGATTTTACGCGCGACACGCCGAAAGGTCGTAACATTCACTTCGGCATTCGCGAGCACGGTATGTGCGCGATTCTGAACGGTATTTCCTATCACGGAATGTTCCGCGCGTCGGGCGCAACGTTTCTCGTTTTCACTGATTATTGCCGTGCCTCTGTTCGTCTGGCCGCGCTTTCCCGTTTGCCGAACATCTACATTTTTACGCACGATTCCATTGGCGTTGGTGAAGATGGTCCAACGCATGAACCGGTTGAGACGGTGAGCTCAGTTCGTTTAATGCCGCAGATCGATGTCATTCGTCCGGCCGATCCCGAAGAAACGGCGGGCGCATTTGTCGCGGCCCTTCAGCGAACCGATGGTCCGACTTTTCTCGCGCTCACACGTCAGGTTGTTCCAATTCTGAACGAGATCGATGCAAAACTGCGACGTGAGGGTGTGCTGCGCGGTGGTTATATCGCGAAGAAAGAAGAGGGAGAGCTCAATCTGATTATTTTGTCTTGCGGTAGTGAATTGCAGCACGCTCTGGCGGCGGCGAAGCAACTTGGCAACGGCGTCCGTGTTGTCTCGATGCCATGCTTTGAACGGTTCGAACGGGAATCGGAAGAATATCGCGAAGAAGTTTTGCCCAAATCATGTCGCCGACGCGTGGCGATCGAAGCCGGTGTTACCAAGATTTGGTATCAATACGTCGGGATCGACGGAAAGGTCGTCGGGCTGCACGAATTCGGTCTCAGCGCCCCCGGGGCGCAGGTCATGAAAGAACGGGGCATTGACGCCGAACACGTTATTGCCGCGGCCAAATCGCTTGATTAAAACGCTTTGGATCTACGCCATTTGGCTTATCACGGGAGCAAACGCGGGAGCGCAAACCTCAACACCGCGGCAGTTGCGATATTGTTATATCGAGGCAACAAACGTTTCTAACTACGACGAACTCAGGTCGCATTGGGAATCCGGTTGGGGATCCTACGATCGCGAGCAGTTTCACGGAATGGCGCTAAAAATCCGCGTCGGAACAACCGAGAACGTTGGCGGCCGTATAACATTAAACTGGTTTTGGCTTGGCCGTAGACTGGTTGATAACGCCCTCGTGATTTATGGAGGCGGAACGAAAGAAGTGAACATTCCACGCGCCTACTTCACTGAGGTATTCGCAGTGGCGCCGCCAATCAAACAACGAGATCGCAATTACGTTTTAGCTGGCGCGCGCTATGTTACCGGGGCACGACATGAAGGATGGGTTGTGTCCGTGCGCGATTCCACGAATCGTTTGCTCGCCGCAAAAGCTTCATCCGAGCCGATGCTGCAGCTGTTTCGCAATGAGCAGGAGTTCGATAAATTGTTGTTTCCACCACGGGCGGGTGACTAGACAGGCCTTTGCCGAGCCGGTGACCTCCCGCGCTTGTCCGTTTGGCGCGTGTGCTCCACCAGTAAAATCAAATGCGCCGCGTCGACTTACGGCACGCTGCCGAGGCAGCGCTTTGGGTAGAGCTAGGGCTTGCCCGGCAGCGTGACAACAACACCGCTTTATACGTGTCGAGCCGTTGCTAGCTACGCTTCTTCGTTAGCCAGCCCAAGTGACTGCACGGTCGGTTCGTCTATCGCCGCGCTGACCTCAAGCTCATGATCACGTTGATAAGCTGCGAGTGCATCTCGCGTCTGGGTGCCAAGCTGCCCATCAACATCGCCCCTGTAATAACCCTGGTCTTGGAGAGCCTCCTGGACATTTACCACTACCTGATCGGGTGGGAGATTCGCGTAGGCGAATATCGGGCCATCATAGACATAGCCCACGAACACAGGATCGTAGCCCCACGCTGGAAACCAATAACCACCGTCCCAATACCAGTGACCGCCCCAGTAGGGGCCGCCCACAAAGGCGATGTGGTTGTAATGGCCTCGCCACCACCAGCTATCGTGCCAAACGCGATGGTATCCGGCGTACAAGGCATGATAATTTCGCCAGCGTAAGCCGCTTCGCCAATGACCGGCGAAATGGCCGCGTCCAGCAAACCGATTGTTGCCCACCCGGTGCCCTAACGCATTGGCCGCATGATGAGCTTGCAGGCCGCCATGTCCGCGTGCGTTTAGGCCGCGCCCGGCAGCCTGATGGTGTGAGTTGAGGCCATGCTGCGCGGACTGGTGATTCGCGTTCAGACCATGAGCGTTTTGTCCCCCGCCATGAACATTATTGCCGTGGACGTTACGCTGCCCGCCACCACCAAAATGGGCGCCGCCCGCGTGATTGGCCCCGCCTGCCCCTCCGCCTAGGTGTGAAGCCTTGGCGCCGCCTCCTTTCCCGCCTCCACCCTTTTGCTTATCTGCGGACGCGATTTGGGGTGACATCAGAGCTAACGAGACGCAAACGCACACGGTAATCTTCATGTTTTTCCTCCGCTCGGCGGAGTACATCAAAATTCAAGCGCATTGGCAAGCAAGATCCTCAACCATAGGGCCGCTTCGAGATGTGCCAATTGATCTTGACAAAGACCCCTCCCATCCTTTCCAATGGGGCTATGTCTCGGCGGGCGATTGCTCTGGTAATCGTTTTCCTTGGTGCCCTTGTTGTTGCCAACATCGTTGTTCTCGCTGTTTGGCTTCCGAATCGGAAAAATAGTGCGGCGAAGCCCCAAGCCTCGAACGTTACGCCCGTAGTAGCTTCACCGGCGGCGTTTGCGCCACCAGGGCCTAACAACAGCTCTCCGGCCGGGACTGCCGGTGCGGGCGCGGCTTCAGCGCGTGCTGGCGAAGCCTCCTCGGACTTCGCCCTTGAGCGTCAACTCACGTCCCCCAGCGGCAATTTACGTATCAAATATTTGCGGGACCGTAAAACGAAGACACGCCGAATTGCGGTGGAAGATGTGCACCGGCCTGGTGGAAGTGCAGTCTTGTCCGAATCGAAGCGCTCCGCGTGGGCGCTGGTATCGCCCGATGATCAATGGATTGCAGTGGACGAACGCAATCCAACTGATGGAGGCGGTGTCCGCCTCTATCATCGCAGCGGTGGGTCTTCGGTTCAGTATATTGTGGCGGAGAGCGCAGGACCCGAAGGCCGGGGGCTGCAAAACACGGTTTGGCAAAGTTATTTGAACGCTACCCATGGCGAGCCTAACACGCCCCGGCGCAGTGTGACTATCGACGCGACCGGTTGGGAAAATGATTCGCGAGAACTTTATGTTTCCGTCGCCTACCTGCCTACGCCTGATAACCCGGATGTGCCCGAGCCATGGAGCTGCACTTACGATGTCGCCTCGAAACACGTGGAGCCGATTCCAAATCAACCCAGCGTCGGACCGGACATGGTCAATGCTTCTACAGGACGTGAGGATGACAACCAGTCAGGGGCCGCTCCGGAGCAAGGTTCACAGGAAACGGCAGCGAATAATCCATTCGCGGACAACGGAGACGATTCCGCCGTAGACGAGACCGAGGATGCTGAATATCCCGGCGAAAGATTTCCTGCGACGCGCCTGGACGAATTGGCGGTGCCCGATGTTAATGAATCGAGCTTGGACGATATTACCTACGCAATTAACGAGATGTTCGCGCGCCACGGGGCGGAGTTCAAAGATAAGAAAGTCGCCAAGCAATTCTCGGGGTTCTCCTGGTACAAACCGCGCCCTGGCGCGAGTTTCGACCAGGTCAAGCAGGAGTTCAGCGATCTGGAGAAACAGAATCTGGAGGTGCTCGAGCGTTGCCGGGATGCCAAGCTTGCAGCTGCGAAGCGCAAATCACGTCCGGTTCGTGGACAAAGAGCTGAGGAAGAATCCACCGCTGAAAAAGTCATGCGCGGCATCAAGACGTGGCAAGATTTCGGCGCTCCGATGCCCCCTCACCCTTGAGAGCTTCGGTGCAGCCAGCCGGAGTCAAGGTGAGGAAGGGTGATTTGGACGGCGCTATTGCCGACTACGGGTAGCTGGCAGGCTGCCGGCAACTGCAGGCTAGCAGCCCATTCGACTATCGCTCAGGGCAGGCTCTGCGCTCCCCAGAATCTCTAGAATGCCTCTTCCGGCTCCCTCACATTTCGGGCGCGATCTTCGAAGCGGGTGAATTCTTTCAGGAAGGTGAGGGGAATTTCGCCGACCGGGCCATTTCTCTGTTTGGCGATGATCAATTCGGCCTCCCCCGCTTTTTCAGCGCGAGCCTCTTCGTCTTCCTCATAAATTTCTGGCCTAACGGGCAAAGCGACCAGATCGGCATCCTGTTCGATCGAACCGGACTCGCGCAGATCGCTCAAGCGTGGTTTGCCGCCAGTCCGCGCCTCGGGCTGGCGATTCAATTGCGCGACAACGATTAGCGGAATCTTTAATTCCTTGGCCAGCGCCTTTAATCCGGCGGAAATTTCGGAAATTTCAAGCTGCCGATTATCTTGGCCGCGACGGGACGGCGATCTGAGCAGCTGCAAATAGTCGACAATGATTAGTTGTACATCCTGCTGGGCCTTAAGACGGCGCGCCTTGGCGCGCAGTTCCAGAATCGCTAGGCTCGGGCTGTCATCAATGAAAATCTTGGCTTCAGCCAGTTTCGATGCCGCCGCCGTCAGGCTGGGAAAATCCCGCTCGCCCAAAAATCCATCTCGGACTTTTTGCAGGTTCACGCGCGCGCGCGAGCAGAGTAAACGCTGCACAAGCTGTTGACTGCTCATCTCGAGGCTGAAAACGCCCACAGGGAGCTTCTCCTGGATGGCGACGTGCTCGGCGATATTCATGGCGAGAGCGGTCTTGCCCATGCTCGGACGCGCTGCGATGACGATCATTTCCGCCGCATGCATCCCGCTCGTCATCCGGTCGAACTCGACGAATCCGGTCGAAATACCGGTGATGCCGCCTTTGCGCTCGTAGAGTTTTTCGATCGACTCGATTGCCTCCATCACCTGGTCCTTCATCGAGAGCATTTGGCCTTTGAAACGATCCTCGCCCACAGCGAAAATCCTCTGCTCCACCTCATCGAGGAGATTGTTGACTTCGTCCTGTTCCTCGTAAGCGCGACGAACGCTCTCGGTCGCAGCGGTGATGATCTGTCGCAAAATGTATTTATCGCGAACAATCTCGAGGTAATAACCGACATTGGCCGCGGTTGGAACAAACGTGTAAAGGCTTGTGATAAAAGCCGCGCCGCCAACGGTCTCGAGCAGATTCCGATCGCGGAGAACTTGGGTGAAGGTGATTAGATCAATCGCTTGTCCCACGTTCCATAAGTCGACCAGAGTGTTGTAGATTGTCTGATGAGCGGGAACGTAAAAATATTCTTCATTAATTTTTTCGACGCATTCCGCGATCGTGTCTCGCGGCGAAATCAGCATTGAGCCGAGTACACCCTGCTCCGCCTCGACGCTGTGCGGAGGGGTCCGGTGAATATCCTGCGCAGAACCTGTGGGCGAACTGGGAAAAACTTTTCCCCCATTTTTCTCCGGCCAGCCTCGGCCGGGCCCGTTGCCCGATTCTCTGCGAGGCTTCTCGACTGTCCGTGAGGACGGTTGAGTCGCCATTTATTGCGTTTCTTTTTTCCTTCGGAAAAATGAGCGGTGTTTTTTCTCCGGGTGTTCAGCAGTCGCTTCGGCCTCCACTTTCGGTTCTTCCGCCGATTTCACCTGGAAATTAAACTTCGTCACGACGTCGTGATGCAATTTGATCGAGACCTCGTGTTCGCCAGTTGTCTTAATTGGATGATCCAGCACAATTTTATGCCGATCGATTTCATCCCCGAGCTCGTTCTTGAGGCGAGTGACGATGTCTTGGGCCGTAATTGAACCAAACGCCTTTCCGCTTTCGCCCGTTGCAAGTGTGAACGTCACCCTCAGCTTCGCAATGCGCCGGGTAAACTCTTCCGCGTCGTTCAGTTCGCGCGCCTCACGTTCGGCGCGTTTCTTTTTTAAATTATCAAGCTCGCGCAAGGTCGCGGGCGTCACCTCGTAAGCTTTGCCCCGCGGCAGAAGATAATTGCGCGCATAACCTCGGCGCACCTTCACAACATCGGCTTCTGCGCCGAGGCCGGGCACGTTTTCAGTCAGAATTATTTGGGTTGAAGGCATTGAGTTAAGGTTCTTCCGAGCAAAAAAATCTTTTGGCAGCGGAAGCGCGGTGACGAGTATAAAAGCGGAGCGAGCCGTGTCAACGCGAGATGCGAAATTCGCTCGGGAAAAGTAGCGTATGCGTTTCGCTTGCGCCTGGCCGCGCCTCGCAAGCCGCAGGCTGCGCTACTTTTTCCGAGGATGGTGCGCCTCTCCACTGACATCGTTGCCGTACCAATCGTGACGTGTCAGGGGCACATCGCTCTGCCCGAAAGCATCCAGCTTTGAAAGCAAAGTTTGATAAATCGCCAGATGCCCGCGGCGAAATCCGTGCGCCGAGCCGGCCATATAAAGGCGCCACACGCGATAGGTCGCTTCATCGACGAATGACAGCACTTGGAGGTAATGTGATTCCAGCCGGCGGAGCCAATGCCCCAGTGTGCGAGCGTAATGCTCGCGCAGGTTTTCCACGTCCCGGATCTCAAAACCGGCTGCCTCTGCGGCGCGCAACATGATCGGCAACGGCGGAACATCCCCGTCGGGGAAAACATATTTCTGGATGAATGATGCGTTCGTGTTATCCGGTCGTACGACAACGCTCTCGCCGATGGCCTGATTCAGAAAAGAACCGCCCGGCTTGAGCGCGCGGTATGCGGTCGTGAAGTAATCCGCTAGCCGTTCGCGTCCGACGTGTTCGGCCATTCCGACGCTGACGATGGCATCATAAGTTTCGTTATTCGATGGACTGATTTCACGATAGTCGCGCACCTCGACTTTTGCCTGGTCTGTCAATCCGGCCTTGAGGATCTGGCCACGCGCCCATTCCACCTGCGGTTCACTTAGGGTGATTCCTTCGGCACGGACCCCGAAATCCTTCGCAGCGTGAATGACTAGCGAGCCCCAACCGCAGCCGATGTCGAGGAGATGTTGGCCGGGACGCAAGCGCAGTTTGCGGCAGAGATAGTCGAGTTTGCGTTTTTGCGCGGTCTCGAGGTCGTCCTCTGTTGAAGTGAAGTAGGCGCATGAATAAGTCATACTCCGATCAAGCCACAGCGCGTAAAAATCATTCGACACGTCGTAATGAAATTTTACGACGCGTTGATCCCGCTTGGGTGAGTGCCGATTGCCACGGATTCGTGGCAGGAATTGCGTGGCGGCACGACGTATTCTCGATCTTCTGTCCCGATCCGGAACCGCGACCAGTAGGCCGGCGAGCTTCAACTTTTTTTTCCAGTCCCCCAGGCGCGCGAGCACGAAATCGGCAATTTCAAACGCGGCTGCGATATCGAAGTCGTTATCTAAGTACGCTTCGGCCAGGCCTACTTCAGTGCCGGGTAAGAACATTCGGCCAAGCGCACCAGAATGCTTTAGCGCGAGCACGGCGGGACGCGGCCGTTCATCTGGCCACGCCGTCCCGTCCCACAATCGTACGCCAACCTTCTCTAACGCACAGTCAGAAAAAATCTCGCTTAGAACATGAAGCGTTTTCTCCTCGATCGTTTTTTCTGAGGAGGTGGCGTGCATCGGTCTCGAGATGTTCTCAGCCCGATGACGGTGCCGCAAGATTTTCGAAGCGCTCTAATCCTTTGTGTCTCCGTGACGAAAGGGACGTGCCGTCGCATCTGCTAGTGTCGAAAATGTATTTCCCTTTTAAGAGACGCTGCTGACGTTGATGTTGAGCGTTGGACGTTCCGCGGTCATCGACCGCGGCTACAAGATCAGATCATACCAAGCTTCATCCGACCGGCTTCGCTGATCATGTTCTGATTCCAGGGCGGGTCCCAGACAAGCTGCACATCGGCTTCGTCGACGCCGTCGATACTTAAAATTTTGCTCTGCGCGTCGTGCGCGATGGCCGGCCCCATGCCGCAACCGGGAGCAGTCAGCGTCATTTTTACCTCAACTTTCGTCCCGCCATCATCTTTCTTTGTCAGCCGGCAATCGTAAACAAGGCCAAGATCCACAATGTTGACCGGGATTTCCGGGTCATAGCATTGACGAAGCTGGTTCCAAACATCGTCCTCTGAAACTTCCCCGTTCGTCGCACTCGCAGACTTTGCCGCCGTCGCACCGTTTGTTGCAGTGGATTTCTCCAGACCCAGGGCATCCAAATCCTTGTCCGCGATACGGGCAAGGCCGTGCGGGGTCGCAATGGTATAGCTGCCACCCAGCGTCTGGGTAATTACGCCTTGCGTGCCGACTGGCAGCGTCATTTTTTGACCGCTTGGGATTTGGATCGCCTCGCAGTCGCGGCTCAGTGTGAATTCAGTGTTTTCGTACATGGCAGCAATCTTCAGAATTTATTTTGCCACAGATTTGCACAGATGAAACACAGATAAAAAATCACCGGATTAAATCTGTGTCTATCTCTGTTCATGGATTCGACTGGCGCTCACCACGGCGTCTGTGGCTCTTAAAACGACTTTCACTTTCGTTTGCGATTTGGCGTGAGCGCCGAAGCTATCCAGTAACGTTGGCGATGTCGATTTCGTCTGCGCGGCTTGCGCTTCCTCTCCGCCCAAGGCGGAGCGCAGCGCGCCTTCCACCAGTTGTGCGCAGTGAATTTTGACCGGGGGGAGCGGTCCCAATGGCGCTGCTAATTCTTCGCCCGACATGGCGCTTGCTTCGGCGGCCGTTTTTCCTCTGAGCATTTCGGTGGCTACGCTCGCCACGGCGATCGCCGTCTGACAGCCAAAGGACTGAAAAGTTGCGCGATCGATGATTTTGCGACCGCCCTCCTCCTTAAATTTGATCCACATCCGCAGCATATCGCCGCAATCAGCGCTGCCGACCGTGCCGACTGCGTCCGCATCCTTCATCTCCCCGAGATTACGAGGATTCTTGATGGCCTCCTCGATTTTCGATTCCAAGTCGTCGCTCATATATTATGCAATTGTCATGTCGACCGGAGTGGAGACATCTCTAACTATTTCTTGTTTGGCAGTGCGAGATTTCTCCACTGCGCTTCGCTTCGGTCGAAATGACAAATGGGGATCCCCGCTCATGTAGATGCAACCTCCAAATGGTAGCGCGGCAGTTTCGGATCGACTTCCACACTCCAGGCATCGATACCACCGCGCAAACTTTTCACGTTTTCAAATCCTTGACCTTGAAAATAAGCGGCCGCGTCCATGCTGCGCGTGCCTTGGTGATCATAAATCACCAATAGATTTTCCCTCGGCCACGTACTTAAAATTTCAGGCATCAGTTCTTGGGTGAACAACCGCGCGTTATCGATTTTGACGGCCTCATGTTCCTCGCGCGTCCGTACGTCGAGAAGATGAATCTTCTCTCCGTTGTCCAATCGATCGCCTAATTCGCGTGGTTCGATCTGCATCGCGCGATCTGCCGTGTTGCTCGTCACGATGTGGTCGACGACTTCCTCGACCTTGAGATTGTCGTTTCTCGCGCAAACGGCCGCGAGAGTTTCGTCAGGGCTGAATCCACAGCTGCTACACCCACCGATGTGATATTTGCGAAAGAGGGCACGTTGCGCGCCGGGGAACTGCTCGAGCAATTCGCGCATGGTGATACTGGGATCGATGGTAGCGGTGGAACTCATTGGTATTAAACCTAATGAGATAACGAATTACACGCAACAGGGCCGGGCGATTCACCCCAATCGCCCGTGGATGCAAGCCCGGGAGGGACGACCTCCGTGTCGTCCCGAATATTAGGGACGCACCAGAGCGCGTCCCTCCATCATAATTTTGTCGGCTCCTCCAGCAATTCGATCACACGCTTGAGCAACCGGCCGGCTCCGCCCCCATCCAGGCTGCGATGATCGAAACTCAAAGTAATCTGCGCCTCGGTCGTTGGGACAAATTCAGCTTTCGCTTCGTCCCAGGTCGGCACTTTTTTTCCAACACCCAATCCAAGCAACAGTGTCTGATCGGGTAGGGGAATCGGTGTTCCCCATTCCACGCCGAATGTCCCGAAGTTTGAGACCGCGGCAATGCCTCCGGCTTGCATGTCGGGAGAGACACGGCGTTTGCGCGCCAGATCGACAAGCTCTTGGTATTTCGCCGTGAGATCGGCAAGTGAAGTTTGGTCGGCTGCACGAATGATCGGCACCATGATACCGTCTTGAGCTTCGACGGCGACGCCGATGTCGATTGAGTTTGATTGGACAACTCGATTACCAATCAATTTCGCCGCAGCATTTGGATTCTCCGCCAGCGCCAGCGCCAAGGCGCGCACCGCGTAAAGCGCTGGGCCGGGCTTTGGATCGCGCGATTGCCGATCCTGCAGGACAGGATCGAGCTTGACGGAAGATCCAATGGTTGCGAGTGGGCGGGACCAGCTTCTCCGCATCGCGTCGGCAACTCCCGCACGAATAGCCGAAGCTTCAGAAAGTGTCTGTTTTTCAATTCCACCTAAGAAATTCTCGAGGTCTTTGATCGTAACGCGGTTTCCGTTGCCCGATCCCATAATTCCGGCGAGGTCCGCGGTAGTAAGCTGCAACTCAGCCATGCGGGCGCGGACGCGCGGTGATAAAAATCCGGCGCCTTTAGTCGCGACTGGGACTGGCAAACCGCCATCGCGTGAACCGGTATGCGCGCCGTCACCCGTTCGAACAGGTCTGGCGCCTTCCTCTTCGCGCCCCGGAATCTCTTTGGCGAGCTCTTGCGGTGGCGTTGCTGGAGCCGTCTTCGTAAACTTGGCCGCGTCTTGTTCGCTGGCTTCAACATAGCCAAGCACCGCGCCGACCGGATATGTTTCTTTCAGTTGGGCAGTGATGTTCTCGATCTTTCCTTTGCACGGTGTGGTCACGCCCATGACCGCCTTGTTCGTTTCGACGTCGATGATTTCCTGATCAACCGCGACTTCATCGCCCGGCTTCACCTTGATTTCGACGACCGTCGCTTCGGCAATCGATTCACCCAGTTGAGGCATGATAATTGGAACCTGCGGCATAAAATTATTCGCGAAGAAGTTTTCTCACTTTCTCGGCAATCGTCTTTGCGCTCGGGCGATGCGCCGACCAAAGATTCGGATGATAAGGGATCGGCGTGTCTTTGGCATTGATCCGCAGCGGCGGAGCATCGAGGAGATGAAAACCTTCTGCGGTGACGCGCGCGATCACCTCGGCTGTGGCACCGCCCCAGGGAAATGATTCGCCGACGCAGAGAAGTCGCCCGGTGCGCGCGACCGAAGCAAGTACGGTGTCGGTGTCCAGTGGTTTAACGGTGCGAAGATCGACCACTTCAATTTCAAGTCCCTCGCGGCTGAATTCCTCCACGACGGAGAGCGATTCGTGAAGCATGGCGCTGTAAGTGACGATGGTGAGATCGCGTCCTTCGCGTGCAATTCTCGCCCTTCCCGCAGGCAACCCTTCGGTCGGAAGTTTGTCGGCCTTGAGATGGTAATAAAGGTATTTGTGTTCGCAGTAGACGACGGGATCGTCGAGGGCCACCGCTTCGATCAACATCGTGTAAGCGTCCTCGACCGTTGCCGGCGTCATTACCACTAAGCCAGGGTAATGCGCGTAGAGTGATTCCATTGATTGGCTATGGAATGGGCCGCTCCCCTTCGTGCCGCCGGATGGCAAACGCACCGTGATCGGCACCGGCATCTGGGTCCGCCAGTAGTGCGTGCCGGCGTTGTTCAGAATCTGGTTGAGCGCGATGCTGGAAAAATCTGCAAACTGCATTTCAATGATGGGCCGCATTCCGTGAAGGGCAGCGCCGATCGCCGTGCCAACCATTGCATCTTCGCTAATCGGCGTATTCAGAACGCGCCCGGGAAATTCTTTCGCCAATCCTTTGGTCGCTTTGAACGCCCCGCCGAAAGTTCCGCCGACATCCTGCCCGTAAATGAAGACGCGCTCATCATCGCGCAACAATTTCGCCTGAGCCTCGCGGATCGCCTCGAGATATGTGATGCTCATGCGAGGAACAAACAGAATGACGAATGATCCGCCTTCGCGCGTGGGCTACGGCGCGGCAAGCGAATGACGAATGACGAATTAGGCATGGAGCCGGCGCGCCCCCGCGCCGACGCTATTCCCAACGGCCTGAGGGCAGGCCGTCTCCAACTCATTCTGATTTGGTGCTTCGTCATTCCGTCGGATTTCGTCATTCGGGCTTCGTCATTCAACCGATCCTGCGCGATCGATTAAGTCGCGTTGCGACAAGGCGCACCAATCTTCTTTTTCACCTTCCGGCGCAGCCTCTTTTTGGGCGGTCGTAATTGCTTCATCGACTTTTGCGGCTGCTTCAGCCCGCCAGGATTGCAATGTTTCGGAGTCGGTGAGGTTAAGATCGACAATCAGTTTTTCGGCGCGTTTGAGACAATCCTGCGCGAAGGGTTCACGTTTGATCTCATCCGTCACATAGCTGGCGTCATCGTGCTCGCCGTGACCGGAAAGGCGTAAGATCGATGCGACGACCAGCTGGGGTGGGCGACCAGCTCGCGCACGTTTCACCGCGCTGCCGATCACATCGAGACAGTTTGTCAGATCGGTTCCATCAATAGTGTAACCCTCAAAGCCGTAGCCTTTCGCCCGATCCATCAGGTCGTGACAGGCGAACTCCCGATCATTGGGCGTGGAATAGGCGTAATGATTGTTTGTCGCGACAATCACCAGCGGCACTTGTTCGACCGCCGCGATGTTCATTCCTTCGTGAAAGGAGCCAGCTTGCATCCCGCCTTCCCCAATGGTGGTAAGGCCCACGAACCCCTTTTCCCCTTTGAATCGTTTCGCCATGAGCGCGCCAACCGTGACAGACACCATGGCACCGAGGTGACTGATCATGGCGAGCTGGCCTTCCGCCGGCCGACCACGGTGAATGTTGCCGTCCCGCCCGCGCATCGGGCCTTGTCGCGAGCCGAGATAAGTCCGGGCAACATCGACAAGTGGCTCGCCAAAAGCGGATCGCCCCGCCTGATCTCGAATAAGCGGCGCGAAGATATCGCCCTTTTGTAGAAAGATTCCACAGGCGACGCTGACCGCTTCCTGTCCGCGGCCGATGTAAACACCGCCTGTGATTTGACCGCCGCGATACAAACTGACGAGCTTATCTTCCAATGTTCGGGCCAGAAGCATCCAGCGGAATGCTTCGAGGAATCGATCGTGGGGCGCTTTCTTCGCTGCTGACTTTTTCTTGTTGCGCGGCGCCGTCTGAAGCATCCCGGTATTTTAAGCAAGAATTGACGGATGCGCGCAAAATTTTTTTTGGCGCGCTCCATACCAACGCGTTCGGAGATGCGGGGGAGCACACTCCGGCTGGCGGTGACCCGTCGACCACCCGCTAGGTCCCGTTATGCGACTCTGGGGAGCGCACTCGTCTCGAGTGTTGGTTTGCGCGTCTCGCGGAAACGATCTTTGATTATCCATTGGCCGAGCAACGGATGCGGATCACAAAAGTTCGCGAAGGCGGGATACCTTCGCCAGCACGCGAGCCGCCCATTCGACTCCGCCCAGGGCCGCCAGCGCGCTCCCCGGAGTGTGCGCGCAGAGCTGGTTACCGAGAATTAACGCGTGCCGGCCAGACTGGGCTGTTCGGCGCGACGGTTCTCTTCAAGTGCGAAATGCCGCTGCGTCCCGTGGCCAGCGAGGGATTCTGGAGGCCGATCGGCGGTAGCCTCCGGACGTTCGGCCAGCTTCATGCCGACCGGCTTGCTCACGCCACGTTCTTCCATGGTTACGCCGTAAAGCACGTCGGCTTTGGCGATGGTGCGCTTGTTATGCGTGATAATGATAAACTGGCTCAGGGAAACAAAACGCTCGAGCACGCGAATGAAGCGACTGATGTTTGTTTCATCGAGCGCCGCGTCCATTTCGTCGAGCACACAAAATGGGCTCGGCCGCACCATGTAAATGGCAAAGAGCAGCGCCACTGCCGTCATGGTGCGTTCGCCGCCGGAAAGCAACGAAATGGTTTGCAGCTGTTTTCCGGGCGGCTTGGCCGAAATCTCAATCCCGCAGTTGAGCGCATCGCTTTCATCCATCAAGGACAAGTCGGCCCGGCCGCCGCCAAAAAGCTCGGCGAACATTTCGCGGAAATTCACTCGCACTTGCGCGAAGGTCTCGGCAAATAATTTTTGCGTCGTGGAGTTAATCCGCGCGATCACATCCAGTAATTCACGCCGCGATGTGGTCAGATCGTTATTTTGGGCGTCGAGAAACCGATAACGTTCATCGAGTTCGTCGTATTCGTGCACGGCGTCAAGATTTACCGGACCCATGTTGTCGACCTGCTGGTTTAAATCGACAATGATCTTTTCTACTTGTGCGTAATCTGCATCAACGGTTGGAGCGGCGAGATCTTTCGAGCCCTTAGATGGCGCGGTGGCGGCTCCCCCCTCCAGTTTGTCGCGCCGGGTTAACTGAACATTGAGCGTTTTGGAGAAAGATGCCTCATCCGGATTAAAGCTTCGCAAATCGACATGATATCGCCGTTGAATGTTATCGCTGAGATTGTCGATTTTCATTTGCAACTGCGACTCACGGACTTGCTGGGCGGAGCGGCGATCGTGCAGTTCGTTCAATGAATTACGCACATCGCGCAGCTCAACTTCGGCGCTGTTCAAGGCAGAGACGGATTGGGCTCGCTTTTCGGTCAACGTCGCCAAGGCCGCGTTTCGCTCCTCCCGTCGCGACATTTCCCGCTCAATTGCGGCTTCGGCAGCCTTCGATTCATCTGCTTGCGCTCTGACTCGCTCCTCGAACCTCGCAATCTCCGCGCGCCGAGACTCGATTATCTCGACCAGCTCCGCCTCGCGGGCGGTCATCGGCTGTTGTTGCGCGATCAGGCTATCGTAACGCTGTTGTTCGGTCGCGAGTGCCAGTCGTAATTCATTTAGCTGCTCGGCCGTTCTTTCTTCTTCGGCGAGGGCGGTTTTGCGCGCGCTCTCGGCGCGCGCCTGTTGATCTTGTTGCTCGGCAATTTCCTTTCGCGTCGTCACCAGCTCGCGGTCGAGTTCGGCGATGCGACGGTCCGCCGACTGGACCTGTTGCATCAGCGTTGTTTTCTCAGACAGCAAGCCGTCGACTTTGCGCGAAGTCTCTTCCGATTCGCGTTCCAAAACACCAATGGTATTTCCCAAAGCCGATTGCGCTAGTTCGGCGGCGCGAT
>WNGO01000886.1_pt1 | contig 21582 bp, 19 predicted proteins | sample 5400511 | NCBI WGS metagenome assembly WNGO01 (sample SAMN13153380, study PRJNA577476) | soil metagenome | isolation source: 20 cm soil or saprolite under Garry oak tree replicate 2 | place: USA:California | collected 2016-06-15 | reverse complement strand
TCTCTTTCCAATTGAAGATTGCTTCACGGACGCGCGACATCGTTTTCTGTGCTACGTCGCGCGCTTTTGTCGAGCGGTTGTCGATTATGCGCAAAACTTTGTCGGGATGCGCGGCGAATTCTTCGCGACGGGCGCGGATCGGCTCAATCCATTTGATCAGGTTATCGGCCATTGCGGTCTTGCAGTCGATGCAGCCGATTCCGGCTGTACGGCAGCCTTCGGCTGACCATGCAAGTATATCGGGTGGGGAGAATAGCTTGTGCCAGTCGTAGACCGGGCAGATGTCGGGATTGCCAGGGTCTGTCAGGCGCTTGCGCGCTGGATCGGTCATCATGGCGCGCGATTTTGTGCGGATGGAGTCGTTCGAATCATGGCGCGCGATTTTGTGCGGATGGAGTCGTTCGATTCGCTCAGTGAGATGAAGTTGTTGTAGCTCTTTGACATCTTGCGACCGTCGGTGCCGGGGACTCGCGGGGTCTGCGTCAGCATCACCTGTGGCTCATTCAATAGAGTTTTGAAAAAGAAAATGTTCGGGCCTAGCCTCTCAATAAGATTCTCGATTCCCGATTCTGCGATCTTTCGCCGAATTTCCTTTTCAAACACCGCTTTCTCCTGCTGCGTTGGCCGCCTACGGTCCAAATCGATACCGTAAATAGGGTGATGGATTTTGAGAGCCGACAACACATTGAAAAGAACAGGCGGTTCCGCCCAAAGTTCGGATTTCATTGTCACACCGAAGTTTTCATTTAACCGCCGCACAATTTCCCGGCTCAGTTCCACGTGGGACGCCTGGTCCTCGCCGACAGGGACGAAAAGCGGGGCGCCTTCTTGGCCGTACATCACGATATCGGCAGTCTGCAGGACCGGATAGCCGAGGAACCCGTACGTATGCAGGTCCTTATCTTTTACATTTTCCAAGGCCTCCTTGTAGGTGGGGACGCGCTCGAGCCAGCCTAGCGGCGTGACCATGGAGAGGAGGAGGTGCAGCTCGGCGTGTTCGGGGACGGAGGATTGGATGAACATGGTGCATTTTTCGGGATCAAGCCCTGAAGCTAGCCAGTCGGTGGCGATTTCGATTGTGTTTTGGGCGACCTGGGATGTGTCGGCGTAGTCGGAGGTCAGCGCGTGCCAATCGGCGATGAAGAAGAAGCATTCGTACTGCGGATCATTTTGAAGTTTGACCCAGTTTTGTAGAGCGCCGAAGTAGTGGCCGATGTGGAGGCGGCCTGTGGGGCGCATGCCGCTTAGGACTCGTTTTTTCGCGGACACGCTAGTGGCCTCTCCTGGATTTTCGTCGCCTGTAGCGCCCGCCTTTAGGCGGGCACTTGCTCGAATGCAAGATGCCACCCCGAAGGGTGGCGCTGCAAGACCTCCGTGGCAACACTGGCGTCATCGGCTCACCCTTTGTGTTGTGTCGATACCGATGGAATTTCGCGCGTTGGCTTCCCCACTTGCGCGCAGGAGGTCGCGCGCGATGATTAGCCGCTGGATTTCGCTGGTGCCTTCGTAGATGGTGATGACGCGGGCGTCGCGGTACATGCGTTCCACGTCGGATTCGCGAGAGTACCCCTGGCTGCCGTGGATTTGGACGGCTTTGTAAACTACGCGGTTCACCATTTCCCCTGCATAAAGTTTGGCCCGCGACGCGGTTGGGCCGATGCGCGGGGCGGCTTGGTCCCGCATCCATGCAGCATTGTGGGTCAGAGCGCGGGCGGCTTCAATTTCGGTTTGCATGTCTGCCAGCATCCATTGGATCGACTGAAAATCGCCGATCGATTTTCCAAAGGCTCGGCGCTGCTTCGCGTATGCGGCCGAGGTTTCCAGCGCCCCTTGCGCGATGCCTACTGCCTGGGCTGCAATGCCAACGCGGCCGCCGTCGAGCAGTTCCAGCGCGATCTTCAGGCCCTGGCCTTCATCGCCCAGGCGATTCCCTTCCGGGACTTCGCAATCGGTGAACGTGATTTCGGCCGAGCGCGAAGTGCGCAGCCCCATCTTATCCTCGTATCGCGCTACCCGGAAGCCGGGAAATGAGGGTTCAGCTAGAAATGCGGTTACGCTTCGCGCGCCCGCCAAAGTATCAGTCTTCGCGAAGACGACATAGACGCCGGCTTCGCCACCGTTCGTGACCCAGGATTTCGTGCCGTTCAGGTGATACTTGGCGCCGTGGCGCCTGGCCGACGTGGTGATGGCCGCGGAATCGGAGCCGGCTTGCGGCTCGGTGAGGCAGAAGGCGCCGAGGATTGCTCCGTGCGCCAGGCGCGGCAGATATTTTTGGCGCTGGGCATCTGTTCCGTATTTTGCAAGCGGGAACGCGGCTAGCGAATTGGTGACACTCAGGGCTACGGCCATCGCCGCGTCCACGCGGGCGACTTCTTCCAGCATTAGAACGTAGGAAATTGTGTCGGCGCCTACGCCGCCTTGCGATTCGGGAACCAACATGCCGCAGCAGCCCAGGTCTCCCAGTTTGCTGAGTTCGGCGGAGGCGAATTTTTCTTCGCGGTCGCGGTCGCGGATCGTGGGGCGCACTTCGGCGTCCATGAACTGGCGGACCGCGTCTCGAATCAGGCGTTGATCGTCGGTGAGGGAAAAGTCCATCGCGTCGCGTGTAGGAGTGATGCTAGCACAGGAGGAGGAGAGTGCGGAAAGAAAGGGCTTTCACCACGGAGGGCGCAGAGGGCACAGAGTCGGAAAGAGAAAACACATCCGATGGCGGGAGTCGTTCCGATTCGTTGAAGGTACGAACGGTTTCTCTATTCTCTCTAATCCTTTTCTTCTCTGTGTTCTCTGTGTTCTTTGCGCCCTCTGTGTTACGGGGATTTCGGAGGCACGCTTGTCGGCCATTTTCAGCATGTAGCTGGATTTGAACCAGGGGACGACTTCCTTGATGTGGTTGATGTTGACCAGGTAGGAGCGGTGCGCGCGCCAGAAAAGTTCCGAGTCGAGCGATGTTTGGAGCTCTTCGATCGTGCGATAGTTTGAGGTGCCCTCGACTTCGCGGGAAACTACTGTGATGGTTCCGTCTTCGATCGAGGCGAACAAGACGTCGTCGGCATCTACAAGGAAGAGACGCTGCTGCGTTTTCACCAGGAGCTTCACGGGCGGAGTTTTTGCTCCGCCCATCTGGGTGACCAGCGTTTCGAGGCGCTCGGTCGGCGAGGCGTCGGCCTCCAGGGCTTTTTTCGCGCGCTGGACGGCGCGGGAGAGACGCGCTTTGTCGAAGGGTTTTAAAACGTAGTCGATCGCGTTCACTTCAAATGCCTGCACCGCGTAATTGTCGAAGGCTGTCGCGAAGACGATGTGGGGGAGTTTCACTTTGCGGTCCATCAGCTTCTTGATGACGCCGAAGCCGTTGAGGCCGGGCATTTGGACATCGAGGAAGACAAGATCGGGCAAATGTTCTTTGATGAGAGCAAGAGCTTCGACGCCGTTCTTGCCTTGGCCGACGAGGTGCACCTCGGGAAAACTTTTCAGGAGGAAGGCGAGTTCGTCGCGGGCAGGCTTTTCGTCGTCTACGATGAGTGTATTGATCGGCATGACGTGAGTGAAAATGGGCGTGGCCAGTATATGCGAACGACAAGGTTGCGTTCAACTTGGGTGCGTGCTCCGGGAAAGGGTTCTAACACGGGGGTCACAGAGAACACAGCGGGAAACAGGCGTATTGAATCGGGTGAAACTATTTCGTGGTATTTGTGGGGGGCGACGCTAGAATTTAAGTTTCGCTGGCTACAGAGCTGCGGCGCCCCTCAACGCATCATGATAGGCGCTAGAAACTGCCCACCTGAAGGTGGGCGCTACAAATGAAAAGTACTTAACTGGAGGCTGACTTGGCGAAGGGACGGGCGAAGATTCTGAAGAGCAAGGTTCTCTATACGGGCAAGGTGTTTCGCTTACAACGCGACACGGTGATCGAACCGGGAGGAGTGCGGGCGGACCGCGACATTATCGTGCATCCGGGATCGGTGGTCGTGCTGCCGATTTTCAACGATGGGAGCGTACTGCTGATCCGTCAGTACCGGCACACGGTGGGAGATTTTTTGTGGGAGCTTGTTGCCGGGCGCAAGGAGCCGCACGAATCGCCGGGCGCCGCGGCGCGGCGGGAATTGCTTGAGGAAACCGGATACACAGCGCGGCGTCTGCTGAAATTGCTGCACATAATTCCGACGCCGGGTTTCGTGCAGGAGTGGATGTGGATTTTTGCGGCGGAGGGGCTGGCCGAGGGAACTGCACAGCCGGAAGAAGACGAGAAGATCACTCCGCGAGCATTCACGTTGAAACAGGTGGATGCGATGATTCGGAATGGGCGGCTGCGCGACGCGAAATCGATTGCGGGGTTGCTGTACTACATGCGCTATGGAGCGCGCGTCCCGCGGTAGAGCCGAGAAGATTCCAACATGGAGTTCACAGAGAGCGCAGAGAAAACAGAAGAGAACATCTTCACTTCGGCTGGACCGGGATGAACTACAACAACGCCGGCGTCTGCGAATTATCTTTTCGTATTTTGACGCACGACAAAAAATAAATTATTTTGCGTTCTGCGCTTGTATCGCGGGCGCGTGTAGCATAGGATTTCGGCCAAGGAAATGCTCCGCGGAATAATATTGCTGCGGGCGCCGAGTGGAGCCCGCGCTCGATGCGGAGAGAAAGGCGGACATGACCGTAAAAGATTTCATCCGGCACAACTACAGGCACTTCAACGCGGCAGTCGTTGTGGATGCTTCGGAGGCTTACATCAAGCATCTCGCGAGCGGCGGGAAGATGTTCATGACGCTGGCCGGAGCGATGAGCACGGCGGAGCTGGGGCTGTCGCTCGCGGAAATGATCCGGCAGGGCAAGGTGCACGGGATTTGTACGACCGGCGCGAATCTCGAAGAAGATATTTTTAACCTCGTCGCGCACAATCACTACGAGCGCGTGCCGAACTATCGCAACTTGAGCGACGCCGAAGAAGTGGCGCTGCGCGAACGCGGCATGAACCGGGTGACCGACACGTGCATTCCGGAAGAAGAGGCCATGCGCCGCATCGAGCGGCAAGTGCTAAAGCTCTGGCAGCAAGCCGACAAGGAAAAGCAGCGGTACTTCCCGTACGAATTCATGTACCAGCTGATTCGCGGCTGCCACATCAAAGAATTTTTCGAGATCGATCCGAAAGACTCCTGGGTAGTTGCGGCGTGCGAAAAGAACCTGCCGATTTTCACGCCGGGCTGGGAAGATTCAACGCTTGGAAATATTTTTGTGGCCAACGTGATTCGCGGCGACGTATCTAATTTTCAAGTGGTGAAATCGGGCGTGGAACAAATGGCGGCGCTGATCGAATGGTACCGGCAGAATTCTGCCAAGGAATCGATCGGCTTCTTCCAGATCGCGGGGGGCATCGCGGGGGACTTCCCTATTTGCGTCGTGCCGCTGATTACGCAGGATCTGCGGGAGAAGTGCCGGTTGTGGGGCTATTTCTGCCAGATTTCCGACAGCACGACGTCGTATGGCTCCTACAGCGGGGCCGTGCCGAACGAAAAGATCACCTGGGGGAAGCTTGAGGCGGCCACGCCGCGCTTTGTGATTGAATCCGATGCGTCGATCGTTGCACCGCTGATGTTTGCGTATATTCTGGGGAAGTAGAAGCCGCCCCCACAAACCGTTTTGAATTATCAGCTTTCTTTTTTTAAGGCGCTTCGGTTTATTTCTGTGAGTACCCGCCTGAAGGCGGGCGCTACAAAGACTCGAGCACACTTATGGAGAACCGTGAAGTCGCGCGTGTATTGCGCGAAACGGCGCAACTGCTGGAAATCGACGGGGCGATGATTGGCCGCTTTCGCAGCTACGAACGAGCCGCGGAACTGCTCGACAGCCTGCCTGAATCGATTGAAGAACTCGCCGCCGACCGCAAGAAATTGTTGGCGCTGCCGGGCATTGGCGATGGCATGGCCGACCACATCCAGGAAATCCTCAAGACCGGCGACTATTCGCTGCGCGCAAAACTTCTCAAGAAATATCCCGCGACTCTGCTGGACCTTTTGACGCTGCAATCGCTGGGGCCCAAGAAAGTGGCTTTTCTCTGGAAAACTTTCAAGGCCGGAACCGTGGAGCAAGTCGAACAACTGGCGCGCGACGGGAAGCTGCGCGATCTGACAGGCTTCGGCGAAAAGAGCGAGCAGAATATTTTGAAAGCCGTCGAGGTCTTCAAGAAGTCCGCGGGGCGATTCCATATTGACGTGGCGGAAGAAGCGGCCGAAAAGCTTGTCTCCTACATCCGCGGGATAGGCAAGGCGATTGAATCCGTGACGCCGGCCGGATCGTTGCGGCGCGGCAAGGAAACGGTGGGCGATCTCGACTTGCTGGTTACACTTGCTCCGGGTAAGCACACGGCAAAGACTGTTGAAGCGGCGTCGGAATACATTTTAAAGTATCCGGAAATCGATCAGACGCTGGCGCACGGCGAGAATAAAGTGAGCTTCGTTTTGAAAACTGGCCTGCAAGTGGACGTGCGGCTGCTGGAGAAAGAAAGTTTTGGCGCGGCGCTGCTCTATTTCACGGGTTCCAAAGAGCACAACGTCGCGCTGCGCGGGCGCGCGAACAAGATGGGTTACACATTGAATGAATATGCGCTGGCCACGCTCAAAGGCGAACGGCCCGTGGCGCGGGAGACCGAAGAGGATATCTACACCAAGCTGGGGCTCGAATACATTCCGCCAGAACTGCGCGAGAACACGGGGGAAATCGACGCGGCCGCGGAACACCGCTTGCCCGACCTGGTCGAGCTGAAGGACATCCGCGGCGACATGCAGATGCACACGACGGCGAGCGACGGAAAGAATTCGATCGAAGAAATGGCGCTGGCGGCGAAGAAGCTTGGATACGAATATATCGCGCTGACGGACCATAGCAAAGCGGTGACGGTCGCTAACGGCCTCGATGAAAAGCGGACACTCGAGCAGATTAAGAAGATACGCGCGGCCAATGCGGCGGGGCTGGGGATCCGCGTCCTGGCGAGCAGCGAAGTAGATGTGCTGAAAGACGGGAAACTGGACCTGGACGATGAGGTCCTGGCACAGCTCGATGTGGTGCTGGTTTCGGTTCACTCCTACATGAATCTCGAACGCGCGGAAATGACGGAACGGATTCTCGCTGCGATTGAAAATCCGCACACACAAATTGTCGGGCATCCCACCGGGCGTCTGGTTCTGCGCCGCGACGCGTACGCCTACGACATGGAGCGAATTCTGGAAGCGGCGCACAAACACGGAGTCGTCATGGAATGCAATGCTTCACCGGAGCGCCTGGATTTGAAGGATACGCATCTGCGAATGGCGAAGGAACACGGCGTGAAAATCGTGATTTCGACGGACGCGCATACGACGCGAGGCCTCGCGGCAATGCGGTACGGCGTTCAAATGTCGCGGCGCGGGTGGATTGAAAAGAAGGACGTCATCAACACGCTGCCGCTTGAGAAGCTTCTGGGGGCGCTGCGGGCGAAACGGGGAGCGGCATCCAGTGACAAGCACCGAGCTGCCGCCGCTTCGAGCGGGCGTGAAAAGGGCAGAGCGCGAAAATCCGGGTGAGATTTTCCGCGAATATTTTCCGGGTTGAACCACCACGGAGCCGGCGAGACGCCGGCGCTACCTAAACCACGGCATCGACGGATTGGACCTCGCGGCGAATTCAGCTGCTTGCTTTCGCGTTTCCAGTTTGCAAATCCGTTCGCATTCACGCATGATACGTTGTTTGCGCACAGGGGATCGAAGTTGTTGTGCGGCGTGAACGCGACGCCGATGCAGCTTCATTGTTCCAGACACTTTCATGAACACAGGAGAGAAACGAATGCGCCGGCTTTCTGCTATCGCTCCGCCAAAAGGAAAACTTGGGGTGCTCACAGTGGGTATGGGAGCGGTGGCAACCACGTTCATGGCCGGCGTCGACCTGGTGCGGCGCAAGAAAGCGCAGCCCGTGGGGTCGCTTACGCAAATGGGGACGATTCGCCTAGGGAAGCGGACCGATGGGCGTTCTCCCTCGATTCAGGACTTCGTGCCGCTCGAGAAGCTCGAAAATATCGTATTTGGGGGATGGGACATATTCCCGGACACGGCGTATGAGGCGGCCAAGAATGCCGCGGTGCTCGGGCCGGACCATCTGGCCGAAGTGAAGAAATTCCTGAGCAAGATTCGTCCGATGAAGGCCGCGTTCGATCAGAATTATGTGAAGAAGCTTACCGGGACGCACGTAAAAAGGGGGCGGACGAAGTACGATCTGGCGCTGCTGATCAAGGACGATATCAAAAACTTTCAGAAAAAGACCCGCGTTTCGCGCACAGTCGTGATCTGGTGCGGCTCGACTGAAATATTCCTGAAGCCGCACGCCGTGTATGCAACGCCTGAAACTTTTGTCGCGGCGATGAAGGCAAACCATGCGGCCATCGCTCCTTCGATGCTGTATGCGTGGGCTGCGATCACGAGCGGCGTGCCGTTCGCAAATGGAGCTCCCAATTTGACCGTGGACGTGCCGGCGCTCACCGAACTTGCGCGGCAACACGGCGTGCCGATTTGCGGCAAGGATTTCAAGACCGGCCAGACGTTGATGAAGACGATTCTTGCGCCGGGGTTTAAGGCCCGCCTGCTGGGGATGAATGGCTGGTTTTCGACCAACATTTTGGGAAATCGCGACGGCGAAGTGTTGGACGACCCTGAATCGTTCAAGACGAAGGAAGAGTCGAAACTAGGTGTGCTCGAATATATTCTCCAGCCGAAGCTCTACCCGGATCTTTACGGCAAGATTCATCACAAGGTGCGGATCAATTATTATCCGCCGCGCGGGGACAACAAGGAAGGCTGGGACAATATCGACATCTTCGGTTGGCTGGGCTATCCGATGCAGATTAAGGTGGATTTCCTGTGCCGCGACTCGATCCTGGCGGCGCCGATCGTACTGGATTTGGTTTTGTTTTTGGACCTGGCCAAGCGCGCCGGAATGCGCGGGATTCAGGAATGGCTGAGCTTCTACTTCAAGTCGCCGATGTGCGCGCCGGAGCTTTACCCCGAGCACGATCTGTTCATCCAGTCGATGAAGTTGAAGAATACGCTGCGATGGATGATGGGCGAGGATTTGATTACGCATCTCGGGCAGGAGTATTACGACTGAGTCAGTCTAGCAAATTTCATTTGGCGGGACGCGTGTGCGGCGTCCCGGGACGGCCGCCGTTCTCCCTGGCAGATCAGGAAAACATTCATCAGAATCAGATTTAGCCCACTACCTGCTTTGGGCACGATGGCGTTCCGCCACCCAGGCAAGAAAATGTGCGAATCGCGTGCGTTCGTGCCATAGAAGGCCGAAGAATTGAGAAGCGCCAAGCGCGTGCATATCTCCGCCAAAGAATGTCTCGAGGCGCCAGCGAAGGTATGGGCTGGCCCACGGGCGCAGCCGGTAGCCCTTGGCGGTCGTCCAGTAGTAGCGGAGAGCGGTGAACATCAACGGGGTTACTTCCAACCCTCGCGGTCGCGAAGCGAAGTGATGTGCGCGACGTGGTGGCGGCCATGCCAGGCGTAGGAGCCCACCATATCGTCGAGCGTCATCGTTCCTTGCTGCGGATGCCGCAAGAGACGGGCAAAGTCCCCCGAGCGCAACGAGCGCAACAATACGTCCCAACGATGATGAAGGGCTTCGAGTAGCGTGAGAGAAATTTCGACCGGCGTATCGCGCGAGTCCCGCAGGTTCGCCCAGAGAGCCTCGTCGTAGGGCCTGATTATCGGTTCGTTTTCGGTAAGCGCAAGTTTGAACCGCACGTAGGAGTTCATGTGGCTGTCGGGAACATGGTGCACGACTTGTCGGACGGTCCAACCGCCGGGGCGATAGGGCGTGTCGAATTGCTGGTGCGAGAGGCCGGCGACGGCGTCGCGCAAGCGCTTTGGTGTGGCCGCGATTTGGGCGATCGCGTTCTCGCGCTCAGCGGGGGAGAGCGAGGCTTTGTGCTCGTATTTGCCGATCGGGTAGCTCAAGTCCATTCAGGCACCCCTGGGGATGAAATCGATTCCAAATTTGACATTTGACATTTGAGAAAAAACCGAAGTGAGGCACAACCGTGGCTTGCTTTTTGCGATTGCGGTATCCAAATTCATTCAGGACCACCTCAGAGCGAAATCGATTTCAAATCTCAAATTGGAAATTTGAGATAACGGCCGAGTGAGACTCGTTTGTGGCTTGCCCTTTACTATCGCGGCACTCAAATCCATTGCGTCCAATTCTGGTTGGAGTCAATCTCAAATTTCAAATCTCCAATTTCAAATTCAATATTTGAGAAAAATAAAATACTGCCCCTGAAAGAATTCTCATTCCTTTTTCAACTCTTCGGAAGCGGCGGCAAAAAACTGGTCCACGATCTTTCGTGCGGCGCCTTCGATCATGCGCTGCCCTACGGATGCGATCATCCCGCCGACTTGCGCTTCGCCAGTGTAGCGCAATTCGGTCTGACCGCCCTTCTCGGCTAACTCGATGTGGCCTACCCCGTCGACAAATCCGGGGATTCCCTTGCCGGAAAGTTTCATGCGCATGGAATTGGGCGGATTCTTCTCCGCAAATTCGATGGTGCCCGCATATTTTCCGGAAATGGCGGCGATGCCGAACTTTACGGCGGCCTTGAAGCGGTCTGGGCCATCCGGATCGAGGCGTTCGCAGCCGGGGAGCAATTTCGCCAGGCGATTTGGGTCCGTCAGAAGCGCCCAGACCTTCGCAGGCGGGGCTGGGAGAATATATTGTCCCGCAAGTTTCATGCTTTGCCCTGGGCGCGTGCAAACGCTCGCTGGAGTGCCCGGCGTGTATAGACGGCAGCCATCTCGCGTCGATAGTCGGCGGAAGCATGGAGATCGGAAAGCGGCTCGATGCCCTGGGCGGCGTGGCGCGCGGCCTCGGCGAAGAGTTTTTCCGAGGCTTTCTTGCCACGCAGGGCATTCTCTACGGGGGCAGCTCGGAACGCTTTCGGGCCCAGGCCTGTTACACCGACGGCAGCCTCCTGGATCGTTCCGTCATTTTCTAGCGTGAGCCTTGCGGCGACGCCCACGATGGCAAAGCCGGAAGCGGGCTGGTGCAGCTTTTCATATGCCGACCCGCTGCGAGGACCGAGGGGCGCGACGCGCACCTGGCTGAGGATTTCGCCGGGGCGCAACGCCGTGGTGAGCATGTCCAGAAAAAACTCACTGACCGGGATCGTGCGGCTCCCCGCTGTAGACGCGGCAATGATTTCCACGTTCAGCGCGAGGACCGCGGCCGGGTAATCCGCGGCGGGGTCCGCGTGGGCCAGGCTCCCGCCGAGCGTGCCGCGATTGCGAACCTGAACGTCGCCGATGACGGCGGCCGTTTCAGCTAACAGAGGGCATTTGGCGCGGAGGAGAGTGGAACTCTCGATCTCAGAATGAGTGGTCAACGCGCCGATGACGATGCGGCCGTTTTCCTCGCGAATATAATTCATGTTGCGAAGGCGGCCGATGTCGATGACGTAGCGGGGCTGCGCCAGGCGCAGCTTCATCAGGGGGAGCAGACTATGCCCACCGGCCAGAATTTTTGCCTCGTCACCATGGCGCTCGATAAGGTGCAACGCGTCTTCCAGAGTTTTCGGTGCGACGTATTCGAACTCTGCCGGAATCATTTTGCCCTCCTGCCGTTCTTGTGGATGAGCTTCCAGATGCGTTCGCGCTTGAACGGCATGTCCACGTGGCGGACGCCGTAGGGAGAGAGCGCATCGGCGACGGCGTTGGCAAGAGCTGGCGTGGCGCCAATTGTGCCCGCCTCGCCGACTCCCTTCACGCCCATGGGATTCACCGGTGAAGGCGTGACCGTGCGGTCGGTTTCCATCCATGGCAGATCGGCGGCGCGCGGAATCGCGTAGTCCATCAGTTCTCCGGTGATGAGTTGGCCTTGCTCGTCATACACGGCCTCTTCGAGCATGGCTTGTCCGAAGGACTGCACGATCCCTCCGTGGACCTGGCCATCCACGAGTAAAGGGTTCAGGACGTTTCCGCAGTCGTCCACGGCGACATATTTCAGGAGTTTTACGTCGCCCGTTTCCGTGTCAATTTCAACGACGCAGACGTGGGCGCCGAAGGGAAATGTGAAATTTGTGGGTTCGAAAAATGTCGTTGCGTCAAGGCCGGGCTCCATGTTCGGCGGCAATCTCTTCGCCGTATAGGCGGCGGCGACAACTTCACCGAAGGGAAGTGATTTTTTCGGCTGCGTCTTCGAGAAGATTTTCATTCCGTCGAATACGAGTTTCGCCGGATCCACTTCCATCAGGAATCCGGCGAGGAGGGCAAGCTTTTCGCGCAGTTTCATTAATGACTTGTAGACGGCGGTGCCGCCGACGGCCGTGCCCCGGCTTCCGAACGTGCCGATTCCGTACGGTACGATGGCCGTGTCGCCGTGAATCACATTGATGTCGCCGGGCTCCAGGCCCAGGATTTCTGCACCCAACTGCGCGAAGCTGGTTTCCTGCCCTTGTCCATGCGGCGATGCTCCCGTCATGACGTTGACCATGCCGCTCGGCTCGATGCGAACCGTAGCCGATTCCCAGCCTCCGGCCGGCATGGCGCTCGACGGCCCCATCGCACAAATCTCCACGTAGGTCGATAGGCCGATCCCCACGCAGCGACCCTGCTTGCGAGCTTTCGCTTGCTCCTGGCGCAATTTCTTGTAGCCGGACAGTTTCAGCGCCAGATCAAGGCTGCGCGGGTAATTCGCACTGTCATAAATCACTCCAGTGGGAGTGGCGTAGGGAAAATCCTGCAACTTCGGAAAATTCTTCAGGCGGACCTCGGCGGGGTCCTTCTTGAGTTCCGCTGCCACCAGATCGATCGTTCGCTCGACCAGATACGTGGCTTCCGGGCGCCCCGCTCCGCGGTAGGCATCCGTGGACATTTTATTCGTGAGCACGCCAACGATCTCCACACGAATCGCGGGGATTTTGTAGCAGCCGGAGGCCATCAGCCCGGTGAGAGTCGGAATCAGCGGCGTCAGCAGTTGGTAGTAAGCACCCAGATCGGCGATTACATGAACGCGCAGACCGAGAATCGTGCCGTCGCGCTTGAAAGCCACTTCGACGTCGTCAATCTGGTCGCGGCCGTGAATCGCAGTCTGGAAATTTTCGCGGCGTGATTCGATCCACTTGACCGGTTTGCCCAGGCGCATCGCCAGGTAGCCCGCCAGCGCTTCCTCGGCATAAACGTTGAGCTTGCTTCCGAATCCTCCGCCGACCTCGGGCGTGATCACACGGACGGAATGCTCAGGCACGTCGAGCATGGCGGCGATTTGCGTGCGAACCAGGTGCGGGATCTGCGTCGAGGTCCACACGGTAAGCTGCCGCTCGCCCGGCTTGTACTCCGCGACGACGCCGCGCGTCTCCATCGCGACGGGAATCAGCCGCTGATTTACGATTCGCTGCTTGATGACCTTGTCTGCCTTCTTGAACGCGCCTTTTACGTCGCCGCCCTCGAGCTCCCAGCGATACGCGACGTTGTCCTTATGGCCGTCGTAAAGAACCGGCGAACCTTTTTCGATCGCCTTCTCGGGATCGACGACCGGCGTGAGAGGCTCGTAATCGACTTCGATTAGGTCGATCGCGTCGCGGGCAGCGTAACGGTCCGTGGCAACCACGAGGGCGACGCCTTCTCCGACAAACCTCACGCGATCGTGCGCGAGGACAGGGCGGGGCGCGGCCTTCATGTCCGGAATCTGCGCGGCGCAAGGCACGGCGCTGATCGAACCGCGAACGTCGGCGCCAGTCAGGACCTGCACCACTCCCGGCGCGGCTTGCGCCTTGGACACGTCCACGGAACGAATTTTCGCGTGGGCGTACGGGCTGCGAACAAACGCAATATGGAGCAGTCCGGGCAACACGATGTCGTCCACATAGTGAGCCAGACCCTGGATGAGCCGCGGGTCTTCCTTCCGCTTCAGGGGCTTTCCGAGATGCCGTGTAGCTACGGGCATGGTTCCTCCCTTGTTCGAGCGGGCTGCCCTTCCTGCGTCACGACAAGCAAGTACAGCCCACACCCTTAACGCTCTAGCGCTTGCGCGATTTCATTTTCTTGGCGGCGTACTCGACGGCCTGAATGATGTGCTGATACCCCGTGCACCGGCACAGATTGCCGGACAACGACTGGCGAATTTCGGTTTGTGACGGATTGGGATTTGTGCGCAACAACTCAACCGATGCGAGAATCATTCCCGGCGTGCAAAAGCCGCATTGCAGCCCATGTTTTTCCCAGAATCCCTCCTGCACTGGATGCAAGCCATTGCCGTTCGTGGGGCCTAGAGAGGAAACGCCTTCGATCGTTGTGACTTCGGAGCCCGATGCTTGCACAGCCAGCACCGTGCATGACTTGACGGCCTTGCCGTCGAGCAGAACGGTGCAAGCGCCACAAATGGAGGTCTCACACCCGACATGCGTGCCGGTGAGGCCAAGGATGTCGCGGAGATAGTGGACCAGCAGCAGCCGAGGCTCAACTTGCGTCTCGTACGATTTTCCATTAACTCGAATTTGGATTTCGGCTGGCATGGGGCCTCCGGGACCAATAGAGCGTACCAGTTGTTCGAGATAGAGCGAGGAAGGAAACTTACTCCCGTCGGACGAGAAATTCAAGGGAGGTTCAATTGTGGCGGTGGCCCACTTTCGGAAGAGGGAGGTTATCAACCATATGACCGAAGTTCACCGTTGAAACGGGCATTTGTTCGCGAACCACCCGAGGTGTAGCGCATGGCTCCAAGGACAGTCAACGACTTAGGGTAACCGGGAAGTGCGATTCCAGAAGACTGGTGCCGAGTAACTTCAGAATCTAAAAAACTACCCCACTACTCCCTTACCGTCAAACGCTGCGAAATAGACGCGTCCGTCTATCGCGGCAGGCCCCGGACCCAGATGCGGGTGGTGGCGGGCTTGCCAAGGTGTACAACTTTATTGCCGACGGTGAGAGTCATAGTTTCGTCGTATTCGCGGCGGCGGATGCGGGCGCGCGCTCCCGGGTGGAGGGCAAGGCCTGAGAGAAATTTCAGAAATTCGGCGTCTTTTTCGTAGACGCAGAGGACTTCCACGCTTTGGCCTGCAGCCATTTCGGAAAGGGCTGTGGCGCCCTGTTTGCGCCTTAGTTTGGCCAGCCCGCCGCGCAAGGGTACACCGTGGGGACAGAATCCATCGGCACCAAATCGAGCGAGAAGGAGTTTTTCGACTTCCGGGGAAATGCCGTGCTCAAGGCGTTCGGCCTCATCGTGGGCCCGCGTCCAGTCGAGTCCGATGACCTCGGTAAGAAGTTTTTCGGCAAGCTGGTGGCGCATGGCAAGATGGTCCGCCATGGCACTGCCCTTTCGCGTGAGGGCGATTCGGCCGCTCCGCTCGACGCGAAGCAGGCCGTCGCGCGTGAGACGCTTCAATGCCGCGGTTACGGCCGGCGGGGTGACGCCCAGCTCTTCCGCCAGGCGCGCGCTGATGGGCTCCTGCTCTTCCTGGACCATCTCCCAGATGGCCTTCAGGTAGTCTTCGCGCGAAACACTGGTTTTTTCGCGCGGCATGAATCTCCTTGTCCGGACGCGTTACGCCGAATGGCGGACGTTCACTTTATCACGGAGGCGCTGCGCCAGCCCTTCCACGCGCGTTTCAATCTGGTCGCGAATCCCACGGTAAACGGCAAGGTCGAGTCCGTACGGGTCGCCCACATCCCAATCCTCGAACGCAAGTGTTGGCGCACTGAAGGTCGACTCGCCGCCCCGGCCTGTCATGTTGATCACGAGATCCGCCGCGGAGAGATCCTCTGGACGCAGCGGCTTTGAACTTTGTCCTTCGGCGGAGAATCCGCGCTCGGCGAGAACGGCGATCGTCATAGCTGGAATATCACCGAATGCCGCCAGGCCTGCGCTCGATGCCTCAATCACATCCGCCGCCAGGTGTCTCGCAATTGCTTCGGCCATCTGGCTCCGGCAGGCATTTCCGACACACAGAAACAGAACCTTTGTACGAGTCGGCATACGAACCTTTCCTGATGGGGCGCCGCGAGAAACAGAATGACACGGATTTCAGCGGGGCTCAACTGACACAGAGCGTGAGGCGGTATGAGCTTTTGCGCCCTCGGCTCTCGGTAGGTCTGTCTCGGCTACGTTGCGCAGAAAATACTGGTGTACGGTTGTGTCGTCGGTAAGTTCAGGATGGAAAGTCGCGATCAAGATTTGACCCTGGCGCATAAGGACTGGTTTGCCGCCGGATGTCGCTAGGATTTCCACGGCTGGTCCCGTGCGTTCGATGATCGGGGCGCGAATGAAAACCATCTCGATGGGGGCGGGCGAAAGGGTGGTGGCTTCGTGGCGCACCTCGCTGGCGAGTTGGCGTCCGTAGCCGTTGCGGATTACCGTGATGTCGGCAAGTGCCAGCGACGGCTGTGTGGGATTGCAAACTTCGCGGGCCAACAAGATTGCGCCAGCACACGTGCCAAAGATTGCGCCGCCGCGGGTTCCATGAGCAAGCAAAGTTTTGTCTAAGCCTTCTTCAACCAGAAACTTCCATTGCGTGGTGCTTTCGCCGCCAGGTAGGATCACGGGGTCCACGCCTTGCATATCGTTCGGCGTGCGGACAAACACGTATTCGACGCCGATGCGATCGAGCATCGCACCATGCGCTTCGAAATCTCCTTGAACGGCTAGGATGCCAACCTTCATGTGTTCTTTCCTTGCGGCCACTCCTGCTCCATCATGTTCTCTGTGCCCTCTGTGGCTTTTCTCCGTGCTCTCTGTGTTAAATTCCGAAAAGCGCAACACAGAGGTCACAAAGAACCACAGAGGACCACAGAGAAATTGGCGTTGAGCTTTTAATTACCACCCACGCGTCTGGAGCAAATCTTTCTCCTCGATTTGGCGGATGTCGAGGCCCTTCATCGCTTCGCCGAGTTCCTCGGAGGCTTCGAGAACGGCTTTGGCGTCCTGGTAGTGGGTCGAGGCTTTCACGATGGCCTTCGCGCGCTTTTCCGGATCGCTTGACTTGAAGATTCCCGAACCAACGAAGACGGATTCGGCGCCCAGGTGACGCACGAGCGCGGCGTCAGCAGGCGTCGCGATTCCACCGGCGGAAAAATTCGGGACGGGGAGCTTCCCTGTCCGGGCGATCTCGCGGACCAGATCCAGGGGGGCGGCCAGTTCCTTCGCCACGTGCATCAACTCATCGCCGCGGAGCGTTGTGAGACGGCGCATCTCACTGGTAATGGTTCGCATGTGGCGTACCGCTTCGACGACATTGCCCGATCCGGCTTCGCCCTTGGTGCGGATCATCGCCGCGCCTTCAGCGATGCGACGCAACGCTTCACCTAGATTGCGCGCTCCGCAGACGAAGGGGACCTTAAAATCATGCTTCCAAACGTGGTTTTCCTCGTCCGCGGGAGTAAGCACTTCGCTTTCATCGATGAAGTCCACTTCGAGTGCTTCGAGCACGGCGGCTTCGGCAAAATGACCGATGCGCACTTTGGCCATCACCGGGATGCTCACCGTATTCATGATTTCGCGGATAATTTTCGGCGAGGCCATGCGCGCCACGCCGCCTTCCTTGCGGATGTCCGAAGGGACGCGCTCGAGAGCCATGACGGCGCACGCTCCGGCGTTTTCAGCGATGCTTGCCTGCTCGGCGTTCGTGACGTCCATGATGACGCCGCCCTTGAGCATCTCGGCCAGGCCCACCTTCACGCGCCACTGGTCGTTTGAATAGTTTCCGTTGCTTCCTTGCGTTGCTGTCATACGGCCCTCCTCGCTTCCCGTTCCGCTCTCTTACTGCCTCGCGGGTTTTCTTCGCTTTGCTAACGCGTCCCGTACTTTTCCCGATCAATCACGACGAAGCGCCCCTGCCCACGCGCTAGCAGGTCCCCGGCACCGTTTCGAATTTCACCTTCATGATACAACTGACGGCCTTCGCGGCGGGCGACAAATCCTTCGACGACGATCTCCTGGTTGGCGCGGATCGGCTTCAGAAATTCCACGCGCAGGTCCGCCGTGACGGCGTGTTCGGCATGAAACCGGCACGCCTTGCTCATGACTTCGTCCAGCAGCACTGCGATGATTCCGCCGTGAAGAAATCCCGAGCCGCCCTGGTATTCATCGCCAAGCTGAAAACGTCCCACGATGCGCTGGCGCGTGTCATCCTGTTCGAAGGCCAGCTTCATGCCGCGCGGGTTTGCGCCGCCGCAGCCGAAGCATCCATTTCCCGGTTTGGGGTCGAGTCTCATCGCGCTGTAGCACAGGCTTCAGCCTGTGTTCTTTGGATCTCGCAAGGCCTAACTGCACACAGACTAAAGTCTGTGCTACTAAAACCCTTCCGAGCGGGCCCATCGCTCGCTCGTGACAAATCCTGGTCAGACCAGCGCCACGCGAGGCATTTCCGCCCGGCGGGCTCCGCGTTGGCGCTTGCGCATTTCGATGTGCAGCACGTCGGCCAGAGTGGCAATTCCGCGGGCGATTTCGCGCTCATTAAGGCCGGCAAAACCGAGCCGCAGCGTGTTGGGCATCGGGTTTTGCAAGTAAAAATAGCGTCCCGGCGAGAACACAACACCCCGCTCCCGCGCGTGAATCAGGAGTTCATTGGCGTCGAACCCAGGTGGAAGTTCGACCCATACGCACATCCCGCCTTCTGGGCGCGTCCATTTCGTGCCTTGGGGCATCTGCCGGCCGAGCGCCTGCTCAAGAGCGGCAAGGCGCGCGCTGTACGCCTTCCGAGTACGCTCCAAATGGCGGCTCAGGAGTCCCCTGCGCATATACTCCGCCAGAATGGCCTGGGAAAGTTGCCCCGTGTGCAGATCAGTGGCTTGCTTAACCAGGCGCAGACGGTCAATGACGTTGGCGGGGGCGACGATCCAGCCGACGCGCAGCCCCGGAAACGCAATTTTCGAAAAGCTGTCGATCTGCACCACCAGATTCGAACGGTCGAGTTGCTTGAGAGACGGAACGCGCGCGCCGCGGGCACGCAGACGGGCGTAAATGTGGTCTTCGATGATCGGAACCTGGAAGCGGGCTGCGAGTTCAAGCAAGCGACGGCGTTCGGCAACCGGAAGCGTCGTCCCAGTAGGATTGTGGAAATCTGGAGTAAGCACGATCATTTTCACGCGGTTCTGCATTAGAACCGCCTCTATCGCCGGGACATCCACACCGGGCGTCGTGCCTGGGCCGGATTCGGTTCTCACCGGCACACCCAGCACTCGCACACGGGCTCCTGCCAAAATGGCCAGCGTGCCCGAATAGGTCGGGTTTTCTATCACAACGGTGTCGCCGGGCCGCAGGAAAGCCTTGCAGAGTAGATCCAGCGCCTGCTGGCATCCGTCCGTGATAAGCAGGTTTTCATCGACGGCTTCGTAGCCTTCACCACGCAGCATGGAGACCAAAACTTCCTTGAGCCTCGGATACCCGTCGGAAGAACCAAATTGCAAAATCTCAGGGCCCTCGCTCCGCCAGACGGCATTCGAACAATTTCTCAGATCCTCGATAGGAAAAAATTCCGTTGCGGGTCTCGCCATCACGAAAGAGATCGCGCCGCGCGGCGCCGCCTGCGTCAAACGGCTCAGGGCCTCTTCGCCCCGTTCGTCGGCGAAGAGAGATTCCCAGCGAAGCGCCCCGTTCGAAGATGAAGCATGGAGCACTGGCAGAATCTTGTGGGCTTCAGATTCGCCACAAATGAAAGTTCCACGGCCGACATGGCCGCTGATCAAACCTTCGGATTCGAGTTCCGCGTACGCGTTGGCGACCGTGGTACGGTGGACGCCGAGTTGTACAGCGAGTTCGCGGCTCGCCGGAAGGCGGTCTCCGGGGCGCAGATCGCCTGTGTTTACCAGGGCCCGAAGCTGGTCGCGCAACTGGATGTAGAGAGGAACGTGGCTTTCGGATTGCAGGTGTACCGGAATCATTGGCCCTCCCAACCAGACCAATATAATCCCATATTAGGCCAGGTAAAGAGCCAATTTGTCTTCCGGCAGGCTGAGGCTGCAACAACACGAATGACTTGCCGCAGTTGTGATTTAGACTGCCTGTTCCGGCAGCGCTATGGTTTGCCTGCCGATTTTGGTAGGACAGGCACTCTTTATCCCGAGCCCCTGCGAGGGGCTGCCTGTCCACGCATGCTGAGGCGATATTGAACCGGACAGGCAAGAGTGCCTGTCCTACCCAAAGGAGACAGTGCTGATGATGAATGGCCAGCTGGGGGATGCTTCCGGCGCGCGGTCCGGTGGAACGTTTACGGGTAAGACGATCATCGTGACTGGCGGCAGCCGCGGGATAGGCCGGGCCATCGCGCTGCGCCTGGCGCGCGACGGTGGAAGCCTCGTGCTCGCCGCGCGCGATATGGCTGCGCTCTCCAAGGTGGTCGCGGAAATCGAGGCCGGCAGGGGTACGGCAACACCGGTGGCCATGGATCTCCGCGCCCCCGAAGCTCCTGCTGCTCTCGTGGAAGCCGCGCTTCAAGCGTATGGCGGGATCGACATCATCGTGAACAACGCGGGAGCAACGCGCCGAGGCGATTTCCTGCAATTGACGGAGACGGATTGGATGGACGGGTTCGCGCTGAAATTCCACGGCGCGGTGAGGCTGACGCGCGCGGCGTGGCATCACCTCAAACAGCGTCACGGTTCCGTGCTCAACATTATCGGCGTCGGCGGGCGCACTCCTGGCCCGGAATTCACAATCGGAGGATCGGTCAATGGCGCGTGCATGTCGTTCACCAAGGCGTTAGCGGATCTCGGTATCCGTGACGGGGTTCAAGTGAACGCCATCAATCCGGGATCAGTGCGTACGGACCGGCTTCGACTTTTGCTGGAATCCGAAGCCGCGCAACACGGCGGTGATATCGATGCCGCCATCGAACAACTTGTCCGCAAGGCAAACGTCGTGCGGTTGGGTGAACCTGAGGATGTTGCGAACCTCGCCGCATTCATTCTCTCGCCACAATCGCGGCTGCTGCAAGGGGCGCTGATTGATCTCGACGGTGGACAAACAAAGACCGTTTGAGATCTGGGTTCCCTCTTGGGTGTTATGGTCGGAGGGCGCGCAGAACCGCAATGCGGTTCAAGATTCGTCCGCAATGGATCAACCATGAAATGGGTAACACGGTAGGCGAGTTGGCCATTTTACTTGCAGCAATGTGGGTACCATACAAGGCATTCGGTGCGTCACGAGTTTGTAAATTCTATATGAACGACGCAAAAATTCAGGTCAATACCTTAATTTCAGACTTTTAAGGCTGGATGCCGTTGGGGTAAAGAAGACATTGGTGACCAAAAAGGCATGACGTGGGCCGGCTCCAAGCCTTTTGCTGCTAACAATACGAATTTGATTCTGGTTCGTTATGTGGATTTCTTTACTTTTCAGTGTTCGCATCGAATAAGTGGTCCTTTGCCTGCATATGTAAGCAAAGTCAGGAAATACAAAACAATCCAGGGGGGACCCATGTTTGAGAGCTCCGCTTATCAGAACCGGAATCATGGAACGGCCGAGCAGCGGCTCTGGCGGGCCGTCATTGCAAAGACTCTTGAAGAATGGATGAACGGCCCCTTGCGCGACAGCCGTATTGCGGAAGAATTCCTATTTTACGACAACAAGGAT
>WNGO01000662.1_pt1 | contig 21649 bp, 17 predicted proteins | sample 5400511 | NCBI WGS metagenome assembly WNGO01 (sample SAMN13153380, study PRJNA577476) | soil metagenome | isolation source: 20 cm soil or saprolite under Garry oak tree replicate 2 | place: USA:California | collected 2016-06-15 | reverse complement strand
CATCGCGCTCCTCCGCCTTCAGGCGCCCGTGCACCAGGCCGACGCTGAATTCGGCAAAGGTCTTTGCCAGCTTCTCGGCCATGGTCGTCGCCGCCTTCAGGTCGGCGCGCTCCGACTCGTCGATCACGGGATAGATCACGTACGCCTGCCTGCCGGCCGCGCATTCACTCCGGATGAACTCGTAGATCTTGCCGCGCGCCGCATCGGTGCGCAGCGCGGTCTTCACCGCGCCTCGGCCCGGCGGCTTCTCGCGAATCTGCGTGACGTCGAGGTCGCCGTAGAGCGTCAGCGCCAACGACCGCGGAATGGGCGTCGCCGTCAGCAACAACACATCCGGGGCGTCCCCTTTTTCCACCAACGCGGCGCGCTGCTCCACGCCGAAGCGGTGCTGCTCATCGATGACGGCGAGGCCAAGCCGCTGGAACGACACGGACTCCTGAATGAGCGCGTGTGTACCCACCACGACGCGCGGGCCGCCCGAGGCGATCCGCTCGCGGGCCGCCGCCTTCTCCGCGTTGCTCATCCGACCGAGTAACAGCTCCGGCCGCATGGCGAGCGGCTCGAGCAGGCGCGTCAGCGTGGCGCCGTGCTGCTCGGCAAGCAGCTCGGTGGGCGCCATGATCGCAGCCTGATAATCGTTCTCGGCGGCGAGCAGCATCGCGAACAGCGCAACGACGGTCTTGCCGGTGCCGACGTCGCCCATCAGCAGCCGGTGCATCCGCAGCGGCGCCGTCATGTCGTCGGTGATCTCGCGGACCGCATGGCGCTGATCGGCCGTCAGCTCGAACGGCAGATGGTCCTTGAGCTTGGTCGTCAGCTCGCGCTTCAGCTCGAACCGGATGCCGGCGCGCGAGCGCTTGGCGAGATGTCGCGCGCGCGCCTGGACGAGCTGCTGATCGAACAACTCGTCGAACGCGAGCCGGCGCCGGCCCTGCTCTGCCTCCTCGACGCGCTTGGGGCGATGCATCAGCTCGAGCGCGCGCCGCAGGTCGATCAGATCGTGACTCACCCGAAACGCCGGAGGATGCGGGTCGGTGACGAGCGGCAGGAGCGCATCGAGGTGTTGCTGCACGAGCGCGCGAATCTGACGGTGGGTCAGACCTTCGGTGGCGGGATACACCGGCAACACGAGCCCGGGATCGCCTTCGCTGTCATCGTCGGGCTCGGCGAGCACGATGAACTCGCGCGGCACGAGCTGCTTGCCGTGGTAATAGCGCACCGGGCCCGTCACGAGCAGCAGCTGGCCCTTCTTGATCTGGCGCTCGAGGAACGGCCGGCCCGGCCAGGCGCATTCGAGCAGGCCGCTGTCGTCCTTCAGCACCGCACGAAACACGCGCAGACCACGGCGCGTCGGCAGCACCCCGGTGCTCACCACGCGGCCCACGCACGTCATGTCCTGTCCCACCGTCACCCGTGCCAAGGGAGTCACGGTCGTGGCGTCGAGATACCGATGTGGCACGTGATAGAGGAGATCGCCGGCCGTCCGAATGCCCAGCCGCTGCAATGCCTCCGCCCGCTTCGGCCCAACGCCTTTGAGAAACTTTGCGGGACTCGTCAGCGTGAGCGCCGTACGTTTCCCCTTTGGCGTGTTTCGTTTCCCGTCATTCGGAGACCAGGCGGTGGGCATAGCGCTCGGGATCGAACAGCTCTAGATCGTCCAACGTTTCTCCGGTGCCGAGGTAGCGAATCGGCGTGGGCACGGCGCGCCGCAATGCGATGACGCTGCCGCCCTTCGCGGTGCCGTCCAGTTTGGTGATCACGAGACCGGTCAGCGGCACGGCGGCCGAGAACTCCTTCGCCTGGTGCACCGCATTCTGGCCGATGGTGGCGTCGAGTACGAGCAGCGACTCGTGCGGCGCGCCGCGGTGCCGTTTGCCGACGACGCGCACGACCTTCTTCAGCTCCTCTCGCAGGCGCTCGTCGGTGTGCAGCCGGCCGGCGGTGTCCACAAGCACTGTATCGATGCCGCGCGCCAACGCGGCGTCAACCGCGTCGAATGCGACCGCAGCCGGATCGGCTTTCCCACCCGTGCCTGAGTTTGCCCCCGTTCCCCCGCCGACGAACGGCACGTTCAGGCGGCCGGCCCACGTCTCGAGCTGCTCCGTCGCCCCGGCGCGAAAGGTGTCCGCCGCCGCCAGCAAGACGCTGCGGCCCTGCCGGACCAGCTGATGCGCGAGCTTGGCGATGGTGGTCGTCTTGCCGGTCCCATTGACGCCGAACACCAACACGACCGTCGGCGGCTGCTCGGCACGCGCGAGCGGCGCAGCCGCGGGTCCGAGCTGCTCCACCACGATGCGCTCGAGCGCGGCCTGATCGATCGTCTTGGCTTTGCTCAGGCGCTCGACGGTCTCGTTCGTGGCCGCGACGCCGAAATCGGCTTCGACCAGCAGCCGCTGCACGTTCTCGAGCTTCGCGTAGTCGACCGCGCCGCCGCCGAACAGCTGTGCGATCTGCTTCCAGAGTCCCATTACGGCAGGCCCTGACGCCGGCGCAGCGTCCACTCGGCGGCGAGGGCGGCGATGGCGATGACGAACAGCCACCAGCGGTCGCGCAACCCAATCGAGCCGAGGCGCGCCGTGGCTTCGCCCGGCTGCGCCGTCAGCACGGGCGCGCGCGGCCGCCACTCGTCGGAATAGGTTTCGACGGCCACGACGCCCTGCTCTGTTCCGCCGCTCAGCGCATAGCGATAGCCGCCCGGCGGCACCAGCAGCTCGGCGCGGCCAGCCGCGTCGAAGCGCAGCGTATCGGTGCGCGTGGAATCGCCGGCACGCAGCGTGATGGCGAGCGGCTGCGGTGGACCCGCGGCGACCCAATGCCACCGGACCGGCATGCCGTTCGGGACCTCGATCGATTCCAGGATCGCGCGTTCGCGGCTTCCCGCTGCCCGCTGGCCGAGCAGCCAGTCGACGAGCGAGGCAACCAGACTCCGGTACGCCTGCTCACTCGCGCCACCCCGAAATGCCCAGCGCCACAGCCCGCCCGCAGTGATGGTCGCCCTTCGCTCGCCGTTGCGCGGCTCGAGGACGACAATCGGACGAGCCGGACCGCGCCGCGCCAGCCGCGCGGTCAGCGCCACGACGTCGGTCGAGTCCTGGACGTCGGGAGGCGGCCCGGCGGCGGTGGCCGGTGGCAGCGAATCCCACACCACTCCCGACAGCGCCGCCGTGAGCGGAGACGACAGTGGCCGCTCGACGTACCAGTCACCCGGTTGTCCATTCGTGAGCCAGCTGAGCCGCGCCGCGGCGGCGGCCTTTCTCGAGGTGACGAGCACGCGCGAGCGGTCCGGATTGCCGGCCAGGACGACGAGTCGAGCGCCCTCGGCCGCGCGGATCAATTCCGGCGTTGCCACCGGCGCGAGGCTCGCGGCATCGCGCCAGCGCCCCGCCTCCGTCTCGACAAACGTCTTCACCGGCATCCGGGCGACGTCGCTCAACGTGCGCGCGAGGAACCGCACCTCCCAGTCGGGCGGCGACGCGAAAATGACGGCGGCGGGCTCGAGATTCACCTCGATCGCAAAGAGCCGGGCGTCGTCACGAGGCTCGGCATCACCGACACCATCCAGGCGGATCTCCAGTACGGACCAGCCGGGAGACGGGATCCGGGAAACAGGAAACGTGATTTCCGTCGAGACTGTGCCGCTGTCGGGCAGCGACACCCGCTGCGAACGCAGTTGCCGATCGCCCAGTCTCACGACGAGCGTGGCGTTCCGTTTTCCGTTTCCCGGGTCCCGTGTCCCGGCCGTGCCGTAGCTCACTCTCAGACGAACCGTATCGGCCCGAGTCAGGTGCCGAATGCCCTCGACACTCGCCACGTACGCATCGAAGAACGGAGTCCGGGGAAGCAGCACGACGCGCGGCCGGTGCAGCAGATCCGGAGGAATGGACGCCACGTCATCCAGCGCGCCGTCGGTCACGACGACGACTTCGCCCGCGCGACCCGCGGCAGCCTCGAGTGCCGGCCCGAGCCGCGTGGCGCCGTCGCTGGGCGCGATGGAGTCGAACGCGGCCACGCGCCTGCCGAAACGCCAGACCACGGCGCGGCTGCGGGCGAGCGGGCGCACGCTGTCCAGCGCGGCCTTCCAGGATGCGCTCATACTGAGCGAGGCATCGAGCAACACGATCGGTTGATCGCCGGTCGGCAGAATGCGCGAGCTGGACGGGTTCCAGATGAGCAGAATCAGCGCCACCACGGCGATCCCGCGCAGGATTACGAGAGACACGCGAGTGCCTCGGCGATCGTGAACCGGCCGTCGTACAGCGCGCGCCCCACGCAGGCGCCTGCCAGGCCCGCCGCCCGCGCCGCGCGCAAGTCATCGAGCGAGCCGACACCGCCCGAGACGATCACGTCGGCGCCGAGCTGCGCGAGGGTGCGCGCGCCGTCGACGTCGGGTCCCGTCAGCGCGCCGTCGCGCGTCACCTCGTTGTAGATGATGGTACGGATGCCGGCCCTGGTGACGCGGGTCGCGAGCTCCAACGCCGTGATGTCGAGAAGGTCCGTGGTGCCGCGGGGCGCGACGCGCCCCTGTTTCGCGTCAATGCCGACGGCGAGCCGGCCGGCGCCGTGGCGCGCGAGCAGCCGCTCGACAAGTCCCGCGTCGACCGCGCCGCGTGGGCCGATCACCACGCGCGTGGCGCCGAGCGTGAACATGTGATCGATGTCGATTTCCCGGAACAGCCCGCCACCGACTTGCACGCGGACCGTGGCCGCATGCAGGACCTTGCCGATCAACTCGTGATTATCCGGGCGGCCGTAGGCGCGATCCATGTCGACGAGGTGAATCCAGCGTGTTCCCGCGCGGGTGAACTCCGCGAGCGCGACCAGCGGCTCGGCCGCGCGGCCATGGGCGCGTGCCACGCGCCCGCCTTCTATGTCGACGGCGGGATAGAGCTCCACGAGTCTGTATTGTGGACTGGAAGGTTAGTCGTCGCGAGCCGCGCCCACCGCGGCGCCCAGCGCCGGTTTGGCGGGCCCGGGACCGGGTTCCAGCTCGGCCAGCAGGCGCACGCGCGTGCTGTCGAACGCCGCCTTCAGCTTCGCGGGCACGGGCTCGCCCGCGCCGGCATCCTTGCGCTGCGGATTGGTCGGCCGGCCGTTGACGAGAAACTCGTAGTGCAGATGCGGGCCGGTCGACAATCCCGTCGATCCCACGTAGCCGATGGTCTGCTCCTGACTCACGTGCTGGCCCACGTGCAATCCCGGCGCGAAGCGCGACAAGTGGCCGTAGCGCGTCCGAATGCCGTTGGCGTGACGCAGCTCGATCAGGTTGCCGTAGCCACCATTTCGTCCCGCTTCGGTCACGACGCCATCGGCGGTCGCGCGAACGGGGGTCCCGTAGGCCGCCGCGTAATCGGTGCCCTCGTGGGTTCTCCAGCGCTTGAGAATGGGGTGGTAGCGGCCACCGAAGCGGCTCGAGATGTGACTGAAGCGCAGCGGGGCGCGCAGGAACGCGCGGCGCAGCGAGCGGCCGCGCTCATCATAGAATTCGGGCTGCCCGGCGTAATGGTCGAACGCGAACGCGAAGCTCGGCGACCCACCGACCTCGACCCGCGCCGCGAGAATGCGGCCCAGCCGCCGCTCGCCCTCCGGCGATTCCAGGCGCTCGATCAAGACTTCGACGCGGTCGCCCGGACGCAGATCGCGCGTGAAATCGATTTCCCAGTCGTAGACGTCGGCGATCGCCCAGGCGAGGCCGACGCGCTGCCGCACCGGGAGGAACGAGTCCGGGATCGCGGCATCGAGCGCGTCGTACAAGTTCGACTGGATCACGGCGGTGGTGCGCAGCCGCTCCGTCGCCCACGGAATGTCCTGGATGATTTCACGCCAACCGGAGTCGCCACCGAGCCGCGTCATCCAGAGGCGCCGTTCGGGGTCGAGCCGCACGCCGAGCCGGTTCGCGACGGGCTGGCCCTTCTGGCGGCGGATTTCGAAAATGAGCCCCGGCTGCATGCGCCGGGGATTCAGGGCGTGGGTCGCCTTCATGAAGGAGACGTATTCGCGGCCGCTGATGCCGGCGCGCTGCAGCACGTCGGAGAGCATTTCCCGGCGGCCAAGGGTGTCCGCCCATTCGTCGTACGCGCTCGTCACCACGATGGGCAGCGCGACCATCACGTCGCGCGACGGCCACGCCTCGTGCGCGGCCCACACCAACATCCCAGCCGTCAATGCTCCTGCTGCGACGTACCGGCTCGCCTGTCCCCCCCCTCCGGGCCCCCATGACCGCAACGGCATCAGTCCATCTGTCTCCGGATGAACGTCGGAATCTCCATCTCAGTCAGCTCCGGATTCAGGGGCATCTGCGCGGGATTTCCGCCACGCTTGGGCGCGGTCTCGGGCGGCTTGAATCCTGGCGCCGGCGTCGGCTTGGTCGCGCGGTCGCGGAACGGCAACACCCCTGCCGCCGGTCGGGCCGGCATGCCCGCGAGCGCATCGGCCATTGCGCCGGTCCTGTCGAACCCCGTCGCGATGACCGTGATCCGCACTTCGCCGTGCATCGCGGGATCGTTCACCGCACCGAAGATGATCTCGGCCTCGTCGCCCGCGGCGTCGTGAATCGCTTCGCTGATCTGCGTCACTTCGCCGAGCGTGAGATCCTCGCCGCCCGTGATGTTGATGAGCACGCCGGTCGCGCCGGCGATGGAGATGTTGTCGAGCAACGGACTCGAGATCGCCTGCTGCGCCGCTTCCATCGCGCGGTTTTCGCCGCGTCCCTGACCCGTCCCCATCAGCGCCGCGCCGCCGTTCTGCATCACGGTGCGCACGTCCGCGAAATCTACGTTGACGAGACCCGTGACACAGATGAGGGCCGAGATGCCCTGAGTCGCATGCAACAGCACTTCGTCCGCCTTCTTGAGCGCATCCTGGAACGGGATCCCCTTCCCCACGACGGCGAGCAGCCGTTCATTGGGGACGACGATCATCGTGTCCACGTGCTTGCGCATTTCGGCGATGCCCATCTCTGCCTGCCGCATGCGCTTGCGCCCTTCGAACAGGAACGGCTTCGTCACGATGCCGATCGTGAGGGCGCCCAGGTCGCGGGCGACCTGCGAGATGATCGGCGCCGCCCCGGTTCCGGTGCCGCCGCCCATGCCGCACGTGACGAACACGAGGTCTGCTCCCTGCAGGGTGTGGAGCACCTCGTCGCGGTTCTCCTCGATCGCCTGGCGGCCGATTTCCGGCCGCGCGCCGGCCCCGAGCCCGCGGGTCAGCTTCTTGCCGATCTGGACCTTCACATCGGCCTTGTTGTTGAGGAGCGCCTGCGCATCGGTGTTCACCGAGATGAACTCGACGCCGCTCACGTGCTCGTCGATCATGCGGTTCAAGGCGTTGCCGCCGCCTCCGCCGACGCCGACGACTTTCATCCGCGCGTTCTGCGTAACGGTCTCTTCGAGTTCGAAGATCATGGTTCTCCCCTAGGGCTCAGAAGAAATCCTGCAGCCATCGCTTGAGAGGTCCAAAAATTTTCTCGGGAGCACCCCCGAACAGAACGCCGGGAGCAGAACCTTGCGCGCTCTTGCGCGCCGCGTACAGCACCAATCCCACCGGCACCGCGTAGCGCGGCGCCTGCACACTGTCCACGAGACCGGAGATGCCGAGCTCGGGATGACCGGCGCGCACCGGAACCGCGAATACCTCGCGCGCCAGCTCGACCATGCCCGGCAGGTGCGCGGTGCCGCCGCTCAACACGACACCCGCGGGCAGCCGCCCCGCTCCGTATCCCGCCCGCTCGAATTCGCGGCCGACGAGCTGGAAGATCTCGTCCACGCGCTGGTGGATGATGTGCGCCACCAGCTCGCGCGACGCGGTGCGCGCGCCCTGTCCCGGCGTGGACGGCAGGCTGACCATTTCGCCCGCGTCCACGAGCGGCGTATACGCCGCGCCATGCCGCTCCTTCAGTCGCTCGGCGTCCGACTGGGTCACGCCCAATCCCTGCACCAGGTCGCTCGTGACGTGCGAGCCGGCGTACTTGAGCGACGCGAGGTGGCGAATCTTGCCCTCGTGAAAAACCGCGACGCCGGTCGAGCTGCCGCCGACTTCCACGAGCGCCACGCCCAATTCCTTTTCATCGTCGGAGAGAATCGCGTACGAAGCGGCGAGCGGCTCGAGCACGAGGTCGGCGACGCGATAGCCGGCGCGCTGCACGCTCTTGCGCAGATTCTGCGCGGCCGTGGACTGCGCCGTCACGAGATACATCTCCACTTCGAGCCGCGTCCCCGTCATGCCGACCGGATCGGAGATCCCTTTCTGCTGGTCGACGATGTATTCCTGCGGGATGTCGTGCAGCAGCTCGTGATCGCGGCCCAGCGAGACGGCGCGCGCGACTTCGTTCACCCGCGCCACGTCCTGCGGGGTGATCTCTTCCCCGCTCACCGCCACGACACCGGCCGAGCTGCGCGCGGCGACGTGCTCACCCGCGATGCCGCAGGTCACGTCGGGCACGCGCGCGCCGGCCATCCGCTCGGCGTCCTTGAGCGCGGCGGCAACGGAGCGCGTCGTCTCGTCGATGTCGCGCACGATGCCCCGGCGCACGCCGCTGTTTTTCGCGAGCCCGACGCCAAGAATCTTGGCGAGCGGCGCGCGCGGCAGGTCGCCCGCCAGCTCCGCGATCACCGCGCAGGTCTTGGTGCTGCCGAGATCGAGCCCGGCGATGAGGCGGCGATCGGTCATGAGTTGCGCGCACCCGGCGCCGTACTGCGGCGACGCACGACGACCTGCCCGGCAAATCGGGCGTCGAGCTCGGCATAGGGGCGCGCTTTCGCGGCCAGATCTCTTGCCACCAATACCACCGCCTGGATCACCTCCGGCCCCGCGTCGCGCGCCAACAGGACGCGACGCGTGCCCAGCTCGAGAGCGACATCGTGCTGCGCGTCGATACGCCGCGCGGCATCGATCGACTGAAACAGCGCGGGATCGAACACCTGGACCCGCGCCAGTACGCCGACCACGGCACTGTCGGCGGCCTGCACTACCGGAAGATCGAGACTTACGAGCTCAAATGGCAGTGCGCGCCCGTCCGCAGCGACGACGGTGAGCGCGCCGCGCGTGTTCGCTACCAACGCGACCGGCTCGACCTCCCGAATGATCACCTTCAACGACCCCGGCGGACGGCGCGCCACCGTGACGTCCGCGACGCCATCCAACCCGCGCAGCCGATCCGCGAGCAGATTGGTATCGTCGAACACGCTCGCTTGCGGCGACAACCGCAACGCCGCGAGCACCTGATCGGCATCGAGGTAGCGGATGCCGACGAGCTCGACCTGCTGCACGCGGAAAAACGCCAGACGCCGCAGCACCAGCGGTGCCGTCGTCCAGGCAGTCATCACCACGATCGCCGCGCCCGCCCACCACAGCACGCGCCATGACGCTTGCGGCAGCCGCGGCAGGCGGAGCCGCCTCCGCCACTTCACGTGACAGCTCCCTGCTCCGTGCCCCCGGTCCGCAGAATGTCCAGCAGCTCGGGGCCGACGCGCGTGACGTCGCCCGCGCCGAGCGTGAATACGACATCGCCGGCGCGTACCGCGCGCGCGACGTGACTCGTCAAACCGGCGCGATCGCGCACCGCCACCGTGGCCGCGCCCGCCCGCGTCGCGCCGCGCAGCACGATGTGATGTGTCACGCCGGCGAGCGGCTGCTCGCGCGCACCGTAGATCGGCGCGACGATCACCATGTCGGCTGCGGCGAGCGCTTTCCCGAGCGCCTCGCCGTGCAGCGCCGTACGAGAGTAGAGGTGCGGCTGAAACACCGCGACCACTCGCCGGCCCGGATACGCCTGTCGCGCCGCCGCGAGCGTCGCCGCGACTTCGGTCGGGTGATGCGCGTAGTCATCGACGACTGCGACGCCACGTGCTTCCCCGAGCCGCTCGAAGCGCCGGCCCACGCCGTGGAACTCGGACAGCGCCTGCGCGCCCGCCTGCAGGTCGGCGCCGAGCGCGTGCAACACCGCCAGCGCCGCCGCCGCGTTCCGTACGTTGTGCATTCCCACCACCGCGAGCTGCAGCTCGACGGTGTGACCGCCCGGCAGCGAGATCGTCGCGCGCGAGCCGCCCGGTTCGAGCCGCACGGCGCGAATGCGCACGTCGGCCGTCGGTCCGAGGCCGACGCGCCACACTGGCGTCTCCAGTTGTAGCGCCACGCGATCCGCGCCCACATCATCGGCACCGATGATCACGCGCTGGGCCCGGCTTGCGAACTCGGCGAACGCCGCCTCGAGCGCCTCGATGCTGCCGTAACACTCGAGGTGATCGGCTTCGACGTTGTTCACGACCGCAATGGTCGGCCTCAGCGACAGGAAGGCCTTGTCGTACTCATCGGCCTCCACGACGAACAGCTGATCACCACCGAGGTGGGCGTTCCCACCCCATTCAGCGACTCGGCCGCCTGCGAGTCCCGTAGGATTTCGCCCGGCGGCCGAGAGAGCCTCTGTGACCATGACCGTGGTGGTCGTCTTGCCGTGTGTCCCGGCGACCGCCACGAGGCTCGCTCCTCTGCCGGATACCAACTCCCCCAGGGCGTCGGCGCGCCGTACGACCGGTATGTTCAGGGCCCGGGCCCGCTCCAGTTCCGGATGGGTGGGCGGGACCGCCGCGGTCACGATAACTGCCCGCGCCCCATCGACATGGCTCGGGTCGTGGCCTTGCGAAACACGAACTCCCAGGGCGGTCAGGTCGACGATCCCCGGCCCGGAAGTATCAGTATCACAACCAGTTATGGCGACTCCCCGGTGCCTGGCAATCAACGCCAGGGCGCTCATCCCCGCCCCGGCTACGCCCATGAGATGGATGGGACGGGGATCCCCGGTTCGAAACAAGGTCATCTGTGGGCAGCTAATATAAGGAATTTATTCAACTTGCGAAAGCTCTAGAACCTTCCCGACGATGGTTCGGGCGGCATTTGGGTGGCCCCGGCCCCGGGCACTTTTGGCCAGGGCGTCGAGCCGGACCCGATCCAGGGCGAGCGAGGTGACGGTTTTGGAGAGGGCCTCGGGGGCCAGTTCGCCTTCGAGCAACATGACGCTCGCGCCGGCCGCCGCCATCGCCTGCGCGTTGAACGTCTGATGATCGGCGGCAGCCGTCGGCAGCGGCACGAGGATGCTCGGCTTCCCCCACGCGCACAACTCCGCGACGGTCATCGCGCCTGCGCGCGCCACCACCAGATCGGCAGCGGCGTAGGCGGTTCCGATCGGATCGAAGAATCCGCGCACGACGACACGACCGGGAACGGCGAGCGGCGCGTAGCGCTCCTCGTGCGCCGTACCGGTTCCCCACAGCACATCCACGTCACCGAGCAGCCCGCGTTGGAATCCACGCGCCACCGTCTCGTTGAGCGCGCGCGCGCCCTGACTGCCGCCGAAGACGAAGACGGTCGGTCGAGCTCCGGTGAGTCCGAATTCGTTGCGGGCGACGGTCGCGTCGACCCGGCTCGGCGGCGTGATCGGATTGCCGAACACGAAGACTTGCGTCTGTGGTCCCGGCCTCAGTCGCAAGCGCGCTTCAGGAAAGCCGAGATGCACCTGGCGCGCGCGCCGCGCCAGCGCGCGCGTGGTGAGTCCCGGAAACGCGTTCTGCTCCTGCAGCACGGTCGGAATCCGCGCGCGCTGCGCGCGCCACACGATGGGACCCGCCGCATAGCCGCCGGTGCCGATGACGATCGCGGGCTTCGCGACCTGAAGCACGCGGCCCGCGGCGCGCCAGGCGTGCACCGCAATCACCGGCCAGCGTACGTTGCGCCACCACGCCCGCCGGTACAGCGGCTCCATCGGGAGGAGATGAAATGGGAAGGGATGCCGCGGAAGGATTTGCGACTCGATGCCGCGCGTGGCGCCGACTAATTCGACTTCGTGTCCTTGATCAGCGACGACTCGTGCCAGGGCGAGAGCGGGCATGAGATGACCACCGGTGCCGCCGCCGGCGATGAGGATCTTCAAAGGCGAAATGTGAAATGCGGAATGCGGAATCGCCGGTTGTGGGTCGACGCGGTACCAAGTGCTTCGAACCGCGCCTCTACATTCCGCCTTCCGCCTTCCGCATTTCTCATTGGGTTCTCCGGGCTCGCCCAACACTCGCGAGGACACCAGTCGCCGCCAGCGCGACGAGGAGTGACGAGCGCCCATACGACATGAACGGCAGGGTAACTCCCGTGGCAGGAATCACCGCAAGGCTGACCCCGATGTGCAACACCACGCTCAATCCGATCATGACGCTGATGCCCGTGGCGAGCAGCTGGCCGAACAAGTCGGGTGCGTTGCGGGCGATCCGGAAACCGAGCCATACGAACGTGCCGAAGAGTAGCGCGATGACGAGTACACCGACGAAGCCCCACTCCTCGCCGATCGTCGAGAAAATGAAATCGGAATACGCGTACGGCAGGTAGCCGAGCTTCTGCTGTCCGTGTCCGAAGCCGACGCCGAGCAGCTGCCCGGCCCCGATGCCCGTCAACGATTGCTGCACCTGCCACGTCGCTTCCGTGGGCGCGGCGCCGGGATTGAGGAAGGTCAGCACGCGCGCGAGGCGATACTGGGCGGTGGCGACCGCGCCGAACAGCAGCGGTCCTGCGGCCACGCCGAGCACCAGGAAGTGACCGATCCGAGCGCCGGCCGTGAACATGACACTACCCGCCAGAACCGCAACGAGCAGCGCCATCGACAGATGCGGCTCGAGGAAGATCAGCCCGACCACTGGAACGAGAATCACGACGAACGGGAGCACGCCCTTCTTGAAGTCCCGGAGCTGCTCACCCTTTTTTGCCGCGAGCATCGCACACCACACGACCACCGCGAACTTGGCGAGTTCGGATGGCTGCAGCGTCAAGACGCCAAGATTCACCCAGCGGCGCGCGCCATTGATCGTTGGCGTGATCACGTGCGTGAACGGCAGCAACGGCAAAATCAACAGGAACACGGTGACGCCCAGCAGCCGCCAGGCCCAATCGCGCCACCGGTGGTAGTCGAGACGTGCGAACACGACCGCGAGCAACCCTCCCACCCCCGCACCCACTGCCTGGCGCAACGCGAAGCTCGCGCCCACCTGTCCTCCGGCGATCGTGACGAGGCTCGATGCGCCGTACACCGCCCCGAGGCCAAAGACGACCAGCACGGCCGTGACGACGAAGAGCAATCGCCCTTCCCAGGCCACTAGGCCTCTTGCGCGAGCCGCCGGAATGTGGCCCCCCGTTCTTCATAGTTCTTGAACATGTCGTAGCTCGAGCACGCCGGTGACAGCAGCACGGCATCTCCCGGGCGTGCCGCCCGGCGCGCGCGCGCGACGACGTCTTCGAACGTCGTGCCGCGCTCGAGCGGCACCTTCTCCTTCAGGTCCTGCTCGACGAGCGGCCCCGCTTCCCCATACGCGATCACCAGCCGGCAACGCGCGGCGAGCAACGGAGCGAGGCTCGTGTATGGCTCGCCTTTGTGGCGTCCGCCGAGCAGCAGCACGTACGGCCGCTCCATCGCGATGACGGCCACCGTTGTCGCCGCGATGTTCGTCGCCTTGGAATCGTTGATCCACAGTACGCCGCCATACTCGCCGACCGGCTCGAGCCGGTGGGGCAACGGACGGAACGAGCGCAGGCCCTCCGCAATGAGGGGCGGCGGCACACCGGCTTCATGGACCGCCAAGGCGCCCGCGAGGGCGTTTGCGATGTTGTGATCGCCGAGCAGTTGGAGCTCGTCGCGTTTGAGCAACGGCTCTCCCCCGAGCCGCAGCGTGCGACTCGGCTTGTCGTACGAGGCGTCCGCGTCTTTCGCGAGCGAAAACAGCGCGCGCCTCCCCGCCACGCCGTTCGACAACTTGAGCACCAATGGGTCGTCGGCGTTCAGGACCCAGAGGTTCTCGTCGGTTGCGTTGCGAAAGAGCAGGCGCTTATCGGCGTAGTAGGCATCTGCCGACGGATAGCGGTCGAGATGATCGGGGGCCAGGTTCGTCAACACCCCGATTTCGGGCGCGAAGTTGGGGCTGTCATGCAGCTGGAACGACGACACCTCGACGCTGAGCCACTCAAAGCGCTCGCGGGTGAGCACAAGGTCCGTCATAGGGCGACCGATGTTGCCCGCCGTGGTGGACCGCAAGCCTGCGGCACTCAGGAGATGGGCAATCAGGGCCGTCGTCGTGGTCTTGCCGTTCGTGCCGGTGATGGCGATGCACCGCGTTCCACCCGCGGCCGCCAGGCCGCGAAACCCAAAGTCGAGCTCAGAGACGATCTCGACACCGGCGTGGCGCGCGGCGGCAATCGGCGGCGCGTCGGGCGGCACCCCCGGCGAGACAATAACGCCGACCGCCTGGCGGATTCTCGCGAGATCGTGCCGTCCCACTTCGACGTCGACGCCGGGCAAGCGTTTGAGCGCGGCCACGGTTTCGCCCCCGTAGGGATGGTCCGATGCATCGCTGGCATAGACGCGCACGCGTTCGCGCGCGAGCAGCTGAGTCGCCGCCACGCCGCTCTTCCCGAGCCCAATGACCGCCACGACGCCCGGTCCGCGGCGCCAGGCCTCCGGAATGAGCGGCTCGATCATCGCACCTTGAGCGTAGCCAGCGCGATCATCGCGCACATCACCCCCAGGATGTAGAAGCGCATGACCACCTGTGGCTCCGCCCAGCCGAGTTTTTCAAAGTGGTGATGCAGCGGCGCCATTCGAAAAACCCGGTGTGCGTCGGCATACTCCTTCCCGTAGCGGCGCTTGCGCCACCGATACGTCGTCGTCTGGATCAACACGGACAACGTCTCGGCGGCGAACACGGCACCGGCGATCAGGAGCAGGAACTCGGTCTTGAGCAGGATCGCGACGGTGCCGAGCGCGCCGCCGATCGCGAGGGCGCCGGTATCGCCCATGAAGACCTGGGCAGGATGCGCGTTGAACCAGAGGAATCCCAGCGCGGCGCCGACCAGCGCCCCGCAGAAGATCGTCAGCTCTCCGGCGCCCGGCAGGTGCAGCACGCCGAGGTAGCGCGCCGCGTCGACGCGGCCGAACAGATAGCAGAAGATGGCGAACGCACCGGCGACGATGACGGTGAGCCCAGCGGCGAGCCCATCCAGCCCGTCCGTCAGATTCACCGCGTTGGAGCTGGCGGTCGTCACGAAGGTGACGAACGCAAGGTACAACGGCCACGGCAGCGCGAGCACGATGTATTTGAAGAAGGGCAGCTGCGTGGCCGAGGGGGGCGCGCTCGTGATCAGTGGGAAGAGCAAGAGATAGGCGCCCAGGCCGACGCCGAACGAGATCTGGCCGACGAGCTTCCAGCGCGCGACGAGCCCCTGCGATTGCCCGCGCACGATCTTCAGATAGTCGTCGATGAATCCGATCAAACCCATCCACAACGTCGCGATGACGGCGACGATCACGTAGCGACTATCCAGGCGGGCCCAGAGCAGCGTCGGGACGACGGTCGCAAGGATGATGATCAACCCGCCCATCGTTGGCGTGCCGCGCTTGCCGTGATGGCTCGTCGGTCCTTCGGCTCGCACGATCTGCCCGATGCGATGCTCGCGCAGCTTCCCGATGATCCAGGGACTGGCGACGAATGCGAGCAACAGCGCCGTGACGGTCGCGCCCGCTGCCCGGAAGGTGATGTAGTTGAAGAGATTGAAAAAAATGTGCTGCCGGGCCAGCGGCGCGAGCAGATGATACAGCATCAGGCGATGTACCGGAGTACTTGTTCGAGCGCGACGCCGCGCGACGCCTTGAGCAACACGAGTTCGTTACCGCGGAGGGCCGATTTGAGTCTCGGACCGAGTGCGTTGGCATCGGCTGCGGTGATCAACCGTCCTCCCAGGTCTTCGCGTAGGGACTCGAACGCGCGCGCGAACGTCCCGACGGCCGCGACGAGTGCCGGCTTCCGCATGGCGATTTCGCGCGCTGCTTCGGCGTGCAATCTTGCACTTTCCGGCCCCAACTCCAACATCGTGCCCACCACCACCACCAGCGGCCGCCGCTGCCGCCGGGCGAGCCAGGCCGCCGTCTGCACCGCCCGCCGCATGGAAGCGGGGTTGGCATTGTAGCTGTCGTCGATGACCAGGAGGTTGCCGATCTCCCGCACGTCACCCCGCCCTTCCGGCAGCAGCACCCCGGCCAGCGCCCGCACGGCCGCATCATGATCAACCCCGGCGCGTTGCGCGACGGCCAGAGCGATCTGGGCATTCTCGAGCTGATGAATCCCGAGCGCGGGAAGCGTGATTTTTTCGCCCGAATCGAGCGGCAGGAGCGGATGTCCATCCTCGTCGAGATACCGGTCGAGCAGGCTGTCGTCGCCACTCTTGCCGGGGAGCGCCGCAGGAATCACCTGCGTGCGCCGGCGCGCCTCCGGCCACATGGCATCCGGGCCGGCCCCGAGGATCGCGACCGGCGCGCGGTCGAGCAGCGAAAGCTTTTCGGCCATCACCCCTTCGAGGGAGCCAAAGCCCTCGACGTGCGCGTAGCCGATGTTGGTGATGACGGCGATGGTCGGCTCGATGATGTCGCGCAGCTTGGCAATCTCTCCGGGGACGCTCGCCCCGGCCTCGACGACGAGCGCCTCGGTATCATCGGGCGCGCTGAGAATGGTGAGGGGTACGCCGACGCGATTGTTGAGATTCCTGGACGTCGCGTGGACGCGGTAGCGAGCGCCGAGCGCCGCGCGAATCATCTCCTTGGTGCTGGTCTTGCCGCTCGAGCCGGTGATTGCCACGACCGGTGTTCCCTCGGGAAGCAGCCGCCGGCGCGCGCGGGCCAGCAGTCCCAGCGCCTCGAGCGTGTCGTCCACCTCGAAGAACGCCAGACCGGGGACGGGAGGCGTCCCCCGTCGCACCACTGCTGCGGTTGCTCCCTGTTCCCTGGCCTTGGCGAGAAAATTGTGCGCATCGAAATGCTCGCCTTTCAAGGCGACGAAGAGCGAGCCAGGTGTCAGGTGTCTAGTGTCAGTGGAAATCGACGGGAACTTGAGCTTCGCTGGCGACGGCACCCCTAACGCCGCGCCGACCTCATCGCTTGTCCAAGACCGTCCGCCCATCAGTTCGCTCCGAGGCTGCGGACCACTTCCCGCTCGTCGAACGGCTCTTTCGTCGTCCCGACCACCTGATAGGTCTCGTGTCCCTTCCCGGCGAGCAGGATGGTATCGCCCTGCCGCGCCAGCTCCAGCGCCTGGGCGATCGCCGCGCGCCGGTCGACGATGCGGTAATGCGGCTTGCCGGTCATTCCGGCTTCGACATCGTCGAGAATGCGCTCCGGATCTTCGGTGCGGGGATTGTCGGAGGTCGCGATGGCCACGTCGGCCAGGCGCGCGGCGATCTCACCCATCGGGGCCCGCTTGCCGCGATCGCGGTCGCCGCCGGCACCAAACACCACGATCACGCGACCCTCGCGCGCCGTCACTTCCCGGACGGTTTCGACTGCCCGCTCGAGCGCGTCCGGGGTGTGCGCGTAGTCGCGCAGCACCACGCACGGATCCACCGCGATCCGTTCCATGCGGCCCGGTACCTGGGGTGATGTGGACAGTCGCTCCGCGACAATGGCCGCCGGCACCTCGAGGCCGACGGCGCACGCCGCGACACCGAGCGCGTTGGCCACGTTGAAGCGCCCCAATAACGGCAGCGCCACCGGATGGGTGCCATCCGGCGTCACGAGCTGAAAGCGCGCTCCTTTCGCGTCGACGTGCACGTCGCGGGCGGTGACGTCGGGAGGCGGGCTCGGCGACTTGCCCTTCGCCCCAGAGCCGAACGTGATGCGGCGCGGCGTGCGCGGCAGCCCGGCCCAGGCGGCGTCGTCCACGTTGACCACCGCCAACCCGGCGTCGGCGAGATAGCCGACGAGCTTGGCCTTGGCCGCGAAGTACGCTTCGAAGGTTTCGTGGTAGTCGAGATGGTCGCGCGTGAGGTTCGTGAATATCGCCGCACGGAAGACCAGGCCGTCGACGCGCCCCTGATCGAGACTGTGCGAGGAAACTTCCATCGCGACGCCGGCGGCGCCGCGCTCGACCAGCGCCGCGAGCGTGGCCTGCAGGTCGATCGGACCCGGCGTCGTGAGGTTTCCCGCCTCACTGTCGACCCAGTGGCCCGCGGGATCCATTGCCCCCAGCGTGCCGATCGCGCCCATCGGCCACAGCGCGCTCATCACGTGGCGCGTCAGGAGTACCGATGTCGTCTTGCCGTTCGTCCCCGTGACGCCGATCAACTGCAGTCGAGCCGCCGGACGTCCATACCACGCTTCGGCCGCGGCCGCCGCGGCGCGCCGCCCGTTACCCACCAAGATCTGCGGAATGGCGACCGGTTGGCGCGACTCGACCAGCGCGGCGGCAGCTCCGCGCGCCGCGGCGTCGGCCACGAACGTGTGACCGTCCTGCACGGCGCCGCGTACTGCGCAGAACAGCATGCCCGGCTCGAGCCGCCGAGCATCCGCCGTCAGGCCGGTGACGTCCGGCAGCGGTCCGGCGGGGACTTCGACGAGCAAGCGGGCGCGCGCCAGCGCGTCGATGACCACCTGCAGCGGAGCACTCATCGCCGGAGCGGAGGAGGTTCGGCGAACACCGTCACCGTCGCGCCCGAGGCCGCATGCGCACCCGCGGCGGGCCAGGTATGGTGCACCACGCCCCATCCCTTGATCACGACGTGAAAGCCGCGCCGGTGCAGCGCACGAGTGGCTTCGCGCAACGGCTTGCCGGTGACATCCGGAATCGCCTGATCGGGCTGCGCGGCCGCGGTATCGGGCGTGTACGGCCACGTCACGACATACGGCACGACGCCATCCGGTTCCTCGAGCGATCCGTTCGGGCTGCGCTCCGACGCCGGCGACACATTCGCGAGTCGCGCCCGGTCGAGCGCCACCGTACGCGCCGCGAGCGCCTGTTCCAGCATGGAGCGCGTGACGGGCGCGGCGGTCTGGGCGGCGAAGTAGCTGCCCTTCTGGGGATTGTCGATCTTCATGACGACGACGAGCTGCGGCGCACCGGCGGGGAACAGCGCCGCGAACGACGCGGTGTACTGCCCCGCCGCGTACCGGCCTCCGACGACGCGGCGCGCCGTGCCGGTCTTGGCGGCGACCTGGAAATTGGCCAGCGCCGCGCGCTCCCCCGTGCCACCCGCCTCGACCACGCCCCGCAACAGATCGCGCAGCTTCGCCGCGACCAGGGCCGTGACCACGCGCCGTACCGGCTCGGGACGATGGCGGTAGCGCAGCGTTCCATTCGGCGCGCGCACCTCGCGGATCAGCGACGGCTGGAGTAGCACGCCGTTGTTGGCAATCGCACCGTAGGCGGCCGCGAGCTGCATCGGCGTCACGGCCAGCTCGTACCCGATGGCGAGGCTCGCCGAGCTCGGGCGCGACCACTCGCGCGGCGGACGCAGCCGCCCGGGGGACTCGGCGGGGAACTCGACGCCGGTTGGCGCGCCGAACCCGAACGCCCGCAGCACGCCATACTGCTCATCGGGGTGCAGCCGCGCCGAGAACTTCGCGAGGGCGATGTTGCTCGACACGCGGATCGCGTCCGCCAGCGTGAGCGTCGGAAGGGGGTGCTCGTCAGTCAGCGGTGTCGGCCGCCCGGGCATGCGGTAGGTCCCACCTTCGCCCGACACGTGGTCGTTGGGGCGCACGCGATCGTACATGATGAGCGCCGCCGCCGCGAAGATCTTGGCGAGCGATCCCGGCTCGAACGTCTCGGTGAACGCGCTCGGCCGCATGCTGCCGTCCGCGCGCCGCGACGCGACGGCGAGCACCTCGCCGGTCGCGGGATCGAGCATCACGACATCGCCGCCGTCCGCCTCCATGTTGTCGATCGCATCGTCGAGCGCCCGCTGCGCGATCTCCTGCAGCTCGGCGTCGAGCGTGAGCACCACGTCGTTGCCCGCGACCGGCTGGGCGATCACGCGCGCGGGCGATTCGTACTCGCGGCCTGCGCGGTCCTTGAGAACGACGGCGGCTCCCGGTGTGCCGGCGAGGAGGCTGTCGAGCAGCCGCTCGAGGCCTCCGCCACCGCTTCCGCCGCCTCGACCATCGTCGCCCACGCGTCCGACCACGGCGCGCGCGAAGTCCTGCGACGGATAGAAGCGGCGCATCACCGGCTCGAGGTGGACGCCGCGGATGGCACGAATGGGCTGTACCTCGAGCGCCGTGTAGGGTCCCGCGAACCAGGCATAACGGCGGTTCTGCGCCCGGATCACGTCGCGCGCTGGAATGCGCAGCTGGCGCGCGATCGTGGCGAAGTCGTGCGCGGGATCACGCAGCTCGTTGGGCGCGACCCCCACGTGATACGTCTCCTGCGTGAGCGCGATCGCGGTGCCGTGCCGGTCATACAGCGTGCCGCGGCGCGCGTCGAGCACGACGCGCTCCGTGCGCTGCGCGGCCGCGCTGGCGGCATAGCGCCGTCCTTCCAGCAATTGCACCTGTCCCGCGCGCACGACCAGCGCGAGCAAGCCGAGCCCGAGACCGATTTCCACCACGCGCAACCGAACGAGTGGTTTGGCCACTAGTGAGGCCGCTCTGACAGCTGTGGAGGGTGTGGCGGCTCTGTTGGCGCCGGAATCAGAATGATCTCGGTGTCGGCAGGCAGGCGCAGGCCCTGGCGCCGAGCGCGGGGCAGCAGCACCGACCGGCTTTGAGCGGTGCGCACTCGCCGGTCCAGATCGGCACGCCTCCCTTCGAGCGCGGCGCGCTCCTCGCGCAAACTGGTCAGCTCGCGCGCGGCGTTGAGTGCCGCGGTCTGCCGCGCGATGACCAGCCACAGCGCGGCGAGCAACGCCACGAGCCAGAATGCGATCCAGTGCCGGCCTTTAAGAGGCACTCGCGACCTCAAAGGCGCGGAATTGCGCCGACCGCGCGCGCGGGTTCGCGGTAACCTCCTGCGGATCGGGAACGATGGGCTTCTTGGTCAGGACGCGACCGAGCGCGCGCCCGCGACAGGTGCATACCGGCTGCCGCGGCGGGCAAATGCAGTCGCGGGCCCACTCGCGGAACGCGTTCTTGACGATGCGATCCTCGCCCGAGTGGTAGGTGATGATGCCCAACTTGCCGCCGGGCTCGAGCGCGTCGCGCAGCTGCGGCAGCGCGGCGGCGAGCGTATCGAGCTCTTCGTTGACCGCGATCCGCAGCGCCTGAAACAGTCGCGCGAAGTCCGAGGCACCGGACCGCGGTCCCAGGACCCGGCGAATCGCATTGACGAAATCGTCGCTGATCGCAAACGGGCGGAACGTGAAACCGCGCTCGTCGGAGTCGATCTGGTGCGAGCTGACGCCGAGGTCGAGGACGATGCGATCGGGACGGAACGATTGAATGGCGGCAAAGGCGGCAGGGGCGGCGAAGGATGCTTCGAGATACTGCATGCCGGTGTCGCCCAGGCGGACCCGCGCGGCGGCAATCGCGGCGGGATCGCGATCGATGCCGAGCACGCTCGCGCCGGCATCGCGCAGCACGGCAGCGTGGCCACCGCCACCTAGTGTGCCGTCGACGGCGCGGCGACTGCCGGCTGCCCAGGAGCGGATCGTATCCGCGAGGACCGGGACATGGTACGGCAGCGCGCTCTCGACCACCCTGGGCACGCTCCAACATAAGAAAACCCCCGCCGTAATGGGCGGGGGTTCGATAGTCCTATGAGCGGGGCTGACGGGGCTCGAACCCGCGACCTCCGGTGTGACAGACCGGCACTCTAACCAGCTGAGCTACAGCCCCAAGGCCCCTGACGGAGCGCCGGAATATAGA
>WNGO01001226.1_pt1 | contig 21669 bp, 22 predicted proteins | sample 5400511 | NCBI WGS metagenome assembly WNGO01 (sample SAMN13153380, study PRJNA577476) | soil metagenome | isolation source: 20 cm soil or saprolite under Garry oak tree replicate 2 | place: USA:California | collected 2016-06-15 | reverse complement strand
AACTCCACGCGCCCACTCGCCGGCTCGGTCAGCATCAGAATCGGCAGCGGACTCGTCGTACTCGGCAGGAGATAGATCGTGTCGCGCACGGACAGCACCGCGGGTGCCACGACGTCGGTGAGCGGCCAGCGCGACGGCGTGATGTGCCGCCAGGCGCCGAGGTCCGTCGACTCCCAGTACCCGTCGCCGATGGTTTCGAAGAGATAGTACTTCCCGCGTTGCACCACGATGACGGGGTCGGCGCCCGAGCGGTACGAAATGCCCTGGTTCAACTGTTCGAAGTTGTAGCGATAGTCGATGTCGACGGGATTGGCATACGTGCGCGACTGCACCGTTTGCGCGACAGCCGGTGCAGCCGCGAGGACGGTCAGCAGTACCAGCTTACCCACCGCGGTCCTAGAGCGCACCCACTCCTGGCGCAACGGCGCTCCGCCTTCCTTCGAAGAGTCGCGTGATGATCGCCCCGTAAATGAACCCGCCGACGTGGGCCGCATACGCCACCCCACCGCTCGCGGCCGTGCCCGTGTTCGCTTGATGCACCACAGCCCCGAGGTTCAGGCTCTGCATCACAAACCACACGCCGATGAGCAATACCGCGGGGATGTACGTGACCCGCACGAACACGAAGATGACGAGGAGCGAGCGAATCTGGTCGCGCGGGTAGGTGACCACGAAGGCGCCCATCACGGCGGCGATTGCGCCACTCGCGCCCAGGTTTGGAACCGTAGACGTGGGATCGACGGCGATCTGCGCAGCAGTCGCCGCCAGCCCGCCGAGCAGGTAGAAAACGAGGTAGCGCCCGCGACCCATCAAGTCCTCGATTTCAGGCCCGAAGGCCCACAAGAACACCATGTTGCCGAGGATGTGGGACCAGCCGCCGTGCATGAACATCGACGTGAGAATGGTGATCCAGTCTTTCCCGGCGACGATATTGGCGGGGACGAGAGACCATTTCGTGACGAACGCCTCTCCGCCCGCGAGCTCCAGGATGAACACGAGCGCGTTGAGCGCGATGATGGAGGCGGTGACAGCGGGAAACCGAGTCGGACGTCGGCTCGCGTCGCTGAGCGGAATCAGTCCCATACGACCTCCGTCACAAAGCGGCGCATTTGACTAGAATGCGCTCCGTTTCAAGCGTTCGACCGCATAGTGGCACGCGCGCGCGGTTAAGGCCATGTACGTGAGCGACGGATTCTGGCAGCCGCTCGACGTCATCGCCGCCCCGTCAGTCACAAACAGGTTCGGCACATCCCACGACTGGGTCCAGCCGTTGAGCACGGATGTCTTGGGATCGCGACCCATCCGAGCCGTCCCCATCTCGTGATTCGTGGCGCCGGGCGTACTCGGCCCGCGCGTGCTCGGCTCGACGTGCCTCGCGCCTGCCGCCTCGAGCAGCTCGGCGGCGGCGATGTTCATGTCGCGATGCATCGCCAGCTCGTTGTCGCTCCAGCGGCAGTCGATGTGCAACGACGGGATGCCCCACGCATCGACGAGCGTCGGATGCAGCGTGGCGCGATTTTCCTCGCGGGGCAGCATCTCGCCAAATCCGTCGAAGCTCATCGACCAGGGCCCGAGCGTGCTCAGGCGCTGCTTGAATGCCCGCCCGATGCCGGGCGCGTGCAGCGCCGCCTCCCAGCCATCACGACCCGCGCCACCTTGAAATCCATAACCGCGAATGAAATCGGGGTGCCGAGACGTGACATTGCGAAACCGCGGCACATAGATCCCGTTCGGGCGATTCCCGATGACCCGCCGATCCGTCCAGCCGTCGAACTCCCCGCTCGCCCCGCCCCACTTGATGTGATCCATGATGTTGCGGCCGACCTGTCCGCTCGAGTTCGCGACGTCCGAGGTGAGGAGAATCCGCGCGCTCTCGAGCGCCGACGCGCACAGAAACACGACGCGCGCCGTGTACTCGCGCTCGGCTTTGGTCTGCGCGTCGATGATGCGAACCCCGGCAATGCGATTCCGGCTCTTGTCGTAGATCAGACTACGCACGATGCTGAACGGCCGCAGCGTCAGCCGGCCCGTCGCGCGCGCTGCCGGCAGTGTCGCGTTGATGCTGCTGAAATACGACCGCGTGATGCAGCCGCGGTGGCACGGCCCGCAGTAGTGGCACGGTGCGCGACCGTGCTGCGCCTGCGTCAGGTTCGCGACGCGACCGATCGTGAGGATTCGTTCGCGCCCGAACTTCTGCGCCATCCGCTCGCGCACGTGCTGCTCGACACAGTTCATGGCCATCGGCGGCAGGAACGGGCCGTCGGGGAGATGCGCCAGTCCTTCCCTCCGGCCGCTCACGCCGATGAAGCGCTCGACGTGATCGTACCACGGCGCGATGTCGGCGTAGCGGATCGGCCAGTCGACGGCGATGCCGTCGCGTAGGTTGGCCTCGAAATCGAGATTGCTCCAGCGGTACACCTGGCGTCCCCAGATGATCGACTTGCCGCCGACCTGGCGTGCGCGAAACCAGTAGAACGGACGGTCGGCCGGCGTCGAGTACGGGTTGTCGACGTCGTCGGTCCAGAACACGTGGCTCAGCTCGTCGAACGACACCGAATGGCTCTGCATCGCCTGCCGCGCAGCGACCGTGCGGCGATCGCCGAGGCCGCGGAACGGCAGCTCCCAGGATGGTTTGTGCTCGGTGTAATCCTGCTCCGGCGTTATCGGCCGTCCCGCTTCGAGCACGAGCGTACGCAGGCCGAGCTCCGTCAACTCCTTTGCCGCCCAGCCGCCGGTCATGCCGGAGCCGACGACGATCGCGTCGAAATCAGTGGGTTGCATCGACCGGTGCGCAGCCGTCATAGCGCCATGGCAACGGAAACAGGCCGAGCGTGCGCATTCCGACTTCGGACGTACAGTAGCCGTACACCGTGAGGTACTTGAGCCGGCCGAACCACTCCTCATGCGCGTCGTCGAGCGCGGTGAGGACGGCGACTTGATCAGCCTCGCTGCAAGCGACGAAGTCTCGCGACGCGCGAGCGCGGCAGCGCGCGTCGAGGTCCTGTAATCCGGCGAGGAACCGCTCGCGCTCCGCGGGCGTGTGCCAGTCGGTCAACATCTTCTCGATGAAAGCACTGACGCCGGCATCGGTGGCCCCCGGCGTCTCGGTCGCCGGGATGATGCGTTCCGCCGCGATCGTGACGGTTTGCTCGGCATGCGCGGTGAGCGTACGACCGGCGGTGTGCGGCGTGGTGTGACGGTGAATGTCGCGGCCAAGCGCGAACAGGTCGGCTGGTGCAAGGCCATCGAGCGCGCGGAGTCCCGCGGTCGCGACCAGCCACTGAATCAGCTCGCGCCGCTTCATCGCGAGGCCTTGGTCCCTCTACGCATCAGAGCTCCTTCAGGCGGCGCAGAACTCAGCGTTTATGACGCCGCCACCGCGCGACGGTGACGATGACGAACAGCAGCAGGATGAGAGCGCCGAACAGTGTGGTGCGCGACATGACTCAGGCCTCGAGTTGCGAAGGAACAGGCCGGATCCTCAATTCGCCTTTAAGACGGCCTCGATGAAGCTCAGGCTCTTTGTTTCGACCCACTCTTCCGATACCGCCGCGATGCCGATCGTACCGAGCCGATCCCCCGCTCCGGTGGGCGGGCGTCCCTTCCAGGGTGCGTGCTTGACCTCGCGCTGGGCCACGATGCCGTGCCGGGGGTCGTAGCGGAAGATGAGCGCCGAGGCGAGCCCGAGGCGGGGGGTGAAGGAGAGGGCGACGCTGGGGTAGGCGTCGTGGCGCTCGATGTGCTCGCGGTGAACGCCTCGAGCACGGGGCGCACGACCGAGTGTAGCCGCTCCCCGCACATCCGCCGGTCCGCGTGATCGCGCGGCGTCGTGTCCGTGGGCTGCTGTTTGGCCGCCTGTGCAGCGTGGGCCTGAAGCAGCGCCTGCAGCTTGGCTTTGAATTCGTCGGTCATGGTGTGCGAAGCAATCTATCGACGCGCGGGTTCGTGAACCAACGGTCGAGATCGCGCAGCGACCGCTGGGCGATCGTAGGTCACGACCTGGGACGCTCGTGAATGATCGACCAAAGCACGCCAAACCGATCACGCAGCTGGCTGAACCGCGTCGCGAAGAAGGTCTCCTGAAGCGGCATGTATACCTCGCCGCCCTCGGCCAGCAGCTTGTGGACCCGCTCGGCTTCTGCTGCCGAATCGAGCGCCAGATTGAGATATACACTGCGGATCTTCTGGAAAACGGATGGAGGAACGTCGTTACCCGTCAAGATCGTGTCGCCAATGTCGATCCGCGCATGGATGATCGCTTTGCCTGCGTCACGCGGCGCGCCAGGTGCCTGACTCTGATTCATCATCATGATGATCTTGCCGCCGAGATGCTGTTCGTAGAACCGAAACGCTTCTTCGCAATTGCCGCCGAAGTTGAGCTGGGGGAATAGTTTCATCGTTGGCCCGGGAGTGTGACGACGAAAGCGTCCTGCTCTGGATGAGGACGGATATGAATACCTCTGAAATCCGCGATCGTTGCATCCGCGCCCGGCAGGTCGGCTGCAGGATGCGTCGTGGTCACCCCCACGACCCGCGCCCCTGCGGCGCGCGCGGAAGCGATCCCGGCCGGCGCGTCCTCGAACACCACGCAGTCCGACGGCGCGTATCCGAGGCGCTCCGCCCCGAGGCGGTAACCGTCCGGCGCAGGTTTGCCGCGCTGCACCTCCTCCGCGACCATCATCACGTTGGGTATCGGCAGTCCGGCAGAGCCGAGCCGGAGATGTGCCAAATCTCGCCCGCACGAGGTGACGATCGCCCATCGGTCAGGCGGCAGCGCGCTAACCAGCTCCTTGGCCCCGGGCACGGCGGGGAGTTCCTCGCGGTCCGCGAGCTCGGTCGCGTCGAGCCATTCGACCTCCGCATCCATCGCGAGGTTCGGCACCACCATGCGCAATGTGTCGCGCGCTCGGCGGCCATGCGCAACCTGCAGCAACGGAAGCGGATCGCAACGGAAGCGGATCGAGCTGATGGCGCTCGGCCCAACGTCGCCATGTGCGCTCGACAACGGAACGAGAATCGACGAGAACCCCGTCGAGATCGAAGAGAAACGCCTTGCAGCGGAATTCCAATGTCAGTTGAGTCGACCTGTGCGCCGAAACGCGCCGCAGGTGAGCGTATCGGTCGACTGACCCAGGACGGGCCGGCGCTGATCGACCGTGGCCGTGTCGGCTGCGGTACGAGCATCTGCGTAGGCTCGCTCGCAATCGCGGCGCTGCAGCAGGTTGGTGGATGACGATGACGGCCCCGAGCTGACTGGCCCACGCACTGGGTTTCCTCGTCGAGTCCTCTACCGTACTCGGATCTCCGTCAGAAGGCATCGAACCCGATGGATCGGGATAACGTCGAACGGGTCTCGCCCGTAAGCTAACTGTCAGGTGAGGCACTTACTTTTCGAGTCCATGCCGGCCCGGCTTGTCGCGCTCGCGACACTGATATTCCTCGTGGCCGCCACTCCCGCCGCGGCGCAGGGCATTCCCGCCACGGGCGGCGAAATCCGCGGCCACGTCATCAACGCCGCCACCGAAGCTCCAATCAGCGCGGCCAAAGTGGCCGCCGCGGGGGGCCAGACCTCCACAGACGCCGACGGGGCCTTCCGCATTCAAGGACTCCAGCCGGGACGCTATCGCGTTCGCATCCTCGCCCTCGGCTACACACCGCGGGAGCTTGCCGTCGAGATCAGCCCGGCAACGCCGAGTGTCGACGTAGGAACGGTGACGCTGACCGCAGCGGTCGTCGTGCTGCAGCCGCTCCAGGTCACCGGGCAGAAGCAGGATGTGGAGCTCGCCCCGGACCGCAACATCTACGTCGTGCGCGACATGCCGACCACTCGCGGCGGCACGGCGCTCGACGTGCTGCGCAACGTGCCGGCGGTGGACGTGGACATCGACAACATCGTGAGCCTGCGCGGCAACACGGGCGTGGTACTGCAGATCAACGGCCGACCCAGCCCGCTGAAGCCGGCGCAGCTCGGCAACTTCCTCGCCCAGCTACCGGCCGACATGGTGGACAAAGTGGAGGTCGTGCCCAACCCGTCGGCGCGCGAGAATCCGGAGGGCGTCGCCGGGATCATCAACATCGTGCTGAAGGAACACGCCGATGAGGGACGGAGCGGGGGCCTCACCGTCGGCGGTGGGACCACGGGCCACGCCGACATCGGCGGCAACCTCGGCATCGAGCGTGGGCCGCTATCACTGTACGGCAGCTACGGCTTCCTCCGCGACAACCGCCCCCGCCGTGACACGATCTTTCGCGAGAACAACTACCAAAGCCCGTTGACATATCTGGAGGAGGCCGGGCTGCGCACGCAGATCCCGTTGGCGCACACGCTGACCGGCAGCGCCGGCTACCAGCTCGGCAAGCGTGACGAGCTCTCCGCCGACATGGACTACAGCACCCGCAACGAGGCGGAGACCTACGGTCTGCTATACCGCGACCTCGACTCGGCGCGCGCGCTGACGGGACTAAGCGACCGGTTCACCCGCGGCACGAACCACGAATTCAACTTCGAAGCGACGCTCGCCTACAAGCACGGCTTCGCCCAGAAGGGCCACAAGCTGTCGAGCGAGCTGCGCGTCGTGCGGGCGCGCGAGGGGGGGCCGAGCCGGATCGTCGCCCGCACGCTGGCGCTCAACGGGATGCCGAGCGACACGTCGGCGCTCGAGACGCAGGACGCCTGGGAGCACCCCAACGAGAATTCGTGGAAACTGGATTACGTGCGGCCGCTCTCGAGTCTGCTGCGGCTCGAAACCGGATACCGAGGATCGCAACAGCGCTTTCACACGACGCTCGGGACTCAGGTGTTCGATACGGCGCAGGCCGCGTGGGTGCCCGACTCCACGCGCATCAGCGATTTCACCTACGACCAGGTCGTCCACGCCGGCTACGCCGTCCTCGATGCGGAGCGCGGCAAGTTTATGCTCCAGGCTGGCGTCCGTGTCGAGCGTGCGACGACGCACTTTCGCCTGAAAACGACCGGCGCCACGTACGACAATCCGTACAACAGCGTGTTCCCGAGCGGGCTCATCGCCTACAACATCGATGACACCCATCAAGTGAAGCTGAGCTACTCGACACGCATCCGCCGCCCCGACGACACCGATCTGCTCGATCCCACCGCGCATTACCTGGATCCGCTGAACATCTCGCGCGGCAATCCCTACCTGAAGCCGGAGTATATCCGCGCGCTCGAGCTGGGGCTGCAACGCACCGCCGACCGGCTGACGATCCAGCTCACGCCGTTCTTCCGGCACACGGTCGATGCGGTCCGAACGATCCGTTCGCTCGACACCGCGGGGGTCATGACGCGCACGTTCGCGAACGTCGCCACGAGCGACGCGTACGGCGCCGACGTCACGATCGCCCGGAGCGGCGGACGCCTCCGCGGGTTCGCGGGCGCGAGTGCCTTCCAGCAGGTCAGCAACGCGTCGAATCTGGGGCCTGGTCTCTCCGCCAGGACGTTCGGTTGGACGGCCCGGACCAACGCGACGCTCCGAGCGACGAGCACTGTCGATCTGCAGGCGCTGCTGTCGTATCAGGCGCCGATGACCGTCGAGCAGGGCCGGAATGCCAGCCGCACGCGGTTCACGCTTGCCGCACGCAAGAAGCTCATGGATGACCGGGTGAGCGTGACGCTGCGTCTGATCGACCCCTTCAACACGTCGCGCGAGAGCAATACGACGATCGACCCGCGGTTCTACCAGGTATCGGACCGGCGACGCACGATCCGTGGACTACTGTTGAGCGTCAACTGGACATTCGGGAAGCCACAGGAAGAGCACAATCGCGAGCCGGATCTCGGAGGCGACGTCGCCCCGCCGTAGGGACTACCGATGCACTCGCCGCCGCACCGTCTCGATGTCGCGCACCGGACGCACCTCCACGCAGCCGGTGCGGGCCCACGGGAACTCCTTGGCGATTTCGACGGCCTCGTCCATGTCTTTCGCTTCGATCAGGTTGAAGCCTCCAAGCACTTCCTTGGCCTCAGTGAACGGCCCATCGGTGACCTTCGTGCGGCCATTGCGGATGCGGACCGATTTCGCGGTCTCGGCGCCTTCGAGCATCTGGCTGTCCGTCAGCCGCCCGTCGCGCCGCAATTCGTCAGCGTGCGCGAGGCAGCCGCGCATCATTTGATCGGTCTCAGACCGGGGGAGCGCGTCGTAGAGCGCCGCGTCATTGTAGATCACGAGCACGAATTTCACTCTGGATCAGTCCTCCCTCGGGCCAACATGGCGGTCACGGCATCGCAGAACGACCAGTCATCGACGACCTGCCCCTGCGAGGGATGTGGACGCGCGCCCCACACCACGATGACGATTTTAGCGACGGGGTTCACATAGAGGTACTGCCCGTGAATCCCGATCGCCATGAAGGCGCCGTCGCGCCGTGATGCCGGTGTCGCGCCGGTCCACCACAGATAGCCGTACTCCACCGCCGCGCCGTCGCGCAGCGTTTTGGGCGTCGTCGCCTCACGAACCCAACCCGCCGGCAGAATCGACTCGCCCGCTGCGACGCCGCCGCCGAGGACGAAGAGGCCAAAGCGGCCGTAGTCGCGCAGCGTGGCGCTGAAGCCGCTGCCGCCGATCTCGCTGCCGCCAGGCGAGTCGAGCCACCAGTTGGCGTCCGCTTCCATCCCGAACCTGCTCCAGATCCGGTCGGACAAATACGTGGCGAGCGGGCGCCCGACGGAGGCGCGCAGGACCTCCGCCACGACCTGCGTCTCGCCGGTGTTGTAGTTGGCTGTCGTTCCCGGCGCCGCGGCCCTCGGCAGGCTCTTCATGACGGCCAACGCGGACCCTGGCACCTGAGAAATCTGCGCCTCGAGCAGGCGCCGGCGGTCGGATGTCGGATCGCTATACGCCTCGTTCCACCGCACTCCCGACGCCATCATCAGGACGTCTCGCACCGACACGCCGTCGTAGGCGGTCCCTTTGAGCGACGGCACGTACCGCGTCACGGAATCGGACAGGCTGCGGATGAATCCGTCTTTGAGGGCCGCGCCCACGAGCGTCGACGTGATCGACTTGGCGATCGACATCGACATCCAGCGCGTCCGGTCGGTGTTTCCGAACCGATAGCGCTCGAGCTTCACGCGCCCGTCCTGCAGAATGAGGATCGCCGCGATTCTATTGAGCTCGAGATAGGACTCGAGGTCGTACTGTTTGCCCTGGTCGCTGAAGCGCACGTCCGACAGCGGGACGGCCGCCTGTGGCAACCGCAGCGGTCTGGACGAGCCCGCCACCGTTCGCGTCGGAAAGAGGCGGTCGATGTTGCGGAAGGTGTTGACCGCCATCTCCGGCGTCAGCACGCCGTCGTAGATCTCGCGGACGGTACCGATCGGCTCCGTGCGATGGGGATACTGCTGGGCCGAGCCGACGCGGGATGCCGCCGCGGTCAGCAATACAGTCGCCAAGCGTACTACGCGGTCGAGGCTAATTCTTGTTGTGCTCCACCACCATCAGCATGAACGATCCCGGAATGACGGGCGGACGGCGCCGGGGATTGGCGGCCGTGGAATCGGCCGGCGCCGGCCCGAACTTGGCCGAGACGACGTAGACCCGATGTGTCGTGGGATCCAGACCCATGTTGCGGCCACCGGCCGCGGTCTGGAGGTTTTGCACGACGTGGTACTGGTCGGGACTGTCCTCATGAATGACCGTCAACGTCCCATCCGCGTTCGACGCGAACACGTCGCTCGCGGCGGCATCGAACGCCGTGCCGTCCACGCCGGCGCCGATCGGCGCGGTCGCGACGACGCGGCCGGCCTGGTAATCGGAGACCGCCAGCACCCCGCTGCGACACCCACTGAACAGGCGGTGATGCGTCGTGTCGATGGCCATTGCGACCGGCTGCTGGCAGGGCGCCGTCGGCCAGCGGCGGGTGACGGTGAGCGACTTCCCGTCGATTTCCACCACTTCCCCGTTGTCGACGATGTTGACGTAGAGCTTGCCGTTGCCCGCCGCAACGCCCGTCTCGGGCTTGCCGCCGAGGGGGATGTTGGTGACGAGGCGCCCGACGGGATCTACGACCGTAGATGAGTGAGCGTCACCGTTGAATGTGAAGACGCGGTTCGACGTCGGGTCGTAGACGATCGCGTCGGCGTCCTCGGCGGCGGGGATGCGGCCCAGCACGTGGAACGTGGTCGGGTCGAACATGACAACCGCGCTGTCGTTTCCCGACGTCGCGAAACCGTGGCGTGCGGCGTCGACGAGCGCCACGCCGTGGGCCCCGTGAATGTCGTGGATCTCGCCGAGCAGCTTCCCGTCGTTCTCATCCACGACCATGACACGATCTTGCCGCGCTATGAACACGCGGTGGCGCGGCGGGTCCGGGATGACGTAGTCCCAGCGGCCGTCCCCGCCCAAGGCGAACGTGTGCGTGATCTGGTATGGCCCGGGTGTCTGAGCCACGAGGCTCGGCACGGCGCACAGGGTGAGGACAAGCGGGAGACGACGCATAGGAGCTCCTCTCAGGAGGCGCCCGGGCCCGGTGGGGTCCGGCGCCGGCGAACGACCATGAGGATCACGACCAGGACAACCACGAGGATCACGCCCAATTGCCAGTTCATTGAGTCTCCTTTGGGGAACGAGAAGAAGGCGCCGCATGAGAATTCTCTAGACCGGAGGACCCAACCGCTCGGTGAGGAGACTCCGGAACCCATCGACCTGTTCCGGCTCCGCGAAGCACCGCTTGGGGACAATGTTGAAGATCAGATCGGACTGGTATACCACGAACAGCGCGGGTCCTTCCTTCCAGCGAGTCAGATGATTCCAAGGCAGCCGGTTGGTGCTGTTGGCGTTGCTCGACTCGATACCGCTGTCGGTGCAGACGGACTCGAATGGGAGTTGGAGATTGCGCTGTTGACTGTAGACCCGACGGACGCGCCGGGGAACATAGAAGAGGCGCACAAACAGCTGCACGCCGGCGATCAACAGGATGAGCATCAGCGGTGGCAGTCCGGCGCTGCGGTCCTGCATGGCAATGTCTGCGGAGAGCAGCGCGCCAACCCCCAGCAGGACCCAGAACACGATCCACAGCACGCGCTTCCAACCGCGCGTCCGCATGTGGAGCTTGTTTGCATCGAGGTAATCGTCCGAGGTCAGTTGGCCGCTGAACTTGATCATCGACTCGCCACCGGGCCGGGCACGTAGTCCGCAAAGGTGAGTTTCTGCACCGCTGGTAATGCCTGGAACGCGCGGACAAAACCGTCGGTCCGGGTCGAGCCAAACCGCCGAGCGCCCGCGCGCAGGTACTCCAGCACCTCGGGGAGCTCCCGGACTCCGCCGGCGGCCTTCACCTGACACCGGCCGTTCACCACGTCGTACATCAACCGCACGTCCTCCAGGGTCGCCCCGCCGTCGGCGTACGCGGTGGAGGTCTTCACAAAGTGCGCGCCGGCCTGAGCGATCCAGTCACAGGCCCTGCGCTTCTCGTCGTCGCTCAAGTACCAATTCTCCGTGATGACTTTGACCACCCTGCCCTCGGCCGCGCGGACGACCCCTTCGATGTCCTGGATGAAAACCTGCTGCTCACCGTTCTTGAGCGCCGGGATGTTCATCACCATGTCGATTTCCTGCGCGCCGAGGTTCAGAACCTGCTGCGCCTGATATTGTTTCATCGCGGGGGTTTCGTTGCCATGCGGAAAGCCGACCACGGTTCCGACGAGGACATCGGTCCCGCGCAACAGGTCCACGGCCAACGGGATGTAGTGTGGTTGTACGGTGAGGGTGGCCGTCCCCAACCGGGCCGCGGTCTCGCCAAACTGGATCACCTCGGCCCGCGTCGCATTGGGCTTGACGATCGAATGGTCGAATAGCTTGGCAAAGCTGCTCACGTCCACGACGAATTCTACGGCATTGCCGAGTTGCTCACAAACGCCAGTCGCTTGCCGTCCGGCGACCACGACGGGACGTTGATCGTTCCCTGTCCACCGTAGAGATACGCGATGACGCGCGCGGGTCCGCCCCCGATCGGCATCAACCGCAGCAGCACGTGCTTGTAGAACGGATGATCGTCCGGCGCGACGTCCGTGCCAAAGGAGAGGTAGACGATCCACTTGCCGTCGGGCGAGATGTGGGGGAACCAGTTGTTGAAGCCGTCGTTCGTGACCTGCTCCTGGGCGCTGCCATCGGGTCGCATCCGCCAGATCTGCATCCGTCCGCTGCGCGATGAGTTGAAGTAGATGTACGCGCCGTCTGGTGCGTACTCCGGTCCGTCGTCCAGGCCCGGCGCGGTGGTGAGGCGGATCTCGTCGCCGCCGGCGGCAGAGATCTTGTACACGTCCAACGAGTCGTTGCGCTGCCCCACGTACACAAGCCACCGGCCGTCCGGGGACCAGCCGTGCAAGTACGATGGTCCTTTCGCGGTGATGCGCTTGGGCGTGCCGCCGGTGGCCGGCACCGTGTAGACGATCGACGCGCCGCTGTCCTCGACTGCGTGGTTACTGATGGCCAGCATGCGGCCGTCGAACGACAGGACGTGGTCGTTGTTGTTGCGCGTCGCGAAGCCGGTATTGATGACCGTGGGCGACCGCGATGCGAGATCGAAACGGTAGAGCCGTCCCTCCTGCACGTAGATGAGCGCCTTCCCATCGTGTGTCCAGTTGGGCGCCTGAAACGATCCCGAGTACTCATGCACGATCGTCGCGTCCCCGCTCGCGACGTCGAGAACTTCGAGGTTGCTCCCGATGTACTCGCGGTAGGGGACGAGGTCTCGCTTGGCCGGCGTCGTGATCCGGACGGTGCTGAACCTCGCCCGCTCGGTGACGGTGTCGTTGTGCGCGCAGACGAACAGGCCGACGTAGACCGTATCAGGGAGCGTAATGCCGGCCAAGCGCTGCGTCACAAGCGTGTCGCCGAATTGCGCCACCGACATGAAGTATTCGCCATCGCGCCGCTCGAGCTGGATGACCGCGTCCGCATCCGGGAGGCTGTCCGCCGATTTCTCTTCCTCTGTGGTCCCGCCCGTCTGCCGGCGGAATTGCAGCGACATCAAGCCGCTGCCGTGCAACGCCGCGGTCACGTGCGCGCTCCCCGGATCGAGCGAGGAGCGAATGGTCCAGCCGATCTTGCGATGCTCTTCCACGCCCGCGCCGATGAAGTGCGTTCGCGTGGAGAGGATGAAGTTGCCGCTGATTCGTTTCCAGACGAAGCGAAAATCGTCGCGCGAGTCCCACATGTTTTGACCCGAGCCCGCGATCACATACGTCTGCTGCTGCGGATCGTACGAGGCCGAACCTCGCGCTCGGCCGACCGGCGTTTGATTGGCAAAGATGCCGACGGGACCCTGAGCGCTGAGGATGTCGCTGAAGACGGCGGAGCTCAGGACGAGCGTACACGCCCAAACAGGATTCATTCCTTCACGGCCACAATCAGGTTCATAATCAAGTCCGCTTGTCCATCCGCGCGAGCCCTGGTCGTTACGCGGATTGGGATGGGCTTCCCCCGCGCTCGGTCGAGCCGGATGAGTCCCTCCGTATCCAAGGGTCGAGCGCGCCGCATCTTCGCCATCGCCTTGAATCGGCGCACAACGCTCTGATGCATTGACGCGGGGAGTGCGAAATACCGCCTGCCACACGCGCCCCTATAGGCGCGGATTTCGGCGATGGGCGAGCCCTCACGCGGCGCCACGACCGCGAGCCAGTCAAAGCCGCGATCGAGTGCCTCGGCGAGCAGCCCCTTGCACAGCTTGACGACGGGCGATTGGTGGACGAATCGCCCCTCGGTCAGTTGTGGGAACAGCAAACGCTCGCTCATCGGCCAAGCGCCAACCTGATTTGACTCAAATGATGCTCATTATGCGTGGCGGTCTTGTCGAATTCATCCCGCAATGTGCGCACGCCGTCCACACTATGCACGAACTCGAGGTGGCCGTTCCGCTCATAGTGCACACCAGAATAGTAGATGATTGCGTTGCGAACCGCTTCGTAGACCTGCCGGGAGAGGGCGAGCGGCACCTGTGAATAGTCGAGTCCCTCCGCCCACGCATCCTGATCCATCACCCAAACGACCGGACGAGGCTCACTGAGCACTCGACGGATGCGATCGAAGAAAACGGTCTCACTATCCGAGAGGTGGTGAAGGATATAACCGACCGGCCACTTGCCCGGCGCGTACGTTCGCGCGAGGTCGCGAGGCTCGAGCGAGAAGCATTTCAGCGTCTCGTCGCGAGTCCGTTCAAGCTCTCGAATGAGTAGCGTGCTGACTCCAGGGATCCCTTTGCCCGCAGTCTAATGCGCGGGTTCCGGCACGCAAGACGCGCTCGCATGCCTGACGCGCCGAGCCTCTGGGACTGAGGATCCTACTCGGTGTCGTCCGGTGGCACACCCGACTCACTGATCATGCGCGCGTTCCCACGTATAGGTGAATCTGAACGAGGATGGACGGCTGGTATTATCGGGCCGCACCGTGGCGAGGTTAACCCGTTGACCGGGCGGGACGCGAACCTGAAGGCGTTGGACGTCGCATCTGTTCTTGATGTTCTCGCACGCGACGAGGTGAAGACCCGTGACGATGATCGGAACGGATGAGTGGTTGAAGACGTAGACGTATTGGCCATCGCCGCTGAGCGTCATCTCCGTTCCCGTGTCGATCGTCTCGCTCGATGGCGCGACGTAGAGAGGGACCCGATTACTCGCACAGGCACACATGAGGAGGATGCTCAGAGTTGTAACATGGACAGGAAGTCTGATCAGAATATCTGTTCCCATGGCGATAGACCCCCAATAGAGTGCTTCGGGCTCCCGAGTTGCCGCCGTCTAACGAATCGCGCGTAAGCTGCGGCGCCTAACTAGAGCGTTCACAAGCGGAATTGTAGCAAACCGGCCGCCGGGGCGAAATCCGTAACCACCGAGTCCGGCGCCAGAAGCTCGAGCGATCGATGTCACGTTCAGCTCCGTTCGACGACCCATCGCGCCGCCGCCCGTTGCATCAACGCCTGCCCATGCCACGCGCACACCACGGGCACGTCACCAGGCACCTGCGCTGCGAGCCGCGGGTGCGCGTATAGAATGACCAGCGACGCACTGGGCACGAGTCGCTCGAGCCTGGCGAGCGACTGCGATCCCAGATCGGCGCGACCTTTCCACGATCGCGGCTCCGCGTAAACCAGTACCACTCGGCTCACCCCGGGGCGCCCCCCCGGGGTCAGCCGAACACCACCCGCTCTTACGGTCGCATGAAACACATCCCGCGGCGGAATCGAGTACGGCCCACCCACATCATCATCGACGATCGTCACGCTGAGCGTCTTGCCCAGCTGCGGCCGTTCACCACGCAGCAGATGCACCGCCCGATCGGCGAGGCCATCGGCAAACTTCTGGTGCTCGGCGAGCATCGCATCGTCCAGATCGCTCGGTTGACCCCGGGGCGATGTCCCGGGGTTGACCGCTTCCTGGTACCGCGCGACCGCCGCCTCGGCACGATCCGCGGGCACCGCCTCCAGCGACTTCACGACACCAGCCCAATCCGTCGGATACAGGAGCATGTCGCAGCCCGCTGCGATCGCTGCCGCCGCCGCGCTGCCCTCGGGCGCCGCCGCGGTCGCGCCCCCCATGATGAACGCATCCGTCACGATGAGCCCACGAAATCCGAGCGTGTCACGCAGATAGCCGAGTATGATGGGCGAGAACGTCGCGGCCGATCCGCTCGCGTCCCAGCGCGGGTAGGCGACGAATGCAGGCATGACGCTCCTGACTCCGGTGTCCACCGCCGCTTTGAACGGCGCGAGATCGATGCGCTGCAATTCGTCGCCCAATGCCTCGACGATGGGCAGACCTTCGTGCGAATCGGTCGTCGTGCGACCGTGGCCAGGATAATGTTTGGCGCAGGCCGTCACGCCGTGCTCCTGACAACCCTTGATCCACGCCGCCGCGTGCGAGCCCACAACGCTCGGATCGGCGCCGAACGAGCGCGTCTGCACGATCGGATTCTTCGGCTCGATGTCGAGATCGCAGACCGGCGCGAATATCCAATTCAGCCCGACCGCCCGGGCTTCGGTGCCGGTGATCTGCCCGCAGGCATACGTCGCGTCGAGATCGTTGAGATAGCCGAGCGCCGCCGGCGGCGGCAGCTCGGTGAGGCCGCGCACCTGCTGCCCCGGCCCGCGTTCGAAATCCGAGCCGAGCAGCAACGGACGTCCCGCCGTGTCCCGCAACGCGCTGGTGAGCGCCGTGACGGCGGCACGCGTGCCGCCAAAGAGAATGAAGCCCCCGACTCCGGCGGCCAGCGCCTGCTCGATCTTGGCGCGTTCGGATCTGAATGAGCCCCGTCGCCAGCGGAGCGCGGGACACACGAGTCGCGCACGCGGGGAGATCATCCGGGCGGAATACGGTCCGCGGCGCGATTGCGGAGCAGGATCAGGGGCACCAGGAACGCCAGGACGATGAGCGCGCCGCCGACATCGGGCAGCAGATCCGCCAACCGGCAGTTGCCGGTGCGCGTCGCCCCCTCCTCGAGCTCAACGAGGATGCCGAGCGCGAGCGTTGCGACGAGCGACCACGAGAGGCTCCTGCGATCCAGACGAGCGAATTGCCACGCGGTAAACAGAAAGAACACACCGAACAGGACGAAATGGCGAACCTTCGTGAGAGACAGACGCGAGTTGTCCCACGCCATCCGCAAGTCGCAGAGGGGCGCGTACAGACGAAAGTGGGCTTGGGCGGGAATCCCTAACACACCCGCAATCAGGAACAGTGTGTAGCCCCAGCGCCGAAACCGCGACAACCTACTGAAACCGGCGATCATGCGGGCGTGACATGCCCCAGAATGCGCGGGCCCCGCGCCCCCGTCGCCGCCGGCAGATTGCCCGGCCTGCCCAGCACCGTCTGATGGCCGAGAAACGCGAACGCGACCGCTTCCTTCGCTTCGCCGTTGAAGAACAGCTGATCGAACAGGACGACGGGACGTGGCTGGACCTTTGCGGCCAGGCGCTCGACGAGCGCGGGATTCTTCGCGCCACCCCCAGAGATCACGACCTCGGCACGGTCATCCTTTCCCCATCGTGCGATCGCGCGACCGATCGACTCGGCCGTGAGGGCCGTCGCCGTCGCCACGGCGTCGTTGTCCGAGCCCCCCGCCTTGCGCACCCGCGCGAGCAGTTTGTCGGCATACTCGATCCCGAACCGCTCACGGCCCGTGCTCTTGGGCGGTGGCTGGTCGAAATACGGATCCGCGAGCAGCTCGTCGAGGAGCTTCGCGACCGCCCTACCGCGGCGCGCTCGCTCGCCGCCCGCGTCGTACGCGGCATCGGGATCGACGCGCCGGGTGATCGCATCGATCACCGCGACGCCCGGGCCCGTGTCGAAGGCGAAGGCGCCCTCGGGCACGCCGCGCCGCGGCACCCATGTGACATTCGCCATCCCGCCGATGTTGAGCAGCCAGCGCCCGCGCTGCTCGTGACCGAACAGCATCACATCGGCGAGCGGCACGAGCGGCGCCCCCTGCCCTCCCGCCGCGACGTCGCGCGCGCGGAAGTCGCTCACCACCCGCACGCCGATCCGCTCCGCCAGCACAGACGCGTCGCCAAGCTGGAACGTGGCGCGTCCCGGCTCGTGCCAGATCGTCTGGCCGTGCGATGCAATAAAGGAAAGGTCCTTGGGCGCGACCCGCGCCTGAGCGAGCAACGCCAGGACGGCCCCGGCAAATCGTTCGCCCAATGCGACGTGGAGAAACGCGACCTCCTTGGGCGTGCCCCGCGCCATCGTGTCGATGATCGATCCACGCTCGGCCGTCGAGTACGGCTCTTGCCGAAACGCCACAAGCTCGGCCCTGCCGTCGTCCAGCCGCACCAGCGCCGTCGAAATCCCGTCAAGCGACGTGCCCGACATGACACCGACGGCGAGTGTCTGGGACGAAGTCACGAACGCGACACGGCAGGCGGATCACCCGCCACGGGACGCACGAACCCATCGGCCGCATCGAGCAGCTTGCGCGCCTCGTTCGCATCGACTTTGCGACGGGCCATCACGATCGCGAGCTTCACGCTGCCTTTGGCGCGCTCGATTGCCTGGCGCGCTTCCTCGCGCGAGACCCCGCACACTTCCATCACGATGCGCTCGCCGCGGTCGTGCAGCTTCGCACTCAACGCCACCAGGTCCACCATCAGATTCCCGTAGACCTTGCCGAGCCGGATCATCGCCCCGGTGCTGAGCATATTGAGGACGAACTTGGTCGCCGTGCCCGCCTTGAGCCGCGTCGAGCCGGTCAGCACCTCCGGTCCCACGACCGGATTGATGATGACGTCGCACGTCTCGGCGAGCACTTTCGGCGGGGCGGCGCAGGTGACGAGCGCCGTCTTGGCGCCGAGGGTCTGCGCGCGCGACAGCGCCGCCCGCACGTACGGCGTCGTGCCGCTTGCCGCGATACCGACGACGACGTCGCGATTGGTCACGGCGGCGGTATCCATCGCGGCGGCCCCCGCGTTCACATCGTCCTCCGCGCCCTCGGCGCTCTTCACCAGCGCGCCGTAGCCGCCCGCGATCACACCCGTCACCATCGTGGTCGGGACGCCGAACGTCGGCGGGCATTCGGTGGCGTCGAGCACCCCCAGCCGGCCGGACGTGCCGGCACCGACGTAGACGAGCCGGCCAGATCCCTTGAAGACCCCGACGATCAGGTCGATGGCCTGCGCGATCTGCTCGCGCTGCCCGTGCACCACGCCGGCGACGCGTGCATCTTCCCCGTTCATGATGTCCACGATCTCGAGACTGGAAGCGACGTCGATACGCTCGGAGCGCGGATTGCGCTGCTCGGTGGCGCGCGGATCGAGGAAATCGCGGTTTGTCATGAAGGAGAATAAGACGATAAGATTACGAATGCGAAAGCTCCCCGCGATATGTCTGCTGGCGGCCCTTGGCTGTGCGCATCGCCCTCCAGCCCCCGCGACTGCAGGCCCCACAGCGATTCGCGGCCCCGCGGTCATTCCCCCGACCTGGACACTCCGCGCGCGGCCCGTCACGGCGCCCCACGCGATGGTCGTCTCGGCGCATCCGCTGGCGTCGCAGGTCGGCGTCGAAATCCTGAAGCAGGGCGGGAACGCGATCGATGCCGCCGTTGCCGTCGCGTTCGCGCTCGAAGTGGTGCTGCCCGACGCCGGCAACATCGGCGGCGGCGGCTTCATCGTCCACCGCACCGCCGGCGGAGAAGTAACGGCGCTCGATTACCGCGAGGCGGCGCCCGCCGCGGCGACGCACGACATGTTTCTCGACTCGGCCGGCAACCCGACGGAGAAAAGCGAAATCGGGCATCTCGCGTCGGGGGTGCCGGGAAGCGTTGCGGGGCTGTACGAAGCGTGGAAAAAGTACGGCTCACTTCCGTGGGTCGCGCTGATCGCTCCCGCGATCCGGCTGGCGCAAGGACACGTGATCGATTCCGCGCGCAGCCGCGACATCGCCAGCGACCGCCCGCTGCTCGCGCGTTTCCCCGCGAGCAAAGCGCAGTTCCTGGTGCACGACAGCGCGCCGCCGCCCGGGACGATGTGGCGCCAGCCCGACCTCGCCCGCTCGCTGCAGCTCATCAGCGACTCAGGTCCCGACGTCTTCTATCGCGGTCAGATCGCCGACCTGATCGTGGCCGAGATGCGGCGCGGCGGCGGTCTCATTACGAAAGACGACCTGCGCCGCTATCGCGCCAAGTGGCGGACGCCCATCCAGATCACGTACCGCGGCAACACGATCTACTCGATGCCGCCGTCCAGCTCGGGCGGCGTGACGATGGGGGAGATCCTCAACATCCTCGAGGGCTACGATACGCTCCCCGCGTTCGGTACGGCCGCCTACGTGCACCTCGTGACCGAAGCGATGCGGCGGGCCTTCATCGACCGTAACCGCTGGCTGGGCGACCCCGACGTCGTGGAGATGCCGCTCGATCGCCTGCTCTCGAAATCGTACGCGGCAACACTCCGGTCGCAGATCGATCCGAAGCACGCGACCCCGACACCGCCGCAGAGCGTGGGCGGCGAAGCGATGCACACGACGCACTACTCGATCGTGGACGCCATGGGCAATGCCGCATCTGTGACCACGACGCTGAACGGCGGGTTTGGGAGCGGCGTGACGGTGACGGGCGCGGGATTCCTGCTGAACAACGAGATGGACGACTTCGCGACCGCGCCGGGCAAGCCGAACATGTACGGGCTCGTCCAGGGCGAAGCCAACGCGGTGGCCGGCAACAAGCGGATGCTGTCGGCGATGACGCCCTCGATCGTACTCGACAGCGCCGGCAATCTACAGATGGTTGTGGGCACGCCCGGCGGGCCGACGATCATCACGAGTGTTGCGCAGGTCATCCTTAACGTGCTCGATCAGAAGATGAGCCTCGCCGACGCGGTCGCCGCGCCGCGCATTCACCACCAAGCGCTGCCGGACCAGACCTACTACGAGCATGGAGGATTGAGCGACGCGACCGTGCGCACGCTCGAGGCGATGGGGCACAAGATGTCGGAGCGGCGGGGACACAGCGGCATCATCGCCGCCATACAAAAAACCGCCGGCGGCTGGGTCGGTGTGGCTGACCCACGCTACGCCGGTGGTGCACTCGGCTACTAAGGAGCCCTGAATGCGCCTTGCAACCCAATCGTCGCCGGTCGATGTGCTCGTGGTCGGCTCGGGAGCTGGTGGTGGGATGGCCGCGTACGTACTCGCGCGCGCCGGCGTCAACGTCACGGTGCTCGAAGCGGGCGGGCCGTGGGACAACACGATCAACTCCGCGATGCTCACGTGGCCCTACGAATCGCCGCGCCGCGGCGCGTCCACCAAGGATCGGCCGTTCGGCGAATTCGACGGCTGCATCGGCGGCTGGGAGATCCCCGGCGAGCCCTACACCGTCGCGCGAGGAGACAAGTTCCGCTGGTGGCGGGCGCGCATGGTCGGCGGCAGAACAAACCACTGGGGTCGCATCTCCCTGCGCTTCGGGCCGCGCGACTTCAAGGCGAAGACGTTCGACGGCCTGGGCGACGACTGGCCGATCAGCTATGACGACGTCGCGCCCTACTACGACAAGCTCGAGCAGCTGGTGGGGGTCTTCGGGAGCAAGGAAAACGTCCCCAATGCCCCCGACTCGATCTTCCTGCCGGCGCCCAAACCCCGGTGCTACGAGCTGCTCGTGCAGGACGCGGCGCGCCGGCTCAACGTCACGTGCGTTCCGGCGCGACTGTCGATCCTCACCCGCCCGCTCAACGGCCGCGCCGCGTGTCACTACTGCGGGCAATGCGGCCGCGGCTGCAAGACGAATTCGAACTTCTCCTCGACCAACGTGCTGATCGCCCCCGCCCTCAAGACCGGCAAGCTCACACTGAAGACGAATGCGATGGCGCGCGAGATCACGCTGGACCGCACTGGACGTGCGAGCGGTGTTATTTACGTCGACACGACGGACGGCAGCGAGCACCTCATCGAGGCCCGCGTGGTGGTCCTGGCGGCCAGCGCGTGCGAAACGTCGCGGCTGCTGCTCAACTCGAAGTCCCCGTCATTCCCGAATGGACTCGCGAACGCCAGCGGGACGGTCGGCAGGTATCTCACCGACACGACCGGCACCGACGCCGGGGGATTCGTGCCGAAGATGATGGACCCGATTCCCCACAATCACGACGGTGTGGGAGGGATGCACGTCTACATGCCGTGGTGGCTCGACAACAAGAAGCTCGACTTCCCGCGCGGCTACCACATCGAGGTATGGG
>WNGO01000637.1_pt1 | contig 21713 bp, 22 predicted proteins | sample 5400511 | NCBI WGS metagenome assembly WNGO01 (sample SAMN13153380, study PRJNA577476) | soil metagenome | isolation source: 20 cm soil or saprolite under Garry oak tree replicate 2 | place: USA:California | collected 2016-06-15 | reverse complement strand
CGACGGGCAGGCCGTGGCAGTCCCAGCCGGCCTTCCGCTCGACGTAGAAGCCCTTCATGGTCTTGTAGCGGCCGAACAGGTCCTTGAAGGCGCGCGCGAGGATGTGATGGGTGGCCGGCTTGCCGTTGGCCGTGGGCGGGCCTTCGTAGAAGACAAAGCGCTTCTGACCCTCCCGCAGCTCGAGCGAGCGCTGGAAGGTCCCTTCCTCCTGCCAACGGGCCATCAATTGCTTTTCGAGGTCAGGGAAGCTGACCTTCTGGACTACGGCCTCAAACATCGCGCCCCGCGCGCGCCCCGGCGCTTCTCGAACATCTGGTCAGGCGATGTTTCTCAGGATCGAGATCAGGAGGTACGCGCCCAGCATGACGACCATCGGCGACAGGTCGAAGCCCGACATGGGCGGCAGCCGGCGCCGGATCGGCGCCAGGACCGGCTCGGTCAGCCGATAGGCAAAGCGCGTCACGACGTTCGTGGGGTAAGGGCTGATCCAGGAAAAGATGATCCGTATGAACATCACGATGATGAACGCGTAGAGAACGTTGATGAGCAGCGCGGCGACGAGCGTCATCGCGCCGGCCTCGGACCAAAAAGGGCCTGGCCCAGCCGCAGCATCGTGGTGCCCGCTTTCACCGCGGCCTCGAAATCTCCGCTCATACCCATAGAAAGAATAGGGAGCGCCTTCCCGAGGCGCTGCTGAGCGCCGTCTCGCAGCTTGCGGAGCTCGACAAACGCCGGCGTCGGATCCGTATTGGTTGAGCCCATCGCCATCAGCCCCCGCAGGTCGAGCATCTCCGCCACCCCATCGATCAGCCCGGCCGCCGAATCGAGCGGAACCCCGGTCTTCTGGGTCTCGCGGGCGACGTTGACCTCGAGCAGGACCGCCTGCGCGGCGTCGATCGCCGCCAGCGCCTCGGCGATCCGGCGCGAGTCGACCGACTGGATCAAGGCAAACCGTCCGGCGACGAGGCGCACCTTGTTCGTCTGGAGGTGGCCGATGAGATGCCACTCCGCGCCGGCGACCGCATCCATCTTCTGAAGCGCCTCCTGGACGCGGTTCTCGCCGAGCGTTTTCAGGCCGGCATCGATGGCTTCGCGGCAGATCTCGGGCCCGAAACCCTTGGTGACGGCGACGATCGCGATCTCGCTCGGATTGCCGCCCGCGCGCTCGATGCGTTCGCGGACCGAAGCCAGGTTCTCTCGGACGCTCACCGCAAGGCGACGATCGCGCCGAATCGCTTGCCGTCGGGATGGCGGCGGTGCGATGGAAAGAGATAGCTCTCCCTCGTGCAGATGCCGACGTCGTAGACGGCTTCCACACCTGCGGCGTCGAGCTGAGCGCGGTTGGCGGCCGCGAGGTCGAGCAGCCGCCGGCCACCCGAGCCCTGTTTCAGGAATCGCGCATCGAACCTCGAGTCAAACTCGCGACCGACCTCGTAGCAGCGGCCACAGATGCCGGGGCCGATGCCCGCGCGGATGTGCTCGCATCCGTACTCGTCGCGCATGAAATTCACCGCGGCGGTGGCGATACCCGCCTGCGTTCCCCGCCAACCGGCGTGGACCAGGCCGGCCGCCTTTTTCTCCGGGTCCCACAGCACGATGGGATAGCAATCGGCGTGCGTGGTGAACAGCACCACCTCGGGGCGGTCGGTGACCATCGCGTCGACGTCGTTCACGAGGGGGCGGGGATCTTCGATGCGCGCGACTGACTTTCCATGGACTGCGCCGGCCACGGTAAGCATCCTCTCCTCCACGCCCATGACCCGCATGAAGTCTCGGCGCGAGGCGAGGACGGGCTCGGGGTCGGGCGCGTGGGTCAGCCCTACGGAGCCCAGAAGCGTCGTCGAGAAACCGTGGATAAGGCCGGGTTCGTCGGCCAGCTCCGGCACGTGCAGGGCGGCCGGGATCGTCTTCACGCTTCGAGCTTACCCGCGTTATGAGAGGGAACCGGTCGGTTCCCTTTCATGTCCTTACGAACGGCGCGAGCTGAGTACCTGTTCGATCTCGCGTTTGACTTGCTGGAGGTCCATGAACTCGCGGTAGACGGAGGCGAAGCGGATATAGGCGACTTCGTCCAGGTCGCGTAGACGCACCATCACCATCTCGCCGATCTCACCGCTTGGAATCTCGACACGGCCAGACCGCCGCAGCTCCGCCTCGATGTCGTCGACGATGGCGCGCAGGCGCTCCGGCGAGATGTCGCGCTTCTCGGTCGCCTTTTTGAGGCCGGTGAAAAGCTTCTGGGGGTCGAAGTCCTCGCGCCTCCCGTCCTTCTTGGTGACGAAGAACGGAACCGTCTCAATCCGCTCGTAGGTGGTGAAGCGCTGCCCGCACTGAAGGCATTCGCGCCTGCGGCGAATCGCCTCCCCGACCTCCGAGTCGCGGGAGTCGACCACCTTCAGGTCGTGGTGACCGCAGTACGGGCAACGCAACTAAAGCTCCTTGTTGACTACATCCTGTTGCGCAGGAAGGCCGGGATGTTGATGTCGCCCAGCTCCTCGAGACCGAGCTCGGGCCGATCGATCGTACGACGCGCCGTCTCCTGCCTCGCTTCCTGCTGCGTCTTGCCGCCGAAGCCGGTGGCGATGACGGTGATCTTGATCTCGCCGGCCATGGTGTCGTCGCGCACCACACCGAAGATGATGTTGGCGCCCGGGTCGGCGGCCGAGCGGACGATCTCCGCGGCCTTCTGCACTTCTTGCAGCGTGATGTCCTTGCCCGCCGTGATGTTGAAGAGGATGCCCTTGGCGCCGTCGATCGACGTCTCGAGCAGAGGGCTCGAAACCGCCTGCTTGGCGGCGTCCTCGGCGCGCGAGTCGCCAGCGCCATGGCCGATGCCCATCAACGCCTCGCCCGCGTTCTCCATGATCGCCTTCACGTCGGCAAAGTCGAGGTTGATCACCCCCGGCTGGGTGACCAGATCGGAGATGCCCTGCACACCCTGGCGCAGCACATCGTCCGCCATCCGGAAAGCTTCTTCGAGTGTGGTCTTGGAGCTGGCGACCTGCGCCAGCCGGTCGTTCGGGATGACGATCAGCGCGTCGACCTGGCCGCGTAGTGCCTTGATGCCTTCTTCTGCAGTGTCGTTGCGGATGCGGCCTTCGAATCCGAACGGCCGCGTGACCACGCCGATCGTCAGCGCGCCCGCTTCCTTGGCCATCTCCGCGACGATGGCCGCGGACCCGGTGCCTGTCCCACCGCCCATGCCGGCGGTGATGAACACCATATCGGAGTCCTGGACGACGGCCCCCAGCTCGGTGCGGCTCTCGTCCGCGGCGTCGCGGCCGCGAGTCCAGTCGCCACCGGCACCGAGGCCGCGAGTGACCTTGTTGCCGATCTGGACCTTGATATCAGCCTGGCAGCGCTCGAGCGCCTGCTTGTCTGTGTTGACGGCGATGAACTGAACCTTCAGCGCCTTCGAGATCATGCGATTGACGGCATTGCCGCCACCGCCGCCGCAACCGACGACTTTGATCCTTGCTCGCCCTTCGTGCAACTCGCTCTCTTTCATATCGATCAGGTGGTCCTCCTTCGAATGTGCTCTGGACATGGCGAGCTCCAGTTGGCTTTTGGTGTTCTCTCTAGAAAAAATCTCGCAGCCACCTCACTGTTTTTTGATACGTGGTGCCGAACGTCGCCGGCTGGCGCGCGTTGCCGTAGTCGGCGCGAGCTCGCGCTCCCCACTTCACCAGGCCACCCGCGACGGCGAATGACGGTCCGTGCGCCTTGTCGGCCAGGCCCGCAAGACCGATCGGCTGGCCGAGCCGAGCCGACGTGTTGAAGACCATCTGGGCCGAGTCCATCGTGCCCATCAGGCGCGACCCGCCGCCGGCCACGACCACGCCCGCGGGCAGCAGCTGATCGAACCCGGTCTTGCGCACCTCCTCGCGCGCCATCTGGAAGATCTCGACCATCCGGGGGCCGATGATCTCCGCAAGGAACCTGCGTGGCAGCGCCTGGATGCGGTCGCCGCCCACCTGGCGTACCTCGACCTTCTCCCCGTGATCGATCACCTCGGGCAGCGCGTGGCCGTAGTTGAGCTTGAGGCTCTCCGCCTCGTCGAGCGTCGTCCGCAGGCCGATGGCGATGTCGCTCGTCACGTGGTTGCCACCGACCGGGAGCACCGCGACGTGACGCGCCGAGCCTTCGTTGTAGACGACCACATTGGTGGTCCCGGCGCCGATCTCGACCAGACAGACGCCGAGCTCGATCTCCTGCTGGGTCAGCACGCCCTCGCCGGCCGCGAGACCCGCGCACACGACGTCTTCCACGTCGAAGCCCGCGCCGTGGACGCACTTGATCACGTTCTGGATGGCGGTTTGCGCGCCGGTGATGATGTTGGTCTCGACCTCGAGCCGGTGACCTGTCATGCCGACCGCGTCCCTCACGCCATCCTGGCCGTCCACGGTGTAGGCCCGCGGAATGACGTGGATGACCTGGCGGTCGGACGCGATGCTCACCGCTCGGCTCGCCTCGACCACGCGGTGGACGTCGTCCTCGCCGATCTCATGGTCTGGGTGAGCGACGGCGACGACCCCCATCGAGTTCTGGCTCCAGAGGTTCGTGCCCCCGACGTTGACAACCACCGACTCGATGCGCTGCCCGGCCATGCGCTCCGCGGCGACGGTGGCGGCCTGGATCGAAGCGATTGTTTTCTCGAGGTTGACGACCACGCCTTTGCGCAGGCCGTCGGACGGGCTTTCGCCCACGCCGAGGATGCTTACCGGAGCCCCCGGCTCGTCAGATTCCGCGATGACCACCGCGACCCGGCTCGTGCCCAGGTCGAGACCGACGGTTTTCTTCCGCCGCGACAAAACTGTGCTGGAACGCCTCCTGGAACGTATGGATGTAAAGGGCGGGTTGCCGGGATTATATCGGCTCGGGAGGCGTTGCGGGGCCAGATTTTGTGGGTTGGTCCCAGCCGGTGTCTACCTCTTGTGGTTCAGATAGTTTTCGAGCAAGCCTGCTCGGCTTTGTTGATCCGGTCGATGTCGGGTTTCAGGAACTTCGCGATCGAGGCGAACTTCTGCAGCCCCTGAATGATGAGCGCCCGGCTGTTTGCGTTGTAGCCGCTGACGGCCAGCGCCACGCCCTGCTCCATCCCGGTCCAGTCGTCCTTGAACTGCTGAACCGGGCGGCCGATGCATACGGGTATGTCGCGCTGGTAGTTGAGCATCGCCTGGTCGACATCGCTCATTGCCTTGTCGAGCGCGATGAGGGCGTCCTTGCATGGAGGCGGAAGGCTCGAGGTGCACTTCGAGGTCACGGCGGGCAAGGCTTCGTTCGAGCTGGCCAGGGAGGGCGCCAGGTCAACGTTGAGAAATCGGTCCGCCCGCTCGTAGTCGGAGAGCAGTGGTGAGGGGGAGACCTTCACCGACACCGTGATGTTCGCGCTCGGCTTCAGCATCGGATAGACGACGAAACCGCCGATCGCGAGGATCGCGATGATCAGGAAGCCGGCCATGTAGATCGGCATTCGGGAGGCGGGTGGCTGGGGAGTCGTCCAGGCGGGTACAGGTGCGGGCGCCGGGGGCTCGCTTACCTGTGGTTGCGGCGGCGGGGCTGCCTGGTCGAGCCACGCGGGTTGGTCGGGCGCGGGCGCGGGAGTTGGAGCGGGAGCCGGAGCAGCCGCGGGCATGGGTTGCCATGCCTGGCCATCCCACCAGTAGTGCCCGTCGGGCGAGATCTGCGGCGGGGTTGACATCGACGATGGATTCTGCGGGATGAAGACCCTGATTGATGCTTGCTTAACGCAACGGAAAGGCCAATAAATTTACAGGAATTTCCTTGTCCGACGAACAAAATTTCGTATAATTATGGCATGCTCCAAATGGAGATCGAAACACCTCCGGAAGGGGCATCCGCGGCTCTCGAGATGGTCGCCTTGCGGCGCCAGATCGACGTACTGGAGCTGAAGTTCTCGCAGCTTGCGGCGTCGTTGGATGCGTCCCGTTACTGGGACTACGACTGCGCCAACAGCGCGATGGATTGGATTCGCTTCAACTGCCGAATGACGTCGACCGCGGCGGCCGACCGGATCTCGGTAGGCCGGCATCTGTCGAAGCTTGTGGAGTCTGGTCAGGCGATGGAGGCCGGCGAGATCGGCTTCGCTCACATGACGGTGATGGCCCGGACGGCCAACGCGGTGAAGTCCTTCGACGAGACGAAGCTCTTGCCACTTGCCAGGGAGAACTCGCCAGGCAAGTTCTATTTCAATTGCCTGCACTACCGGCACTCCGTGGACGCGAAGGGCTACACCGAAGACCAGGAACGACTCGCGGAGGAGCGCAGCCTGCGCCTGAGCACCGCCGAGGATGGATGCCTGCTCATCAGCGGGATCCTCGACCCGGTCGGCGGCGCCGCGGTGCGCTCTGCTCTCGAACCACTGGCCCAGCCCTCGGGCGCGCATGACGACCGCAACCGGGAGCAGCGCATGGCGGATGCGTTGATCGAGCGCCTCTCGGGTGGCCAGCCGGCTAACCTCCAGGTCACGGCCACTATCGAGACCTTGAAGGGCTTGGCGGGGGCGGCGGCCGGCGAGATGGAGTTCTCGCTTCCCATCTCCTCCACCTCAGTGCAGCGCATGGCCTGCGACTGCAGCGTCACCCGCGTCCTCCTCAGCCAGGAGTCGGTGACCATCGACGTCGGGCGCTCCAAGCGGGTGATCTCCGGCGGACTCAGCCGGGCACTCAAGGCCCGCGATGGTCACTGCAGGTGGCCGGGCTGCGAGCGCTCAGCCTCGATGTGCGACGGGCATCACGTCGTGCATTGGATCCATGGCGGGCCGACCGACCTAGACAACCTGGTCCTGCTCTGTCGCCGGCACCATCGGTTGGTGCATGAGGGCGGCTGGCAGCTCATCAAAACCGAAGGTCAAAAGATCGTCACCGTGGCGCCGACGATTACCTTCGGATTGCCACGAGGACCCGACTAGAACGGTCTAAGCAACCTCTGAGCGACCTCGCAGTTCTGGCCCAGCACTCAGGCGGATCGTCCTTGACGTGGAGCGGGCAGCACTCGCGGTGGTCAGGGAACCAACAGTTGAGATTGTGATTCCCGTCTACAACGAGGAGCGCGACCTAGAGCGCAGCGTGCGGCGCCTGCGGGCATACCTCGACGCTTGCTTCCCGTTCCACGCTGTCGTAACCGTCGCCGACAACGCCAGCACCGATCGCACTCAAGAGATCGGCGAGCAGCTGGCGGCTTCAGTCATTGGCGTGCGGTACATGAGGTTCAACGACAAAGGCCGTGGCCGCGCGCTGGCGGCGACCTGGCTCATGAGCACCGCCGACGTGGTCGCGTACATGGACGTCGATCTCTCGACCGACCTGGACGCCCTCCTCCCGCTCGTTGCGCCGGTGATCAGCGGGCACAGCGACGTCGCGATCGGCAGCCGGCTTTCGACTGGCTCACGCGTGCGGCGCGGGTGGAAGCGCGAGCTCATCTCGCGCTGCTACAACGCCCTGTTGCATGTCACCCTCGGCGCCACTTTCACGGACGCGCAGTGTGGATTCAAAGCGATCCGCGCGGAAACTGCCCGGCGACTGGTCCCGCAGGTCCAGAACCGATCGTGGTTCTTCGACACCGAGCTGCTCGTCCTCGCCCAACGGGCGAGCCTGCGGATCGCCGAGGTGCCCGTCGACTGGAACGACGATCCCGACTCGCGAGTCCGCCTCCTGCCGACCGCGATCGAGGACCTGCGCGGCGTCTGGCGCCTGATGATCACCCGGCCGGCCCGCTTCACGCGATTCGCCATCGTCGGCGTCGCGAGCACGATCGCCTACGTCCTTATCTATCTGGCCCTGCGCGACCTCTTACCGGCCTGGACGGCAAACACCCTCGCCCTGATCCTCACCACCATCGCCAACACAGCAGCGAACCGACGGTTCACCTTCGGCGTGCGCGGTCGTGACCGGCTGGCGGGGGACCACGCCGCGGGACTCACCGCGTTCGCGATCGCGCTTCTGCTGACGACCGCCGCCAGCGAGGTCATTCGGTACCTCGCGCCTCACGCCGCGCCGCTCGTCGAGGCGCTCATCCTCACCGCGGCGAACCTGGTCGCGACCCTGTTCCGCTACCGCCTGTTCCGCGGCTGGATGGCTTCTCGACTACAGGTAATGACGGCGGATCGCGCCTAGGTTGTTGAAGATCCGGACGCCGAAGGCGACGATCGCCGCGATCGACAGGTCGACGCCCAGCTTGTCGCCGAAGTAGGTCAGGCTGCCGGCGAGCGTCATGTTCGTGATCAGGCCGCTGAAGAAGACGCGCGGCTCGAATGTGCCGGCGATGTACGCCTTGAACGCGCCGAAAATGGAGTCAAGGGCCGCGAGCAAGGCCACCGCGGTGTAGCGCGCGTACGTGATCGGGATCGTGACCGGAGAAAGCAGCCCGAGGATCACACCGAGGACGACGAAGACGATCGCGATGACGATTACTTGCACGAGCTCGGTGATGGCGTCGGGGCGGGCGTCGCTCCAGGCGAAGGTGAGGCCGCGGGCTTCTGGCGCGACTTGTAGCCCACGGCAGGCTCGGAAGGATTCATCACATTGACGTACAGCAGGTCGGCGGAGCTGTAGTCGACGTTGCCGTTGCCCGCGATTGCTTTGAGGGCCGACAGCTTGTCGCGTAGGCTCGCGAACTCCTCGGGCGTGAGCACGCGGCCAAAGTAAACCCTCCAGCCTTTCCTGGCGATCATCGTCAGGTCGCCGCATGAGTCGAAGATGAATCCGACCACGTCCTGGCCGACCAGGGTCGGCATGGCGCGCTGGATGTTCACCACCGCGGTGAGCAGCTGGGGATCCAGCGGCCTGTCGCCGGTGCGCGGCTCGCTTCCCGCGGGGCCCTGGACGTCCACCAATCCCGCCGCGGTCGGCGTCGTGCCCAGGACTACCGCCTGGCTGGAAAGGAAGTAGAGCTTGGTCGAAGCTCCGGCGTGGTACGACGCGACCGGTTGCCACTCGCTGACCTGGATGACCACGGTGCCGGGCAGCTGCGGCTGGACCGAGACACTGCGGATCCAGACCTGATTGAGCAGCCGGTCGTGAGCGCTCACGCCGTCGATCGAGATCACGGAGGAATCGCGCGACAGGCCGGCGGCGCGGGCGACCTGGCTCGATGTCAGGTGATGCGCGCCGATGACCTGCACGGAGCTGATCCCAAGCGCGGGCCCGAACCACAGCCACACGAGAAGCACCGCCTCCAGCCCTCCACAAAGGAGGGCCAGCGCACGCCAGCCCCACCGTACGTCAGGCTCGCGTAGCGCCTTCTCTGAGCGCGTCCACAGCTGGCCGCGGAGCGGCTCGGTGCGCTCGATTCCGTTCGGCCACGGCGCCCTGGGCAGGAGTGAGCTACGGCGGCGAAACTTCAAAGCGCCGTCGGTCCTATGTGGTGCCGGAATCTCCCGACGGCGTGATCGACAAGGCGCTGGCATAGAGCGTCGAATGCGATGCCGGCCGCGCGCGCCGCATCCGGGAGCAGCGACAGCTCGGTGAGCCCAGGCACGGTGTTCACCTCGAGCATCCATGGTGTTTCCTGGGCGTCGACGATGATGTCGACCCTCGCCATACCGGAGCAGCCCAGCTCGAGGAACGCTCGCGCCGCGGCCTCCGACGCCGCCTCGCGTGCCGCCTCCGGAATTCGGGCCGGGATGATGTGGTGCGACTTGCCCGCCGTGTATTTCGCGTCGTAGTCGTAAACGGGGTTGTCGCTGACGATCTCCAGCGTGGGTAGCACCTGAAGCTCCGGGGTGGCGAGCACACCCACGGTTATCTCGGTCCCGGCTGCGAAGCGCTGCACGAGCACCCGGCGGTCATAGCGCGCGGCGAGGACAAGTCCCGAGGCGACGGCATCGGCGTCCCTGGCGATCGTCAGCCCGATCGTCGAGCCCTCACGGACCGGCTTCACCACGAGCGGCAGCCCATACGTCGCGACGAGCCGCTCGACCACCTCGCCCGCCACGCCTTCTTTGATCTCGAGCTCCTCGAACTCGGGCACGTGCAGGCCGACCCCGGCCATGACCTTGCCGGCGCGCGACTTGTCCATGCAGAGGGCGGAGGCCAGAACGCCAGACCCGGTGTAGGGCAGGCTGAGGAGCTCGAGCATCCCCTGCACGGTGCCGTCCTCTCCCAGGCGCCCGTGCAGCGCGTTGAACACGCACTCGAAACGGCCGTCGCGCAGCACGTCCCACGTTTCCGCATCGAGATCGACAGGGGTGACGTCGTTGCCGCGTCCGCCCAGCGCCTTCGCCACCTGTTCCCCGGAGCGCATGGAGACTTCGCGCTCCGCCGATTTCCCTCCTCGCAGAACCGCAAGCCTCACCAGGTCATTTCCAACGGCCGACCATCTCGACCTCGGGCTCCAGCTCGATGCCGAACCGGCGCTTCACCTCGGCCATGACTCGTTCGATCAGGTTCTTGACATCGCTCGCCGTCGCCCCACCCTCGTTGACGATGAAGTTGCCGTGCAGGGGCGACACCAGCGCCGCGCCCTCGCGAGTGCCCTTCAGCCCCGCCGCCTGGACCAGCCGGCCCGCCGAATCTCCCGCCGGGTTCTTGAACACGCTGCCGCAGTTCTTGGTCTTGATCGGCTGCGTCTCGCTGCGCTCTCTGGTGAGCTTGGCCATGAGCTGCTTCGCCTCTTCCCCATCACCTCTCGCCAGGTGGATGGTGGCGGCGATCACCAGCCCGCCTTTCAGGTCGCCGTCACGGAGTGCCGACGTCCGGTAGCCGAACTTGAGAGCCGGCGGCTTCCACGTCTGTCGCCCTGACCCCGGCATGAAGCCTTCGACCTCGACCAGAACCTCGTGGATCTCCTTGCCCCAGCAGCCCGCGTCCTGGTAGACCGCCCCACCGACGGTCCCCGGCACGCCGATGGCGAACTCGAAGCCGCGGAGGTTCGCGTCGGCGACGATGCGCGCCAGGCGCATCATCTTGAGCCCCGCTCCCGCTCGGACGCGCGTGCCCTCGACCTGGTGCTCGCGGTTTACGACCCGAACCACCAACCCCTCGATGCCGCCGTCGGCGATCAGGAGGTTTGTCCCCGCGCCCAGCAATAGATAAGGAATGTCGCGGTCCCGGCAGCCTTCGATCGCCTGCTCGATCATCTCCGGCCGCGCCAGCTCGACAAAAAAATCGGCCGGGCCCCCGATGCCGAACGACGTCCGGGAAGCAAGCGGCTCGTCCTCGCTCACGCCGGGAAGCTGGCGAAGCCAGGCGAGCCTAGATTTTGTGCGCCAGCTCATCGCCCAACTTCTTGATATCGCCTGCGCCCATGAGCAGGACCAGGTCATCCGGCCCGACGATCTCGTGCAAAGCTTCCTTCGCCTTCGTGAAATCTCCGACGTAGATCGCCTGGGGGACCTGATGCGCCAGGTCCGCCGCCTGCACGCCCGAGACGTTCTCCTCGCCCGCGCTGTAGACGTCGAGCACGTACACCCGGTCGGCACCCACGAAGGACCGGGCGAAGTCGTGCATCAGCGCGCTCAAACGCGAGTAGCGGTGGGGCTGGAACACGACGAGGAGCCGCCGGTGACGCAGCTCGCGCGCCGCTTCGATCGTGGCGCGCACCTTGGTCGGATGGTGCGCGTAGTCGTCGTACACGGCCGCGCCCTGGAAGGTGCCCAGGAATTCCATACGGCGGTGAGCGCCCGGGAACGTGTGAAGGGCGCCGGCGACGTCGGCGAATGGGACGCCGAGCTCGAGCGCCAGGGCCGCTGCGCCGGTGGCGTTCTGGATGTTGTGCCGCCCGGGCTGGCGCAAGTTGATGTGCCCTAGAAGCTCAGCCCCGCGATAGATCGGAAAGGGGCGAATGGGCTCGCAGCGATATGTCGCGCCGTGGCGGAACCCGTAGGTCACCTTGCGCGCCTTGGGCTTGAGCTCGCGAGCCAGCTCGTCGTCAGCGCACACCACAGCCAACCCAGACTCCGGAATGGCTTCGATGAACCACTGGAAGAGGTCGCGCACGGCGGAGACGTCGCGAAAGTGGTCAGGGTGATCGAGCTCGATGTTGGTCACGATCGCCCGCTGGGGGTGATGCAGGGTAAGGGTTCCGTCCGACTCGTCAGTCTCCGCGACAAGCCAGTCCGACTTTCCGGCCCGCGCGCTGGAGCCGTCCCCGACCAGGACTGTCGGGTCGTAGCCGGCCATGACGAGGATGTGGCCGATCATGTGCGTGACCGTGGTCTTGCCCGCGGTCCCCGCGACCGCGATCGAGTTGGTCTCGCCGATGAGCCGGGCGAGCATCTCGGCCCGGCTCACGACCTGGACGCCCATGGCGCGTGCCGCCTCCAGCTCTGGCGAGCGCTTGATCGCTCCGCTGTACACGAGCAGGTCTTTGCCGAGGACGTGCTCGGGGTCGTGGCCGAGGCTGAACGCGACGCCGGCTTCCTCGAGCTCCGCGGTCGTCTCCGACTGTTTCGTGTCGCACCCGCTGACGTCGTCCCCGCGCGCCAGGAAAACACGCGCCAGCGCGGAAACGCCAGCGCCGCCGGCGCCCATCAGGTGAACCCTCATTTGCCGCTCACTTGCCGCTCGTTTGGTGAAGCACTCGTAGAACGCGCTCCGCGGCATCGCGACGCCCCGTCGCCGCGGAAGCCTTCGCCATGGCCCGCAGGCGTCCGTCGTCAAGGCTTGCGATCGCCCGCATGAGGGTGTCGCCGGTGAGCTCCTCATCGGCGATTCGGATCGCCGCCCCGGCCGCCACCATGGCGGATGCGTTCTCCTCCTGGTGGCCGCCGCCAAAGGTGCCGGGCACCAGGATCATCGGCAGGCCGACAGCTGCCGCCTCGGCGATCGTGCCGACTCCGGCCCGGCTGACGATAAGGTCGGCGCGCGCCATGAGGGCGGGCATATCGTCCGCGAATGGCATTCCGCGATAGCGCTCGCGGGCATGCTGCTCGACGCCGTCCCTGCCCTGCTCGCCGGCGATATGGATGACCTCTTCGAACGTCGCGCACAGCCGATCGAGGGCCGACCAGGTAGCGTCGTTCAAACGGCGCGCGCCCTGGCTGCCGCCCGTGACGAGCAACCGTCGAGGTGGAACATCAGGGGTTCGCGGCACGAAGCCGTCGCGCAAGGGCACGCCGGTAAGCACGGTGCGCACCCCGGGCAACCTCTGCTCGGTGCCGGGCAGCGTGGTGCAGACGGCAGCCGCCTTGGCGGCGAAGTATCTCGTCGCCAGCCCGGGCCTCACGTCTTTCTCGTGCAACACATAAGGAATGCGCCGAATGCGCGCCGCGGCCACGGCCGGCGCCATCACGTAGCCGCCCATGCCCAGCACGACGTCCGGCCGAAACCGATCCACGATCCCAAGCGCTGCCCGGAGCGCCATCGGGAGGAGGACAGGCAGGGCGAGATTCTTCCAGGGCGCGTCCCGGTCGAGGCCTCGCATTCGGACCGTGTCCAGCTCGAAACCGGCGGCCGGGACGAGCCGCTCTTCGGGCCCGCCGGCCCGCCCCACAAGCAAAACCGCACCTTCCGGTTCCTCAGCGCGAAACGCCCGCGCGACCGCGAGCGCCGGAAACAGGTGCCCGCCGGTTCCGCCGCCAGCGACCAAAAGTCTCATCCGAGCTCCGATTGTTCCGCAACGCGGAACCTGACCCGTTGCGGGCGATGCTCAGCAACAGGCCGACCGCGGCCAGCGTCGTGGCGAGGGCGGTGCCGCCGTAGCTGAAGAACGGCAGCGGGACTCCCGTGATGGGCAGAGTGTTCGTGACGGTTGCCATGTTGAGGAGCGCCTCGAACGTGATCCAGGTCGTGATGGAGGCGGCCAGAGCCATGCCGAAGCGATCGGGCGCGCGCAGCGAGGCTCGATAGCCGCGGATCCCGAACACCAGGAAGCCGAGCATCACGAGGGTCGTGCCGATGAGGCCGGTTTCTTCGCCGACGATCGCGAAGATGAAGTCGGTGTGGGCTTCGGGCAGCCAGCCGTACTTTTCGATCGAGTGGCCGATCCCAACGCCAAACCAACCGCCGGACGCGAGTCCGTACAGGGACTGGGTGGCCTGGAAGCCGGCGCCGAGCGGGTCTGCCCATGGGTTCTTGAACGCTACGAGGCGGGACACTCGGTACGGCTCGAGCAGAGTGACCGCCACAAAGCCCAGAGCCAGCGCACCCGCGATGAGGATGAGGTGGCGCAGCCTGCCGCCCCCCGCCCAGTAAGCGCTGACGAAGATGGCGACCATGATGATCGACGTCCCGAGGTCCGGTTCGAGCAGGAGGAGGACGATCGCTCCCGTCAGCATCGCCGCGAATGGAATGAACACCTGATTGAAGTTGCCCATGCGCTGCGCGTTGCGGTCGACCCAGTGCGCCACGAACACCGCGAAGGCGAGCTTGCCCAGCTCGGAGGGCTGAAAGGTCCCGAGCGGGCCCGCGTCGAACCACCGTCGCGCCCCGTTGACGCTGACGCCAAGATGCGGGATCAGGACGAGCAGCATCAGCAGTGCCACCGCGACCGCCCCCGCCGGCGCAAGAGGACGGATGCGCCGGTAGTCGATGCGGCCCAGGACGAACAACGCCGCGAAACCGATCAGGAGCCACGCCGCCTGCCGCTCCGCGTAGTAGAAGGTTGATTGGTGCTGGTTGTAGGCGAACGCGACGCTGGCGCTCGTGACCATGACAAGGCCGGCCGCGCACAGGGCGACGGTCGTGAAAAGCAGCAGCCGGTCGGGCTGCGGCCGAGCTGCGGCCGAGCTGCTCACGCCGCGAACCGCTGCCGGACAAGCTCTTTAAACCGGTTGCCGCGGTCCTCGAAGTCTTTGAACATGTCGAAGCTCTTGTAGGCCGGACTCAGCAGGACCACGCTGCCCTGGCGAGCCATGCCGGCGGCCATCGACACTGCCTCGTCGAGGGTCTCGGCGCGAATGACATTGTGGTGCGCGCGCAGCGCCTCGGCCAGCTCGCCCGCGGATGCTCCGATGAGGATCACCGCCTCGGTGTTGGCCAGGACATCGGCGACCCACTCGCGAAGGTCGAATCCGCCGCCGTAGCCGCCCGCGATGAGGATCACGGGCGCGCCCGGAAACGCGCTCAACGCGACCCGTCCAGCATCGGGATTCGTTGCTTTGGAGTCGTTGTACCAACGGACGCCTGCCCACTCGCCGACGAGCTCGAGCCGGTGCTCGACCCCCTTGAAGCCGCGGATCGCCTCATTGATCGCGTCGTCGCTCAGCCCGGCGAGACGTCCGACCTCGGCCGCCGCGAGGGCGTTCTCCATGTTGTGCCGCCCGGGGAGCGGCATCGGCGGAAGCGGCTGATGCTTGTCAAACCAGACGACCTCGCCCCTCGCGCGTTTGGAGAGCCCGCTGACCAGGCGATCGCGGCTGTTCAACAGCGCGTAGTCCGCATCCTCGACCGCTCGCGCCTTCAGCTCGACGTATCGGTCCAGGGTGCCGTGCCGGTCGAGGTGGTCGGGAGTGATGTTGAGGATCACGCCGACGTGAAGCCGGGGGCGTTCGACAGACTCGAGCTGGAAGCTCGAGAGCTCGAGCACAACCCAGTGCTCGGGCGTGATCTCGTTGAGGCGATCGAGGACCGTGTCGCCGATGTTGCCGCCCACGATGACAGGGCGCTTGCCCGCCTCCAGCACCGCGCCAGTCAAGGCGGTGGTCGTCGTCTTGCCGTTGGTGCCGGTGATGCCGACGACGGTGCCCTTGCACAGGCGGAGGAACAGGTCGATCTCACTCGAGACGGGAATGCCCCTGGCGCGCGCCTGGTTCAGGAGGTCGGAGTCCCACGGCACGCCTGGGCTCGCATAGACGACGTCGACGCCATCGAGGACCCGCTCGTCGTACCCGCCGGCGCGAACATCGACACCGGAGGGGAGCTGCGCGATGGTCGACTGCAGCTCGTTTAGTGGCTTGCGGTCGGCGAGTCTCACCTCCTCACCCTGCGCGGCGAGATGCAACGCGAGCGCGATGCCGCTGCGCGCCGCGCCGACCACAAGGGCGGTCAAACCAAAAGCCGCACGAGAGCGATCGCCGCTAGCGCTGAGATCAGTCCCGCGCCCCAAAACGTAAGCGCGATGCGGTTCTCAGACCATCCCTCGTGGTGGAACGTGTAGTGGATCGGGGTCATGGTGAACACGCGGCGTCCGCCGCTGGCTTTGAAGTAAGCCACCTGAATGATGACAGACAGGGTCTCCAGTACAAACACGAGACCGACGATCACCAGGAGCAAGAGCGCGCCTTGCTGGATCGCCATGGCGGCGAGCAAGAAACCGATCGCGAGCGCGCCGGTGTCGCCCATGAAGACGCGCGCCGGGTAGCGGTTGAAGACGAGGAAAGCGCCCAGCGCGCCGCACAGAGCCATCGCCACGGCCCTCTCACCCGCCGGCGCGCCCGGCAAGAAAAGCGCCGTCGCGCCCACAGCGATGATGGACAGGCCCGCGGCGAGGCCGTCCATGCCGTCGGTGATGTTCACCGCGTTGGCGGCACCGACGATCGCGAGGACGGCGAGCGGGAAGACGATCCAGGGGGTCGCGGGCAGGAACATCTGCGGACCACCCTGCACGGTCGCGAGCCAGGCCACGGGCAGTGCGAGGACAAGCTGGATCGGAAACTTGAGGCGGGCGGGGATCCCCCGCGTGCCGACCCGCAGCTTGCTCCGGTCGTCGGCGAAACCGATGAGACCGCCGGCGAGCAATCCCGCCACCCCCGGAATCGCGCCGGGATGTCCGGCGATCGTTGCCAGCACGCCACCCAAAATCGCGAGCGTCACGAACACGATGCCGCCGCCTGTCGGCGTGCCCGCCTTTTTCTGGTGGGTGTCGGGTAATTCCTCTTGAATCACCTGACCCGATCTCCAACGCCTGAGCAAGCGAATCGCCGGTGGATAGAGAACAAGCGCGATGACGAACGCGACAGCGAAAGTGATCGCGTCGAAGAGCACGGCCGGATTCATCGACGAGACATTCGGCGGCCAGGCGGCCCAGATGCTAGGCGCGGCCGAGCACCGGAGCGAGCGCATCCGTTGATGCGTGAGCGAGGAGCGGAGGTCGCAACAACGCAGATGGGCTGCATGGGCGCCGAAGATCCGTCGAGGACATCCGGCTGGGCTCTTCCGATCAAGCCGCGGTCAGTTCCCTGACGAGCTCGTCGAGGCGCACCCCGTGCGAGGCTTTGATCAGGACGCGGTCGCCGCTCGTGGCGTTTCGCCGGACCCACTCCGCCGCGCCCGCCCGGTCCGGCACCAGCTCTGCCCCGGCCGCCTGCGCCATCGGCTTCGCGCGGTCGCCGTCGACGACGCACACGGCGTCGAAAACCTCAGCCGCCCTCTGGCCCACCCGCCGGTGCGATTCCTCGGACAGCGAACCCAGCTCGCGCATCTCCCCCAGCACGGCCAGCAATCGTCCCTGTCGCGGACCGTCGGCGACCGCGTCGAAGGCTGCCAGCATCGATTCGGGGCTCGCGTTGTAGGCGTCGTCGATGATCGAATAGCCATGAGGCGTCGTCATCTCCTGCAGGCGATGGTCAATCGTGACGCCCGCTAGCGCGGCGGATCCCGCCTCCACCGGAACGCCGGCGAAATCGCCGGCGGCGAGCGCCGCCACGGCATTCAAGGCTTGATGGCGGCCCGCCATTGTGAGCCGGACCTCGACGCCGCGGACCGTGAATTGGGAGCCGCCGTCCTCGAGCGCCTGGAAGCTCTCGACCCGGTAATCGCCGTGGTCGCTGCCGAAGCCGGCGACGCGGGCCGGCGTCATCTGGGCAAGCAGCGGGTAGAAGTCGTTGTCGGCGTTGAGGACGGCGAGGCCCTCCTCGGGTAGAGCCGAGACGAGCTCGCCCTTCGCGCGGGCGAGCTCTTCGCGCGATTTGAAGAACTCGATGTGCACGATGCCGACGTTGGTGATGACGCCGATCACAGGTTTGGCGAGTGCGGCGAGTCGTCCGATGTCGCCGGGTCGCTGCATCCCCATCTCGAGAACGAGAGCGGAATGCTGCGGTTGGAGGCTCAGGATCGTGAGCGGCACGCCTGTCTCGGTGTTGAGGTTTCCCTCGGTCTTCAGGACGTTGAAGTGCTGGGCCAGGATCGCCGCGATCATCTCCTTAGTCGAAGTCTTGCCATTGCTCCCGGTGACCGCGACCACAAGCGGCTGGACGCGCCGGAGCGCGTGCGACGCGAGCGCGTAGAGCGCCTTCCAGGTGTCTGGGACCAGGATTTCGACGATGCCCGACGGAATCTCGGTCTTCCTCTGGACCACCACGGCCGCCGCACCACGCGCGATTGCGTCGGCGACGAACTCGGTGCCGTCCATCTCCTGGCCGCGGAGCGCAAAGAAAACGCCGCCTTGCTTCACCTCGCGCGAGTCGGTGTGGAAGGTCGAGAAGGTTTCGCCGACCTGGGTGCCGCCTACCTCGCCGCCCCCGGTCGCCTCGAGGATCTCGAGGAGACTGAGCCTCATCTAGATAAGTAGAACTGTTAGTGGGGGTCCGGTGTGATGTGCCAGTTCACGACGAGGGTCTGCGCGATCTGCTTCCAGATCGGCTCGGCGGTCATGTAGCCGTCGTTCAGGGTCCAGTCGCCGTCGCTGCCCGGGTAGTGCGGCTTGCGCACGACGACGAGCATCGTGAACCTGGGCTTCTTCGCGGGGAGGAACCCGACGAAGGACGCCCACACGTCGTCCGTGTACTTTCCGTTCACCGGGATCTGCGACGTGCCGGTCTTACCGCACTGGTCGAGCTGAAAGCCCGGGATGCGGGATGTCCAGCCGGAGCCGTGCTGGACCACCGCCTGCATCATCGTCGTCATCTTGGCCGCGGTCGCGGCGCTGATCACCTGGCGCTGGGGCTGGAGGACCACGGGGTTGAGGTGGGTGCCGATGCGCTCGACGACGTGCGGCGGCGCGTACTTGCCGCCGTTGGCGACGACGTTGACCGCGGCGAGCATCTGCACCATGTTCACGTCGATGCCCTGGCCGAAGGCGGTCGTCGCGTACTGCGAATCCTGCATCTTGGCCGCGGCAGGCGGCGGGATGAAGTTCTCGCCCGCGACGTCGATGCCGCTCGGGCTCGTCAGGCCGAATGCCTGCAGGTTGTTGTAGAAGGCTGGGTGGCCCTCGGCCAGCATCGCCTTCATCGCGCCGACGTTGAGCGAGTGCTCGAGCACGTATGTGTAGTCGACGTTGCCGTGGTTGCGGCGGTCCCAGTCGTAGATCCGGTAGCCGCCGACGTTGAGCACGCCCGGGTCGTTGATCACCGTGTTGGGTTGGATCGCGCCAACATTGATGGCGCCGGCCAGCGTCACCACTTTCATCACTGAACCGGGCTCGTAGACGTAGCTCAGCACGTTGTCTTTGAACAATGCCGTGTCCGTGTGATTGAAGTCGTTGGCGTTGTAGCTCGGGTAATCAGCCCAGGCGACGATCCCGCCCGTGGTCGGATCCATGATCAGGACGCTGCCGCTTTCCGCGCGGTCGCGCTTGACGCCTTCCATCAGGGCCTGCTCGGCGGCGTACTGGATGTTCGCGTCGAGCGAGAGGACAAGATTCTGCCCGTTGACCGGGTCCTGGTGCGTGTGGGTCCCGAGGACGATCTCGCGGTTGGCCAGATCGCGGTAGCTGGAGATGTAGCCAGGCGTGCCGGCGAGCGCCTTCTGGTAGTTCGCCTCGAGGCCGTAATTGCCGGCGCCGTTCCAGTCGACAAACCCGAGCAGGTTCGCGGCCAGCGAGGTGCCCGAGCCGATCCCCGGCAGATACGAGCGCTGGGTCTCTTCCTGCATGCCGACGCCCGGCAGCTTGAGCGTGCGCAGCTGGTCGGCTTTCGCCTTGGCAAAACGGCGAGCGACGTAGGCGAACTTGGAGTTGGACTGGAGCGTGGTCATGACCTTGGCTCTGTCGACGCCGAGGACGGTCGAGAGACCGGTGGCGACGGCATCCCGTTGACCCGCGGCGACCTGGTCGGGCGAGACGAAGGCAGAGTAGACGGTGGTGTTGACGACAAGCTGTGTCAGGTTGCGGTCGAAGACCGCACCCCGCAGGGCGGGCAGCGGGACGAGCTCGCGGTACTGCGCCTGCGCCTGCACCGTGAGCTGGCCGTGCTGCACGACCTGCCAGTAGGCGAGCCGTGTCCAGACCATTCCCGCCAGCACAAGCGCGACCACCAGCATGGCGACGATGCGCAGGCGGGCCGAACCCACACGCTCGACGCGTCCCGGGCGCCTCGAGGCGAGCGCCCTCGTGCTCACCCTATTTCTTGGTCGACGCCATGACGTCGTGCGTCCCGGCGACGGTGTTCGCGATCATCGCGACGGCTCGCAACCAGAGCGGCGTCGTGTCGACGGGGGATGCGCCGACCGCCGCCGACAGGTCGACAGCGACTTCAGCACCCGAGATGAAGCGCGCGGGGACGACCCGCTGCATGCCGCTCTGTGCGGCGTGCTGCTGCACCTGGGCCGGGGCATGCATCGTGACCTCCTGATAGCGAAGCTGGTCCTGCTCTGCGATCAGCTGTCGCTGCTGGTCCTGGAGGCGTGCGATGTCATAGGAGGACTGCGTGATCTGGGCTGCGATCGCCAGGTAGAACAGGACGACGATCACGAGCGCCCCGACAAATACGTACGCGTGGCCGAACACGTTCAGCCGCAACCGTTCGGTCGCGACCGAGGCGGCGACCTGAACGAAGCCGCGCGTGCGGCGTCGCCGCCGTGGCGGGGCGTTGTTGTGTGGCGCAACGCCGGTCGTGCTCAGGCGCCGTCGGGCCAGTATTCGGGTCGATGTCAAGACGTGAACTTCATCCTTTGGTGTGTTGTTTGGCTTATCGGCTGTCTGGACGGCTTCGGTGTCTGCCCCATCCGGCCGGGCGCTTTGCGCCTGGCCACCCTCCTAATGAATCGGGAAGGAATGCCTGGTGGCCGGAGGGGTTAGGCCGGCCACCAGGACTTTGTGGTTTCGAACTTTGCGCAGATCTCCGCCCCTCTCCCCACATCCCTCTCCCCGAGGGGGAGAGGGTGCCGGCGGTGACCTTTCAGAGCTTTTCCGCGACCCGGAGGCGGGCGGACCGGGCGCGGGGGTTCGCGGCCACCTCGACTTCGGAGGGCCGCACGGGATGCCGTGTGATGACGCGAAGGGTGGCCCGGTGGCCGCAGGTGCAGACTGGCTGCTGGGGTGGGCAGATGCAGTCTTTGGACTCGACGTTGAAGAATGACTTGACCAAGCGGTCTTCCAGGGAGTGGAAGCTGATCGTCGCCATGCGACCACCGGGTTTGAGTGTTGAAAGAGCTGCTCCGAGTCCTGCCTCGATCTCGCCGAGCTCGTCGTTGACCGCGATCCGGATCCCCTGGAACGTCCTGGTTGCGACGTGGATGTCGCGCGGCCAGGCCTTGCGGGGTATCGCGGCCTCCACCACCTGCGCGAGATCGCGTGTGGTGCGGAGCGGGCGCCGCGCCACGATGAACTGCGCGATTCGGCGGGCCCATCGTTCCTCCCCGTAGTCGCGGAGGATTCGCTCGAGTCCGGCCACGTCGTAGTCGTTGACGACCTTCGCCGCGGTCAGCGTTGAGCCGGGGTCCATGCGCATGTCGAGCGGTCCCTCGGCGCGAAAGCTGAAACCGCGCTCGGGATCGTCGACCTGGTGGCTCGAGAGTCCGAAGTCGAAGAGGATCAGGTCCGCGGGGCTGAAACCGTTGTCGGCGGCTATCGTGCCAACGTCGGAAAACCGTCCGTGGACGGCAGCGGCCGATGAGCCGAACGAAGCCAGCGCCTCCCGTGCCGCCTGCACCGCC
>WNGO01000634.1_pt1 | contig 21733 bp, 17 predicted proteins | sample 5400511 | NCBI WGS metagenome assembly WNGO01 (sample SAMN13153380, study PRJNA577476) | soil metagenome | isolation source: 20 cm soil or saprolite under Garry oak tree replicate 2 | place: USA:California | collected 2016-06-15 | reverse complement strand
GTGCTCGCGCCGCTCGAGCGCGGGATCGGTGGCGATCATCGCGGCGGCAGCGGTGCGTGCGGCGTCGAGCAGCGGCAGGTCGGTCTCGAGATTCGCGTAGCGTAGCGGCACGCCGCCCGATTGCCGAGCGCCGGCGAGCTCGCCCATGCCGCGCTCGTGCAGGTCCAGCTCGGCGATCTTGAAGCCGTCCGTCGTTTCGCAGAACGCCTGCAGGCGCGGCGCCGCCTCCGGAGAATCGGAGAGCAGGATGCAGTGGCTGGCCGCCGCCCCCCGCCCCACGCGGCCGCGCAGCTGGTGCAGCTGCGCGAGGCCGAATCGCTCGGCATGCTCGATGAGCATCACCGTGGCATTCGCGACGTCGATGCCCACCTCGATCACGGTCGTCGCGACGAGGATTTGCGCCTGGTTGTCGCGAAAGGCGCGCATCGTGGCATCGCGCTCCTCCGCTTTCATTTTCCCGTGCACCAATCCCACGCGAAACTCCGCAAACGTCTTCGCGAGCTTCTCGGCCATCGTCGTGGCGGCCTTGAGGTCGGCCCGCTCCGATTCGTCGATCACCGGATAGATCACGTAGGCCTGACGCCCCGCGGCGCACTCGCTGCGGATGAACTCGTAGATCTTCGACCGCGCCGCGTCGGTGCGGAGCGCGGTCTTGACCGTGCCGCGCCCGGGCGGCCGCTCCCGCAGCTGCGTCACGTCCAGGTCGCCGTAGAGCGTGAGCGCGAGCGAGCGCGGGATCGGCGTGGCCGTCAGCAAGAGAACGTCGGGGGCGTCGCCTTTCTCCACCAGGGCGGCGCGCTGCTCGACACCGAAGCGGTGCTGCTCATCGATCACCGCGAGACCCAGCTTGCGAAACGTGACCGACTCCTGAATCAGCGCGTGGGTCCCGACGACGATGCGCGGCGCACCACTCGCGATGCGCTCCCGGACGGCCGACTTCTCCGCCGCACTCATGCGGCCCAGCAAGAGCTCCGGACGGATCGCGAGCGGCCCGAGCAGCCGCGTCAACGTGTCGCCGTGTTGCTCCGCCAAGAGCTCCGTGGGCGCCATGATCGCCGCCTGATAATCGTTCTCCGCGGCCAGCAGCATCGCGAAGAGTGCGACAACCGTCTTCCCCGTCCCCACGTCGCCCATCAGCAGCCGGTGCATGCGCAGCGGCGCCGTCATGTCGTCCGTGATTTCGCGGACCGCGTGGCGCTGGTCGCCCGTCAGCTCGAACGGGAGATGTTCCTTGAGCCGTGTGGTTAGCTCGCGCTTCAGTTGGAAGGTGATGCCCGCGCGGGCCCGCTTCGCCAAATGCCGCGCGCGTGCCTGCACCAGCTGCTGATCGAATAATTCGTCGAACGCGAGCCGGCGTCGCCCCAGCTCGGCGTCTTCGACCTTCTTGGGCCTGTGCATCAGTTCGAGCGCGGGACGCAGCTCGATCAGGTTGTGCGCAGCACGGAACGCGGGGGGGTGAGGATCGGTCACGAGCGGCAGAAGCTCGTTCAGGTGCTGCTGCACGAGCGCGCGAATCTGCCGATGGGTGAGACCTTCGGTCGCCGGATACACGGGGAGCACGAGGCCCGGATTGCTCTCGTTCTCGTCGTCCGGCTCGGCCAGCACGATGAACTCGCGGGGCACGAGCTGCTTGCCATGGTAGTAGCGCACCGGTCCGGTTACGAGCAGCAGTTGTCCCTTCTTGATCTGCCGCTCGAGGAACGGTCGGCCCGGCCAGGCGCACTCGAGGAGACCGCTGTCGTCCTTCAAAACGGCACGGAAGACGCGCAGTCCGCGCCGGGTGGGCAACACCCCCGTGCTGACAACGCGGCCGACACACGTCACGTCCTGCCCGATCGCGGCACGCGCCAGCGGCGTGACAGTCGTGGCATCGAGATAGCGGTGGGGAACGTGATACAGGAGATCCCCGACGGTGCGGATGCCGAGGCGCTGCAGCGCCTCGGCGCGTTTGGGGCCAACGCCCTTGAGGAACTTGACCGGGGAGTTGAGCTGGAGCTTCACCCGCTCACCAGTCGGTGCGCGAACCGGATAGGATCGAACAGCTCGAGGTCTTCGACCGTCTCGCCAGTCCCGAGGAAGCGAATCGGCACGGGGACGGCGCGACGCAGCGCCACCACGCTCCCCCCCTTCGCTGTGCCATCCAGCTTCGTGATCACGAGTCCCGTGAGGGGCACCGCCGCGGCAAACACCTCGGCCTGGCGGACGGCGTTCTGTCCGATCGTGGCATCGAGGACGAGCAGCGACTCGTGCGGCGCGCCGGCCCGTCGCTTTCCCACCACGCGCACCACCTTCTTGAGCTCCTCGCGCAGGCGCTCATCGGTGTGGAGCCGCCCGGCGGTATCGACGAGGACGGTGTCGACGCCTCTGCTCAGGGCTGCCTCGACGGCATCGAACGCGACGGCGGCCGGATCGCCGCGATGCGATGCTCCCACGAACGGTGTGCCGAGGCGATCGGCCCAGACCTTGAGCTGCTCGGTGGCGCCGGCGCGGAATGTGTCGGCGGCGGCGAGCAGCACGCTCCGCCCTTCCCCTTGTAGTCGCCGGGCGAGCTTCGCGACGGACGTCGTTTTTCCCGTGCCGTTGACGCCGAAGATCAGAATAACCGTCGGTGGCTCCGGGGCGCGTGCGAGCGGTGCCGCCGGCGGACCCAGCTGCTCGGCGACGATGCGTTCCAGGCTCGCCTGATCGACCGTGTCGGCGCGACTCAGCTTTTCGACCGTCTCGTTGGTCGCCGCCACGCCGAAGTCCGCCTCGACGAGCATGCGCTGTACCTCTTCGAGCGTGACGGTGTCCACGACCTTCTTCCACAGTCCCATCAGGGCAACCCCTGGCGCCGGCGCATTGCCCATTCGGTCGCCAGGGCCGCGATCGCGATGACGAACAGCCACCAGCGGTCGCGCAGACCGATCGACGCGAATCGCGACGTCGCCTCTCCCGGCTGCGCGCTGAGTGCGGGCGTATGCGGCAGCCACTCGTCGGAGTATGTCTCGACAGCCACGACGCCCTGCTCCGGTCCGCCGCTCAACGTGTACCGGTAGACGCCGGGCGGCAGCAACAGCTCCGCGCGGCCGGCGGCATCAAAGCGCAGCGTGTCCGTACGCGTCCTGTCGTCGCTCCGCAACGTGATGGCGAGCGGGCGCGACGTATCCGGAGATGTCCAGCGCCAGACGATCGGCAGGCCGTTCGGCGCTTCGAGCGCCACCGGAGCCGCCCGCTGTCGGTTCCCTGCTCCCCGCTCCCGCAGCAACCAATCCACCAGCGCGGCCACAACACTGCGATAGCCTTCTTGTGCCGCACCCCCACGAAACGCCCAGCGCCACAACCCCGCGGCCCTGACCGTCGCGATCCGTTCTCCGTTCCGCTCCTCGAGTGTGACGATCGGGCGCGGCTGGCCGCGCCGGGCCAGCCGGGCCACAAGCGCAACCGTCGTCGTTGGACTCGAATCGCGCGTCTGCGCGACAACGGCGGTTGCAGGCGGCAACGAATCCCAATTCACGCCCGCGAGCGCTGCGGTGAACGGCGACGAGAGCGGCCGTTCGACATACCAATCGCCCGGCTGGCCGTTCGTGGGCCACAGCAGCACCGCGTTTCTCGATCCGCCGGTAAACGCGCGCGCGCGCGCCGGCTCACCCATCGCGATCACGAGCCGCGCATTTGCCGCGGCGCTCGTGAGGACGGTGGTGGCGACCGGAGCCAGCGTCGCGCCGTCGCGCCAGCGTCCCGCTTCCGTCTCCACGAACACCTTCACCGGCACGCGCGCCACATCGCCGAGCGTGCGGGCAAGGAAGCGGGTTTCCCAGTCGGGCGGCGACGCAAAGATCACGGCGGCGGGCTCGAGGCTGACGTCGATTGCAAAGAGACGGCTGTTGTCTCGAGGCTCAGCGTCGTTCACACCATCGAGGCTGACCTGGAGCACCGTCCATCCGGGAGACGGGATACGGGAAACGGGAAACGTGACCTCAGTGGATAGAGTCCCGTTGTCTGGAAGCGTGACCCGCTGCGATGCGAGCACGCGATCCGCCATCTTCACCACCAGAGTCACGCGTTTCCCGTTTCCCGGTTCTCGTTTCCCGCCAACACCGTAGCTGACCTTCAGGCCGAGAGTGTCGGTGCGAGTCACATGTCTCGGCCCTTCAACCCCCGCGACGTACGCATCGGCAAAACTGCGGCGCGGGGTGATAACGACGCGGGGCCGCCGCAATAAATCGGCCGGGATGGCGGCGACGTCGTCGATTTCCCCATCGGTCACGACCACGACCTCGCCTGCCCGGCCGGCGGCCGCTTCGAGGGCCGCGGCCAGATGACTGGCGCCGGCGGCTGGCGGCGCAGTGTCGAAGGCGTTGACGGCCGTGCCGAACCGCCACACGACCGCGCCCCCCCGGCGCCGGGCGTAGCCACGGACGGTGTCGAGCGCGGCGCGCCAGGGTGCGTCGCTCATGCTGAGCGAGGCGTCGAGCAGCACGAGCGGTTGATCACCCGAGGGCAGCAGCCGCGAGCTGGCGGGATTCCAGAGCAGCACGATCAACGACAACACCGCGATGCCGCGGAGAATCATGAGAGGCACGCGAGGGCCTCCGCGATCGTGAATTTGCCGTCGTACAACGCGCGCCCGACGCATGCACCCGCGAGCTGCGCCGCGCGCGCGGCGCGCAGGTCATCGAGCGCGCCGACGCCGCCCGAGACGATGACATCCAGTCCAAGCGCGGCGAGCGCCGTGGCACCGGCGATGTCGGGACCAGTCAACTTGCCGTCGCGGGTGACTTCGTTGTAGATGATCGTGCGGATGCCCAGCCCGGCGACTCGGGTCGCGAGCTCCCGTACCGTGAGATCGAGAATGTCGTCCGTGCCACGCGGCGCGACGCGGCCGTCCTTGGCGTCGATCCCGACGGCGAGCCGCGTCGTGCCGTGGCGCGCCACGAGCCGCCGGACGAGCCCGCCGTCCACCGCGCCCCGTGGGCCGATGACGACGCGGGTTGCGCCGAGCGTGAACATCTGATCGATGTCGACCTCCCGAAACAGACCGCCACCCACCTGAACCTGGACGGCGGCGGCCTGCAGCACCGCCCCGATGAGCTCGTGATTGTCGGGGCGGCCGTACGCGCGGTCCATGTCGACCAGATGGATCCAGCGCGTGCCGGCGCGCGTGAACGCGTCGAGCGCCGCCAGGGGCTGGGCCATGGCGCCGTGGGCGCGCGCCACGCGCCCGCCTTCTATGTCGACGGCGGGATAGAGCTCCACGGAATCTGTTGGCGAGAGTGGAAGGGGGGGCTAGTCTTCGCGAGCCGCGGCGGCGCCGAGCGCCGGTGCCGCAGCGGGTAGACCAGAGGGCTCGAGCTCCGCGAGCAGCTGCGCACGCACATCATCGAATGCCGACTTCAGCTTCGCGGGCACCGCCACGCCCGCACCCGCGTCTTTGCGCTGCGGATTCGTCGGCCGGCCGTTCACCAGGAACTCGTAGTGCAGGTGCGGGCCGGTCGCCAGGCCGGTCGCGCCGACATAGCCGATGATCTGCTCCTGAGCCACGCGCTGCCCGGCATGGACGCCCAACGCGAAGCGGGAGAGGTGGCCGTAGCGGGTGCGAATGCCGTTGGCGTGGCGGATTTCGACCAGGTTGCCGTATCCGCCATTCCGGCCCGCCTCGGTGACGATCCCGTCCGCGGTGGCGCGCACGGGCGTGCCGTACGCCGCCGCGTAGTCGGTCCCCTGGTGGCTTCTCCACCGCTTGAGAATCGGGTGAAAGCGCCCGCCGAACCGGCTCGAGATATGGCTGAAGCGCAGCGGCGCGCGGAGGAACGCGCGGCGGAGCGATCGGCCTTTCTCGTCGTAGAATCCCGTCTGCCCGTCCGGCAACTCGAAGGCGAACGCGAACGTCGGCGCGCGCGCGACGTCGACACGCGCGGCCAGAATGCGACTGAAGCGCTTCTCGCCTTCCGGTGACTGCAGCCGCTCGATCAGGACTTCGACCCGATCGCCCGGGCGAATGTCCTTCGTGAAGTCGACTTCCCAGTCAAAGACCTCGGCGATCTTCCAGGCCAGCGCAACCCGCTGGCCGGGGGGGAGGAACGAATCGGGAATCGCCGCGTCGAGCGCGTCATACAGGTTCGATTGAATGACGGCGGTGGTGCGGAGTCGCTCGGTCGTCCAGGGGATCTCCTCGACCGTCTCCGTCCACCCGGAGTCGCCACCGCGGCGGGACATGACCAGATGGCTCTCGGGATCGAGTCGCACGCCGAGCCGATTGGCGACGGTGCCGCCCTTCAAGCGCCGCAGCTCGAAGATCAACCCCGGCTGCAGGTGCCGCGGATTGAGTGCGTGGGTGGCCTTCATGAACCTGACGTATTCGCGGCCGGTGATCCCGCCCCGCGCCAGCACGTCGGAGAGCATTTCGCGGCGGCCGAGGGTGTCGGCCCATTCGTCGTAGGCGCTCGTCACGACAATCGGTAGCGCAATCGGAATCTCGCGCGACGGCCATGCTTCATGCGCAGCCCAGACCAGCATACCCGCGGCGAGCGCGCCGGCAGCAACGTAATGACTCGCCCGCCACGTCATCAGTCCATCTGTCTCCGAATGAAGGTCGGAATTTCCATTTCATTCAACTCTGGATTCAGCGGCGCCTGCGCGGGTCCGCCCGGACGCTTCGGCTGGGTTTCGGCCGGCTTGGCAAATCCCGGCGGCGGCACCGGCGTCGGCCGCGCGCCGCGATCGCGGAACGGCAGCACACCGGCGGCGGGCCGCTGCACGCCCGCCAGGGCATCGGCCATCGCCCCCGTCTTGTCGAACCCTGTCGCGATGACGGTGATGCGCACTTCCCCGTGCATCGCCGGATCGTTCACCGCGCCGAAGATGATCTCGGCCTCGTCACCCGCGGCGTCGTGAATCGCCTCGCTGATCTGCGTCACTTCACCGAGTGTCATGTCTTCGCCGCCCGTGATGTTGATGAGCACGCCCGTCGCGCCGGCGATCGAGATGTTGTCGAGCAGCGGGCTCGAAATCGCCTGCTGCGCCGCTTCCATCGCGCGGTTCTCGCCGCGTCCCTGGCCCGTCCCCATCAGTGCCGCGCCGCCATTCTGCATCACGGTGCGGACGTCCGCAAAATCTACATTGACGAGGCCGGTCACACAGATGAGCGCCGAAATACCCTGCGTGGCGTGGAGCAGCACCTCATCCGCCTTCTTGAGCGCGTCCTGGAATGGAATGCCTTTCCCGACGACCGCGAGCAGCCGCTCGTTGGGCACGACGATCATCGTATCCACGTGCTTGCGCATCTCGGCGATGCCCATCTCCGCCTGACGCATGCGCTTGCGGCCTTCGAACAGGAACGGCTTGGTGCAGATCCCGATCGTCAGGGCGCCCAGGTCCCGCGCGACTTGCGAGATGATCGGGGCCGCGCCGGTGCCGGTGCCGCCACCCATGCCGCACGTGACGAACACCAGGTCGGCGCCCTGCAGGGTGTGGAGCACTTCGTCGCGATTCTCTTCAATCGCCTGGCGCCCGATCTCGGGTCGAGCGCCGGCGCCGAGCCCGCGCGTCAGCTTCTTGCCGATCTGGACTTTGACGTCCGCTTTGTTATTGAGGAGCGCCTGGGCATCGGTGTTCACCGAGATGAACTCGACTCCGCTCACGTGCTCGTCGATCATGCGGTTCAGGGCGTTGCCGCCGCCCCCGCCGACGCCGACCACTTTCATCCGCGCGTTCTGCGTAACGGTTTCTTCGAGTTCGAAGATCATGGTTCTCCCCTAGGGCTCAGAAGAAGTCCTGTAACCATCTCTTGAGTGGCGCAAACAGCTTGTCGGGGCGACCGCCGAACAACACCCCCGGTGCCCCTCCCTGGGCGCTCTTGCGCGCCGCGTACAACACCAACCCGACGGGCACCGCGTACCGCGGCGCCTGGACACTGTCGACGAGTCCGGAGATCCCCAGCTCAGGATGACCGGCGCGTACCGGTGCCGCGAAGACTTCGCGCGCCAGCTCGACCATCCCCGGCAGATGCGCCGTGCCGCCGGACAACACCACGCCCGCAGGCAACCGGCCCGCCGCGTACCCGGCGCGCTCGAACTCGCGGCCCACGAGCTGGAAGATCTCATCCACGCGCTGGTGAATGATGTGCGCGACCATTTCGCGCGGGGCGGTCCGCGCGCCCTGACCCGCCGTGGAGGGCAGGCTGACCATCTCGCCCGGATCGACGAGCGGCGAATAGGCGGCGCCATGCCGTTCCTTCAATCGCTCGGCGTCCGACTGCGTCACGCCGAGCCCCTGCACCAGGTCGCTGGTGACGTGCGAGCCGGCATACTTGAGCGACGCGAGGTGGCGGATCTTGCCTTCGTGAAAGATCGCGACACCGGTCGAGCTGCCGCCGACTTCGACGAGGGCGACGCCCAGCTCTTTCTCGTCATCGGTCAGCACCGCGTACGACGCCGCGAGCGGCTCGAGCACCAGATCGGCGACGCGATAGCCGGCGCGCTGCACGCTCTTGCGGAGATTCTGCGCCGCCGTGGACTGCACGGTGACGAGATACATCTCCACTTCGAGCCGCGTGCCCGTCATGCCCACCGGATCCGAGATGCCGTGCTGCTGATCGACGACGTATTCTTGCGGGATGTCGTGCAGCAGCTCGTGATCGCGTCCCAGCGAGACGGCACGCGCGACCTCATTCACACGCGCCACATCGTGCGGGCTGATCTCCTCCGCACTGACGGCGACCACGCCGGTCGAGCCGCGCGCCGACACATGCTCGCCCGCGATACCGCACGTCACGTCCGTCACGCGCGCGCCCGCCATCCGCTCGGCGTCCTTCAGGGCGGCAGCGACGGAGCGCGTCGTCTCGTCGATGTCGCGCACCATCCCGCGGCGCACACCGGTATTCTTCGCGAGACCGACGCCGAGAATCTTGGCGAGCGGCGCGCGCGGCAAGTCGCCGGCCAGCTCGGCGATCACGGCGCACGTCTTGGTGCTGCCGAGGTCGAGGCCGGCGACGAGGCGGCGTTCACTCATCAGAACGCCGCCGCCAAGAGTCGCGCGCCTCGGCGCCGCACCACGACCTGTCCCGCAAAGCGGGCGTCGAGCTCGGCATAGGGGCGCGCTTTCGCCGCCAGGTCTCTCGCCACCGATACCACCGCCGCAATCACCTCCGGCCCCGCATCGCGGTTGAGCAACACGCGATGAGCGCCTCCGCCGAGCTCGAGCAGCACGTCGCCGCGGGACGTCTCGGTCCGCCGCACGGCATCGATCGTCTGAAACAGCGCGGGATCGACCGCCTGCACCCGCGACAACAAACCGAACACCCCGGAGTCTGCAACCCCTCCCCCTCCCGACCGCACGATGGGGAGGTCGAGACTCGTCACGTCGAACGGCAGCGCTCGGCCATCCGCATCGACCGGCGCGAGCGCGCCGCGCTCATTCATGGTCAGCGCGACGGGCTCGATCTCACGCACGATCACCTTCAGCGAACCCGGCGGACGCCGTATGACCGAAGCATCGGCAACACCGTCCAGTCCGCGCAAGCGCTCGGCGAGCGGTCCGGTCTCGTCGAACACGCTCGCGGCGGGCGACAACCGCAACGCCGCCAGGACCTGATCGGCATCGAGATACCGGATGCCGACGATCTCGACCTGACGGACGCGGAAAAACCGCAACCGGCGCAGCCCGAGCGGCGCCGTCATCCACAAGGCCATGACGATCATCGCCGCACCCGCCCACGCCAGCACACGCCACGAAGCGCGCGGCAGCCGCATGCGCCGAGGCATCCGGATCTTCCACTTCATGCGACCGCTCCCCGCTCGCGGCTCCCGGCTGCCAGTATGTCCAGCAGCTCAGGTCCGACTCGCGTGATGTCGCCGGCGCCGAGCGTGAACACCACGTCGCCGCCGCGCACTGCGCGGACCACGTGATTCGTCAGCCCGGCACGCTCGCGCACGGCAACCGTCGCCGCACCGGCCCGCGTCGCGCCGCGCACGACCAGGTGATGCGTCACGCCCGCCTGCGGCTGCTCTCGCGCCGCGTAGATCGGTGCGACGACGACCACGTCCGCAGCCGCGAGCGCTTTGCCGAGCGCCTCACCGTGCAATGCCGTCCGCGAGAACAGGTGCGGCTGAAACACCGCGATCAGACGCCGGCCCGGAAACGCCTGCCGCGCCGCTGCCAGCGTCGCCGCGACCTCGGTCGGGTGATGCGCGTAGTCGTCGACGATCGTCACGCCACGCGCCTCCCCCAGCCGCTCGAACCGCCGGCCGACACCGCGGAACTCGGACAGCGCACGCGCGCCGGCCTGTACGTCCGCGCCGAGTGCGTGCACCACGGCCAGCGCTGCCGCGGCGTTGCGCACGTTGTGCAATCCGGGCACCACCAGCGCGAGCTCGACCGTGTCGCCACTCGGCAGCGAAATCGTGGCGCGCGAGCCGCCCGGCTCCAGGCGCACCGCGCGAATGCGCACGTCCGCCGTCGCGCCGTGACCGACGCGCCACACGGGCGCGCTCACACGCAACGCGACGCGATCGGCACCGCTGTCGTCCGCGCCGACAATCACGCGCCCCGCCCGGTTCGCGAATTCGGCGAACGCGTCCTCGAGCGCTTCCATGCTGCCGTAGCACTCGAGATGATCCGCTTCCACGTTGTTCACGACCGCGACCGTCGGCCGCAGCGACAGGAAGGCTTTGTCGTATTCATCGGCCTCCACGACGTAGAGGTTCTCTCCGCCGATGCGGGCATTGCCGCCCCACGCAGCGACACGGCCGCCGGCGAGTCCCGTGGGATTTCGCCCGGCGGCCGTGAGCGCCTCGGTCACCATGACTGTGGTGGTCGTTTTTCCATGCGTGCCTGCGACCGCCACGACGCCCTCTTTGCCGCCAGCGACCAGGTCCCCCAATGCGTCAGCCCGACGCACCACCGGCAGGCCCAAGGCGCGGGCCTTGTCCAGCTCCGGGTGATCACGCGGGACCGCGGCCGTAACTACAATGGCCCGAGCCCCTTCCACATGGTGCGGATCGTGGCCCCTCCAAACGGGAACTCCCAGCGCGATCAGGTCATCGGCGCCTGTCCCAGAAGTGTCGGAATCACAGCCAGTTATGGCGACTCCCCGGTGCCTCGCAAGCATCGCCAGGGCGCTCATCCCCGCCCCGGCTATGCCCATAAAGTGGATGGGACGGGGATCTCCGGCTCGAAACAAGGTCATCTGTGGGGAGCTAATATAGGAAATCTACGCAACTTGCGAAAGCTCTAAGACCTTTGCGACGATGGTTCGGGCCGCGTTCGGGTGGCCCCGGCCCCGGGCACTTTGGGCCAGGGCGTCGAGCCGTTTGTCGTCGTGGACCAGCGGAACGACGGTTTTTGGGAAGGCGTCGGGAGTGAACTCCCGCTCCAGCAGGAACACACTCGCTCCGGCGTTCGCGAGAGCTCGCGCGTTGAACGTCTGGTGATCGGCCGCGGCAGTCGGTAGGGGGACCAGCACGCTGGGCTTCCCCCACGCGCACAACTCGGAGACGGTCATCGCGCCCGCGCGCGCGACCACGAGATCCGCGGCACCGTACGCTGCCCCGATCGGATCGAAGAACCCGCGCACGACGACGCGGCCTCGTACCGCGAGCGGGGCGTAGCGCTCCAGATGCATCGTGCCGGTTCCCCACAGGAGATTCACGTCACCCAGCTGTCCGCGCTCCAGCACGCGCGCGATGGTTTCGTTGATCGCGCGCGCGCCCTGGCTGCCGCCGAAAACGAGCACGGTGCGGCGCTCCGCGCTCAGACCGAATTCGGCGCGCGCCGCGTTCGCATCCACCGCTCCCGGCGGCGTGATCGGATTGCCGAATACGAAGACCTGCGTCTGCGGGCCCGGAGACAATTGGAGACGGGCTTCGGGAAACCCGAGATGCATTTGTCGCGCCCGCCGCACGAGCCAGCGCTGCGTAAGTCCCGGGAACGCGTTCTGTTCTTGCAGCACGGTCGGAATGCGCGCGTTCTGCGCGCGCCAGACGAGCGGCCCCGCCGCGTAGCCCCCCGTGCCGATGACGATTGCGGGCCGCTCAGCGCGAAGCACCTGCCCGGCCGTACGCCAGGCGCGCACGGCGATTACGGGCCAGCGGAGGTTGCGCCACCACGCGCGGCGGTAGATCGGCTCCATCGGCAGCAGGTGAAATCGAAATGGATGGTGCGGGAGGATCTGCGCTTCGATGCCACGCTCCGCACCGACGAGAACGACGTCGTGCCCGAGATCAGCAGCGACGCGCGCGAGCGCAAGCGCGGGCATGAGGTGTCCGCCGGTACCGCCGCCGGCGATGAGGAGCTTCACGAGTAACGCGGAACGCGGAACGTGGAACGTGGAACGAACTTCAAACGCACTGTTTCGCGTTTCGCGTTCCGACTTCCGCGTTCATGTAACACGTCGCGCCCTCCCAACACTCGCGAGCACTCCAGTGGCGGCCAGTGCAACGATCAGCGAGGACCTGCCATATGACATGAAGGGTAAGGTGACGCCGGTGGCCGGAATCACGGCGAGGCTCACGCCGATGTGCAGCACGACACTGAGACCGATCATCACGCTGATGCCCGTCGCGAGGAGTTGGCCGAACGGATCTGGCGCGTGGCGCGCGATGCGGAAGCCAAGCCAGACGAACGTCCCGAACAGCAGGGCGATCGCGAGCACGCCGAGAAAGCCCCATTCCTCTCCGATCGTCGAGAAAATGAAATCGGAGTACGCGTACGGCAGGTAGCCAAGCTTTTGCTGACCCTGTCCGAAACCGGCGCCGAGCAGCTGCCCCGCCCCGATCCCGGTGAGCGATTGCTGTACCTGCCACGTCGCTTCCTGGGGTGCGGCGCCGGGATTCAGGAACGTGAGGACACGCGCTATCCGGTACTGCGCGGTCGCGACGGCGCCGAAGAGCAGCGGTGTCGAGGCGACCCCCAGGGCGAGGAAATGCCCGATACGCGCACCGGCAGTAAACAGCACGCTGCCGGCGAGAATCGCGACGAGCAGCGCCATCGACAGATGCGGCTCGAGAAAGATGAGTCCGATCACCGGCACGAGGATGACCACGAACGGCAGCACACCGTGCTGGAAGTCGCGCAGCTGCTCGCCCTTTTTGGCGGCCAGCATCGCGCACCAGACCACGACGGCGAACTTCGCAAGCTCCGACGGCTGCAGCGTGAGGAAGCCGAGGTTCACCCAGCGGCGGGCGCCGTTGATCGTGGGCGTGATGGGATGGGTGAACGGCAACAGGGGCATGAGCAGGAACAGGACGGTGACCCCCAGCAGCGGCCAGGCCCATTGTCTCCAGCGATGGTAGTCCAGGCGCGCGAACACGATCGCGAGCAGGCCGCCCACGGCCGCGCCGACCGCCTGGCGTAACGCGAAGCTCGCGCCGACCTGGCCGCCGGCCACGGTGACCAGGCTCGACGCGCCGTAGACCGCGGCCAGCCCGAAGACGACCAGCACCGCTGTGACGACGGCGAGCAGCCGGCCCTCCCACATCACCGCGCTTCGACGAGTCGCCGGAATGTGGCCCCCCGTTCTTCGTAGTTCTTGAACATGTCGTAGCTCGAGCAGGCCGGAGACAGCAGCACCGCATCCCCCGGCTTCGCGGCGCGCCGCGCCCGCTCGATGACGTCGTCGAAGGTCGTGCCACGCTCGAGCGGCACCTTCCCTTGGAGATCCTGCTCGACGAGCGGACCCGCTTCCCCGTACGCGATCACGAGGCGACAACGATCGGCGAGGAGCGGCGCGAGACTCGTGTAGGGCTCGCCTTTGTGCCGGCCGCCGAGCAGCAGCACAAAGGGCCGCTGCATCGCGATCACCGCCACCGTCGTGGCCGCGATATTCGTGGCCTTGGAATCGTTGATCCACAATACGCCGCCGACCTCCCGGACGGGCTCCAGCCGGTGCGGCAGCGCCCGAAAGGAGCGCAGCCCCTCCCCGATGGCGGACGGCGGTACGCCCGCTTCGTGAACGGCCAGCGCGGCCGCGAGCGCGTTCGCCACGTTGTGGTCGCCGAGCAGGTGCAGCTCGTCACGCGGGATCAACGGCTCGCCGCCAAGGTGGAGCACGCGAGCGTTCGCGTCGTACCAGGCATCGGTCGATGTGGCGAGCGAGAACAGCACCCTGCGTCCCGCGACCCCACGGGCGAGATCGAGCACCAGCCGGTCGTCCGCGTTGAGCACCCAGACGTCGCCCTCGACCGCGTTGCGAAACAGCAATCGCTTGTCGGCGTAGTACGCTTCCGCCGACGGATAGCGGTCCAGGTGATCGGGCGCGAGGTTCGTGAGCACGCCGATTTCGGGCGCGAAGTTGGGGCTGTCGTGCAGCTGAAATGACGACACCTCGAGACTCAGCCACTGGTAGCGCTCGTTCGCCATCGCGAGGTCGGTGACCGGCCGCCCGATGTTCCCCGCCGTGGTCGACTGCAAGCCTGCGGCGCTCAGCAGATGCGCCACCAGCGCCGTCGTCGTCGTCTTGCCGTTCGTACCCGTGATCGCGATGCTGCGCGTGCCGGGCTGCAGCGCCGCGAGCGCGCGAAAGCCGAGATCGAGCTCCGAGACGATCTCGACGCCGGCATGCCGGGCCGCGGCCAGCACCGGCGCATCGGGCGGCACGCCCGGGGACACGACCACGCCCGCGGCGTGTCGGATCTTGTTGAGATCGTGGCGGCCGATCTCGACGTCTACGCGCGGCACGCCCTTGAGGGCCTCGGCGGCTTCGCCGGCGTACGGATGGTCGGACGCGTCGCTCGCGTACACCCGCACGCCCTCGCGCGCGAGCAACCGGGCCGCCGCCACGCCGCTCTTGCCGAGGCCAATGATCGCGACGACGCTGCCGGCGCGGCGCCAATCGTCTGGGACCAACCCGCCGCGAGCCTGCTCGATCATCGCACCTTGAGCGTGGCGAGCGCGATCATCGCGCTCAATACGCCGAGGATGTAGAACCGCATCACGACCTGCGGCTCGGCCCAGCCCAGTTTTTCAAAATGGTGATGCAGCGGCGCCATGCGAAAAACCTTGTGCGCGTCCGCGTACTCTTTGCCGTAGCGCCGTTTGCGCCACTTGTACGTGCTGGTCTGGATCAGCACCGACACCGTTTCGGCGGCGAACACGGCGCCCGCGATCAGCAGCAGGAACTCGGTCTTGAGGAGAATCGCGACGGTGCCCAGCGCCCCGCCGATGGCCAGCGCGCCGGTATCGCCCATGAACACCTGCGCGGGATACGCGTTGAACCAGAGAAACCCGAGCGACGCACCCATCAGCGCGCCGCAGAAGATCGTGAGCTCACCCGCGCCGGGCAGATGGAGCACGCCGAGGTAGCGCGCGGCGTCGACGCGGCCGAACAGATACGAGAAGATCGCGAACGCGCCGCCGACGATGACGGTGAGTCCCGCCGCGAGTCCATCCAGCCCGTCCGTCAGGTTCACCGCGTTCGAGCTCGCCGTCGTCACGAACGTCACGAATAAGAGGTAGACCGGCCACGGAAGCACCCACACGATGTACTTGAATAACGGGAGCTGCGTGGCGTTCGGGTCGACGCTGCTCGTCAGGGGAAACAGCAGGAGATACGCGCCCAAGCCAATCCCGAACGAGATCTGGCCGACCAGTTTCCAGCGCGCGACGAGTCCCTGCGACTGGCCGCGCACGATCTTCAGATAGTCATCGAGGAACCCGATCAGCCCCATCCAGAGCGTCGCCACCACCGCGACGATGACGTAGCGGCTGTCGAGCCGGGCCCACAGCAATGTGGGGATGACGGTCGCGAGAATGATGATCAAGCCGCCCATCGTCGGCGTACCGCGCTTGCCGTGATGGCTGGTGGGACCCTCGGCGCGCACGATCTGACCGATCTTGTGTTCCTGGAGTTTGCGAATGATCCACGGTCCGACGATGAAGGCGAGCAGCAGCGCGGTGACGGTCCCCCCCGCCGCGCGGAATGTGATGTAGTTGAAGAGATTGAAGATGATGTGCTGGCGTGCGAGCGGCGCGAGCAGATGATAGAGCATCAGGTCAGGTAGTTGAGGACACGTTCCAAGGCGACTCCTCGTGAAGCTTTGAGCAGCACCAGCTCATTGCCACGCAGCGCGGATTTCAGCTTGGGTCCGAGTGCGTCCGCGTCGGCCGCGGTAATCAGCCGGCCGCCGAGCGCTTCCCGCAGGGACTCGAAGACGCGCGCAAACGTGCCCACCGCGGCAACGAGCGCGGGCCTCCGTCGGGCAATTTCGCGCGCCGCTTCGGCGTGCAATCTTGCACTTTCCGCTCCTAACTCCAACATCGTCCCCACCACCACCACGAACGGCCGCCGCTGCCGCTGGGCCAGCCAGTTCCCGGTCTGGACCGCCCGCCGCATCGAGGCGGGGTTGGCGTTGTAGGTGTCGTCGATGACGACCAGGTTGCCGATTTGCCGCACGTCCCCGCGCCCTTCGGGGAGTTGCACGCTCGCGAGCGCCCGCACGGCAGCGTCGTGATCGACACCCGCCCGCCGCGCCACGGCCACCGCGATTCGGGCGTTTTCGAGCTGATGAATGCCCAGCGCGGGTAGCGTGATCTTCTCTCCAGAGTCCAGCGCGAGGCGCGGATGGCCGTCCTTATCCAGATACCGGTCGAGCAAGGCGTCGTCGCTGCTCTTGCCCGGCAGCGCGGCCGGGATCACCTGCGTCCGCCGCCGGGCCTCCGGCCACATCGCGTCGGGCACGGAGCCGAGCACCGCCACCGGCACGCGATCGAGCAGCGACAGCTTCTCGGCCATCACCCGTTCGAGCGACCCGAAACCCTCGACATGCGCGTAGCCGATATTCGTGATGACGGCGATCGTGGGCTCGATGATGTCGCGCAAGCGCGCGATTTCCCCGGGCACGCTCGCCCCCGCCTCGACGACCAGCGCCTCGGTGTCTTCCGGCGCCCCGAGGATCGTGAGCGGCACGCCGATGAGATTGTTGAGGTTCGCCGTCGTGGCATGGACGCGATAGCGCGCGCTCAACGCCGCCCGGATCATCTCCTTGGTGCTCGTCTTGCCGCTCGACCCGGTGATCGCGACGACGGGCGTCCCCTCGGGCAGCATGCGGCGTCGGGCGCGCGCGAGCAGACCAAGCGCGGTGAGGGTGTCATCCACCTCGAAGAAAGGAAGGCCGGCGACGGGGGGCGTGCCGCGCCGCACCACCGCCGCGGTCGCCCCTCCCGCCTTGGCTTTGTCGAGAAAGGTGTGGGCGTCGAACCTGTCGCCTTTCAACGCTACGAAAAGCGTGTTAGGTGTCAGGTGTCTGGTGTCAGTGGAGATGGTTGTGAACTTCAGCCCCGCGGGCGCGGAGACGCCCAGCGCCTGCGCGACTTCGTCGCTCGTCCAAACCCGTCCGCCCATCAGTTCGCTCCCAGGCTGCGGACCACTTCCCGTTCGTCGAACGGCTCCTTGGTGGTGCCGACGACCTGATAGGTCTCATGCCCTTTCCCGGCGAGCAGGACCGTGTCACCCTCGCGCGCCAGCTCGAGCGCCTGACCGATGGCGGCGCGGCGATCGACGATGCGATAGTGCGGGCGGCCCCCCCCCGTCATCCCGGCTTCCACATCGTCCAGAATCTTCTCTGGATCCTCGGTGCGCGGATTGTCGGACGTCACAATCGCGATGTCCGCCAGCCGCACGGCGATCTCGCCCATCGGCGCTCGCTTGCCGCGATCGCGGTCCCCGCCGGCGCCGAACACGACGATCACCCGTCCGGCAGACGACGTCACCTCGCGCACCGTCTCCAGCGCCCGTTCCAGGGCGTCGGGCGTGTGGGCATAGTCGCGGAGCACGACACAGGGGTCCACCGCGATGCGCTCCATGCGGCCGGGAACCTGCGGCGAGGTCGTGAGCCGTGCGGCGACGACGCTGGGCGGTACCTCCAACCCCACCGCGCAGGCCGCGACGCCCAGCGCATTCGCGACGTTGAACCGTCCGAGCAGCGGCAGCGCCACCGGGAAGCTTCCGCGCGTCGTCACGAGCGTGAAGCGCGCGCCCTGTGCGTCCACGCGCACGTCGCGCGCGGTGACATCGGCGGTGCGCGTCTTCGCGGAGAAGGTGATCCGGCGCGGCGACGGCGGCAGCCGCGCCCATGCCGGGTCGTCCGCATTGATCACCGCCAGGCCGGCATCCGCCAGGTAGCCGACGAGCTTGGCCTTGGCTGCGAAATAGGCGTCGAACGTCTCGTGATAATCGAGATGATCGCGGGTCAGGTTGGTGAAGATCGCTGCGCGAAAGGTGAGACCGTCGATGCGCCCCTGATCGAGGCTGTGCGATGACACCTCCATCGCTACGCCGGCGGCGCCCCGATCGACCAGCGCGGCGAGTGTCGCCTGGAGATCGATGGGACCGGGCGTCGTGAGGTTACCCGCCTCACTTTCGACCGCCGCCCCGGCCGCATCGAACGCCCCGAGCGTCCCGATCGCCCCCATCGGCCAGAGCGCGCTCAACACGTGCCGGGCGAGAATGACCGACGTCGTCTTTCCGTTGGTCCCCGTTACTCCGATCATCTGCAGCCGTGACGCCGGCCGGCGATACCACGTCTCGGCGGCGATCGCGGCGGCGCGCCGGCCGTTCTGCACCACGACCTGCGGAATGGTGACCGGCTGCCTGACCTCGACCAGCGCCGCCGCCGCACCACGCGCCGCCGCGTCGGCGACGAATGTGTGGCCGTCGAGCGCCGCGCCGCGGATCGCGCAGAACAGCATCCCGCGCTCCAGCTTTCGCGCGTCGGCGGTAAGGCCGGTGATCGCGGGCAAAGCTGTCACGCGCGAGTCAGGCACATCCATCAAGACACCGGCGCGCGCCAGCGCGTCCACGACCTCCTGCAATGATCGACTCACGGGCGTGATACTGGAGGCGGTTCGGCAAACACGGTGACGGTCGTCCCCGCGGCCGCGTGTTCACCGGCGGCGGGCCAGGTGTGGTGGATGACGCCCCACCCTTTGACGACGACATGAAAGCCACGGCGGTGGAGCGTGCGGGCCGCCTCGCGCAGCGGACGCCCCGTCACGTTCGGGACGACGCGGTCGGGCTGTGCCGTCGCGGTGTCAGGGACATAGGGCCATTGCAGGACGTAGGGAACCACCCCATCGGGCTCGTCGAGCGGTGCGCGATCGGCGGTCGCCGCCACGTGGGTGAGCCGGGCGCGATCGAGCGCCACCGTGCGCGCGGCGAGCGCCTGCTCCAGCATCGAGCGCGTCACCGGCGCAGCGGTCTGGGCCGCGAAATAACTGCCGCGCTGCGGATTGTCGATCTTCATGACGACCACGAGCTGCGGCTCATCGGCGGGAAACAGCGCCGCGAACGAGGCGGTGTACTGTCCCGCCGCGTAGCGCCCGCCGACCACTCGGCGGGCGGTACCGGTCTTGGCGGCAAGCTGGAAGTTGGCGAGCGCGGCCCGTTCCGCCGTGCCGCCGGCTTCGACAACGCCGCGCAGCAAATCGCGAAGGTTGGCCGCAACCTGGGGCGTCACCACCCGGCGGACCGGCTCGGGACGATGCCGGTAGCGCACCGTGCCGTCGGGCTCCCGGATCTCGCGAATCAGCGTCGGCTCGAGCAGAACGCCGTCATTGGCGATCGCGCCGTACGCCGCAGCGAGCTGGATCGGCGTCACCGCCAGCTCGTAGCCGATCGCGAGGCTCGCGGAGCTGGGACGCGACCACTCGCGGGGCGGCCGCAGCCGTCCCGGCGACTCGGCGGGGAACTCGACGCCGGTCGGCGCGCCGAAGCCGAACCCGCGCAGCACGCCGTACTGTTCGGCCGGATGCAGCCGCGCCGCGAATTTCACGAGGGCGATGTTGCTCGAGACTCTGATCGCATCGGCCAGGGTGAGTGAGGGCAGCGGGTGCTCGTCCGTGACCACGCGATCGGGCAGGCGGTAACGGCCCCCTTCTCCCGACACCCGCTCCCCGGGCCGAATCCGATCGAACGTGATGAGCGCAGCGGCCGCGAAAATCTTGGCGAGCGATCCCGGCTCGAACGTTTCCGTGAACGCACTCGGCCGCATGCTGCCGTCGGCGCGCCGAGATGCAACGGCCAGGATCTCGCCGGTGGTGGGATCGAGCATCACGACGTCGCCGCCATCCGCTTCCATGTTGTCGATCGCGTCGTCGAGCGCGCGCTGTGAGATCTCCTGCAACTCGGCATCGAGCGTGAGCACGACGTCATTGCCCGCAACCGGCTCGGAAATCACGCGCGCGGGCGATTCGTACTCGCGGCCCTCGCGGTCCTTCAACACGACCGCGGCGCCTGGCGTCCCAGCCAGCAAGCTGTCGAGCAGTCGCTCCAACCCACCTCCCCCACCTCCACCCCCGCGACCGTCTTCCCCCACTCTTCCCAGCACCGCCCGCGCAAACTCCGGCGATGGATAGAAGCGCCGCAGCAGAGGCTCGAGATGCACGCCGCGCATGCTGCGCAGCGGCTGGACCTCGAGTGTCGTATAGGGACCGGCGAACCAGGCGTAGCGGCGGCGCAAGCCGCGATCCACGTCGCGCGGCGGGAGGCGGAGCCGGCGCGCGATCGTAGCGGCATCGCGCGGCGGATCGCGCAGCTCGTTCGGCGCGATCCCGACATGATACGTCTCCTGGGTCAGCGCCAGGCCGAGCCCGTGGCGGTCGAACAGCGTGCCGCGCCGCGCCTCGAGCACGACTCGCTCCGTGCGCTGTGACTTGGCGGCGGCGGCGTACTTGCGACCTTCCAACAGCTGGACCTGCGCCGCGCGCAGCACCAGCGCCAGCAGCGCGGCGCCGAGGGCGATCTCCACGACACGGAGCCGTACGAGAGGCTTCGCCATTAGTGCGGCCGGTCGGGAGGTTGGGCCGAGGGAGCGGGGATGAGAATGATCTCCGTATCAGCCGGCAGTCGCAGGCCGAGCTTTCGCGCCCGCGGCAGCAACACGGCGCGGCTCTGCGCGGAGCGCACGCGGCGCTCCAAGTCGGCGCGGCGGCCCTCCAGCGACGCGCGCTCCGCCCGCAAATCTGCCAATGCGCGCGCCGAGTTGAGAGCCGATGTCTGCCGGGCGATGACGGCCCACAGTGCCGCCAGCAACGCGACGAGCCAGAACGCGATCCAATGGCGGCCTCTAAACCGCATCGGCCGCCGCGGTTTCGAAGGCGCGGAATTGGGCCGATCGCGCGCGCGGATTGGACGCGATCTCGTCGGGCGAGGGCGACACGGGCTTCTTCGTGAGCACCCGCCCCAGGGCCCGGCCCCGGCACGTGCAGATCGGCTGGCGCGGCGGACAGATGCACTCGCGACCCCACTCGCGAAACGCGTGCTTCACGATGCGGTCTTCACCCGAATGGTAGGTGATCACGCCCATGCGGCCCCTGGGGACCAGCGCATCGCGCAACGCAGGCAACGCCGCGGCGAGTAGCTCGAGCTCCTCATTCACGGCGATGCGCAGCGCCTGGAACAGGCGCGCGAAATCGGGCGGACCCGAGCGCGGGCCCAGGACGGCGCGGATCGCATTCACGAAATCGTCGCTAATCGCGAAGGGCGCGGAGAGCCGGCGTCGGACGATCTCCCTGGCGAGCGCCCGTCCGCGCCGTTCGTCGGCGTAGTCGGTGAAGACTGTCGTGAGTCGCTCGACCGGCCACGTATTCAGAATGTCGCGCGCAGTCACTCGCGCTCCTGACTCCAGACTCCCGGTTCCTGTCATCCGCATATCGAGTGGCGCGCCGGGCCGGAACGTGAACCCGCGCTCCGGCGTGTCGATCTGATGCGAGCTGACACCGAGGTCGAGCAGGATCCGGTCGGGATGAAATGCCGCGATGG
>WNGO01000513.1_pt3 | contig 21798 bp, 22 predicted proteins | sample 5400511 | NCBI WGS metagenome assembly WNGO01 (sample SAMN13153380, study PRJNA577476) | soil metagenome | isolation source: 20 cm soil or saprolite under Garry oak tree replicate 2 | place: USA:California | collected 2016-06-15 | reverse complement strand
GAGCACTCGGAAGCCGTGGCGCGCCAGGCTGCCCGCGAGGTCGACCAGCAGCGCGGTCACCGTGGCGGGCCGCAACGACACCGTGCCGGGAAACCCGGCGGCGAACTCGGCAGCCGTGTAGACGAGGGGTGGGAGCAGCAGGGCGTCGTAGCCGCGCGCCGCGAGCCGCGCGCCCGCGGCCCGGGCCATGGACTCCGCGATGATCACGTCGGTGGCAAGGGGGAGATGCGGACCGTGCGCCTCGACGGCGCCGACGGGGAGGATGGCCACCGCCTTCGTCCGGTCGAGGTCGCGAACCTCCTCCCAGGTCAAGTGCGCGAAATCCAGGACCGCCATGAGTGGCTGTATGGTACGGGGCGGGGCGGTTGACCGCCAGCCGTCGGTCGCCGATATCTGTCACATGCCCTTCCAGCCGCCCGAGCAGTTCAACATCGCGGACTATTTTCTCGACGCCCGCGTTCGCGAAGGGAAAGGTGCTCGGCCCGCCGTGCTCACCGATGCGGGCGCACTCACCTACCAAACGATCCAGGCGCTCGCGAATCAATTCGGGCACGTGCTCACCGAGGCCGGCGTCCAGCCCGAACAGCGCGTCATGATCGCGCTCCCTGACGGGCCCGCGTTCGTGGCGGTGCTCTTCGGGACCCTCAAGATCGGCGCGGTGGTCGTCATGGTGAATCCGGAGCTCAAGCCGGAGGCGATCGACTACTTCTACCGCTACACGCGGGCTCGCGTCGTGGTCACACACCGGGACACGGCGCCTGCGTTCCAGACGGCGGCGCGGGCCGCGCTCCATCTCAAGACGGTCCTGGTGCTCGGCGACGGAGGGGCGCTCGACGATCGACTCGCGCAGACCGCCGGGCCGGTGCTGGAGTCCTTTCCGACTCACCGCGACGACGCGGCGATCTGGCTCTTCTCGGGTGGAACCACCGGGCAACCGAAGGCCGTGGTGCAGACCCACGCCTCCTTCGCGAACACGACCGAATGCTATGCCAAAGGGGTCATCGGGTACACCGAGCGCGATGTGACCGTCAGCGTGCCCAAGCTCTACTTCGGGTACGCGACCGGCTCCAACCTGTTGTTTCCCTTCGCCGTCGGCGCGACCACCGTGCTGTTCCCCGAAGCCGCGACCCCGGAGCTCGTCTTCGAGAGGATCGCGCGCTTCCGGCCAACGATTCTGATCAACGTGCCGACCATGATCAATCACATGGTGAGCCATCCCGCCGCGGCGAGCCAGGATCTCTCATGCCTCCGCCTCGCCACGTCGGCGGGCGAGCCGCTTCCCGTCGAGCTGTATCAACGTTGGAAGCGGACGTTCGGGGTGGAGCTGCTGGACGGCCTCGGCACGGCGGAGATGTGGCACATCTTCATCTCGAACCGCCCCGGGCAGGTACGCCCCGGCACACTCGGGACCGTCGTGCCGGGCTTTGACGTCAAGGTGTGCGACGACGAGGGGCGGGAGCTACCCGCTGGCGAGGTGGGCGCGCTGTGGGTCCGCGGCGGTTCCCGCGCTCTCGGGTACTGGCAGCAAATGGAGAAAACCAAGGACGGATTCCGGGGAGAGTGGTACGTGTCGGGTGATATGGTGCGGCGCGACCCTGACGGGTATTTCACGTACTGTGGCCGCGCCGACGACCTGCTCAAGGTTTCGGGCAAATGGCTGGCGCCGCAAGAAGTGGAAAACTGCCTGCTGCGCCACCCGGCGGTGAAGGAGGTGGCGGTGGTCGGTGTGGTGGGAGCGCACGGCCTCGTCAAGCCGTATGCGTTCGTCGTCGCGCAGGAGGTCCGCGACGGACTCGCTGCGGAGCTCCAGGCGTTCGTGCGGGAGCGGCTCGAGCCCTACAAGTACCCGCGCGAGGTCATCTTTCTCGACGCGCTCCCGCGGACGCATCTCGGCAAGGTGGATCGTGCGCGGCTGCGCCGCGAGCCCGTCTAGCCTTGCGGCTTCGGCGGGCGGGACCGCTGCTCGAGCTTCGCGATGAGCTTTTCGATTTCGAGCCGCAGCCGCTTCAGCGCAGGGAGCAGCTTCGGCTCGAGCTCGCGCTCGAACTCCTTGCCCTCCTTCAAGAAGTCCTTCATCAGGTCACGGAAGCGGTCCGCGAGCTCGCGCCACGTGGGGATCGAATTGACTTCGGAGTCGCTGGGCTCGCGTTTCTTCGGCAAGGTGTTCATGGTACCTCCTTCGAGTCTCGAGAATCGTGCCGAGAGACTGGAAGTATACGCGCTCCCGCCGCCCGGGTTTCGGAGGGCGCGGCACCCGTAGCGAAACCGCCGTGCGTTATGTATTTACTAGCCGTTTGGATAGGTGGCCGAGCGGCTGAAGGCACACGCCTGGAGAGCGTGTAAACGGGTAACCGTTTCGTGGGTTCGAATCCCACCCTATCCGTTCCTAACACGTTGCACGCTCCAAGTCACACGTTGCACGAGCATGGGAGCGGTGCCTGCGAGATCGTGCAACGTGTAACGAGCGACGTGAGACTGTCTTGGAGGACAGGTGCGTGAGCGGTTGAAACGGCCGGTCTCGAAAACCGGTGTGCCCGCAAGGGTACCGTGGGTTCGAATCCCACCCTGTCCGTACCCGTCGCCTTCACCTGGAGGCTTGCATGCGTGGGACGCGCTGGACCAAGGGCTGGCTCGCCGCCGCGGTGACCCTGTCTGCTCTCGCCTGCTTCAAGTCGCCAGCCAAGAAGGCCGCCGAGGTGCGGGAATGCAGCCGCATTACGATGGACGCGCAGGGGGCGGCGCAGTGTCTCGTGTTGCAGTACCGGTGGAAGCAGTCCGCGGCGCTCGCCGCCGCCACCGCGTATCAGGAGCAGCAGGACGCGCTCGCGCAGTCGCGCGCCGACTCGTCGTGGCGCGCCGACGCCGCGAAACACAAGCGGGAGATCGCCGACTGCGCCACGGATCCATCCGGTGACGTCGAGCGCTGCCTCGTGCTCTACGGCTGGGCGGACGCGCGCGCCGCGGTGACGGCGGACTCATTGTGGCACCACGAGGCGCCGAAGCACCGCCAGGAGATCGCCACCTGCACGCGGCAGCGCAAGATGCAGGCGGGCTCCTGCCTCCAGCTCTACTACAAGTGGAGTCCCACCCGCGCGCTGGCGGTGGACGACTCGATTCGTCTGGCGCAGACCAAGAGGTAGTGGGCCACCGCGTCCTCATCGCCGCGGAGCTCCAGCGGCTGCTCGAGGCCGACCAGCTGGCGGGCCTCGACGTGACCTGGTTGCCAGCGGATGCACCGACGCCGTCCGGCGACTACGTCGCCATCGTGCCGCTCGTGTCCCGCTGGGTGGGCGGCACCGAGCTGAAGCGGCTCCCGAAGCTCAAGATCGTCGCCAACTGCGCGGTCGGGCACGACAACGTCGACGTGGTCGCGGCCGAGATACGCGGCGTCAAGGTCACCAACACTCCCGACGTCCTCACCGACGCGACCGCCGACCTCGCCTGGGCGCTGATTCTGGCCTGCGCGCGCCAGGTGGTGGCGGGGTGCGAGCTCGTGAAAAGCGGCACGTGGACCGGATGGCATCCGGAGCTGCTGCTCGGAATCGAGCTGCGGGGGCGCACGCTCGGACTGTTCGGTGCGGGGCGGATCGGGCAGGCGGTGGGACGCCGGGCCGTACCGTTCGGGATGCGGATCCTGTACACGGCGCGCAACCCGCGTCCGGAGTTCGAGCGGGCGACCGGCGCCGTTCGCGCGGACCTGTCGCGGCTCTTGCGGGAGAGCGACGTGCTGTCGCTGCACGTGCCGTCAGTGCCAGAGACCAAGGGGATCATCAACGCCGACACATTGAGGCAGATGAAGCCGAGCGCCATTCTCGTCAATACGGCGCGGGGGGATCTCGTCCGGGAGGAGGCGCTGGCGCAGGCGCTCGAGCAGGGACGGCTGGGCGGGGCAGGCCTGGACGTGTACACGGACGAACCCACGGTGCATCCCCGCCTCCGGGCCGCGCCGCGCACGGTGCTGTTGCCGCACATCGGGAGCGCTACCGCCGAGGCACGCCGTCAGATGGCGGCGATCGCGGTGGCCAACGTGCAGGCGGTGCTCCGCGGCGATCCGCCATTGACCGCGGTGTTCGGGTAGGAAGCTCAGGGGTAGCGGCGATGTCCCGAGAGGTGCCCTCCCGCTCCACGGGTGGTATTCGATAAGGATCGCCCCCGAGAGCCGGTCGTGAGCCGAGACAGCGCAGCGCGGGACCTGGCAAGCGCCAGTTATCAGCGCTGCTGTGAGACGCCGCAGTTCTTCGAAGCGTTCTACCGCAACTTCTTCACGGCCTGCCCAGAGGCGGCCCCCCGCTTCGCCAAGACCGATTTCGAACGCCAGCACAAGCTGTTACGCCACGCGCTGGGCCTGCTGCTGCTCTTCCCCAAGCAGCCCGAGAACGATCACACGCTGCTGGCCCGGGTCGCCGAGCGCCATAGCCGGCGGGACTTGAACATTCCCCCCTCGTTGTATCCACCGTTCGTGGACAGCCTGATCGCCACGGTGAAGCAATTCGATCCGGCGTTCACGATGGAGGTAGAAGAGGCGTGGCGCCGAACGGTCGAAAAGGGCGTCCGGTACATGATTTCCGGCTACCAGTCGCTGCCGCCATGACTCCCGTACCGCCGCAACCCCCGCCCGGCCAGTACAACGCCCAGCTCGACGCCCTCCGTCAGGCCACGCTCGGCGAGTACGAGATCCTCGCCGAATTGGGTCATGGCGGGATGGCCTCCGTGTACCTGGCCCACGACCTCGCGCTGGACCGCAAGGTGGCGATCAAGGTACTGGCGCCGGCGCTGTTGCTCATGGGCGAAGGGATGGTCGAGCGATTCAAGCGCGAGGCACGGACCGCCGCCGCGCTCAGTCACCCGCACATCATTCCCATCTACGCGGTGAAGGAAGACGAGCACGTCCTGTACTTCGTCATGAAACACGTTCCCGGACGAGCGCTCGATGCGGTTATCCATGACGTCGGCCCACTCCCCATCGTGATGGTGCAGACCATCCTGGCGCATGTGGCCGACGCGCTCGGGTATGCCCACCGGCACGGGGTCATTCACCGCGACATCAAGTCCGCCAACATCATGCTGGACGAGGATGGCTGGGCCGTCGTCACCGACTTCGGCATCGCGAAGGTCGTGCAGGCGGAGGGTCTCACCGTCACCGGCGTGACGGTCGGGACGCCCACCTACATGAGCCCGGAACAATGTGATGCGCGCGAGCTCACCGGCGCTTCGGACCAGTACTCGCTCGGCGTGGTGGCGTACGAGATGCTGACCGGAGCGCTCCCGTTCAAGGGCGACTCGACCATGTCGGTCATGTATGCCCACTTCAACGAGCGCCCCCGCCCCCTGGCCGAGCTGCGACCCGATTGCCCGCCCAACCTGGCCGCGGGCGTCATGCGGATGCTGGAAAAGGACCCGCTCGCCCGTTGGCCCAGTATGGATGACGTCGGGGCGGTGTGCGGCCGGCCGTCGTTGCGCCACGACGATCCCGTCCGCGCGGAGATGATCAGCCTCGCGCGGGCCGGTGGCCGGTGGGCGCACCTGGACCAGCTCAAGACACCGACGAGTCCGATCGTGCTGTCGAAACCGCGCGGGCGGGGTCACCCGGGCGAGCCCACGGTCGTTACCGGCCGCCGTGCCGCGGGACTGTGGTGGGCTCTGGGTGCAGCGCTGATCGCAATTGGGGCGGGGGTGGCGCTCTGGCGCTTTGCGCCCTGGCGGCCGTCCGCCGTGCCTGTGCGCCTGTCAGTGGACACGGCCGCGCCGGCGCCGGTGCCTGCCGCCCCCCCACCGGTCGCGAAGCCCGCGCAGTGGCGAGGGGCGACACGGTATTCAAGGGTGCGGAGGCGCTCGCCGCCCAGAGCCGGGGATCGGAGGCGATGGTCCAGCTCGCCACCGCTGCGAGTCTGTGGGCGGAGGCGGAGCGACAGGCGCGGTCGCGGGCGAAGCCCGACAGCACGCCGCAGCGTGCCGCGGAGCCACCGGCGGCCGCGCCCCGACCCGCGCCCGTCGATCCACGGCCGGATATTCAGCGGGTCATCGATGAGTACGCGCGCGCCCTCGAATCACGCGACGTCGACCAGGTGCGGCGCGCGTATCCCGGTCTCACGCCCGCGCAGCAGCAGAGCTGGACGGGGTTCTTCGAATCGGTCCGCAACCTGAAGGCCGGCCTTACGGTCACGGCCGTGCGCTTCGCGGGTGTGACTGCCGAAGCGATCGTGAGCGGCGTCTACGAGTACGACAACGCCGGCACGGGACGCGTCGAGCGGCGTCCGGTCACGTTCCGGGCGAGTCTCGCCGTCGACTCGACCGGCTGGCGACTCACGACGATCCGCTAATTCGATTCTAGAAATTGTACTCGAGGCCGGCCGTCCATATCACATTGGGCCGGAGGCCTCCGCGATTCAGCGGCCACAGGGTGTTGGCCACCAGGATGATCCCCGACTGCGTGGTGAACTTGAAGCCGAACGAGCCGTTGATGAGGTCGTCGCGCTCGTTCGGGATGTTCGTGACGTTGATGGTGCGGTGGAACGGTTCTTCGTAGGTCACCGGACCCGGCAGCGTGAGCTTGCTCTCACCGACCTGGAGCTCCGAGACGAAATCCACAGCCAGAGTCGCCCACGGCGCCATCAGGTGGTCGAACCCGACGGTGGCGAGCACCGCGTCGTTCTGCTGATCGCTGTTGCGGAACAGGTATCCGATGTTGGCATGCGGCGTGAAGGCTCCAAACCGGGACGACAGGATGCCGAGTGCGCGGAGTAAGAAATGGCCCGATCCGAGCAGATCGTCTTCGCTGCCCGTCGGGAAGCGCGCGTCCCCGAGCACCGAGAAGCTCGTCCGTTCCGATCGGCTGAAGTTGATCTTCACGCGGGTGGCGATGTCCCCGATGCCGGTGGCGGCCCCTTGCACGAAGCGTGACGTCGAGAGCTCGGGATTGGCCGGCGTGCCGCCGAAGAAGTGCTGCGCGGTGGTACCGCCGAACGGCACGATCTGCGCGTCGCTCGTGCCGGTGAGCGACGTCGACACGACCGGCAGTACGACGCCGATATCCACGCGGTCGAGGAGCCCGAAGCTCAGAAAGAACGACGTGACCGTCATGTCGATGTCGAGCGCCAGGTTGAGATCGATCACGTCGTTTTCATGGGTCGGCACGCCATAGGGCGTGCACGACGCGCCCACGATGCTGTCACACTCCGGTCCCGTCACGTTCTGGTGCGTGAAGACCATCTGCACGCCGTTGAGGCTCACGCCCCGCAACGTCTCGAAGTGCAGATGATTGATGTTGGCGCCGATGAAGATGCGCCCCTTGCCGAGCGTCTGCGCGCGCTCGGCGAAGATCGGGCCGGGGGACCCCGAGGTGGGAACCGGCACGCCGCCCTCGAACCGGAACGTAGCGCCGCCGCTGGTCGCGCTCACGGGGAGGCTCGAGACGTTCTGACTGATGGCGGTGCCCATGAACGAGATGAGTGTGCCGTTGTCGGCGACGGCCGAGGGGACGAAATGGTCGGCGTGCAGGGCGGTCGCCGAGTCGGAGCCCGCGGTACCGCCGAGGAACAGCGGATCCTGTCCGGCCGTGAAGATGAAGAGCTCGGCGATCTTGTCGCGGAGGCTCTGAGCGTCGAGCGGTGCGGCGGCGAGCAGCAGGACAACGAGACTCCACAGATGATGCCGCATCACACTCTCCAGGTCGGAAACAGGACGGACGCCCGCGCGCTCGAAGAGACGCTACGCGTGGGGGGCCGTCAACCCTGGCGCCGTTGACCCCCTTGGGCCCGTGGTTACCTTCCAAGCCTGAGATGAGCCGGCCCGACCGCACGATCATCCTGGACGCCCGCGCCATGTCGCGGGCGCTTCAGCGAATGGCCGTGGAGGTGCTCGAGCTCGCACACGGGACCGGCGATCTCGTGCTGATCGGCATCCAGCGGCGTGGCGTCGAGCTGGCCGACCGGATCGCCAAGCTCATCGAGAAGGACGAGGGCACGGTCCTCCCCCGCGGCGCCCTCGACATCACCCTGTACCGCGACGACCTCGAAACGGTCGGCCCCAAACCCGTCATCGGTGAGACGCGCATTCCGGGCGACCTCGTGGGCAAGCACGTCGTGATCGTGGACGACGTGCTCTACACCGGACGCACGGTGCGCGCGGCGCTCGACGAGCTCGCGGACTTCGGACGCCCCGAGCGAATCTCGTTGTGCGTACTGGTCGATCGCGGCGGGCGCGAGCTGCCGATCCAGCCCGACGTCGTCGGGAAGCAGGTCAAAGTGAACCACGGTGAGCGAGTGGACGTGCTGGTGGAAGAGCTGGACGGAAAGGATGAAGTGGACCTGGTGACCGCGCAGCCATGACCCCGGTCCTCGGCAAAGACCTGGTCGGGTTGGAGCACCTGTCGCCCGAGCAGATCCGGCTCATTCTCGACACGGCGGAACCCTTCAAGGAAGTCTCCGAGCGGCCGATCAAGAAGGTCCCGGCGCTGCGCGGCAAGACCATCGTCAATCTGTTCTTCGAAGCGTCTACACGCACGCGCATCTCGTTCGAGTTCGCCGAAAAGCGCCTGTCCGCGGACACCGTCAACGTGGCCGCGAGCGGGAGCGCCGTGCAGAAGGGCGAGACGCTCGTCGACACGGCCCGGAACCTGGAGGCGATGCGGATCGACATGGTGGTCATCCGCCACCCGTCGTCGGGGGCAGCCGGGTTCCTGGGGAACCGCATCCGCTCCAACGTGGTCAACGCCGGCGACGGCAAGCACGAGCATCCGACGCAGGGGTTGCTCGACCTGCTCACCATCCGCGACAAGCACGGGAAGATCGCAGGCCTGAAGGTCTGCCTCGTAGGCGACGTGCTGCATTCGCGGGTCGCCCGCTCGAACATCTGGGGCCTGCTCAAGCTCGGTGCCGAAGTGGGCGTGTGCGGGCCCGACACCCTGATGCCCCGGGGCATCGAGGAGCTGGGGGTGTGCCGGTTCCGCCGCATCGAGGAGGCGATCGAGTGGGCCGACGTCCTCAACGTGCTGCGCCTGCAGCTCGAGCGGATGGAGATGGGGTTCATCCCCAGCGTCCGGGAGTACTACCGCGTGTTCGGCGTCACGGTGGAGCGACTGGAGAAGGCGCCCCGAGACATCACGATCATGCACCCGGGACCCATGAATCGCGGCGTCGAGATCGACTCCCGCGTGGCCGACGGCGCACACAGCGTGATCCTCGACCAGGTAACGAACGGGGTGGCGGTGCGGATGGCGGTGCTGTACCTGCTCGCCGGCGGACGGCCCGAGCTGGCCGAGGCGGCGCAGCGATCCGGAGGCTCCGAGTGAGCCCACCCTCTCCCCGCCCGCTCCTCCTTCAGGGCGGCCGGGTGATCGACCCCAGTCGCAATCTCGACCAGCGGGCCGACGTGCTGATCCAGGACGGCAAGATCGCGGCGGTCGGCACCGGCCTCGCCACGCCCGACGGCGCCGAAGTGTGGGATGCACGCGATAAAGTCGTGGCCCCCGGGCTCGTGGACGTGCACGTGCACCTGCGCGAGCCGGGGCAGGAGGATGTCGAAACGATCGCGACCGGCGCCCGCGCCGGAGCGGCCGGCGGGTTCAGCGCGATGTGCGCCATGCCCAACACCGATCCCGTCACCGACAACCAGGCGGCCGTGGGCTTCATCGTGCGCCAGTCGGTCCGCGCCGGACTCACCCGCGTGTATCCGATCGGCGCCATCTCGGTTGGTCAGAGGGGCGAGCGCCTCTCCGAATTCGGCGAGATGGTGGGCGCGGGAGCGGTGGCGGTCTCGGACGACGGGAAACCCGTCGTGTCGAGCCACCTGATGCGGACCGCCCTCGAGTATGCGCGGACGTTCGATATCCCGGTCGCCGATCACTGCGAGGAGCCATCCCTCGCCGCCGGGGGGGTGATGCACGAAGGGCTCGTGTCCACCCGGCTCGGTCTCAAAGGAATCCCCGCGGCGGCGGAAGAGATCATGGTGGGACGAGACGTGTTGCTGGCCGGGCTCACGGGAGGTCACGTCCATCTGTGCCACGTGTCGACCCGCGGCTCAGTCGCGCTGATTCGTCGCGCCAAGGAGGAGGGGATTCGTGTCACCGCCGAGGTCACGCCGCATCACCTGACGCTCACCGACCGTGCGTGCGAGCGCTACGACACGCACGCCAAGATGAACCCGCCGCTGCGCGAGTCGGAAGACCTCGCCGCGCTGCGCCAGGCGTTGAAGGAAGGCGTCATCGATTGTATCGCGTCCGATCACGCCCCCCATGCCTACGACGCGAAGGAAGCCGCCTTCGACGACGCGCCGTTCGGCATCGTGGGGCTCGAGACGGCGTTCGGGGTGGCCCACACCGAGCTCGTGGGGAGCGGCCTCCTGACCCTCCCCGAGCTGCTTCACCGGATGAGCACGGCGCCCGCCGCCATGTTCCACCTCCCCGGTGGCACGCTCAAGCCCGGAGCCGCCGCCGACGTCGTGGTGCTCGATGTCGCGGCGCGCTGGACCGTGGACCCGACCGCGTTCCTCTCGAAGAGCCGCAATACGCCGTTCGCGGGCCGGGCCCTGACCGGGCGCGCGGTACTCACCGTCGTCGGAGGCAAAATCGCCCATCAAGTGGAGGCCCACGCCGGCACGTGACGGCGCGCGCGGTCGCCACCCGGATGGCGCAGTGTTGCCGCCAACTGGCCGCGCGGGGGCTGATTGCTGGTCAGGATGGCAACCTCTCGGTCCGGCTCGAGCGCGATCGTGCGCTCGTAACCCCGAGCGGCGCCATCAAGGGGCTGGTGCAGCCGGGGGACATGGTGGAGGTGGACCTGCAAGGTCGCAAGCGGCGCGGACGCGGCAACCCGACCAGTGAGTTGGACTTACACCTGCGCATCTTGAACCGACGGCCGGACGTCGGCGCCGTGGTGCACGCCCACCCCCCGGTCGCGACCGCGTTTGGGGTGGCCGGAGAGGGTTTGCGTATATTGGTGCTGCCCGAGCTTACGCAGTTGTGCGGGGAGGTGCCCCTGGTTCCGTATGGGACGCCCGGGACTCCCGAGTTGGCCGATCGCCTCGAGCCACACCTGGCGGGGCATGATGCGTGGCTGCTGGCGAATCATGGGGCAGTGACGGTGGGTCCGACGCTCGATGTGGCGTGGATCCGGATGGAAAGCCTGGAGCACGCGGCGCGGATCATTTTCGCTGCGCGGGCGCTCGGGCGAGTGAACGAGCTGAGTCCAGAAGCGGTGGCGCGCCTGCGCCGGGAACGCGATGACTAAGGAACCGTCCAAGAGCACCGCCATCATCCAGCACTTGCTGGACGAGCGGCGTCAGTACGAAGCGTGGATCGCCCGGCTGAACAGCTCGGCGGACGCCACGCCGGGGAACGTGCGCGCGCGGGTGCGGGAGGACTACGAGGCCCGGCTCACGGCGGTGATCGAGGAGCTCAAGGCGCACGGCGAGAGCGCGCGGTTGGCGATTCAAGAGATGCGGCACAGGCGCGGCGAATTGCAGAAGAAGGAGGCAATCTGCTCGGAGAAGCTCACGGAGAGCGAACTGCGTCATTCGGTCGGCGAGTTCGACGAGATGCAGTGGGAGCAAGTCCACCAGGACGTGCTCGCCGAGCTCGTGTCCGTGCGAGAAGACCTGCAAGCGGTCGAGGTGGACATTCAAAAGCTCGAGGAGCTCGATGCGCTGGTGCGGAATCGGCCGGCCGTCCGACCCGTGTCGACGCCTCCGGCCCCGCAGCCCATCGCCACCGCTCCCGCCGCCCACCCACCCGCGCCCACGCCTCGCGACGCGACGCACGTGGACGAGCTCGAGTTCATCAAGTCGGTGACCGAGGACGAAACGGGCGCGGCACCATCTCCCCGCCGCGCGAGCGGCGCCCTGTTTCAACCCACGATCCCCACCGACACGCCCAAGGCCGCGGCGCCGCCCTCGCAGCGAGCTGCCAACCCGGTCCCCCCACCGATCTTGCCCGAGGCGTCCGCCGCGTCGAGTGACGACGCAGCCGCGAAGACGCTCCGATGCAAGGCGTGCGGCGTCATGAACCTGCCAACGGATTGGTATTGCTTTCAGTGTGGGGGGGAATTGGCGGCGATGTGAAGGACAAGAAGACGTCTCGCGAAGTCGCGTGACGGTTGCGTGAAACCTCTAGCGCTTGACCAATTTCCTGACTACCGCAGCCAGGCGGCTCTTGTGTCGTGCCGCATTATTCGGATGGATCAGGTGCTTCCGGGCGGCGCGATCGAGCAGCCGCGCAGCCGCCCGGTACGCCGCGTCCGCTTGCTCAGCGGTCGTCGCGGCGCGAACCCCTTTCACCGCAGTGCGGAGCGCGGAGCGCTGGGCGCGGTTGCGGACATGGCGGGTGCGCCCCTGGCGCATCGCCTTCTTGGCGGATTCGATTCTCGGCACGTCCAGCCTCCTCGTGTGGGGCGGAAGATAGAGGGTAAGTGCAGGTCGGTCAAGGCGCTACGCCGTTGACCGCCGCCCCGTAGGCTCGCTATCTTTGGCGGTCACCGGCTGGGAGTTGCACCATCCCGTTCGACTTCCTCGCGTCGTTCTTCCTGTGGGCCCCGGTGCTGTTGTTCTCCATAGTGGCCCACGAGTACGCGCACGCGGAGGCGGCTTACCGGCAAGGCGACGATACGGCTTACATGCTCGGGCGGCTGACGCTGAACCCCATCAAGCACATCGATCCGTTCATGACCATCCTGCTGCCCCTGATCCTTGTGCTTTCCCACGCTGGGTTCTTATTCGCCGCTGCCAAGCCGGTGCCGGTGAACCCGCGAAAATACCGCAGGTTCGTGCGGGGCGATGTGATTGTGTCTCTGGCGGGGATCGCGGTGAACCTCGTGCTCTTTGTAATCGCAGCGGCCCTGTTCCCGGTCGCTGGACTGATCGGGACGGCCCTGCCCGCACTCGCCGCGAGCCTCGAGGTCGTTCAGCGGATGTTGTTCTACGGGATGCAGCTCAACCTCGTGCTGGCGTTCTTCAATCTGATTCCGATCCCACCGCTCGACGGCAGCCACGTCTTCTATCATCTGCTCCCCCCCGGCTGGGGGCTGCGATACCGGCAGTTCTACGCGCTGGGCATGCTGCCGCTGTTTCTCATCATCTGGCTCGCGCCCGGGCTCCTCACCCCGTTTCTCTGGCCGGTGCGGGCGCTCTTGCAAGTGGGCTTGACCCTGGTGGGCGGTTACGCGCTCCCAGGTACGCAGGCCATTCTATGACCAGCGTCCCGCCTACGGCCCAGGAGCAGAGCGGTTTTGTCGTCGAGCTCGAGCAGTTCTCGGGACCGCTCGATCTCCTGCTGCACTTGATCCATGAGGACGAGGTCGATATCACCGACCTGCCCATCGCCAAGATCGCGGATCAGTTTCTCGCTGTCATCAACGACCTCGGACTGAATCAGGCGGCGGATTACCTGGAGATGGCGGCGCGGCTGCTGCGGATCAAGGCACAAATGCTCCTGCCACGCCGCCTCGGCGACGACGAGTGGGAGGACCCACGCGCCGAGCTGGTGCGGCGCTTGCTCGAGTACCAGCAGATTCGCGAGCTGGTGGAATGGCTGGGCGCGGCGGCGGCGCGCCGGGCGGAGCAGTTCGGGCGCGGCTTTGCGCCGGAGCCTCCCGCGGCACCGCCCGCTCCCCTCGTGGTCGACCTGAACGATCTCCTGGCCGCAGCGGAGCGGGTGATCGCCCTCATTCCCGAGCCGGTGCTGCACCGCGTGGTGCCGCGCCCGCTCGACGTCGAAGGGGCGACCGCCCGGATCGAAGGCCTGCTGGCAGAGCGTGCGAGCTTCGGGTGGCGCGACATCGTGGGCGTGCATCCGACCCTCGTGGACGTACTGTCGGCCTTCATCGCCCTGCTGGAGCTCGCGAAGCGCGGTGCCCTACGCGTCGATCAGGAGGGCCCGTTCACTCCCATCCAGATCCACCGTGAGCCCGCTCGCGAAGCTCGTTGAGGCGGCGCTCTACGCGTCGGCGCGACCGGTGACCGTCGAGGAGCTGGTGACCCTCGACCCGCAGGCGGGCGCGGCGGCGGTGCGCGCCGCCCTGGGCGAGATCCGGGACACGTTCGCTGCCGGCGATCACGGCGTCGAGCTCGTAGAGATCGCGCAGGGGTGGCAGTTCCTCACACGCCGCGAGTACGCCGAAGCAATCGACCGCGCGCAATTCGCGCTGCGCCCCAGGCGGCTCAGCCCGGCGGCGCTCGAGACGCTTGCCATCATCGCGTACCGGCAGCCGGTGGGACGGAGCGAGGTGGACGAGATCCGGGGCGTGGACTCCGGCGCCGTCATCGACAAGCTCGTCGAGCGCGGCCTGGCCGAGATCGTGACTCGCGGGGAAGGGCTCGGTCGGCCGCTCTTGTACGGGACGACGCCGCAGTTCCTGGAGATCCTCGGCCTCAAGGACCTGGACGAGCTACCGCGGTTGGAGGAGTTGTCGGTGGCGCTCCGGCCCCCGCCGACCGCCCCCGCCGAAGCCGAATGACGCTCATGCGCCTGCAACGCGCGTTAGCGCGGGCGGGCGTGACGTCCCGGCGCAAGGCCGAAGAGCTGATCCGCGCGGGTCGTGTCCGCGTCGACGGCGCCGTGGCCACGATCGGGATGAGCATCGATCCCGGGCGTCAGCGAGTGAGCGTAGATGGGCGCGCCGTGCACGCGGCAGGTGGGGGGGGCGGGCGATTGGCCACGTGGCTGGCGCTCAACAAGCCCGTCGGCTACGTCGTGACTCGCAGCGATCCGGAAGGCCGGCGCACCGTGTTCAATCTGCTCCCGCGCGTCCCGGGGCTCGTCTACGTCGGCCGGTTGGACGTCATGACGTCCGGGCTGCTCTTGTTCACGACGGACGGCGCGGCGGCACACCGGTTGACGCATCCGCGGTTCGCCGTGCCGCGGACCTATTGGCTGCGCGCGCACGGCCGCCCCGTGGAGGAGGTGCGCGGCGCCCTTACGCGGCCGCCCGCGATCGACGGACGCCTCGTCCGCGTCGTCGACTTCCGCGTTCGGCCTGTGAACCGGAGCGTCGAGGTCGAGGTCACGCTCGCCGAAGGCCGGCAGCGGATTGTCCGCCGCCTCGCCGAGGCCATGGGACTCAAGGTTGAGTGGCTGCACCGTGTGGCCTACGGCCCGGTCCGGCTGGGCAGGCTCGCGGAAGGCAAGTACCGGCGGCTCGCCGCGCACGAGGTCGGGGCCATCGAGCGACTGCATGGAACTGCGTGATCGGGCGGTAATGCTGCTCGGAGGGAGCGGCCTGGTGGGCCACGCCGTGGCGCGCCGGCTGCTCGGCGCCGCGCCGCGGCGGATCGTGCTGGTGGCGCAGTTCGAGCAGGAAGTGAAGGCGGCGGCCCGGGGGCTCGAGCCGTACCGCGGCCGCACGGCGATCGAGGTGGAGTGGGGCGACGTGTTCCTGCCCGCGAGCCTCGCGCGCCTCGAGCGCAGCGCGGTCCTCGCGGACGCGGCACAGCGCCGCCTCGTCCTGGAGGACCTGTTGAGCGAGCTCACCGAAGAGACGCTCCGCCGCAGCTTTCTCTACCAGCTGTTCGACCGATATCGCCCCGATGCGGTGGTGGACAGCATCAACACGGCAACCGCGTTCGCCTACCAGGATATCGTGCGGAGCGCGGAGGACCTGCTCGCGCTGGCGCGTCGCGGACGGGTCGACGAAGCCGCGGTGGAGCGTCACGTCCTGGTCCTGACCTTGCCGCAGCTGATCCGCCACGTCCAGATCCTGGTGGAGTCGCTGAAGCATGCCCAGACCAAGGCGTACGTGAAGATCGGCACCAGCGGCACGGGCGGCATGGGGTTCAACATCCCCTACACGCATTCCGAGGAGCGCCCCAGTCGCACGTTGCTCACCAAGTCCGGCGTTGCGGGCGCCCACTCGCTGCTCCTGTTCCTCCTGGGTCGCACACCGGGCGCGCCGGCCACCATCGAGATCAAACCCACCGCCACGATCGCGTGGCGAGAGATCGGATTCGGGCCGATCCGCCGCAAGGGGAGGCTGATTCCGCTGGTGGATTGTCCGAACCCCGTCGCCGTGGCGGACGCGTTCGCGCCCGACTCGGCGCCCTGGTGCGACCTGGGAAAGCCGCTCGAGGGCGTGTTCATCGACGTGGGCGAGAACGGTTTGTTTTCTCCCGACGAGTTCGAGACGGTCACGGCGCTCGGCCAGATGGAGTTCATCACCCCGGAGGAGGTCGCCGAGTACGCCGTGATGGAGCTCGAAGGACGCCCCACGGGACGCGACGTCGTGGCAGCGCTGGATGCGGCGACCGCGGGTCCCACGTACCGGGCGGGGGTGCTCCGCGCGGCCGCTCTGGGACACCTCCGCTCGCTCGAGCGGCAGACCAAGAGTCGCGCGGTGGCCTACGAGATGCTCGGCCCACCGCGGCTCACGAAGCTCCTGTGGGAATCACATCTGTGCGCGCTGTTACGCCCGAACGTGCGTGCCCTGGCGCAGTCGGGCACCGGCGAGTTGGCGGCGGAAGCCCTTGCGCGCATACAGCGCGACGCGGTGCTGCGGAGCCATATTCTGTCGGTGGGAACTCCGATTCTCACACCGGACGGCGAGCGGCTGTACCGGGGCAGCACGGTGGCCGTACCCGGCGACGGCAACGATCGCCGGGCGGCGGCGACGCGCGGCTGGGTGGACCTGCGACCCGACGAATTCGGCCTCTGGATTCGGCGAGCTCAGGAGATGGTCGCGCAGGCCGAACGCCGGGTCGGCCCGGCGGCAGCAGGCGAGGGAGGGGGGGAAGGCCACGGGAGCGACGTGGACTGGACGGCCATCGGTCCGGATGACCCAATCGAGCCCGCGCGGTTTGCCACGTGGGTGTTCCGGTTCGAAGACCGGGGAGAGCGGATCAAGCGTTAGGCCATGGCCGCCGATACCGCAGGGGTCGATCGCGCGCTCGGCGCCATCGGAACGACGTTCCGACTGATGCGGCTCTATCCTCCGTCCCACCCCGCCGTGGCAGAGGCCCTGCGACAGATCGGGGAAGCACTGCCAGCGCTCGCGGCGCTCGGCACCGTAGAGTGGAAAGTGGGCGTGACCGGGTTGCACTGGCATGGGCAACACCTCCTGCCGCGCAACGCGCAGATCGCGGAGCTCGCAGGCCTGCTGTACGCGCGCGGCGTGCGCGCGGTCACGCTCAATCCGGGCATCACGGCCGAACACGTGCTCGCTTTGTTTCACGTGGCCACCGGGACGGTCTCGGTCGACGACGGCTCACTCGGTCGCATCGCGCTGAGCCTGGGCCGCCGCACCTCGGCGCGGTTGGAGCGGCTCCGCACCGCCATGCCGGCGTCAGGCACACCCGCTGTTCCGGAGGCGCCAACGGCGTACGAAGCGCAGGCAGTCGCCGCACCGCCCGCACCTGCCCAAGCTCCTGCTCCCCCCGCGCCAGCGACGCAGGAGGAGTCGGCGGCGGTAGCCGCGGATGCATTGATGGGCAGCAAGCGCTCGAGCACGGCGTTCCGACCCGACGTGCTGCCGCTCGACGTCGAGGTCAAGCGTGCCGTGGCCACCCTCGGGAGCGCGACCACGACCGAGCACCAGTCTGCGGCCGTCGAGAAGCTGGCCGCTCTCGCGCCGCAGCTGCTCTCGCTCCGGGACATCGCGATCATGGCCGAAGCGATCGCGGCGCTCGATCGCCTGCTGCCCACGGCCCAGGATCCGGGCCTCGTTGCGTTGATCGACAAGGCCGCCGTCGCGCTTTCGGAGCGGACGCTGGTCGAGCGACTGGTGCACCGTCTGGGGGAGCCGCGCGTGCCGCCCGAAGAGCGCGAGGCGCTCGTCACGGCGGTCGGCGCGTTGGCATCGCTCTCGATGAGCTTGGTCGTCGATGCGTTTCTCGCGGCGCCGGTCGATCTGCGGCCGCCGTACCGCGCGGCGGTGCGCAAGGCGGCCGACCGGGCGCTCGAGCCGCTCCAGGGCAAGCTGGCGGACAAGGACCCCCAGGTCGTCGCGGCGGCCGCGGAATTCGTGGGCCTCACCGGAAGCCCGCAGGCGGTAGCGCTGCTCATTCCCCTGCTGCGTCATCCGTCGGAGTTCGCCCGCGAGGCGGCGCTGCTCGGGCTGGTCGAGGCGGGAGGCCGCGAGATCGCGCGCCCCGCCATGCCGGCCCTCAAGGACGAGAGTGTGGCCGTACGCATGGCGGCTGTGCGGTGCATCGCCGCCGGGGGGGACCCGGCCGCGTCCACCGTGCTGATCCGTCGGGTGGAGCAGGAGCCGGACGAAGGGGTACAGGCGGAGTTGCTGCGTGCCATCGGCCGGCTCGGAGCGAACGAAGCTCTCGAGGTGCTCGCGCGGTATGCCGAGCCGGGCGGCATAATGCACCGGCGAAGCTCCATCGTGCGGGCCGCGGCGGTGGACGGCCTGCGGCACATCATGCGCCCCGAAGCCCGGGGGTTACTCGAACTCTACAGCAAAGACAAGGAGCCGACCGTGCGCAAAGCGGCGGAGACGGCGTTGAGATAATGACCACGAAGACCGCGAAGACGACGGGCGACGCCGTGCTCAGTCAGGCCATCGCCCGCGAGGTCGGCAAGCGCGTGGTAGCGCAGGAGCTGATGGTGGAGCGCCTGCTCATCGGCTTGCTGACGGGGGGGCACGTGCTGCTGGAAGGCGTGCCGGGGCTCGCCAAGACCCTGGCAGTGCGCACCGTGGCGGAGTGTCTGCGCATCGCCTTCTCCCGGATCCAGTTCACGCCGGACCTCCTGCCCGCCGACGTGATCGGAACCATGGTGTTCGATCAAAAGACGCAGGAGTTCTATCCGAAGAAGGGGCCGCTGTTCGCGAACCTGGTGCTCGCGGACGAGATCAATCGGGCGCCCGCCAAGGTGCAGGCGGCGCTGCTCGAGGCCATGCAAGAGAAGCAAGTGACGATCGGCGGGGAGACTTTCTACTTGGGCGAGCCCTTCCTCGTGCTCGCGACCCAGAACCCGATCGAGCATGAGGGGACGTATCCCCTCCCCGAGGCGCAGCTCGACCGCTTCATGCTGAAGGTGCGCGTCGGCTACCCCACGCGCGACGCCGAGAAGGAGATCGTCGCGCGCATGGCGTCGGGGCGCCCGATCGAGGTGCAGCGGGTGGCGGAGGCGGACGACATCCTCGCCGCGCGCAGCGCGATCGCCGAGCTCTTCATGGACCAGAAGGTGGTGGACTATATCGTCGACCTGGTCCGCGGGACGCGCGAGCCGCAGGCCATCGGGCTGCCGGAGCTCAAACCGCTCATCGCGTTCGGGGCCAGCCCGCGCGCATCCATTTACCTCGCGCAGGCGGCTCGGGCTCACGCCTATCTGCGCGGCCGCTCCTACGTCGTGCCCGAGGACGTCAAGGCGATGGCGTTCGACGTGCTGCGGCATCGGGTGCTGCTCACGTTCGAGGCGGAAGCCGAGGACATGGACTCGGATCGCGTCATCGCCAGGATCCTCGAGGTGGTGGGCGTCCCGTGAGCTACCAAGGTCAGGACCGGCGGCGCTCTGAGGCCTCGCCGCTCCGCGCCCGCCGCCGGGTCGTCACACCCGAAGTCCTGCGCCAGGTGAAGGGGATCGAGCTTCGTACCCGATCGCTCGTCAACTCTCTGTTCACCGGTGAATACCGGTCGGTGTTCCGCGGGCAGGGCATCGAGTTCGCAGAGGTGCGCGAGTACCAGCAGGGCGACGACTTCCGCGCGATCGACTGGAACGTGTCGGCGCGCATGGGTCACCCCTTCGTGAAGACGTTCCACGAGGAGCGCGAGAACACGCTCATGCTCGTCGTGGACCAATCGGGCTCCTGCCAGTTCGGACGCCCGTACACCAAGGCCGGCCTGGCGGTAGAGGTCGCCGCCGTGCTCGCGCTCGCCGCGGCGCGGCACAATGATCGCGTCGGCGCGTTGATGTTCTCCGACAAGGTGGAAGTGGTCCTGCGGCCCGCCAAAGGCCGGCCGCACGCGCTGCGCGTGATCCGCGACCTGGTGGCGTTCACCCCCCGGGGACGCGGGACGAACCTGGGCGAGGCGCTGCGGTACGCGTCGAAGCTGCCGCGCCACCGCGCGATCGTCGTCATCCTCTCGGACTTCCGGGCCGAAGGTTGGGAGCAGCCGCTGGGGAAGCTGGCGGCGAACCACGACGTGGTCGCGATCACGATCGACGACCCCCGGGAGCGCGAGCTCCCCGATGCCGGGTGGGTCGACATGGAAGATGCCGAGACCGGGCAGCGCGTGCTCCTCGACACGAGCCACGGCCGCACCCGGACGCGGGTGCGCGTCGCCGCGGAGCGCCAGTTCCAGGAGCGCGCGCGCAAGCTCATGCAGGCAGGGGTGGACAGCGTCACCCTGTCGACCAACGTCCCGTACGGCATGCCGCTCCGGCGCGCATTTGCGGAGCGGGCACGCCGCCTGAAACGGTGATGACACGTTACACGACGCCACGACGCGACGACGCCCAAGGGCCGACGGTTGCTATCGCGCTCGCCCTCCTGGCCGTCGTGGCGTCGTGGCGTCTGGCGACGGGGCAGGGTGGTGGAGGGACCGGCTGGGTCGTCACTCCGGCCGCCCCCAGCGTCGGCGACACGATTTGGGTCGAGCGATCGGTGTCCGTCCCCGCCGGGTGGCAAGTCCGTGCCGGCAAGCTCGAGCCGGGCGAGGACGTGGAGCCGCTGGCGGACCCGGCCGTGCTGCGGACCAGGGGCGGTTGGCTCGTGCGCTACGCAGTGGCCGCCTGGAAGCCCGGCCCTCACAAGCTATCTCCCCCCCCGATCTGGCTGCTCGCTCCCGACGGGAGGGCGGATTCGAGCGCGGCGGGAAGCGCGAGCTTCCGCGTCCGGAGCGTGATCCCCGACTCGCTGCGCGAGCCCAGTCCCCAGGGAATGCTCGCGCCGCTGCGAGCGGCACATGAAACTCCGGTACCGCCCCTGGTCACCGCGTCGGTGGCGGTCGGGTTGCTGATCGCGGGGATCGCGCAGCGACGCCGGCGGCCCCGCGTTCTCGAACCGGCACCTCAAGTTCCACTGGAACGTGAGGTCCCCGACACCCGCTGGCTCGCCGCCGGAGAGCCCAAAGCCGTTGCCGCCCGTGCCATCTGGCGCGTGCGGGCCGCGCTGGCGCAGGCGGTCCCCGCCGCCCATGACGCGCTCGACACGGAGGAGTGCCTGGCCGTCGTGCAACAGGAGCGCCCCGACGCGCCGGTCCGGGAGCTGAGCGGTGTGCTCGAGCAGCTCGACCGCGTGGCGTTCGCCTCGACTCCCAGCAGCGACGTCGCCGCCCTGTCCGCCATGGCGCGACGGCTGGCGCGCGATCTGGCGCCGTGAGCTTCGCCCGGCCGCTGCTGCTCCTGGCGCTCGGTCTCCTGCCGCTGTGGTGGTGGCTGCGCGCCAAGCGCCTTGCCGGCCTCTCGGGAACGCGGATGAGCGATGTGCGGCCCGCGGCGGGCGTGACGGAGCGGCTGTGGGTCGCGCGACTTCCCGTCACGCTCCGAAGTGCCTGCCTCGGCGCGTGGATCGTCGCCGCCGCGGGCCCCCGCGTCGGTGCCGCGCACAGCGAAATGCGCAGCGAGGGCATCTCCATCGTGCTGGCCGTGGATATCTCCGGGAGCATGCAGGCGGAAGACTTCGCGCCGGCGAACCGCATGGACGTCGCGAAGCAGACCGCGATCGAATTCGTGCGGGCGCGCAAGTCCGACCGCATTGGGCTCGTCGCGTTCGCCGGGCAGGCCCTGACCCAGGTCCCGATCACGACCGACTACGCCGTGCTCGAGGAGGCATTGCGCGCCCTGCACCCCGGGATGCTGGAGGACGGGACGGCGATCGGCACGGCGATCGGGACGGCGGCCAACCGGCTGCGGCGCGCTCCCGGGAGGAG
>WNGO01002302.1_pt1 | contig 21800 bp, 17 predicted proteins | sample 5400511 | NCBI WGS metagenome assembly WNGO01 (sample SAMN13153380, study PRJNA577476) | soil metagenome | isolation source: 20 cm soil or saprolite under Garry oak tree replicate 2 | place: USA:California | collected 2016-06-15 | reverse complement strand
CCTACCAACATCCCGAACGTAGCGGGCAAGACTACGGCCAAGAGATTGATCGTTTTTCAGCTCTCGTCATTTATCTGTCGCTGGCGGCGCTGGAGAGGGACGTCACCCTATGGGAACGTTTTCATACCGGCGACAATCTGATCTTCGTGCGCGAAGATTTCCAGCAGTCGGGTCGATCGCCGATTTGGCAACAATTACGTCGTATCGGATCGCGGGAAATCGATCAACTCGCCGCTGCCCTGGCGGCCATGGTGCAGCAGCATCCGATGAAGGTCGGCAATCTCGATAGCGTTCTCAAAAATCCGGCGAGCTATGCGGCGAGCTCCAAAGTCCCTACCTCGATTCCGGCGTCGACTCCGGCCCAGCGAGTCGCTCCCAAGCCGCTGCCGACGCCGTCAGTGCCGAGCTGGATGAAAAAGAGGGGTTATCGTGATCATTCGGATGACTGAGGATCATCGGCGGTATTGCTCGTCGCTCACCTTTTCCATCCACTCGACATTTTTGCCGTAGCGACCGCGTCGGCCGGATCGCCTTGCGGCACAGTCCGAGGGTTCTCCGGCAGCCCCTGACGTGGTAAGTTCAAGCCCTGCATAGCCTGGCGCCGTAGCCAAGTGGTAAGGCAGAGGTCTGCAAAACCTCGATTCGTCGGTTCGATTCCGACCGGCGCCTCTCCTCCCTCTACCGAATCTTCCTCCCCGGGATCTGTTGGCCGTTCTGATGGAGTACCAGCCCGTCCCGCCTGAACGTCAGCTGGGCGTCGACCACCTTCAGAAAAAACGTCGAGTCCGATTCGGCAAAGATGGAGAAGCGCGGTTGCGCCGTCGCCTGCAGGAACAGGTGCGCGGCTTCGCGCGTGATGACGATGTGGAACGTGGGCGTCAGCTCGTACTCGCCGACGTAGCGTTGCAGCACCGTGGAATCCACCGCCATGTCGGTATGCGGCTGCGGCAGCGGCCGCAGCGGGAACGTCTCATCGAGCAGATGAAATCCGACGTCGTCCACGCTCTCATTCTTGTTTGACAGCGCCACGACGCCGATACGGCGCACCGGGTCGAATCCGATGAACGTCCGGTAGCCACCGGTCCCACCGTTGTGCCACACGATGTTGCCGACCGGGCGCTGCAGAATGTGCCACGCCAGGCCAACCTTGAGATGGGAATCACCAGTGGCGTGGCGCTCGCTGTGGGTTTGCCACAGCGTGCGCGAGAGCGGCGTCGCCGTCGAATCGAGATTCGCCGCGAGAAACGTGAGCATGTCGCCCACGGTCGATCGCAGCGCGCCGGCGCCCGCGAGCGTCGGGAGGTCCCAATTGGGCACCACGTGGCCCTCGGCGTCATGGCCGGGCGCGAGCCGCGCGCGCAATTCCGGCGTCAGCGTGATCGCCGTCTCGCGCATGCCGAGCGGCGCGAGCACGCGGCGGGTCACGAGGTCCTCGTAGCTCATCCTCGCCTTCAGGGCGAGCGCGTGCCCCAACAGGCCCACGCCGAGGTTCGAGTACTCGTATTCGGCGCCCACGTCGCGCGGCAGCTGGTAACCCGAGAGAAACACGTACATCTGCGGCACGCTGTAGTCCGCGTACGGGTTCAGCGAATCATGCGGGGCAAGGTTGGACGGCATGCGGGGAAGCCCAGAGACTTGCGTCGCCAGATCGAGCAGCGTGATCTGCCTACCGTTCCGCGCCTTCGCGACGGGGTCGTCGAGCTTCACCTCACCGCGCGCGACCATGTCGGCCAGCAGCGATGCGGTGAAGACCTTCGTGATGGACCCGATCTCGAACACCCGGTCCGCCGCCACCCCGACGGCGACGACGCGTTTGCCGCCGGCATCGAGCAGGCCCACCACGATGCCGCTCTCTTGGCTCACGCGCGGCGCCAGGATCGCCTGGACCGCGGAGTCGGATGGCAGCGCCTGCTGCGTGACACACGCGACGCTCAGCGCAAAGGCGGTGATGAAATGCATGCCCGAATTTAGTATCTTCTCGCCGCCGTGCTCGTCCCCAAACTCGTCACCACGCTGAAGGATTACACGCGGGAGCAATTCTCCCGTGACGTCATCGCCGGCGTCATCGTCGGCATCGTGGCGCTGCCGCTCGCGATCGCCTTCGCCATTGCCAGCGGGCTCAGCCCGGAGCGCGGGCTCTACACCGCCATTGTCGCCGGCCTCATCATCTCGCTACTCGGTGGCTCGCGCGTGCAGATCGGCGGCCCGACGGGGGCGTTCGTTGTCATCGTGTCGGGGATCGTCCAACAGCACGGCGTCGATGGACTCGTCGTGGCGACGCTGATGGCCGGCTTCATTCTCGTGGCGTTCGGGCTGCTCCGCCTGGGTGGGGCGATCAAGTTCATCCCGTACCCGGTGACGATCGGATTCACGAGCGGCATCGCTCTCATCATCTTCTCGAGTCAGATCCGCGATCTACTCGGCCTCGACATGCAGTCCGTGCCATCCGCGTTCCTGCCGAAATGGGATGCCTACGCCCGTGCGTTCGACTCGGTAAATCCCTGGGCGCTGGTCATCGCCGTCGCGGCGCTTGCGATCATCGTGGTGTGGCCGAAGATCTCCACGCGAATTCCCGGTCCGTTCGTCGCCCTGATCGTGACGACCGTGCTTGCGCAGCTGCTGCACCTGCCGGTCGAAACCATCGGACAGCGATTCGGCGCGATCCATGCGGGGCTGCCGCGTCCGGCGATCCCTCACCTGTCGCCGGCGATTATCGGCGCCCTGGCGGGCCCCGCCTTCACGATTGCGCTGCTCGCGGCGATCGAATCGCTGCTCTCGGCGGTGGTAGCGGACGGCATGATCGGCGGCCGCCACCGCTCCAACATGGAGCTCGTGGCGCAGGGGGTGGCCAACATCGCATCGCCGCTGTTCGGCGGGATGCCGGCCACTGGGGCGATCGCGCGTACCGCGACGAACGTGAAGAACGGCGGCCGGACGCCGATCGCCGGCATGGTGCACGCGATCACGTTGCTGCTCATCACCCTGTTCTTCGGTCGCTGGGCCGGCCTCATCCCCTTGGCCACGCTGGCGGCGATCCTCGTCGTCGTCGCCTTCCACATGAGCGAATGGCGGACGTTCGTGTCGGAATTTCGCGCCCCCAAGAGCGACGTGGCGGTGCTGCTCACCACGTTTCTGCTTACCGTGCTGGTCGACCTGACCGTCGCCATCGAGGTGGGCATGGTGCTCGCGGCGTTCCTGTTCATGCGCCGCATGGCGGAAGTCACGAATATCAAGGTCCTCACACACGAGTTCGAGGACCCGCCGGATGATTTCGAGCACGATCCCAACGCCGTGCGGACGCGCGTGATTCCGGAAGGCGTGCAGGTCTACGAGATCACCGGACCGTTCTTTTTCGGTGCCGCCGAAATGTTCAAGGATCGGGTGGGGCGCATTGCGGGCAAGCCGAAGGTGTTGATCGTGCGCCTGCGGCACGTGCCGGCGATCGACTCGACGGGCTTGCACGCGCTGCGCGATCTGGCACACCGCAGCCAACGCGAGGGCACCCTCGTGATCCTGTCCGACGTGCACGCCCAACCTGTGGTTGCCCTGGAGCGCTCAGGATTGTACGACGAGCTCACCGAAGAGAACATCCACGGCAACATCGATGACGCCTTGAATCGCGCGCGCCAGTATCTGGGACTCACCGCGGTGCCGACGCCGGAGTTCGCAACACCTACCGTCGCGCGCGAGTCACAAAGCCTAACGCCGCTGGACTGACCACCGCCCTGACTGTGTCTCGCCGGATGGCAGCTGGGTCGTATACGTCCCCGTAATCGTGTTCCCATTCAATTCACCGCTGAACCTCGTAAGCAACCGCGCCCCCGTCTGCGGATCGGCGTACGGATCGAGCGTACCACTCACGTGGCCGTGCTCCACACGGACGAAACGGATGGTGAGCACCGTGGACGCCGCCGGCGCCTGGTTGCTCCCGATCGCGTTCTCCTGGCGCCACGGCACGAGTGGCCGGCCCCAGGCGGCCGGAACCATGACGACATCGCCGAACGCAGAGTCGCCCGCGGCGCGCAGCGTGAAGCTGATGCTGCCGCTGCGGCCGGACTCGGCACTGCTGTAGTCGCCCGACCATTCACCGGCCAGCGCCGAGATATCGGCCGACTGTCCGACGAGGGGCACGGGGGCGCGGGAAGCGCCGCACGCGCTGAGCGTCAGCGCGAGTAGCAACGTGGGGAGTGGGAGAGTCAGGGAGCGGACCATGATCGCCTCGCGGTAAATGGTGTGCATCGATACGCGCGACGGCGGGCGCGCTGCGGGTCTAAAGATGCGGGCTATCTTAGAAACGTGCTACGCCGCCAGCTCGGCCTCGTCGCCGTTACCGCGCTCGTCGTCGGCGAGGTCGTCGCCATCGGGATCTTTCTCACCCCCGCCGGCATGGCGCGCTCGCTCGGCTCTCCATTTTGGCTGCTGCTTGTCTGGCTGCTAATGGGCGTCATGGCGCTCAGCGGCGCGCTGTGCTACGGCGAGCTGGCGGCGCGGTCACCCGAGGCGGGCGGCGGGTACGTCTACCTGCGCGAGGCGTACGGTCCAGCGGTAGCGTTCCTGTACGGCTGGAAGTGCCTCCTCGTCATGGATCCCGGCATCACGGCAGCCCTCGCGGCGGGCCTCGCGAGCTATGTGGGCTACGCGCTCGGCTTTTCCGGTGTGTGGCTCAAGCTCATCGCCATCGGGTCCGTCCTGGCGATCGCGGCGGTCAATATCGCGGGCCTGCGGCTCGGTTCCGGGCTCATGCAGGGACTGACCGCCCTGAAGCTCGGCGCGCTGGCCGTCATCGCCGTCCTGGCGTTCGCGCTGCACGCGGGCAGCTGGTCGCACTTCATCCCCTTCGTCGCGCAGCACGCCGGTTCCGATCCGCTCCCCGGCGCGTTGGCTCCGGCGCTCGTGGGCGCGTTTTTCGCGTTCGGCGGTTGGTGGGAAATCAGCAAGCTCGCGGGCGAGGCGCGAGATCCGGCGCGCACGCTGCCGCGGGCGCTCGCACTTGGCGTGACGATCGTGACCGGCATCTACATCGTGACGAGCGCGGTATTTCTCTATCTCGTGCCGCTCGAACGCGTGATGTCCGGCGAGACGTTCGCGGCACAGGCGGGCGAGCTGTTGTTCGGACCGGCCGGCGGACGCGTGTTCGCGTGGATTGTGATTGTCGCGGTGCTCGGCAGCCTGCTCGGTCTACTCATGGCGTTGCCGCGCCTCTATTACGCCATGGCGCGCGACGGCGTGTTCTTCAAATCGGTGGCCGCGGTAGATCCGCGTTTCGGCACGCCGGCCCGGGCCATCGCGATCCAGGCGGTGCTCGCTTCCATCCTCGTGGCACTGGGCACCTTCAATCAGATCATCGCCTACTTCGTCTTCGTGACGGTACTCTTTGTCGGCCTCACCGTGGCCGGGCTGTTTCGCATCCGCCGCCATGCCACCGACTCGCCGTATCGCACCTGGGGCTATCCGTTCACGCCGCTGCTGTTTCTCGCCCTGGTGGCTGTTTTGCTTCTGCTGCTCGCCGGTCATAATCCGCTGCAGGCCGCGCTGGGCGTCGGCATCGTCGCTCTCGGCGCACCGGTCTATCTTCTGCTGTTGCGCCGGCGACCGCTCCCCATCGAACCTGTAGGATCGGATGGCTGAGACACGAACGGCGACCGTCGCCTGCCCGTTCTGCGAGACCCTGAACCGCGTGGACCTCACCCGCATCGGGCAGCATCCCAAGTGTGGGAATTGCGGCAAGCCGATTCTCCTCGACCGTCCGATCGCTGTCTCAGAGGCGACGTTCGATCAAGCCACCTCCGGGACCACGGTCCCTGTGCTGGTGGACTTTTACGCCGACTGGTGCGCGCCGTGCAAGATCATGGCGCCGTTACTGGACGATGTCGCGCGGCGCCGGATGGGACAGCTGCTCGTGCTAAAGCTCGATACCGACCGCAATCCCGCGATCCAGCAGCGCTTTGGTGTGCGCGGTATTCCCACATTGATCCTGTTTCGCGGCGGGAAGGAAGTGGACCGGCGGGTCGGCGCCATTCCCGCGGCCGAGCTCGACGCGTTGCTCGGGGTGTCTTAGCGCGCGAGCTGGCGCAGCACGTACTCCAGGATGCCGCCGTGCTTGTAGTACTGCAGCTCCTGCGGCGTATCGATTCGCACGAGAACCTTGAAGCTGGTCACCTTGCCGTCATCCGCGGTCGCGGTGACGCTCAGCTCCTTTGGCATCTCGCCCAGGCCGAGGATGTCGTAGCGCTCTTTGCCGGTCAGGCCGAGAGTCGCCGGAGTTTGCGCGGGCGCGAATTGCAGCGGCAGGATCCCCATCCCGACCAGGTTCGAGCGGTGAATGCGCTCGAAGCTTTCGGCGATCACCGCGCGAACGCCGAGGAGCCGCGGGCCCTTGGCGGCCCAGTCGCGTGAGGACCCCGCGCCGTACTCTTTCCCGGCGAGGACGATCAGGGGCGTCCCCTCTGCCGCGTACTTGAGGGACGCGTCGAAGATCGTCATCGCCTCACCGTCGGGGAGATGCACGGTGAACGGCCCCTCCGTGCCGGGCGCGAGCAGATTCTTGAGCCGCACGTTGGCGAAGGTGCCGCGCACCATCACCTCATGGTTGCCGCGGCGCGCGCCGTAGGAGTTGAAGTCGATGGGCTGTACGCCGTGCGCGACGAGATGCTGGCCTGCCGGACTCGTTTTGCGAATCGATCCCGCGGGAGAGATGTGGTCGGTCGTGATGCTGTCCCCGAGGAGACACAGCACGCGCGCGGCGCGGATGTCGCGCACCGGGCTCGGCTCCCGGGGCATGCCGTCGAAATAGGGCGCCTGCCGGATGTACGTCGATGTCGGCTCCCAGGCGAAGCGGTCGCCTTCCGGGACCGGCAGGCTCTGCCAGCGCTGGTCCCCATCGAACACCTCGGCGTAGCTCTTGCGAAACATCGCCGACTTGATCGACCGGCCGATCACATCGACGACTTCCTTCGCCGAGGGCCAGATGTCGCGCAAGAACACAGGTCCGTCGCTGCCGATGCCCAGCGGCTCAGTGTGAAAGTCGATATCGATGCGGCCCGCGAGCGCGTACGCCACGACGAGCGGCGGCGAGGCGAGATAGTTGGCGCGGACCTCCTGCTGAATGCGCCCTTCGAAGTTGCGATTCCCCGAGAGCACCGCGCACACGACGAGATCGCATTCGGCGATCGCCGTGGATACGGCCTCGGGCAGCGGCCCGGAGTTGCCGATGCACGTCGTGCACCCGTAGCCGACCAGGTGGAAACGCAGCGTCTCGAGCGGCTTCGTGAGCCCGGCCTTATCGAGATAGTCCGTGACCACCTTGGACCCCGGCGCGAGGCTCGTCTTCACCCACGGTTTGCTGCGCAGGCCCCGCTCGACGGCCTTCTTCGCCATGAGCCCGGCGGCCACCATCACCGACGGGTTCGACGTGTTGGTGCAGCTCGTGATGGCGGCAATGACGACGGAGCCGTGGCGCAGCACGTGCTCGACATCGTCGATGCGGAGCGTGGCGTGCGACGGCCGGGGGGGCGGGGGCGGTTTCAGACCAGCCTGACCGCCTTCGCCCTCCCATCGGCCCACCGGAACGGCGTTCACCACGGGTACCGGCACCGGCTTCATCAGCGTCGGCAACGCCTCCGCGAATTTGCGCGGCACCTCGCGCAATCCCACGCGATCCTGCGGCCGGCGCGGGCCCGCCATGCTCGGCTCCACCGTTGCCAGGTTGAGCTCCAGCATGTCGGTGTAGGTGGGTTCGGGAGCGTCGGGCGTGTGGAACAGGCCCTGCTCCTTCATATACGCTTCGACCAGCTCGACCTGCTCGCGCGGGCGTCCCGTGAATTCGAGGTACCGCAACGTTTCCTGATCGACCGGGAATATGCCGATCGTCGCCCCATATTCAGGCGCCATGTTGCCGATGGTGGCGCGATCGGCCAGCGGCAGCGTCGAGACGCCGGGCCCGAAGAACTCGACGAACTTTCCGACGACGCCCTTGGCGCGCAGCATCTGCGTGACCGTGAGCACGAGATCGGTCGCGGTGGCCCCTTCGCTCAGACGGCCGCTGAGGCGAAATCCGATGACCTGTGGGATGAGCATCGAGACCGGCTGGCCGAGCATCGCGGCTTCGGCTTCAATACCGCCGACACCCCACCCCACCACGCCCAGCCCATTGATCATCGTCGTGTGAGAGTCCGTTCCAACGAGTGTATCCGGGTAAGCCTGCGAATCGCTCGTGAAGACAACCCGGGCGAGGTATTCCAGATTCACCTGGTGCACGATACCCGTATCCGGCGGCACCACCTTGAAACCGGTGAATGTCTTCTGCGCCCAGCGCAGCAGCGCATAGCGCTCGCGATTGCGCTGAAACTCGAGGTCGGCGTTCACCTGAAACGCGGTCTTGGTCCCGAACTCATCCACGATCACCGAATGGTCGATCACGAGCTCGGCGGGGAGCAGCGGGTTCACCCGCTTGGGATCGCCGCCCATGTTGACCATGGCGTCGCGCATCGCCGCGAGATCGACGACCGCGGGCACGCCGGTGAAGTCCTGGAGCAGCACGCGCGCCGGCATGAACGCGATTTCCTCGTCCGGCAGTTTGCGCGGGTCCCAGCGCGCCAGCTTCTCGATGTCCGCCGCCGGGACCACGCGGCCGTCCTCGCGCCGCAACAGGTTTTCGAGCAGGATCTTGAGCGAGTAGGGGAGGCGCGCGACGGGAAGACCGCGCCGCTCGAGCGCATCGAGCCGGAAGATTTCGTAACTGCGCTTCCCGGCCTGCAGCGTGGCACGGGCGCCGAAGCTGTTCGCGCTCATTGCTGCAGCACCTTCACGGCGACCACGAAATACTCCGTCTCGCCGAAGCAGGTCGTCGGGATGCCCTTGTGCTGCTGATACGTGATAGCCACGCGTCTGCCGAGCGACTGATTGATGTGCTCCGCCACGGCCTCATCACGCACCGTAAAATAAAACTTCTCGGGATTGGTGCCCGGCATGGAAACCATCGCGAGCTCGCCCTCCCACGTCTTGCACAGCCACCCGCGCTTCGAGAATTTCTGCACGAAACCGGCGCGCTCTCCCTCCGAGTAGCTCCAGCTGAGGGCGGACCAGGTGTACAGCGCGAAGATGAGGAGCGGGGTGAGCAGGATCCCCGCGATGATGACCTTGCGTTTGCGCGTGAGCTGGAACGTCCAGTTGAAAGTCACGGGCGGGAATCTACCTCGTACGTTTCGGTGCGATAAGGCGTGAAACCCCGCGCGAGGTAATTCGGCAGCGCATTGGGGTGATCCAGGGTGCAGGTATGCAACCACACGCGCCGTGGCTCGAGCGCCCAGGCGTCACCTACCGCGCTGGACAGGAGATGCTTCCCAAACCCGTGCCCGAACTCGGCAGCGACGATGCCGAAGTAGGCGATCTCCACCGAATCGTCCTCGGCGACCCGCCGCAGCTCGTACCAGCCGGCGAGGTTGACCTTCTTCTTCGCGGTCCCGCGCGTCGCGACGAACAGCTGAATCGCGGGATCGCCAAGGTGAGCGGCGATCTCCTTGTCGGTCCAGTCCCAGCGGTCCCGCCAGTGGAACGCCTTGCCCACGGTGCGATAGCACATCCGGTAGAGCTCGGGAAGCGGCTTGGAGGAAAATGGGCACGCTGCCCCTGCCGCTGGCGCTCCACCTCGCAACGCATACGGTCATCGGTTTGTTCTGCGCCTTTGCCGGCGGGCTCAATCTCATCGATCCCACGAAAATCTTTCCCAATGCCGTCATCTTCCTCGGCCTCGCGGGCTTCAGCTGGGGATATGTGTTCGGCATCCTGATGGCGCGAAAAGAAGTGCTGGGACTGGGTCTCCTGGCGAGCATCGGGTATGTGGCCGCGGGCATCTGGCAACTCGGTCCGCACTGGCCGCTCGGCGCGCTGCTGCTTGCGATCGGCGTGTATGGGCTGGCCGCCATTGCGCTGTACCGCCGGCAGATACTGGAAGCCTGACGCTCAGCCGATGGCGTCGCCTCGAATCGGGGCGGCGGGCAGCTCCACGACAAATTTCGCGCCGCCCAGCGCCTCCGAATCCTCCAGCCAGATGCGGCCGCCCACCTCCGCCACGACCCGCTGACAGATTGAAAGCCCGAGCCCCGATCCTTCATCGGGACTCTTGGTCGTGAAGAAGGGATCGAAGATCCGGCTACGCACCTCAGGCGGGACGCCGGGCCCCGAATCTTCGACGGTCAAACGCACCCAGTCCTGGCGTGCTTCCGTAGCCAGCTCGATCACCGCGTGGGGGCGCCCGCGCACGGCATGCTCGGCGTTGGTCACGAGGTTGATGACGACCTGCTGCAGCTCCTGGCCGAGCCCCAGCACCGCCTCCGCGCCCTGATCCATGCGCGTACGCACCTCGATGTTGTCGGCGCGCAGTACCCGCTGGCGAATTTCCGCTACGTCCCGGACCAGCTCGTTGAGCTGGATGCGAACCGGGGTGATGTCGGCGCGGCGCGCGAGCCGGAGCAGGCTGCGGACGATGCGCGCCGCGCGGTCCACCTCCCGCACGATCGTCGCGGCGGCCGTGCTCGCCTCGCTGTCCTGCGTGGAGCGGCCCAGCATCTCCGCCTCCATGCGGATCGCCGCGAGCGGGTTGTTGACCTCGTGGGCTACGCCGCTGGCGATTTCGCCGACCGTAGCGAGCTTTTCGCGCGCGATCAACTCGCGCTGCGCGCGCAGCTCGTCGGTGCGATCGTACAGCGCGACGAGCAGATCCTGCGACCCGAGGCCGCGCAGGTCGGTGACCGTGCAATCGCAGATGCGGCGTTCGCCGCCTTCCTGCGTGACGAGCACGCGACCATGCCAGGGCTCGCCCTGCTGCCGCCCTTGCAGCATGAGCCGCACGGTGAGGCCGCTGGGCGCGAGACCGAGCTTCTCCAGATGGCGGCCCACCGCCGCGTCGGTCGTCTTGACGCCGAACACCTGGAGCGCCGCGTCGTTGACCTGCCGGACCGTTCCGGCGGTGTCCACGAGGGCCATGGGCAACGGGCTCGCGTTCACCATCGCGCGGGCGCGGTCGGCGGCGGCCCGCGTCGCGGCGACCGCTTCGGAGAGCTCGATGCCGCCGGCGATGTGGGCGGCGACAGCCGACACATAGTGGAGATCGTGAAGACTAAAAGGCGGTGGCGGTGTACTTGCGCCGGCCGCCTGAAACCGCACCAATCCCACAGCGCCTACCGTCCCCTGCGATGTGCGCAGCGGCGCGATGAGCGCGGCGCGCACGCCCTCGGCGAGCTTGGTGGCGATCGGGCTGGCATCGGCTTCGGCGCGCACGTCCGGCGTGATCAGCGCCTCGCCGGTCCGCACCACGCGGCCGGTGGCGCTGTTCGCGAGTCCCATGACCAGCCCCTCGACCGGCGCCGCTTCGCCGAGGGCGGGCGACAGACGCAGGGTCTCGCCGTCGGGTTGCTTCAGGGCGACGAACGCGCCCTGCGCTTCGACCAATTCCATCAGACTCTGCAGTGTGTAGCGCAGCAACAGCTGGGTCTCGGGCGCCGCGAGCAGCCAGCGCGCCAGCTCGACCACAAAGGTGCCGAGCCGCCGCTCGCGCTCCAGCGCGGCACGCCGTCCGACCATCACCGCCAGGCGCGAGGCGAATTCGATCGCCGCCTCGAGCTCCGACGCCGGCAGCGACGGCGGTGCGCCCGCCAGATTCGCTTCCACGTGCCGCCCGTCGGGGTCGCGCCATTCGGCCGCGAGGTTCTTCCCCGAGCGGTCGTCGGTTCCCGCGCTGACTGCCCCGCTCTCGTTGATTCCCTGATAGCGGATGGCCAGGCGCGCGCCGCCCGCCCACTCGCTCAGAATGGCGGCGGCCGCACCCCAGAAGTCGGCGGAGCGCTTGGCGTCGCTGGCTTGACGCAGCAGCGCCTGCAAGGCGTCTCGCATGGAGCACGAATATATCGGTTCGGGAACCGCACGGCGTTCCTGAGGCATCACCACATTTCCAATCCTGGCCGCCAGCGATCTGCACAACGATCAGCCCACGGCCGCAGTCCCGAGCGCTCCCGCCGCTGACGAGTTGTTGGATGCCTATTCTCGTGCAGTCAGTGGAGTCGTCGAGCGACTGGCACCGGCGGTCGTCAGTGTAGAAGTACAACACCGGCGCCGCGGCAGATCCGCACGAGAAGATCGGGGGGGGGGCCACGGCTCGGGGTTTGTCTTCACGCCGGACGGCTTCATTCTCACCAACAGTCACGTCGCGCACGGTGCGGCGAGGACGGACGTCGCGTTTGCCGACGGCCGGCGTTTGCGCGCCGAGCTGGTTGGGGATGATCCCGACACCGACCTCGCCGTGCTGCGCGTCGACGTGTCGTCGCAAGCCGCCGCGCCGTTGGGCGACTCGGCGGCGCTGCGGGTCGGGCAGGTCGTCATCGCGATCGGCAATCCCCTGGGATTTCAGAGCACCGTCACCGCGGGCGTCGTGAGTGCGCTGGGCCGGTCGTTCCGCTCCGTCTCGGGCCGCTTGATCGACAACGTCATTCAGACGGACGCCGCGCTCAATCCCGGCAACTCGGGTGGCCCGCTGCTCGATTCGCGGGGGCAGGTCGTCGGCGTCAACACGGCGGTGATTCTCCCCGCCCAGGGGATCTGCTTCGCCGTCGCCGTCAACACGGTGAAGCTCGTCGTGGGACAGCTGATGGCGTACGGGCACGTGCGTCGCGCGCGCATCGGTGTCGGCGGGCAGAACGTTTCGCTGCCGCGGCTCGCGGTGCGCGCGCACAGGCTCATCCAGCCCAGCGGCGTCCTGATCACGACGGTCGAAGGCGGGAGTCCGGCGGCGCGCGCGGGCCTCCAGGTTGGGGACATCATCGTCGCGTTCGACGGCCAGCCCGTGCATGGGATCGACGATCTGCATCGCCTGCTCACCGGAGACCGGATTGGTGCCACGACGAACGTCGTCGCGGTGCGGAAGGCAGAGCGGCTGGAGCTGTCCATCACGGCTGCCGAGACTCCGTGACGGCTACGGAGTTGACCGCGCGGGCTCCGCGTTTGTACCTTGTGCCCATGACGTTCTGCGCCTGCAATCCAAAGATGCTCCACACCGGGAACCCAACCGGGGAGGCGGGCGTTAGCTGACGCGATGCAGATGGTCGCAACTCAGACGACGGCCCGCGCCCAGATGGAGCGGGCCGTTTTCGTGTGAGGGATTCAACGAAGGGAGATGTGGATGAAGAGGCATTACCTGCTGGCAAGTGACTTCGATCAGACGTTGAGCTTCAACGATTCCGGCATCGTGCTGAGCGAGATGCTGGGCATCACGAGCTTTCGCGAGCGCGTGGCGGCATTGTCGCAGCTCAATCTCGTGCAACAGGGCGCCGAGCTCGCGTATCTGCTCGCGCACGATCCGGAGTACGCCCGCGTCACACGCAACGATCTCCTGGAAGTCGGCCGCCGGGTCCGCCTCAAGCGGAACGTCGAGCTGCTCGCGCAGATGCTCGCGCAGGGCATCGACGGGCACCGCTTCGATTTCTACGTGATCTCGGCGGCGCCCGAGGAGGTCGTGCTTGCGGCGCTTGAAGGCATCGTCCCCGCCGATCATGTCGTGGGCACGCGCTTCCAGTTCTCGCCGGACGGCGGCAAGATCGGCCCCCTCACCCGCGTCGCGGCCGGCTACGGGAAAGTCGCGGCGGTGGAAGAGATCCGGGCACGGCACGTGGTGCCGCGCGACCAGGTCGTCTACGTCGGCGACGGGCAGTCCGACATTCCGGTGATGCTGCACGTGAACCGCGGGGATGGCTTCACGATCGCCGCGTCCGAGGCGCGCGAAATCGCCCAGATCGCCAAGCGCACCGTGATCAGCGACGACGCGCTGTCGGTGCTGGTGCCGATTCTCGAGGAGATCGCGGGGTTCGGCCCGAGCCAGATCCGGGCGCTGTTCGAAGACCAGGGACTCGTGATTCAGGAATGGGATCGCGTGCGCACCGACTGGTTGACGATCCGCGACGGCGGATCCGACGGCGTCATCGCGGCCTAGCCGCGAATCGCCCCGAGGAATCGCGCCGGACTCGGCGTGTAGCCGGGGAATACCGCGCCGAGATCGGTGGCGCCGAGATGGCGCGCCAGTATCTCTCCGAACAGGTCGCGGAAGTCGGTCGTCACCGCGACGTCCCGACCCTCGAAGCGCTGCTCGACGCCGAGTCCCGGCCACCGGCCGAGCACGCGGCCGCCGTTCACGGGTCCGCCCAGCGCGAGCATCGCGGTCGCGTGGCCGTGGTCGGTGCCGCCGTTGCCGTTCTCGTGGATCGTCCGGCCGAATTCCGACATCGTCAGCACGACGACGTTGCGCATGCGGTCGCCGAGATCCTTGTCGAACGCGGCCAGAGCCAGGCCGAGCTCGCGCAGCCGGGCAGCGAGCTGGCCCTCGCTCGAACCCTGGTTCACGTGCGTGTCCCAGCCGCTGCAGTCGGCGAAGGCGATCTCCAGTCCCACTTCGGCTTTGATCAGCTGCGCGATTTGCAGCAGCGTCTTTCCTAAGCGGCCGGGCGGATAGTCGGCGCCATTTTCGGGACGGTACTGCGTCGGATCGGCGCGTTTCAGCATCTGGACGGCGTCGAACCCCTCACGCGACGAAGACGCCAGAAGACCAGTACCCGCGCCGTCGTACAACTCCTCGAAGGCGCGCGTCAGGCGATCACGTGCCGCCTCCTGGGGAACTCGCAGCCCGAATGCCTGGAGATCGTCGATCGCGAGTGACGGTGCGCTGCCCGCCAGAATGCGCGGCAGTTGGGGCCCGAAGCCAACGGCCCGGAACGCCGTCTCCGTATGCTCGCGATCGTGCTGGCAATAGCGGTTTGCCCAGCCGTCGGCGGTGCTCTTCACCCCGGGCGTACCCGTCTCCATGTAGTCCTGCGCGTCGAAGTGGCTGCGCGTCGCGTCGGGCGAGCCGATGGCGTGAATCGCCGCGAGGCTCTTGTTGTCCCACAGCTCCTTCAGCGGCGCCAGGCCGGGGTGTAAACCAAAGTGCCCATCGAGATCCACGACGTCATTGGCGGGAATCGCGATGCGCGGGCGCTCCTCGTAATAGGCCGGCTCGCCGTGCGGGACGATCATGTTCAAGCCATCCACGGCGCCGCGCTGGAAGAGGCAGACCAAAACCGGGCGGTCGGAGGCGGTAGAGGGCGGTAAGGGGCGGTATCGAGCAAATACAGATCGTGCGAGAAAAAGCGGATCGAGTCCAAGGCTGACCAACGCCAGCCCTCCGTCTTTCACAAAAACCCGTCTTGAGATCGACATGTACCGCCTCCTACCGCCCTCTACCGCCGCTACTGTCTCTGGAAGTCCGGTCCGCCCAGGGCCAGGCCGACGGCCATGACCCGAGCTTGCTCAGGATCGGTGATGTCGGTGAGCTGCTCGAGAATGACGCTCCGCGTATGCGCGGACATGGTGCCGCCGAGCAGTTTCTCATCGATCGCGGCGACGAGTTGCGCGTGATCATCGTTCGCCGGAATGCTCGAGCACTGCTTCGCGAGCATCAGCGCCGCGTTCATGCGCGCGAGCAGCGCGCCGCTGTTCACCCAATGCGCCTCCGTCTCGGCGTAGCCGGTCGGCGCGGGTTGCTGGTACAGCGGCTCTCCCAACCGCGCGACGAGCTGCGCGAGTTTCGGACTCGTATCAGGATCGACGCCCGCGGCGCGAATCGCGCTCACGACGAACTCGAATGGCGTTTTCACCTTCGAGCGGACCGCCGGCGGCGCCCAGAAATCGGGCGACGTAAAGATCGCGCGGAGCACCGCGCGAATGTCGCCCCGTGTCTGCTGCCACGCCGCCACGGCCGCGTCGACGCAGCCGTCGGGGGGCTCATCCGCCACAAATCGGGCACAGAGCTTCGCGCTCACGTGATGCATCGTGGCGTGCTGCATCGCCAGATACTTCAGCAGGCGAATCCCTTCACCCTTGCCATCGTCACGAAACGTCATTCCAAAGACGTGCTTGGTTCCGCCGTCGTGCGCCCAGTCATGAAACACGAATCCCGCGCCGAGCTCCGGCCGCTCGATGCTCCAGCCCGTGAAGATGCGGGCAACTTCGATGACGTCCTGTTGCGTGTAGCCGCCGTCGACGCCCAGCGTGTGCAGCTCGAGCAGCTCGCGGGCGTAGTTTTCGTTGATGCCGGTGGGCCTCGACCTCACCCCCTGACCCCCTCTCCGCTTCGCGGCGAGGGGGAACGGTGGGGAAGATCCGGGCGCGACGCTTTGCGCGTTGTCGAGATAGAACAACATGGCCGGGCTCTGGGCCGTCGCGATGAGCAGGTCCTCGAACCGGCCGAGCGCCCGCGGCCGGATCGTTCCCTCTATATAGGAAGGCAAGAGAAAGCGGTCGGCACCCTTGCCCACGAAGACGTTGAAGTGATTCGTCCAGAAGTCGACCATCACCTCGCGCAGCTGCCGCTCCGACAACGCCGCGCGGACGATCGCGAGCTGCTGCAGCTCGCCGCCGAGCTCGCGGAATTCGCGCATCGGAGCGGCGCCACGCATGCGCATCGAATCGCCGCTTGCGGCTGCCTCTCGCTGCATCCGCTGGCGCTCACGAACCGCGTCCCGGTACCGTCCGGCCAGATCGGCGCGATCGTAGTCGAGGATCTTGAATTCGCGCTCGCGCTCCGCGAGGCGCGTGTCTGACATGTGATCGGCATCGAGCTGACGGTCGATCCACTTCATCACGCCGAGCTGCGCGACGCTGTCGGCTTCACCGGGACGGGCGCCGTAGGCCAGCCGGTTCAAGACGTGGAACGCCGAATCCCGCGGCGTCAGGCTCGCGCCGGGAACCTGCGCGGCGAGCAAAGACGCCGCGGCTATGATGGATAGCATGTGTCTGGTCTGACGTCCTTCCCGAAGCGAAGTTAATCCCATGGGCAAACGGCGGCTGTATCGCGCGGCCCGAGCCGCTCAGGGTGCCAGCCCCGATGCGCCGCCCACCTGGGGTGAGCGCCTCGCCGCGCTGCAGCACGTGCCCCCGCTCGTGCGCCTTGTGTTCCAAACACACCGCGGCTACACCGTCTCCATCCTGGTGCTGCGGGCGATCCGGTCCCTCATTCCCGTCGCGGTCCTCTGGATCGGCAAGCTCATCATCGATGGTGTCATCGCCGGCGTCGCCACCGTGCACGGCGGCGGCACGCCGAATTGGTGGCATCTCGCCAGCCTCGTCGCGCTAGAACTGGGCATCGCCGTGGTGGGCGAGGGATTGGCGCGGCTCTCGTCCCTGCTCGAGAGCCTGCTCGGCGATTTGTTCGCCAACCGGCTGAGCGTGCGGCTCATGAAGCACGCCGCCACGCTCGATCTCGCCCAATTCGAGGACGCCGAGATCTACGATCATCTCGAGCGCGCCCGCCGCCAGACCGTCGGCCGTATTGGCCTGTTCACACTGTTGCTCGGAACCGCGCAGGATCTGATTACGCTGATCTCGCTGGCCAGCGTCCTGCTCGTGCAGCTGCCGTGGCTGCTGCTCCTGTTGACCGTCGCGGTGCTGCCCGCGTTCCTCGGCGAAGCGCACTTTGCCTCGCTCGGCTACTCGCTGCTCTTCAGGTGGACGCCGGAGCGGCGGCTGCTCGACTATCTGCGCTACATGGGCGCCTCCGACGAGTCCGCCAAGGAAGTAAAGCTGTTCGGCCTGTCGGATTTTTTGGTGGGGCGCTACGCCGATCTGTCCGAGAAGTTCTACCAGGAGAACAAGCAGCTGGCGATTCGCCGGAACATCGTCTCGACGCTGCTGGTGACGCTCGGGACGCTGGGCTACTACGGCGCGTACGCCGTCATCATCTATCGCGCGGTGATGGGCGACTTCACGATCGGCACGCTGACGTTCCTGGCCGGCTCGTTCCGCTCGAGTCGCGGGCTGATCCAGAGCGTGCTGATCGCGCTCTCGTCGATTTACGAACAGAGCCTCTATCTGAGCGACTTGTTCACCTTCTTCGACGTGCAGCCGACGGTAACGTCGAAACCGGGCGCCCGCACCGTGCCGCGCCCGCTCGTCTCGGGATTCCGCTTCGAGAAGGTGGGCTTCCGCTACCCGGGCTCGCAGCGCTGGGCGGTGCGCGGCCTGACGTTCGCATTCGAGCCGCACGAGCGGATCGCGTTGGTCGGAGAAAATGGGGCGGGGAAGACGACATTGGTGAAGCTGCTCGCCCGCCTGTACGATCCCGACGAGGGCCGCGTCTTGCTCGATGGCGTCGACCTGCGTGACTACGACCTGGAGAGCCTGCGCCAGAACATCGGCATCATCTTCCAGGACTTCGTCCGCTACGATTTCGTTTTACGCGAGAACATCGGCGTCAGTCAGATCGAAGCACTGGGTGACGATGCCCGTATCCGCGAAGCCGCGCAGCGCAGCCGCGCCGACTCCGTCGTGCAGCGCGTACCGCAGGGCTACGACCAGATGTTGGGCAAACGGTTCGACAACGGCGTCGAGCTGTCGGGCGGCGAGTGGCAGAAGGTGGCGCTGGCGCGCGCGTACATGCGCGACGCGCAGGTGCTGATTCTGGATGAGCCCACGGCCGCGCTCGACGCGCGTGCGGAGTACGAGGTTTTTTCGCGGTTCGCCGAGCTGACGAAAGGACGGATGGCGGTGCTGATCTCACACCGTTTTTCGACGGTGCGCATGGCGGACCGCATCCTGGTGTTGAAGGACGGCGAGCTGGTGGACGACGGCACGCACGAGGAGCTGGTCGCGCGCGGCGGGCTCTACGCCGAGCTGTTCAGCCTGCAAGCCGCCGGGTACCGCTGACCTCTAGGGGGCCGGTCGTTGATTGCCCCCGTCAGCAACGAATTTCCAACCGCCGTCCTGTTGCCGCTTCCACACGGTGAGATACTTGCTGTAGTGGTGCAGGCTTTCGATCGTCGCCTCGCCGACGCTGCAACCGAGATCGCCGGACTGCGCAATCTCCGCTCCCAGCGGCCACCACGACAGCACGGCGCCGGCTGGGAAGCCGTCGAACCCCGCACCGATCGCCTCCCGTCCCTCGCTGAACTGTGTGCCGCCGCCGAACGCCATCGCTTCATCCGCGGCAAATGCGAGGAACGCGGCCTTGGCGCCTTGCGCGACCGACATCGCGGCGAACGCGGAGTCGGCGCGCATCAGCTCGCTCGCGTCGGCCGGGCCGCGCACCGGCGCCGTGAGACCGCCCTTCCGCGTCGCCAGCGTGACCGGGTCCGTCACCGGAACCGGCCGGTTCGTCGCGTACGCCGCGATCCGCCAGCCGTCGTCGGTCTTGCGCCAGCAGGCGAGATACTTGCCCCGTGTTGCTCCCGACCGCGTCCACCCATACGTATAGCCGAGCCGACCATCGCGTGAGACGTCGGCGAATGCCGGCGTCCAGGTCAGCGTGAGGACCGAGTCCCTGCTTTGGAGAAAGGCGCGGACGCGGTCGGAGCCGCGCAGCAGCGGCGCGCCGGGATAGAGATAGGCGGCGCCATCCAGCAGTGCCGGGACGAAGCCCTGGAGCAGACCAAGTGACGCGGTCTTGCCCGACAGCGAGCGATCGGCGGCAAGGAGGGCCTCGCGGTCGGACGTTCTGTCGGCAGCGGCAGTGAGGACGATGACGGTGAGCAACAGACGGTGCATGGGTGCCTCCCGTGCCCAATTTGGCCGCTGCGCGGCGCCAGGCGTAGAGGCGGCGCGTCATCGGATTGTGAAATTCACACATTTCTGACCGCTGCGGTCGCCCGTCCCCGCACGCTTCCCGATAGCATGGTACAATGAGGCTCATGAAGCGGGCACTGATCGTATTCGGCGCCTGGACGGCGGTCGCGCTGCTGTTCGCGATCCAGATGCATTTCCAGTCGAGCAGCAGCAACCCGCCCGATCCGCGGTCCTGGGGCTGGATCCTCGCCTGGCAGTTTTCGGGCTGGTGGAGCTGGGCCGTGTTCACCGCTCCCGTGTGCGCCTTCGCCGCCTGGGCGGTGCGCATCCGCCGGCCGGCGGCGTTGATCGCGGCACACGTGCCGATGGCGCTGGCCACCGCCGTGTTGTGCGCGGGGTTTGAAGGCGGCGTGAAGTGGCTGTTCGGCCTGTACCGCACGCCGCACACGCTGTTCACCGGCGTTGGCGACGCCGTCGCGATGTACTGGACGTTCAATCTGCTGGTTTATGCGATGGTGGCCGGGCTCTACCATGCCTGGCGCGCGGCCCGCCTCGAAATGCAGCTCGTGCAGGCGCGGCTCGACGCGCTGGTGGGACAGCTGCAACCCCACTTCCTGTTCAACACCCTGCATACGATCTCCGCGTTCGTCCTGGAAGATCCCAAGCAGGCGAACCGGATGATCACCCGGCTCTCGGAGCTGCTGCGCCACTCGTTTAACCGGGAGCGGGGCCCGCTCGTCACACTGGAGGAGGAGCTGGAGCTGCTGGATCATTATGTCGCGATTCAGGAGGCGCGCTTCGGCGATCGCCTGCGCGTGACCTTCCGCGTCGACCCGCGCGCGGCCGCCGCCGTCATTCCAACGTTGCTACTGCAGCCGCTGGTCGAGAATGCGATCCGGCACGGCGCCGTCCCCAACGGCGGCGTCGCGGAAGTGGAGATTGCCGCGATCCGTGACGGCGACCTGCTGCACCTCGAAGTGCGCGACAACGGGCCAGGGTTCAGCTCCGACGCGCACGGGTCTGGCAACGGGTCGGGCAGCGGCCTGGGGATCACCAATACGCGAGCTCGGCTACAGGAAATGTACGGCCCCAGCCACCGCTTCGAATTGCAGAATGCGCCTGCGCCCGGCGGTGGTGCCCTCGCACTGATCGAGATTCCGTACTCCGACCATGCGCGCGATCATCGTTGACGACGAGGCGCCGGCCCGGCGGCGGTTGCGCGGCGTGCTGCAGCAGATCAGCAGCGTTACGCGCATCGACGAGTGCGCCAGCGGCCGGGACGCGGTCGAGCTGCTGCGCCGCGGTGCGCCCGACCTCGTGTTTCTGGACATCCAGATGCCCGATCTCGACGGCTTTGCGGTGGCCGCGGCTGCGAGCGAGGAGCGGCCGCCCGCGATCGTCTTCGTCACCGCCTACGACGAGCATGCGGTGCACGCATTCGAGATTCAGGCATTCGATTACCTGCTCAAGCCGTTCGACGATGAGCGCGTGATTGCGACGGTCAAGCGGGCCGAAGACTTCCTTGACTGGATGCGGCGCGAGGGCGGCGACAGCGCGGATCCTGCGCTGCGCGGTTTCGGTGACGTCACGGTCGATTTCGCGCGTCATCAGGTGCGGCGCGGCGGCCGCACCGCCGAGCTGCGGCCCAAGGAATACGCGCTGCTCGTCGCGCTGCTCAAGCGCGGCGGTCGTGTCGCGAGCCGGCTCGAATTACTGCAGGAAGTCTGGGGCTACGCCGAAGACGTGATGAGCCGGACGGTCGACACGCACGTCGCGATGCTGCGGCGCAAGCTCGAGCACGACCCCGCGCATCCGCGGCACATCGTCACCGTGCGAACTTTCGGTTACCGGATCGAGCGCTAGCGGAACAACAGCCGGTCCGCGATCCGCTCGGCGATCGCGTCCGGTTCTCCACTCGAGCGGTTCGTGAGCACGATCACCGTCAGGCCGCGACCGGGGAACCGCATGATCGCGTTGTGAAACCCGCTCGTTTCACCGGTGTGGCGCCAGCGCTTTTCGCCGCGATAGGTGTCGATGAACCAGCCGAATCCGTATTGCGTGACCGCACTCGCCGGGAGCTGTGGCGGGGTAGTCGCCAGCGTCATCGTCGCCGAGTCGATCAGATCACCGCCCTCCAGCGCCTGATCCCAGCGCGTCAGGTCGTCCACGTTCGTGTAGATGCCGCCGTCGCCCAGCGTCGCGCTGGTGACGCTCTGGTCCGTTTG
>WNGO01000632.1_pt1 | contig 21800 bp, 21 predicted proteins | sample 5400511 | NCBI WGS metagenome assembly WNGO01 (sample SAMN13153380, study PRJNA577476) | soil metagenome | isolation source: 20 cm soil or saprolite under Garry oak tree replicate 2 | place: USA:California | collected 2016-06-15 | reverse complement strand
AGATGCGGCGCGAGCAGCGTGAACAGTCGGAGCGTGTCGAGCGACCCGGCGAGCGCGGTGAACCGCGTCCGGATCAGGACACACGCCTGATGCGGACTCGTGATGATCTCTTTCTCGATACGGTAGCGCTGCTCGGGATCGACGCTCGTGACCCGAACTCCCAGGGAGCGCTCGTCGATGTACTCCGACGTGCACTTCAGGTGTCGCCGCTCGTCGTGGAAGAACGACCTGCCGTCGGTGATGAGATACTGGAGGTCGCGGATCTGTGGGCGATCCACCGTCGGGTAATACACCTCGTTCAGCACGCCGCGCGACATCGTGAACCACACGCGGCTCGACGCGGCATAGGCCGTGCCCACGGCGTCCTTCGCGCTGCGCGTCCAGCGCGGCGCGATGCCAGGGTGCCCGAACGCTTGGTGTGCTGAGCGGACAACGGCCATTTACGGGCTCATCTCCGCCCGACACCGCTCCGCCGCGACTGCCGCAGCGCCGAGCAGTCCGACGTTGGGATTGGTGATGACGCGGACGGGGACTCCTAGCATGAAGGCGGAGAGGCGCCCCTTGGCGCGAAACGCGGCCAGAAAAGGCCCGGTCCTGAGCTGCGTCACGATCCGCGGCGCGATCCCCCCGGCCACGAAGACGCCGCCCGTCGCGAGGACTGTCAGGGCCAGGTCCCCCGCCAGCGCGCCGAGCAGCGAGGTGAACCGGTCAAGCACGGCGGCGCACAGCGGATCGGTTCCGTCCAGGCCGTGCCGCACGATGACGGCCGCGGGATCCTGTCGACCCATCTCAGCCCGCACGGCGTCGTTCTCGACGACGGAGCCTGCCGCCGCGAGATGCTGGTAGATGGCGATCAGGCCGGGTCCCGAAACGACCCGCTCGCAGGAGACACGCCCGAACTCATCCTGCAGCGAGCGGCGGAGCTCCCACTCGACCTGGTCGCGCGCCGCGAACTCCGCATGCCCGCCCTCCGACGGGTGGACGCGATAGCGGCCGCCATCCCAGGAGAGAAACGCCTCCCCGAGCCCCGTGCCCGCGCCGATGAGCGCGACGGGGCCGTGGGCGATCGGCTCCCCATCTTGGAGGGTCTCGACGTCCTTCGGCCCGAGCAGGGCGAGCCCGTGACCGACGGCGTCGAAGTCGTTGATGACGGAGGCGTGGGCGATGCCGATCGCCGCGGCCAGTTCACGCTCGTCGATGGTCCACGGCAGGTTGGGCGTCCGGGCCACGCCGTCGATCACGCGGCCCGCGACCGCGAAGCAGGCCCACTCGAATGACCTCCCCGCTTCCCCGAGGAAGCGCCGCACAATCGGCCCGAGGCCCGGAGCTTCCTGAGACGCGGACCGCTGCTCTCGTTCAACGCGCGCGCGCCGACCATCGACATCGACGATCGCGAGCCGGGCATTCGTGCCACCGATGTCGCCAGCGAGCACTCTCACGGCGCGTCCGCGCTATGCCTTCGTGCGCGCGGACCGCGACGCCAGCGCTCGTCCATAAGCCTCCACATAACCCTCGCCGGAGCGCCGCCAGCCGAAGTCCTGGCTCATCGCTGCGTGCATCATCCGGTCCCAGGAGTGCGCCTCCGCGTAGCGTTCGATCGCCCGCCGAGTCGCGCGCACGAGCGCCGCCGGCGAATACTCGTCGAACAGAAAGCCGGTCGCTCCGTCCTCGATCGTATCGGTCAGCCCACCGACGCGACGAGCCACCGGAATGGTGCCGTAGAGCTGCGCGCGCATCTGTGTCAGGCCGCAGGGCTCATACAGTGACGGCATCAGGAGCATGTCTGCCCCGGCCAGCAGCTCGTGCTCGACTCGATCGGTGAAGGTGACTTGCGCCGCGATGCGGTCGGGTGCGGCGGCGGCCAAGTCGGTCAAGGCCTGTTCAAAGCGCCTCTCCCCCCCTCCCAGAAACACGAATTGGGCGTCGGGTATGGCCAGCAGACCGCCTCCCAGAATGAGGTCGAGGCCTTTCTGTGCCACCATGCGCGCGCTCATCGCGAGCACCGGGATCCGGGGGCGGGACGCCAGGCCGAAGGCCCGCTGCAGCGCGGCCTTGCAGCGCCGTTTGCCGACCAGGTCGGTCGGCGAATACGGCGCTGCGATCGCCGGGTCGGCCTGGGGATTCCAGACGGCCCCATCGATTCCATTCAATAGCCCGACGAGCCGATCGCCGAGCGCGGCAAAGGTGTCATCGAGTCCGAACCCGCCCTGCGGCGTTCGCAGCTCACGGGCGTGCGATGGACTCACCGTGACCACGACGTCGGAAAACGCCAGGCCACCCTTCAGGACGTTCATCCGGCCGAACCACTCGAGCGCCCGCCAATCGTAGAGCTCCGCGGCCAGTCCAAGGTCCGTGACGGTGTCGGGCGGGAAATGCCCCTGAAACCCCGCGTTGTGGACCGAGAGCACGGTGCCCAGCCGGTCGTAGTAGGGCTCTCCGGCATGCGCGGTCCGCAGGTAGACCGGAGCCAGGGCCGTATGCCAGTCGTGCGCGTGCAGGATCCGAGCGGACGGCGCGATCCGGGGCAGTACCGCCAGCGCCGCTCGGGCGAACAGCGCGAATCGCCGGGCGTTGTCCGGGTAGTCCGACCCCTCGTCACCGTAGATGCCCGGTCGATCGAAGTAGTCCTGGTGCTCGATCAAGAAGATGGCCGGGCCGGGACCGGGCTCCGCGAGCCGGAACAGTCGTGCGCCTTCCACCCGCGGTCCCACTTGGACCGGAAAGGAAGGGCCAACCGGATCGAGGCGCGAGGCGACCTCCCGCACGCAGCGATGCAGCGGCATGACGACCGTGGCCGACATCCCCGACGCCGCTTCAAAGCGGGCCAAACCGCTGACCGCTTCACCCAATCCCCCGGTTCGCGCCAGCGGCGAGTACTCCCAGGCGAGGTGGACGACCCCAAAACGCTGCGGGCGGTGCGGCGCCGGCTCGGGAACAATGCCGTCCGGGAGCCGCCGCTTGGCGGCGGCGTGCCGCGTCGGCGCGAGCGTGCTGGTTTGTTTGGGGGTCATAGGCCACCTCGGCGCATCGTTACGCGAATAGTCGCGGGCGGCCTGGCGGAGCGCCAATAGCACGTTCGTACCACAGACGCCAACGCCAGTCACCGGGCGAGAACCGCCTTCGCCGTCGCGACGACGTGCTCCACGCTGAACCCGTACCGCGCCATCACCTCGGGTCCCGGCGCCGATGCGCCGAAGCGGTCCACCCCGATGATCGCGCCGCGCGGCCCGACGTAACGTTCCCAGCCGAACGGCGAGCCGGCTTCCACGCTGACCCTCGCGTGCACCGCCGGCGGCAGCACCGCTTGGCGGTATTCGGCCGATTGCGCCTCGAACAACTCCCACGACGGCATCGACACGACGCGGCTGCGAACGCCCTCGCTGACGAGCTGTCGGTGCGCCTCGAGCGCGAGCGAAACCTCCGAGCCCGTCGCGATGAGAATGAGTTCGGGCAGCCCCTCGGCCGAGTCGATCAGAACGTAAGCGCCGCGTGCGGTGCCTGCGGCTGGGGCGAGGGTGGTCCGGTCGAGTACCGGCAGCTTCTGGCGTGTGAGCACCAGACCGACGGGCCCGCTCGTGTGCTGCATCGCGATCCGCCACGCCTCGACGGTTTCGTTCGCGTCGGCCGGCCGGAGCAGCAGCAGGTTCGGCATCGCCCGCAGACTGGCGAGCTGCTCGACCGGTTGATGCGTTGGTCCGTCCTCGCCCAGTGCGATGCTGTCGTGGGTCCACACGTAGATCACGTGTCCCGCGCTCAACGCGGCGAGCCGGATACTCGGGCGCATGTAGTCCGAGAACGTCAGGAAGGTCGCGCCGAACGGCACCACGCCCCCGTGGTGCGCCATTCCCGTGAGGATCGCGGTCATCGCGTGCTCGCGGATCCCGAAATGGATGTTCCGTCCCGCGTACCCCCACACCCCGCCGGCCGCTCCCTGGGTCGGCGGGGTCTGCCCGTCCTCCGGCACAGTCGCGCTCTGAAAGTCCCCCTTGCCTTTCATCATTGTGCGCGTGGACGGATCGAGATCCGCCGATCCGCCCACGAGATTCGGCACCGACTCGGCCAGTGCCTCGATCGCCTTGCCACCGGCGTCTCGCGTGGCCACCGCACCGTCCTGGGGCGTGTACGTCGGCAGCCGGTCGTCCCAGTGCGGGGGAAGCTGTCCTGCCATGACGCGGTCGAACTCGTCGGCGAGCTCCCCGTGTGCGGCACGGTAGCCGTCCATGACCTGCTGCCAGGCGTTGCGCCACGCCGCCCCGCGCGTGCCGACCTTGGCGAATTCCCGCTGCACCTCCTCGGGGACGTAAAACGTGCGGTCTTCCGGCCAGCCGTAGGCCCGCTTGGTCAGCCGCACTTCGTCCGCCCCCAGCGGCTCGCCGTGGGCCTGGAAGGTGTCCTGCTTGTGCGGGCTCCCGAACCCGATGTGCGTGCGCGCCACGATAAGCGAGGGCCGGCTCTCCTCGGCGCGGGCTGCCGCGAGCGCCGCGTCGACCGCGGCCACGTCCATCCCGTCCACGTGCTGGACGTGCCAGCCGTACGCCGCGAAGCGCGCCCCGACGTCTTCCGAAAAGGTGACGTTGGTGGTCGCCGAGAGGGTAATGCGGTTCGAGTCGTAGAGCACGATCAGCCGGCCGAGATGCAGGTCGCCGGCGAGCGATGCCGCTTCGGCGGCAACGCCCTCCATCAGGTCCCCGTCGCTCGCGATGACGTAGGTCCGGTGGTCCACGATCGAGTGACCCGGCCGGTTGAACGTGGCGGCCAGCCAGCGTTCCGCCATCGCCATCCCGACGGCATTGCCGAACCCTTGGCCGAGCGGCCCCGTGGTCACCTCGATGCCCGTGCTGCTCCCACGCTCAGGATGCCCCGGCGTTCGGCTGCCCCAGCGCCGGAAGTGCTTGAGATCGTCCAGCGTGAGGTCGTACCCCGTCAGAAACAACAGGCTGTAGAGCAGCATGCTCCCGTGCCCCGCCGAGAGGACGAACCGGTCGCGATTGGCCCATTTCGGCTGTGTGGGGTCATGCCGGAGGTGTCGCGTCCACAGCACGTAGGCCGTCGGGGCGGCGCCCATTGGCATTCCCGGATGTCCTGACGCCGCCTGCTCTACGGCATCGATGCTGAGCACGCGGATGGTGTTGATGCAGACATCGTCGATGGTGACCGTCTGGGCGGTCATCGAGCGCTCCCCCGCGAACCCACTTAGCGGCGGATCAGCGCCGTAGTCGAGCTGTCGTGGGCGTCCGCGGCAGCGCTGGAGCCCCGCAGCTCGCCCGCGATCCGCTGTGCCAGCGTCTTGCCAAGCTCCACACCCCATTGATCGAACGAGTCGATGTTCCAGATGACGCCCTGCGTAAACACGCTGTGCTCGTACAGCGCGACGAGCGAGCCCAGAATCGCCGGCGTCAAGCGCTCGGCGAGAATCGTCGAGCTCGGCCGATTCCCGTCGAAGACGCGGTGCGGCACAAGCCACGCGGGCGTCCCTTCGGCCTCGATCACGCGCTCCGTCTTGCCGAAGGCGAGCGCCTCGGCCTGCGCGAACACGCTCGCCATGAGCAGATCGTGGTGACCGTCCAGCGGGTTCAGCGATCGGCAGAACGCGATGAAGTCGCACGGGATGAGCGTGGTACCTTGATGAATCCACTGATAGAACGAATGCTGTCCATTGGTGCCGGGCTCCCCCCAGAGAATCGGCCCGGTCTGGTAATCGACGCCGGTGCCGTCGAGCGTGGTGTGCTTCCCGTTGCTCTCCATTGCCAACTGCTGGAGATACGCGGGAAAGCGCTTGAGGTACTGGTCATACGGCAACACCGCGACCGTCTGCGCATCGAAGAAGTTGCCGTACCAGACCGCCAGCAGCCCCATGATCACGGGGAGATTCCGCTCGAACGGCGTGGTCCGGAAATGCACGTCCATCGCATGGAACCCACCGAGCATGTCGCGGAAGTGCTCCGGGCCGATCGCCAGCATCGTCGACAGCCCGATCGCCGAATCCATCGAGTAACGCCCGCCGACCCAGTCCCAGAAGGGGAACATGTTGGCGGGATCGATGCCGAACTTCGTGACGCCCTCGCGGTTCGTCGACACAGCAACGAAGTGCTGCCGTACCGCCCGCTCGTCGCCGAGCTTGCGCAGGCACCAGACGCGAGCCGAGTGGGCGTTGGCCAACGTCTCGATCGTCGTGAAAGTCTTGGAGGAGACGATGAACAGGGTCTCCTCGGGGTCGAGGTCACGCGTCGCTTCCACGAGGTCCGTGGCATCGACGTTGGAGACGAAGCGGAACGTCATGTCTCGCCGACTGTAATGCCGCAGCGCCTCGTAGGCCATGACCGGGCCGAGATCGGAGCCGCCGATGCCGATGTTGATGATGTTGCGGATGGGCCGCCCGGTGTGCCCGCGCCAGCGGCCGCTGCGCACCTCGTCGCAGAAGGCCGCCATGCGGTCGAGGACGGCGTGCACCTCCGGTACTACGTCCACTCCATCGACCAGCATCTGCTCGTGCTTTGGAGCCCGCAGAGCAACGTGGAGCGCGGCCCGCTGCTCGGTCACGTTGATCTTCTCGCCGCTGAACATGGCGTCAATGCGCCGGGCCAAGCCGCATTCCTCGGCCAGCCGGAGCAGCAAAACGAGTGTCGCATCGGTGATGCGATGCTTCGAGTAATCGAGATAGAGCCCGGCGGCTTCGGCGGTCAGACGCTCGCCCCGGCGTGGATCGTCGGCGAAGAGCTGGCGCAGATGCCGCTGGCGCATCTGCTGGTAGTGCTCAGCCAGGGCTTTCCACGCCGGCAGCGCAGTCAGCGGGGGCGGCTGCGCTGTTGCGGTCATCGTTGGCCCGCACTCGTGGACGTCCCCTTCTCGAGCATGGCGTTCTTTGACGCGATGCAGTCCAGCAGATCCTGCCATGACTTGTCGAAAGATGCGGTTCCTTCGCGCTGGAGCTGGGTCGCGAGCGCCGCATCGTCCACCCCGATCCGCCTGAAGGCGGCGAGCGTGTCTTCGGCATCACCACTATCGACCGGCATCACATCGCGAAGCTGCCCGTGTTAGGCAAAGGCGAGCAAGGTCCTGTCAGGAATCGTGTTGATGGTGTCCGGCGCGGCCAGCGTCTCGATGTACAGCGTGTCCGAAGCGACAGGATCCTTGGTCCCGGTGCTGGCCCAGAGCAGGCGTTGCGTCCGGGCGCCGGCGGCCGCCAGTCGCCGCCACCGGGGCGACGCCAGCAGACCGCGGTACGCTTTGTACGTGCGTTTGGCGACGGCGATACCCAGGCGATTGCGCAGCTCCTGGGGTACCACGCGTTTGACCGCCACGTCCCAGCGGCTGACGAACAACGATGCCACGGAATCCACGCGCGGATCCAAGCCGGTTGCGAGTCTTCGCTCGATCCCCCGCATGTAAGCCTCGGCCGCCGCGAGGTACTGCTCGGCGGAAAACAAGAGCGTCACATTGATCGGCACTCCGGCGAGGATCGAGGCCTCAATCGCGGGAATGCCCTCCGGCGTGCCCGGGATCTTGATGAACAGATTGGCGCGGTCTGCTCGCGCGTGCAGTTGAGCTGCCGCCTCGATCGTGCTCGCGGTATCGTTGGCGAGCAAGGGAGACACCTCCAACGACACCCACCCATCGACTCCACCCGTGCGGTCGTGGACCGGGCGGAACAGATCGGCGGCCTGGGTCAAATCCTCGAGGGCGAGGTCGAAGAACAACCCTTCACCTGACTTGCCTTGAGCCGTTTTCTGGCGGATGGCGCTATCGTAGGAGCCGCCATTCCTGATGGCGTGATCGAAAATCGTGGGATTGGACGTGAGCCCCGTCACGGAGAACTCGGCGATGTACCGCCGCAAGGTGCCATCCATCAGCATCACGCGGGTGATGTTATCGAGCCACAGGCTTTGTCCGAGCTCATGCAGTCGTTGTGTCGCCTTCATGTGTCGCTCCTATCGCCTACGCCCGACGTCGGTTTTGTCAAAGAGGGCGGTCAGATCATAATCGACCAGATCTCCGATACGCTCGACCGTCAGATCGGCTGGGGGATAGGCGATGATGTTCTTGCGGTCCAGCGCGTAGTGTCCCTGTCGCGGGAAGACCGTGGTCAATCGGTCTCCCCATTGCTTCTTCATCACAGAGAGGATGCGAAGTTTGTCGTCCACCATGAAGTAGTGTCGGGCCGGGTAACGCTTGGCAGCGGCCTCCAGCATCTGTTCCTTGTGGATATAGATCAGCACTCGACCCTCGACGGCCGCCGCCAGCCCCGAGCGCTGGATCTTGCGGGGCTGAAATACCACATCGCCATCCGAAAGGATGACCGTTAACCCCGTGGTCTGAAGATGTCGGATGACATCGAGCGCGCCGGGATACAACCGGCCGGCAAACGGATAGTCAACCAGAAACGACGACATCAGCAGCAACCGCGGGTCGCTCACATCTCCGAGCCGGTAGCGCTGCAACGTGCCCAGGTAGTCCGCGTAGCCCAGCTCGGCGCGCAACTGCTCGAAGATCGCCCAGTACCGGTCCCGGCTTTCAACACCGAACTCGCGCGCGAGATGATCCCTGAGATCGTCCTCCACAAGATCATTGTCGAGCAGCGTATTGTCGCAGTCGAGGAGGAATACGACATCACCCGGGGAGGTCACGTCGTCGCCTCGACCGCGCCGACGCCGTGGCCAGCCAGCGCGCGCTCGAACAACGAGTGGATCGCCTCGTCACACCCCGCCCCGACGCAGGGCAGCTTGCTGATGCCCACGATCCGCCGATTCTCGAGCCGTGGGAATGCGATGGGAACCTTCAAGTGGGTGCCGTCCGCCAGGGTCAGTGTCGGCGTGCCGCGCACGCCGTAGCGCTCCCGCCCCAATGTCGCCTCAGCGAGCACTGCAGCCCGCGCTGCTCCGCTCTCCCACTGCGCCTGGAACCGCGTGAGGTCGAGCTCCACCTCCCGCGCGAGGTCGAAGAGCACTTGAGGCCGTCCGATGTTGCGGGCTTCCCCGAAGAAGGCGCGCCGGACTCGCAGGTCGTACTCCATAGCCGCTACCGGCCCTTGTTGAGCGGCGCACCACGCTGCCTCGAACGCGGGGAGCGTCGTCGTCGGCCAGTCGTCGCCGCGATACGGGGCGAATACGGCACGAGGCTCCTGAATAGCCGCGAGCCACCATTCCTGCTGGAGGATGTCCCGAGGGGCCGCTTCCCCGTGGGCGAGCTCGAGAGGAAACGGCCGAGTCCGAAACGTCACTCTGCCTTCGTATTCCTTGGCTACTCGGTGCAGTCGCACGGCCGCGATGTAGCACCAGGGGCAGTAGTACTCCGCCCACTCCCAAAGCTCGGGGATCAGCCGATCATTCATGGTGCATGCACTCGCCGGCCGTCTCGACCTGGCGGTGGGTGCCTCCGCGTCTGGGCGGCTCCTCTCGCGGGGCACACGCCCCCAGCGGCGCGGAGCGGTCCGCCGAGGGCGAAGCGGACATCAATGGAACTAGCATCGCGCATTGGCCTGCTCCTTCAAGAACGGCGAAATGCTCAACGTAGGACAAGCGCCGCGTGCAATTGACAGGGAAAACACTCGCGAGCCGCGCGGCACGAGCCAATAGCGCGTTCGTACCATCCACGTCAACACTCATCACCGCGGGCTACCGCACTGATCGCCGAACCACAGCAACCGACGGCAAACGCCAGCTGGGTGGGCCGTTACTCGAGGAGCCAACGCTGCTGTCGCGTGGGTCACGATCGTGGAGTTGCGACCGTGGGCCAAGAATTCAGGATGCGGCTTCGTTCGCAGGACGCGCGTCTCTCTACGCGGTACGAACGCTTCATTGCCGCCCTAGGGGCCCCGCCATAACTATGCGCCCGTGGTGCAACGAAGTCACAGGAACTCGACATACACTAAGGAGATTCAAGCATGAACCGTCTCGCCCTTACGGCCCTCGTCGGCGTGCTCGGCGTCGGGATGCTCGTCGCGTCCCCTGACACCGCCTTGGCCCAGCAGAAGGCGCCGCCCGGCGGCGCCTACAAGAAGGTCAGCGCGCTCGTCTCGCTCCCGGACTTCGTCCCCGGACTCGGGACCCTGTACGTCGATCCCGCCACGCTGCCCGCGGGACCGTTTCTCGCCTACGACCACCAGGGCAACTTGGTGAGCTCCATCTACATGATCCCGCTCAAGGACATGAACGCCCAGAAGGCGTTCAGCGACCTGAAGGTTGCCCGTGCGCGCGCCGATCACGTGGACATCGTTTTCAACGCGGGCCACCCGGGCGTGGCGGAGCCGCACTACCACATGATCGTGTGGTACATCTCGCCGCAGCGCGCGGCCCAGCTTGCCAAGTGACGACACCGGCACGTCGCGCGGATCCCCGCCCAGCGCCGGGTGCATCCGGCCCGCCTGCGGAGATGAGATGGTAACGGGCTCCAGCGCCCTGCTCGTGGAGCGGCTGAGTCGGTTCGCGGCCCGCGCGTCCTATGACGATCTGTCCAAGGCAGCGGGCGAACAGCTCAAGATCCGCGTGCTCGATGCTCTGGCGTGCGCGATCGGCGCCCTCGACGGAGCGCCGGTGCGGCTGGTGCACGACCAGGTGGCGGAATTCGACGGCTCCGGGCCGTGCTCGCTGCTCGGCGGCGGCCACGCCGCACCAGATCGGGCGGCCTTCTACAACTCGGCGCTCGTGCGCTACCTCGACTTCAACGACAGCTACCTCGCGAAGGGCGAGACCTGTCACCCGAGCGACAACCTCGGGGCCGTGCTCGCCGCCGCGGAATACGCCCGCGCGTCGGGTCGCGACTTCCTCGCCGCGCTCGCCCTGGCCTACCAAGTGCAATGCCGGCTGAGCGACGTGGCGCCAGTGCGCGACGCGGGCTTCGACCACGTCACGCAGGGCGCGTACGCGGTTGCCGCCGGCGGCGCGCGAGCGCTCGGGCTCGACCCCGCCCGCACCGCCCACGCGATCGCGATCGCGGGCACCGCATTCAACGCGCTCCGCGTCACCCGCACCGGCCCGCTGTCGCACTGGAAAGGCCTCGCCTTCGCTAACGTCGCCGGGGCTGTCACGCGGACCACATTCCTCGCCCGTCGCGGCATCACCGGTCCTCTTGAGGTGTTCGAGGGTGAGAAAGGCTTCATGGACGCCGTGGCCGGCTACTTCGAGTTGAATTGGGAGAACGAGGACCTCGAGCGCGTCACCCAGACGATTCTGAAGAAGTACAATGCCGAAATCCACTCGCAGAGCGTACTCGAAGCCGTGCTCGAGCTACGCGCGCGCGAGCACCTCTCGGCGGCCGATGTCGAGCGTGTAGAGGTCGACGTCTTTGACGTCGCCTACCGCATCATCGGCGGCGGTGAGGAGGGAGATAAGATGATGGTCCGCAATAAAGAACAAGCGGATCATAGCCTCCCCTATCTGGTGGCCGTGGCGTTGCTGGACGGTGAGGTCATGCCGGCGCAGTACCGGCCCGCGCGCATTCTCAGTGACGACGTGCAGGCCCTCCTGCTGCGTGTGGCGGTGCGCCCCGATGACGCATTCTCGCGCCGCTTCCCAGCGGAAATGCCCTGCCGCGTGCGAGTGACCCTGCGCGACGGTCGAGTGCTGACGGCGGAGCTCGCGGACTACCCCGGCTTTCTTACGCGCGGGCGGACGTGGGGGGCCGCCCGTGAGAAGCTCGAGCGGCTCGGTGCACCGTACACGACGCTCTCACTGCGGGACCGGATCGCAGGCACGGTGGCCGACTTGGAGCGGTTCCGTGTATCAGAGCTGACGAGCCTGCTCACCGCCGTGCGGCGCCCCGGGACCGCGGCGGCCGCCTAAGGAGACGACCCGATGACCACAATCGGCGCGCCCAAGGCCAGAGCGACCATCGAAACCGAGCGAGTGTTCGGCTACTTGCGAACCAACCAGCGGAGCGCCAAGCCCCGGCACGAGGGCCTCACCGAAATCCGGGGCCCGTACTACAGCGCCATGGGCCCGCGGTATCTCGCCGACGTGCTTGAGACGATGGGGTCCTACGTCGATTCCCTGAAGTTCGCGGGGGGCTCGTTTACCCTGATGCCCCGGCGCCCGCTCACGGAACTCATCGAGCTCTGTCACCGCCACGACGTGGCCGTGTCCACCGGCGGATTCATCGAGCGGGTCCTCACGCAAGGAGCCGACGCCGTGGACCGCTATATCGGCGAGTGTCGCGACCTCGGCTTTGATATCATCGAGATCTCGAGCGGGTTCATCACCCTGCCGGCCGACGATTGGCTGCGGCTCGTGGAGCGCGTCCAGCAGGCGGGGCTTAAGGCCAAGCCCGAGGTCGGCGTCCAGTTCGGCGCCGGCGGCGCGACGCGCGCCGAGGAGCTCGAGCAGGAGGGCACGCGTGATGTCGAGTGGGCGATCCGACTTGCGCGGCGGTTCCTCGATGCCGGCGCCTATCTGATCATGATCGAATCCGAGGGGATCACCGAGAACGTGAAACGGTGGCGCACCGACGTGGCGGCGCGGATCGTCGATGCCCTCGGCCTTGAGCGCGTCATGTTCGAGGCGGCCGACCCGGACGTGTTTGCATGGTACGTAAAGAATTACGGACCCGAGGTGAATCTGTTTGTGGACCACAGCCAGATTGTCCAGCTCGAATGCCTGCGAGCGGGGATCTGGGGCACGGCGGACCTGTGGGGGAAGGTCGTCACCTACAAAGGATGAAAGGGAACGGCGATGGATGAGCGCATCAACTACGGCAAGGTCGCGCCTGAAGGAATCCGAGCGCTGAGCGGGCTCGAGGCCTATGTGCGGAGCTCCGGCTTCGAGGCGGGCCTCCTCGACCTGGTCAAGACTCGCGCCTCCCAGCTCAACGGCTGCGCCTACTGCATAGACATGCATACGAAAGACGCCCGCGCGAGCGGCGAAACCGAGCAGCGACTCTATGGCCTTTCTGCCTGGCGCGAGACCCCGTTCTACACAGACCGGGAGCGGGCCGCGCTCGCATGGACGGAGGCCGTGACGCTCGTCAGCGATGGGCCTGTCCCCGACGCACTCTACCAGGAGGCCCGGCGGCACTTCTCAGAGAAAGAACTCGTGGACCTGACGCTCGCGCTGATCGCCATCAACGCGTGGAACCGGCTGAGCATCTCGTTTCGCACCGTGCCCGGGACATACCGCTCGGCCGCCCGGCGTCAGGAGGTCCCGACCGCCCTATGACGATTCCGACGGTCGCCCGGCACGGCGAGCCACTTCCGGGATTCATGCTCCCGGCCATCGACGGCTCCTCCGTTTCATTGGAGAGCTATCGCGGGCGGACCAATCTGGTTGTCGTCTTCGCTGGTGACAAAATAGACGAGAGCCCCGTCGCTGTGCTGCTGGAGGAACTTGTAGTGCGGAGGGAAGAGTTCGCCCTAGAAGCAGCGCAGGTGCTCGTGGCAGTCACCTCGCAGCCCGCCGCAGTTCCCCAGCGCGGCCGGTGGACGTTTCCGGTGTTGGTGGACGACGGTGCGCACATCCATCGCAACGTGGGCGCGACTGACGCTGCGGGAAGACCTGCACCCGCCGTGTTCGTTACCGATCGGTTCCGCGAGATCTTCGCCGCCTACCTGCCAGGGCACGGCGCGGCACTGCCCGGCGCGAAAGAGATTCTCGACTGGCTCGTGTTCATCAACATCCAGTGTCCCGAATGCGGCGTGCCCGAGTGGCCGAGGTAGTTGAAAGGAGGATCCTATGATCAAGCTCAAACGTGCATATCAACCCGCCAACGGTCACGATGGCGCGCGGTTCCTAGTGGAGCGATTGTGGCCGCGGGGCGTCAGGAAGACGCGTCTGAAACTCGATGGGTGGCTCAAGGACGTCGCGCCGAGCGCGGAACTGCGGAAGTGGTTCAGCCACGACCCGAAGAAGTGGCCGGAGTTCCGGCGGCGGTACTTCGCCGAGCTGCGCGCGCATCGCGCGGCCTGGCAGCCGCTCATCGCGGCGGCCCGGCGCGGGCGGGTCACCTTCGTTTACGCCGCGCACGACGTTACGCGCAACGGCGCCGTCGCGCTGAAGGCGTTCCTCGATCGGCGGTTGTGAGCCTGCGGTGGGGATCGCACTCTCCAAGGCCCCCTCGCCGTAGTATTCACGCGACTGGGGATGGGGACACGACGTGTTTCTCACCTGGCAGTGGATCAGGTCCACCGTGCCCGGAGTGGGAGCCCACGGTTGCGGAGGGGTTTATGCCACGACCTGAGCGAATGCACGCTGATGGTGCAGGAAATGGGGAAGCCGCAAATAGGAAGGCGCAAAGGATGGGGTTGACGGTTTCCACGACACGAACAATTGGAGTCAGAGTCATGCTAGTACGACTTGGTCAGTCGAAGGATGTCGTCGCCGGGCAGATGCGTGTTTTCGACGTCGCGGGAACCAAGGTGAACGTGGCGAGTGTGGACGGACATCTGTACGCCTTCGATGACACCTGTACCCACATGGGGTGCTCCCTTGGGAAGGGCACGCTGGACGACACGACGGTGACGTGCAGCTGCCACGGCAGCCAGTTTGACGTGACCTCCGGTGCTCTGCTCCGCGGGCCAGCCAAACAGCCCGTGCGTACGCGGTTGGTGCAAGTCGACGGAGGGAATCTGCTTGTCGAGGCCTGAGGCAGGGTCCGCGGATGCGACTGGCCCGCGATGGCAGGAAGTTGGCAGTGAGCATCGTTCAGCGGGATCTTGAGGGCCTGCGTGACGTTGAGTTCGAGAGGGCAATCCGAGGCGATCCGTCATGAAGAGAACATTCAAGGTCGGTGATCACGTGACCTGGAACTCAGAGGCCGGACATGTCAGCGGGACGATCATCAAGGTGCACACCACAGATGTTGAGTACAAAGGGTACATGCACCACGCGAGCAAGGATGAGCCACAGTATGAAATTCAGAGCAACAAGACCGACCACATCGCCATGCATAAGGGTGCGGCGTTGAAAAGGGCAAAATGATCGTGAGCTCGCCGACCGCACCATCGCGGGGCCATGCTAGTGTCTATCCCAGCCTTGACGCGTTGCTGGCGGCGGTGCGTAGCTGCCGGGCGTGCGAGGCACATCTCCCGCTCGGCCCGCGGCCGGTGCTGCATGCCGGTGAAACCGCCCGTATCCTGGTCGTGGGACAGGCGCCCGGGGTGCGCGTGCACCGAACCGGCGTTCCGTGGGACGACCCGAGCGGGGAGCGTCTGCGCGTGTGGATGGGGGTGGACCGGGACGTCTTCTATGACGAATCGCGTATCGCAATCATTCCCATGGGCTATTGCTACCCAGGGCGAGGCAATGGGGGTGATATGCCGCCACGCCGTGAATGTGCGTCGTTATGGCTCGACCAACTCCTTGCTCGCCTGCCCCGGATTGAACTGACGCTGCTCATCGGACAGTACGCCCAGCGTCACTTTCTCGGCAGCCGCCGCAAGCCGTCGCTGGCCGCAACAGTCAGGGCCTGGCAGGCGTACGCTCCGCTATACATGCCGCTGCCCCACCCGTCGCCGCGCAATCAGCCCTGGTTCAAGCATCATCCCTGGTTCGAGCGGCAACTCGTCCCGGTGTTGCGCACACGAATCCACGCGCTGGTTGAGCGCTGAAGCAGAGTTGACGGGAATGGCGGCGACCGTGGATTCCGAGCTCGTTGTACTGACTGTGGGCCACTCGACACGGCCACTGGGCGAGTTCATTGCGTTGTTAAAGGCCCACTCGGTGGCTCGGCTCATTGACGTGCGCACCGTGCCACGCTCTCGCCACAACCCGCAGTTCAACCGCGATACTCTGGCGGCCGCGCTCGCGGCCACTGGCATCGGCTATGAACAGCTTGCGGGCCTGGGAGGATTCCGCCGCACACATCCAGGGTCCGTGAACACGGGATGGCGCAACGTTTCCTTCCGCGGGTACGCCGACTACATGCAGACCTCCGAGTTTGCGGACAACCTGGCCGGGCTCGCCGCACGGGCCACACGCGAGCGCATCGTGCTAATGTGCGCCGAGGCCCTGCCATGGCGCTGCCATCGCTCACTGATCGCCGACGCGTTGCTGGTGCACGGTCTGCGCGCCGAGGAAATCGTCAGCGCAACGCGTCGCCAAGTACACGCGCTGACCCCCTTCGCCAGGGTCAGCGGCCTGCTAATCACGTATCCGCCGGAAGCGTCGCCGTCTCGAGCGGGCATCTCGATGCTCAAGACCTAGTGGAGCCTCAGGAGGCCCCGGCACGCCTGCGACTGATGGGTATTGACCCTGATGGTACGAACGCACGCTTGGCCCCGCCGCCTGCAACTATGCACTTAGTCCTGACACACCGTACCACGCGGCGATAGTGTACGTCTCGAGACTAAGCCCCCTGGTCCCACGTGATGGATGTTGACGTTGATGGTACGAACGAGCCATTGGCCCGCGTCGCGCACCGCGCCACCATTCGCCTAATCAATTGACACGCCAGAGCTGTCGCAAGTAAAAGGCCGCGACCGGAGCGTGCGAGAGAGTAACGCTCAACCTTCAACGGAGGTGGGTATGACGCATTGGACTCGATGCTCCGCGATTGCGGTGGTCGCGTCGCTGATCGCGGTACCGCTGTGTGCGCAGTCGCACACCGTCGTGACGAACGACATGTTGCGCAACGCTGCGGGGAGCGGCAACTGGCTGATGTATGGCGGCAACTATTGGAACAACCGGTTCTCTCCCCTCAAGCAGATCAACACGACCAACGTGACGCGCCTTGTTCCGCGGGCGATCTACACGCATGGTTCGAGCACACTCGGCAGTTTCGAGACCACCCCGGTTGTCGTCAACGGCATCATGTACATCACATCGCCCGTGAAGCCCAACAACATCGTGCGGGCGTTCGATCTGCGGTCGCAGAAGATGCTGTGGGAACACGTGCACAAGACCGGGCCGGTCAGCACCGCATGCTGCGGCTACAACAACCGCGGCGTGGCGGTAGCGAACGGCTTGGTCTACGTCGCGACGCTGGACGGCCAAATGATCGCGCTCGATCAACAGACCGGCGAGGAGAAGTGGGCCGTGCAGGTCGGTGACCCCGCGGCCGGTTACACCTTCACCATGGCTCCGCTCGCGATTGGCGACAAAGTCATCGCCGGGACGTCTGGGGGAGAGTACGGAATTCGCGGCTGGGTGAAGGCCTTCAACGGCGCGACGGGGGCACTCGCTTGGACGTGGTATTCAATCCCGTCGCCGGAGGATGGCGGCTGGTGGGGCACGTGGGCCAAGACCACGCCGGAGGGCAACGACCTCCATCGGGACATCGCGAAGGAGAAAACCGACTCGGCCAAGTACGCTGACGCGTGGCAGAATGGCGGCGGCGGCGTGTGGATGACGCCGGCCTATGACGACGCTACGAAGACGCTGTACGTCGCGGTCGGCAACCCATCGCCCGACCTAGACGGCTCGGTCCGCCCGGGTGACAACCGCTGGACCGATGGCATCGTGGCCATCGACGTGAACACCGGCAAGTTCAAGTGGGGCTATCAGACTGTGCCGCACGACGTGTGGGACTTGGACGCTGTGAGCCCCCCCGTGATCGTCATGGTCGGAGGCAAGAAGGCCGTGGTCCACGCCGGCAAGACGGGCTGGGTCTACGTCCTCGACGCAGCGACCGGGAAGCTGATCCGGAAGTCGGACGCGTTCGTCCCGCAGCAAAACATGTTCGCGCTCCCGACTCCCGAGGGGACGTTCATGCTCCCGGGCGCTAACGGTGGCTCGGAGTGGTCCCCGATCGCTGTGAACCCGGGCCTCGCCTACGCGTATACGGTCGGCCTGCATCAGCCGATGCACTACAAGACCCACTATGCGCCGTGGGAGAAGGGTCGGGTGTGGCTGGGCTCCGCCTTCTTGCGAATCCCGGACGACAAGGGCGACTTCTCTGGCGAATACGGTAACGTCAACGCGATTGACCTGAAGACCGGGAAGATCGCCTGGTCGGTGAAGACCGAGCAGCCAATGATGGGCGGCGCGACTGCCACGGCGGGTGGGCTGGTGTTCACCGGCGAGGGCAACGGCTGGTTCAAGGCCTACGACGCCAAGACCGGGGCGGTCCTGTGGAAGTTCAACTGTGGCGCGGGCGCGAACGCCGCACCCTCAGTGTTCGAGGTTGACGGCGAGCAGTTCATCGCCGTGGCCGCGGGCGGGAACTTCCAGCTGAGCTTCCCACTGGGCAACACGGTCTTCGTCTTCGGGCTGCCGAAGACGGGGAGGTAACATTCACCCGTCCGGCCGCGCAGTCGTGATCTATACACGAAGTTTCGTTACTGCGGTTGCGGCGGTGAAACCTGATGCGACCTTGCGTGCTCGCGCGCGAGGTCGCATAGGTTCTTTTGTGCGACAGGAGTCTATGCTCGCACCTGAAGGAAGGCCGTCATGAACGCTTGGCTCGTATTCGCCGCGTTCGCTGTCGTCGCTGGCATTTGGACGGTCGCCTGGATCTGGATCGTCACTCATGCCCGTTCGCCTGTGCCCACCAAGGCCGGGGAAGAGTTCGACCTTGCAGGCGCGCGGCGGATCTTGCTTCCGCTGCTCTGCACCGTCGCCTTCGTGCTGTTTGTGACCTCGCTCCCCCGACTTCCCTACGTGCACGCCCGCGTGCGCCGGCTCGGCGCACCGGTGGCGCACGTCGCGGTCACCGGCCTCCAGTGGACATGGCAGCTCGACCGCGACACGCTCCCCGCCGGCGTTCCCGTCGAGTTCGCCGTGACGTCGCGCGATGTGAACCACGGCTTCGCGATCTACGACTCCGTGGGGCGGCTGCTCACCCAGGTGCAGGCGATGCCCAACTACACCAACCGACTCGTCTACACGTTTCCCGCGCCGGGGAGCTATGTGATCCGCTGTCTCGAGTACTGCGGGATCGCGCACCACGTGATGCAGACGACGCTCGTGGTCACGGGCGCCGCGGGAGCCCACCCATGAGCGCCGCTCCCGTGCCAGAGGGCGTGCGCGACGGGGGAGTGCTCCGAGCCGCCCTCGCCTACCTTGTCACTGGCTTCGCGACGTTCCTGCTCATGGGCCTGCTCGGGCTCCACATGCGGCTCGATCAGGGCGGCCTCATGACGGTGTCGCCAACCTGGTTCTACCGAATCATGACGCTGCACGGGAGTGGCATGGTGGCGGGCACGATGCTCGCCACCATGGGCGGGCTCGCTGCCGCCGTGGAGCGGACCGTGCGCCTCAGCGCTCGAGCGCTGTGGACCGCGTTCCTCGTCTACATGCTCGGGATGGGGTTCATCGTCTTGGCCACGACCTTGGGCGGGTTCGCGGCGGGGTGGACCGTGTTGTATCCGCTCCCCGCGCTCGGGCGCGTATGGACGCTCTGGGCGGCAGTCGCGGCCTTCGTGGGGTACCTCTTTGTCACCCTCGGATTCACCTTCTACTGTTTCCACATCGCCTGGCAGATCGCGGTAGAGCGACATGGCCTCGGTAACGCCTTGGGGTGGTCGCTCTGGCGGAAGACAGAGCCGAGCGACCCCCGCCGACCCCGCTCCGCCGTCGAGATCATCGCTACGGTGGTGACGCTACAAGGTGTCTTCACGGGCCTCGTCGGCGCGGCGTACGTCGTGCCAGTACTCCTGAAGGACGCGGGACTCGTCGCCGCGCTCGATCCCCTACTAGAGAAGAACCTCGCCTACTTGTTCGGCCACCAGCTCGCGAATCTGAACATCTACTTCGCTGCCGCTTTCGTGTACGCGCTCGTGGCGGAGCACACCGGTCGCCCGTGGCCAGCCAGCCGCCACGTGGCCGTCGCATGGAACCTCGTGCTGCTGCTCGTGCTGCTCCCCTGGCCGCACCATCTCTACCAGGACTTCGCTCAGCCGGCGTTCATGCCGATTGCCGCCGAAGCTGTATCGTTCCTCGTGGGGATCCCCTCCTTCCTCGTCACGATCTTCGGCGCGCTTGGGCGGATCCACCGGTCCGGCATGCGGTGGTCGGTTCCGATGATCCTCGTCGCGCTGGGACTATGGGGGTGGGTGACGGGTGGGCTCGGCGCCGTTCTGGACTCTGTGATCCAGGTAAACCAGGTCACGCACAACACGCTGTGGGTGCCGGCGCACTTCCACACCTACTACCTGCTCGGCGCTGCGGCCTTCACGTGGGCGTACCTGTACGACCTAGTGACCCGGCTTGCCGGGGTGCCGGAGGGTCGCGCGAGTCGGGTGGCAGCGTGGCTCTACGGCGTGGGTGGGGCTGGGTTCGTCCTGATGTTCTTCCTCTCCGGAGCGGCTGGCGTTCCCCGCCGCTATGCGGCCCACCTCCCCCAGTGGCAGCCGTTCGCGCGGATCGCGGTGCCCTTCGTGGTGCTGCTCTCTCTCGCCCTGGCGTGGCTCGCCGTGGACGTCGTCACGCGTCTGCGCCCGGCATGGGTGGGCGCGGGCACTGGTACACGGAACTAGCGGCAGTCCCGTGGCTCGCATCGCGGCCATCCCTGACGCGCAAGTCTCTCTACTGGCCCGTGGGACGCTGGTGGGCGGCATCGTGGTCCTGGCGCTCGCGATCTCGCCTCCGTTCGACCGGATCGCCGACCGATCGCTCACCGCCCACATGGCCCAGCATCTCCTGCTGACTCTTGTCGCAGCGCCGTTGCTCGTGGTGGCGATCGGCGCATGGCCGCGGCTATGGGTCACTCTCCGCACTCGGGTCTCCGGGCGCGGGGGCGAAGCCCTCGGGCGTGTTCTCACGCACCCACTTGTCGCCTTGGTGATTTCAGCCGGGGTACTCTGGGCCTGGCACGCCCCGCACGCGTACGACGCGGCGCTCGCCGACAACGGCGTGCACGCCGCCGAGCACGTTTCGTTCGTCGTCGCATATGGGCTTTACTGGTGGCCGCTCCTCGGGCCTAGCCGGGCCGAGCGGTCGAACGCATTTCGGGCCTTCTACCTCCTTGCAGGAACTGCGACGGGCGGATTGCTCGGGGCGTTGCTCACCTTCGCGCCGGGCGCGTGGTACTCTCATTACAACGCCACGACCGGCGCCGCGGGCCTATCACCCCTTGCCGACCAGCATCTCGCGGGAGTGGTCATGTGGCTCATCGGTGCGGTACCGTTCGCGCTGATTGGGGTGGTCGTGCTGCGAGACGAGGGCTAGTGGCGAGGCGGCGGGTTTTCTCCGGTATCCAGCCGACAGGGAAGCTCCATCTGGGCAACTACATCGGCGCGATCAGCCTCTGGGTCGCGACGCAAGCGGAGCACGAGGCGATCTTTTGCATCGCCGACCTCCACGCTTTGACAATTCCCGAGGCTGCGCGGGCTGCTCACCTCCGGGCCAAGGTGCGCGAGACGGCGGCCGTTCTCGTCGCCTGCGGGATCGATCCGGCTCGCGCGATTCTTTTCGTGCAGTCGCATGTCCCTGCGCACACACAACTGGCATGGCTCCTCAGCTGCGTGACGCCCGTCGGCTGGCTCGAGCGCATGATTCAGTTCAAGACTCGGTCCGCCGGGCTCGAGAGCGTGGGCACAGGACTACTCGCGTACCCGGTGCTGCAGGCGGCGGACATCCTGCTCTATCGGGCCGATCTCGTCCCGGTCGGTGAGGATCAGCAGCAACACATCGAGCTCACCCGCGACGTCGCAAGGCGCTTCCACGCGCTGTTCGGACAGGTGTTCACGCTCCCGGAATCGATGCTCCAGCCGAGCGGCGCGCGGATCATGGGTTTGGACGACCCCAGCACGAAGATGAGCAAGAGCCGGGGGGAGACCCGGCCGCGTCACGCCATCGGCTTGGTCGATCCACCCGATGTGATCCGGGACGCCGTCATGCACGCGGTCACCGACTCCGGGCGAGAGGTGCGGCCAGAGCGTCCGTCCCCGGGCGTCACCAACCTCATGAGGATCTACGAGCTGCTGTCGGGCCGGCGCA
>WNGO01004217.1_pt1 | contig 21804 bp, 15 predicted proteins | sample 5400511 | NCBI WGS metagenome assembly WNGO01 (sample SAMN13153380, study PRJNA577476) | soil metagenome | isolation source: 20 cm soil or saprolite under Garry oak tree replicate 2 | place: USA:California | collected 2016-06-15 | reverse complement strand
GATCCGGACGATCCGATCCTCGATCTTCTTCGCGGTCCACTCGTTGAACCCGCTCGAAAGGATCGAGAACTCGACCCATCCACCAGTGCGCTCCAGCCACACCCAACCCGACAGCGCTGAGGCGTCGTCGAGGGTCCCCGTCTTCGCGCGGATCCGGATGTCCGTAAGGCGATCCTTGAGCGTCCCCGTACCGCCGGCGGGGAGCGACGCACGCAGGATCGGGCCCCACGAGGCGCCGTCGGCGTCCCACAGCAGCTCGAGGATCCCACGGGCGGTCGCCCTGTTCGCGTAGCTGAGGCCGGAGGAGTCGTAGATCGTGAAGTCTTGCCCGTGTATGTCGGTGAAGCGGTCGATCGCTCTCGCGCCGTTCGCGATCGTGCCTCGGCCCCATTCGTCGGCCCCGAGGTATTTGCCCAGCACCTCCGCCCAGAAGTTCCTCGACTTGAGGTCCATCCGTCGGATCAGATCCCGGAGCGGGGGCGACGCGATCTGGGCGATCGGGTGGAGCCTCGCCTTCGGATGGCCCATCCCGGGTTTGTGACCGACCGGGATCCCGAGGAGTTCGAGGCGCGCGGTCAGCTTGGTCGCGGCGCGAAGTTCAGGATCGCTGACGTGGACGCCGCGACGATCCGTGTTCTCCCGATAGGTGAGGGCCGTCGGCAGCGGGATGTAGTCGGCGGGGAAGTAGTCCTTCCAGCCGCGCGCCCACCAATCCCTCGCGAAGGGCCCGGTGTTCCCCATCACGGACCCGCGGATCCGGTGGACGCCGGCATCCCGTATCGCTCGCGCGAGGGCGGCGATCCTGGTTCCGTCGATCCCGGGGTCTCCGTGGCCGACGATCCAGAGGTTGCCGCGGATCACCCCGCGCGGCCCTGGCAGCGCGGAGGCGCTGGCGTTCGTGTGGATCGTCCGCCACGGGCGATACCGCTGCAGCAACGCCATGGAGAGCAGGAGCTTCTCGTTCGAGGCCGGTGGCCGTCCCACCCAGCCGAGATGCCCGAACCACGAGTCTCCATCCCTCCCGATCGCGACCGAGACGGGACGGTTCCCGATCACGGTTGTGATGTCGCGCATCCATGCCGGCTGGGTCGCGAGTGGCGTTGCGTCCGGGCGCGCCCACGCTACGTTCGCGGGCACGGCGATCGCGATGAACGCGATCAGTAGGCAACAGGCGATCCGACGGGCGCGGGCCATCGCGCGATGGTACCGCCGCATAGACTTCGCGCAGCCGGTTGAGGAGGGCGGATGTGAGGACGATCGATCGAACACGGGTCCGCGAGTTGATGGAACGCGAACGAAGCCTGTTCCGTGACCGTCACCCCCGCTCGAAGGCGCTCGCGGACGACGCTCGCGCCTCGCTGCTCTTCGGCGTCCCGATGAACTGGATGACGCGGTGGCCGGGCGACCATCCCGTGTTCGTCGATCGAGCCGAAGGCGCGCGGTTCTGGGACGTCGACGGCAACGCCTTCGTGGACTTCTGCTTGGGAGACACCGGCGGCATGGCGGGGCACGCCCCGAAGGTGTCCCTCGAGGCGATCGCGGAGCAAGCGGCGCGAGGCATCACCCTGATGCTGCCGACCGAGGACGCGACCTGGGTGGGTCGGGAGATGGCTCGGCGCTTCGGTGTCCCGTATTGGCAGTTCTGTCTGACCGCCACCGACGCCAATCGGTTCGCGATCCGATGGGCACGCCAGATCACCGGTCGCTCCAAGATCGTCGTCCACAACTGGAACTACCACGGGTCGGTCGACGAGACCTTCGCGACCCTCGACGACGACGGCAACGTCATCGAGCGGGAAGGGAACCTCGGCAAGCCCGTGCCGCTCGCCGAAACCACCCGCGTGGTGGAGATCAACGACCTCGAAGGGCTCGAGCGTGCGCTGGCCGAACGCGACGCCGCGCTGTGCCTCTTCGAGCCGGCCCTCACGAACATCGGGATCGTGTTGCCCGATCCGGGATACCACGAGGCGGTCCGCGAGCTCTGCACGCGCTACGAGACCCTGTTGCTGATCGACGAGACCCACACGATCAGCGCCGGTCCCGGAGGATGCACCAAAGCGTGGAACCTGCGGCCCGACATCGTGACGATCGGCAAGACGCTCGGTGCGGGCATCCCCAGCGCCGCCTACGGTCTTACCGACGCGGTCTCGCAGCGGATCTACGAGCACACCGACTGGAAGAACGCCGACGTCGGTGGGATCGGCGGCACCCTCGCGGGTAATGCCCTGTCGCTCGCCGCGATGCGCGCGACATTGGGCGAGGTCCTGACCGACGAAGCCTTCGAACGCATGATCGGGTTGGGGGAGCGCTTCGAGCAGGGCGTCCAGAGCGTGATCGAGGGTCGGGAGCTTCCGTGGCACGTGGTGCGGCTCGGCTGCCGGGTGGAGTACCTGTTCCGGCCGGATCGCGCCCGGAACGGGAGTGAAGCCGCGGCAGGACAGGACGACGAGATCGACCCGTTCATCCATCTGTACCTGTTGAACCGGGGTGTCCTGATGACGCCGTTCCACAACATGGCGCTGATGTCGCCGGCGACGACCGCGGAGGACGTCGATCGGCATACGGAGGTCTTCGCGCAGATGGCGGAGGACCTCGTGGGAGCCTGATGCCGGCCGTCGCGAGGTTCCTCTACATCACGATCGACGCGCAGGACGCGGAACGGATCGCGGACTTCTGGGCCGCGGTGCTCGATACCGAGCGGGAAGAGGAACTCGACGACGGCCGTTTCCTCGTCCTCAGGGGTCGCGACGACCTTCCCGCGCTTTGTGTCCAACGCGTCCCCGAACCGAAGCACGGCAAGGTCCGCATCCACCTCGACCTCGGCGCCCCGGACCTGACAGAGGCCACCACGCGGATCGAGGCGCTCGGAGGCTCGTGGGACGGGGAGCACCGGATCCTCGACGGCGTCGAGTGGCGGACGTTCGCCGATCCGGAGGGGCACGAGTTCGACATCCTTCGCATCAGGTCGTAGTTCGTACCTCGGCCCCAGCACCGTCCGCGCGCTCGTGGAACTCGCGCATGAAGGCGGCGAGCGCTTCGACCCCCTCGCGGGGCATCGCGTTGTAGATGGAGGCGCGGATCCCGCCGACGCTGCGGTGACCTTTGAGCTCCACGAGATCCCGCTCGGCTGCCTCGGCGACGAACCCTGCCTCGAGTTCCTCGGACGGCAACCGGAAGGTCACGTTCATCAACGACCGCGAGTCCGCGCGCGCGTGCCCGCGATAGAACGTCGGTGCCGCGTCCAGGATGTCGTAGAGGAGGTTCGCCTTCTCGCGATCGCGGCTGTGCATCTCGTCGAGACCGCCGACCTCGTCGCGGAGCCATCGGGTGATGAGCATCACGATGTAGATCGCGAAGACCGGCGGAGTGTTGTAGCGGCTGCCGTGCTCCACGTACGTCCGGTAGTCGAGGACGGAAGGGAGTCCGTCCGGGATGCGATCGAGCATGGCATCTCGGACGATCACGACGGTGACGCCCGCAGGGCCCGCGTTCTTCTGGGCGCCCGCGTAGAGGAGGTCATAGCGCCCGATCTCGGTCGGCCGCGAGAGGAAGTCGGACGAGACGTCGGCGACCAGCGGAACGCCGTCGGGGACGATCGGCGTGCTTGGGAACTCGACGCCCTGGATCGTCTCGTTGCTCGTGACGTGGACGTAGGCGGGAGCGCTCCCGATCGACTCGAGGAGCTCCTCCGTTCCGGGAACCCGGGCGAATCCTTCGTCTCTCGCCGTCCATGCCACTCGCGTGGGCCCCTCCTTGCTCGCCTCCGCGATCGCCTTCGAGCCCCAGGACCCTGTGAGCACGTAGTCGGCGGTCCGCCCGGTCCCCCGGAGCAGGTTCATCGGCACCATCGAGAACTGCAGGGAAGCGCCGCCCTGGCAGAACACGACGTGGTACCCGTCCGGGATCGCGAGCAGGTCGCGGAGGTTCGCAACGGTCTCATCGATCACGGAGGTGAACCACGAGCCCCGATGGCTGACCTCCAAGGGCGACGCCCCTACCCCGGGCAGCGAGACGAGGTCTCGCTGGGCTTGCTCCAGGATCGGGAGCGGCAAGATCCCGGGACCGGCGGCGAAGTTGAAGGCGCGATCGGGCATCGGGTGACCCAGGCTACCGGAGCATGTGAACGCGCTATCCCCGCAGCAGCGGGCGGGTGAGGCAGGTCGGTCCGCCGTCGCCGTTCAGGCTCACGTCCTCACCCCGGTATCCGCGAACCTCGACACCCATCGCCTGCATGCGGCGTCGCGTTTCGGGGTTCCCATCGAGCGCCAGCGCGATCCGCGGACCGAGGGCGAGCACGTTGGGACCCATCGTCCGGAATTCCTCGTCGGGGACCTCGACCGTTCGGATCCCGCGTCGTTCGAGGAGCTGCACGAGACGGACCGGCATCATCGGGAGATACGCGACCACCAGGTCGGCATCCAGGGGAGACAGGAGGGACATCAGGTGGAGGCAGGCGTCCGGGCCTCGGTGGAACGGGAGATCGAAGCGTTGGACGGCGATGCCGCGGGGCTCGAGGATCGACGCGAGCTGCTCGACGCCCGCGCTGTTCGTCCGGTGACACACCCCCACCAGCAGGGTCGTGTCGTCTAGGAAGACGATGTCCCCACCCTCGGCGGTTGCCGGAGCCTCCAGCGTGGCCAGCACGGGCACACCGTTCGCACGCAGATCGCGCGCCACGGCCTCCGGTTCCGCCCGTCTGCCCTCCTTGCCGGGTCGGAGCACGATCGTCCCGTCGTCGACGACGAGAACGGGGTCGTACGCGTAGATCGCGTCGGGGTCGCCGGGAACCTGGGCCACGCCGGTGACGACCTCGGCCCCGGCCTCCGCCAGCCGGTCGCAGAACGCCTGGTGTTCCTGCTCGATCGAGCGCGGGTCGGGGGGCCGGTGCCAGCCGAAGGCGTCCCACGACCTCAGGCTCTCCGCGACGGGTGGGCGCACGTAGACGCGCCGCAGGGTGGCGTACCCGTTCATCCGATGCTCCGCACCGTGGGAGGCCGCCGCACCCCTAGTGCTTGTTCCGGTGGTCGAGCCCGTTCTGGCTCGCGTGCTGCCCGCTCTTGCCGCGGTGCGACGCGTGGTCGTGTGCGGCCCCGCTCTTGCCGTGGTGACCCTTGTGTTTCGATGCCTTCACGTGTGACCCGCTCTGACCGGGGGGGCCGCCGAACGGGTTATGCAGCGCCGAGCGTCCGGGCATGGACGAGACGCCACCACCGCCGGTCCCACCGCCACCACCGGTCCCACCGCCGCCACCGGGGCCGGTCCCGCCACCTCCGGCACCCCCGCCCCCGTGCGGGCCGCCGTTGCCGGGTGCGACCGGACCGCTCGGCGGGATGGGGATGAGGCCGGTCGTTCCGATGAAGAGGTTCGGTTGTCCGGTTGCCCCGGCGAGCGAAGCGCCGGGCGCCGGGATGACGGCGGCGGGCGATCGCTGCACGAAGCCGGCGGCGGTGAGGATCCCCTGATTGCCTCCGGCTCCGCCCAGTGCCAAGGCGACCACGACCGCGCTCGCGGCCACCGCACCGCCCAACGCGATCGTTCCCAACCGGCGGTTCCACTCGCCTGCTGCGGCGGGCGGTTCGGCCGTTCCGGCCGCGATCGGTTCCAACGCGCTTTCGGGGAGCGTGCTGGCCCAAGCGGCGGGGGGCATGCTCAACGCCGAGAGCGGAAGGACCGGCGCGAGATCCTCGTCCGCGTCGCGAACGTCGCCGACGTGGCCAACGAGTGGAGCGGCCGCGGCCGGCTCGGTGTCGCCAACCGGATGCAGGTGCTGTCCGCGGGGCTGCAGATCGGTCACGCTGGGACGTTTCGTGGAGGGACCGTCGTGCTCCTCGAGCTTCTCCCTGAGGGCGGCCGGGTCCTTCTTCAGCCGATCGGCCCAACCGGGTGTGATGACGTTCTCCCGCGGCACCGGCATCGTGCCGACCGCCCGCGCGACCGTCGGGCCCAGGGAGCGCAAGACGTCGCCGGGGTCGACGCGGGCGTAGCCGCCGATCGGGACGACGGCCCCCGGCCAGACCAGGATCACCTTCGCGTTCGGCGAAACCTCGTGGGTCATCTGGACGGCCGTTGCCCCGATCCCGTCGTCCAGCACGACGACGTCGGGCTGATGGACGGCGAGGACCCGTGCGAGCTCCGAAGCGCTCGACGCCTGAGCGACCACCTCGTAGCCGTCGGATTCCAGCACGAAGCGCAAGAAACCCATGCGTGCGGACCGTCCCTCACCAACGACGATCCGGACCCGGTGTCGGCCCATCTCCCCCCCAAGGAGCATCGTCCGGCCCGAGGATCCCCCCGAACGTTCGTAGCGTACCCCGGCCCCGGGGTCCCCACCACGTCCGGATGGCTGCGAACGGCCACCCCGAATGATCGACCGTCGTAGGTCGTTAGACTCGCCACCTGGATGGCTGACGTCAGGCTCGCGTGGACCGGCGATCGCATCCAGTTCGTCGGAACGACGGGGTACGGGGGGCCGATCCTCGTTGGAGGGGACGTCGAAGGGCCCGGCGCGAAACCCTCGGACCTGCTGCCGTTGTCGCTCGCCGCGTGCACCGCGTATGACGTCGTCGAGATCCTGCGCAAGCAGCGGCAGGATCTTCTGGGTCTCGAGGTCATGGCGACATCCGTGCAAGATCCCGACCCACCCTGGACCTTTCGCTCGATCCATCTGCGGTTCCAGCTCACGGGAACGGTCGACGCGTCGAAGGCCGCTAAGGCGGTCGATATCGCCGAGACCCGGTACTGCGCGGTCGCGGCGACGATCCGGTCCGTCGTCCGGCTCACGCACGAGGTGACGATCGTTCCGAACGAGTGAGCCCGGGAAGCGAGGCTGGCTCGCCGGCGGTGGGAGACTGGATCCCATGGATGCCACGGCCTTCCGAGCGCTACTGGCCGAAGGGCCGCTCCTCGCCGACGGCGGCATGGGTACGTCGCTGATCGCGCGCGGGGTCCCGGTCGACGCGTGCATGGAGGAGCTGAACGTCCGGGCGCCGGCGCGTGTGGCGGACATCCACGCGTCGTTCGTCGGCGCCGGCGCCCGCCTCGTCGTCACCAATACCTTCGGTGCGAACCGCTTCCGGCTCGAACGGCATGGGCTCGCCGACCGGTTCGCCGAGCTGTGCGTCGCCGGCGTCGCGCTCGCGCGCGACGCCGGCGCTCCGATCGTCGCGGGTTCGATGGGGCCCCTGGGCGTCCGGCTCCAACCGTACGGACGCGTGCATCCGGAGGATGCGTTCGCCGCCTACCGCGAGCAGGCCGCCGCCCTCGCCGACGCGGGCGTCGACCTGCTCGTGGTCGAGACCCAGAGCGACCTCCGCGAGCTCGAACAGGGTGTCCGCGCGGCTCGCGACGCCGCGCCGAACGTCGCGCTCGTCGCGAGCGCGACGTTCACCCGGGACGACCGGACCCTGCTCGGCTCGACGCCCGAGGAGGTGGCGCAGACCGTGACCGGGCTCGGTGTCGACGCCCTCGGGGTGAATTGCGGCGAGGGTCCGGCACAAGTGCTGCGGATCGTGCGGGCGATGCGGCGCGCCGCGGGTGCCTCCAAGATGCCGATCGTCGCGCGGCCCAACGCCGGAGGACCGGCGGAGGTCGGAGGGCGGTTCGTGTATCCGGCGACCCCGGAGTACTTCGGCGAGATCGCGCAAGCGCTGTTGGACGAGGGCGTTGCCGTCGTCGGCGGCTGTTGCGGCACCGGACCCGCGCACACGACGGCGATCGGGGCCGCGCTCCGCGATCGAGCGCCGCACGCCAGGATCGAGTTCCCCGAGGCGGACCACGGCGAGCGGCTCCTCGACGTGGTGACGGTCGCACCGCCGACGAAGCTGGAGGCGAAGCTCGCGACCGGTCACTTCGTCGTGACGGTCGAGATGGAGCCGCCTCGTTCGTTCAACGCCGCCCGCCTGGTCGCCGCCGCGGAGACGCTCCGGGACGCGGGTGCCGACGCGATCGACGTCGCGGACTCACCCATGGCCAAGATGCGGATGAGCGCGTGGGCGGCGTGTCGCCTGATCCACGAGCAGGCCGAGATCGAGACGGTCCTGCATTTCCCCACCCGGGGCCGGAACCTCCTGCGGCTCCAAGGCGACCTCCTCGGCGCCCACGCGCTCGGGATCCGGAACCTCTTCGTGTGCGTCGGTGACCCCGTGACGATCGGCGACTACCCGCACGGGTCGAACAACGTCGACGTCACCGCCACGGGACTCCTGTCGATGATCACGCACGCCTTCAACGCGGGCGTGGATCGATCGGGGACCTCGATCGGCGCGCCGACGTCGTTCTTCGCCGGGGCGGCGGTAGCACCGAGCGCGCCCGATCTGGAGCGGGAGGCGCGTCTGCTCGCGCGCAAGGCCGAGTCCGGCGCGCGCTTCGTCCTCACGCAGCCGTTCTACTCGATCGAGCCGTTGGTGGCGATCCGGGAGACCTACGAGAAGGTCGCCGGCGGGCCACTCACCGTTCCCGTCATCGCCGGGGTGCTCCCGCTCATGACGAGCCGGCATGCCGAGTTCCTCCACAACGAGGTTCCCGGGATCGAGATCCCCGAGGTCGCCCGCGATCGGATGCGCTCGGCCGGCGATGACGACGAACGGGCGTGGCGAGAAGGAGCGACGATGGCCGTCGAGCTGATCACCGCGCTCCGGCAGGAAGGGGTGGCGGGGGTGTACGTGATGCCGCAGTTCGGCCGGTACGACCGTGCCGCGGAGGTGGTCGAGGCGGCTCGCGGACCGGCTACGATGTGACCTCCGACCGTTCCATGCGAGTCGATCCACCGCTTCACGACCCCATACACGCCGTGTCCGAAACCGCCGAGCAGACGCACGCGCTGCACCCCGTCCTCGACGCGCTGTTCGCTCGCATCCGGGCCGAGGCCCCCGCCGAGCGGGGCGATGCCCTGGAGGCGTTCGCGAAGGCGTTCGTCCGGCGACTCTCCGACGAGGAGCTCGAGCATCACGGTGCGGACCTGTTGTTCTCGATGGTGTCCTCGGCGTTCGCCTTCGCCGACCAACGCGGGAACGAGCCGTCGGCGGTCCGCGTGTTCGTGCCGACGGACGCCGATGAAGGGTACGGGTCGGTCGGGACGATCGTGGAGACGAACACGGACGACTCGCCGTTCCTGGTCGACTCGGTGAGCGAGGAGCTCGCGGCGCGCGAGCTCCGGGTCCGGCTGTTGGTCCACCCGGTGGTCGGGACGGTTCGCGACAAGCGCGGCCGGATCGAGCGCGTGCTGTCGGGCCGGGGATCGGGGAGATCCTGCACGACGTGCACCTCGTCGTCCGAGACTTCGAACCGATGCAGGAGCGGACGCGGCACATGATGGATCTGGCTCGAGCGGCCGCCGGCCGCTACTCGCCGGAGGAGGTGAGCGGTACGGTCGACTTCCTCGACTGGCTGCTCCAGCTCAACTTCGTCCTGCTGGGCTACCGCGAGTACGACCTGCTCGACCTCCCCGATGGCCGGGCGATCCATGCGACCGAGGGTTCCGGGCTCGGGATCTTGTCCGACGTGTCGCGGAGCACGTTCGCCGACGTCACACCCCTCGACAGCCTTCCCTCGTACATCCGTCATCGGATCGAGGACGGCGACCTGCTCGTGATCTCGAAGACGAAGGCCTACTCGACCGTCCATCGCCGAGCCCGGATGGATTACGTCGGGGTACGCAAAGTCTCTCCCGACGGCCGGATCACCGGGGAGGCGCGGCTGATCGGCCTGTTCACGTCGAAGGCGTACATGGAGCCCGCCACCAAAACTCCCCTGCTGCACCACAAGCTCGAGCAGATCCTGGCGGCCGAGGATCTGATCCCGGGTTCGCACGACTACAAGACGGTCGTCGAGCTGTTCGGGACCTTCCCGAAGGATGAGCTGTTCCAGGGATCGGCCGAGGAGCTCCGGACGCTCGTCGTCGGGCTGCTGCAGTTCGAAGAGCAGGCCGGGATCCGAGTCCTGATCCGGAAGGACCTCTTCGGCCGCCAAGTCTCGATCGTCGTCGCGCTCCCGCGTGAGCGGTTCACCGCGACGCTCCGCAAGCGACTGCAGGACATGTTCATGGAGCGTTTCCACGGCGTGACGGTGGACTACCACCTCTCTCTCGGGGAGACCGAGTCCGCCAAGATCTTCTTCACGGTGCACGTCGAGGCCGGGGTGCAGATCCCCGAGATCCCGCACGAGGAGCTGGAAGCGGAGGTCGAACGACTCGCGCGCACCTGGGACGACGACCTGGCCGACGCGCTGGCCGCACGTCTCGGCGAACGGGGCGGCCGCGCACTCGCGGCGACGTACGCGCCTCGGTTCCCCGACTACTACAAGACATCCGACACCGACTGGGCGCTGGCCGTCGACGACGTGTTGAACCTGGAGGAGCTGATGTCGTCGCCCGATGGCTTCGTCGTCGGGATCGGCAACGAGTCGGCCGGCGAGCGGCTCACGCGTGTGCGCCTCTACAAGACCGGGGGCAAGGTCGACCTGTCGGCCTTCATGCCCATGCTCGAGTCCCTCGGCCTGCGGGTCGTCGAGGAGATCCCCGTCCATCTCGAGGGCGAAGGACGGGTGTTCATCCACGACTTCGGCGTCCTCGACGCCCGCGGAGCGGTGCTCGACCTCGAGGGGGTCGCGGGGTCGGTCCGTGACGCGCTCGGCGCGATGTGGCGCGGCGAGGCGGAGGTGGATTCCCTCAACCGCTTGGTCATCGTGGGCGGGCTGACCTGGAAACAGATCCACGTCCTCCGCGCGTACCGCACCTACCGGATGCGGGTCTCCGCGCGGTTCACGGACGAGTACCGCAACGATTCGATGGCCGCGAACCCGCACATCGCCGCCCGGCTCGTTGACCTCTTCGAGGCGAAGTTCGACCCGGTTCGCAACGCTCCCGCCGAGGAGGCGTCGGCGATCAGGGACCAGATCGTGGAGGATCTGCAAGGGGTCGCGTCGCTCGACCAGGACCTGATCCTTCGCTCGCTCCTCGGCACGATCGAGGCCACGGTCCGTTCGAACGCCTACCGCCCGGAGCGTCTCGCCCTCGCGATCAAGCTGCGGTCGGCCGAGGTTCCGGAGATGCCGAAGCCGTTCCCGTTGTTCGAGGTCTTCGTGTATTCGCCGAACATGGAGGCGATCCACCTGCGCGGCGGGATGGTCGCGCGGGGCGGCATCCGCTGGTCCGACCGGAAGGAGGACTATCGGACCGAGGTCCTCGGCCTGATGAAGGCGCAGCGGGTCAAGAACGCGATCATCGTGCCGGACGGATCGAAGGGCGGCTTCATCCTGAAACGCCGGCCGGCGGCGCCGGACGAGCTGAAGGCGGAGGTGCTCGCCCAATACGTCACCTTCATGCACGGGCTCCTCGACATCACGGACAACTACGTCCAGGGCGCGGTCGTGCATCCCGAGGGGGTCCGTGCGCTCGACCGACCGGACACGTATCTGGTTGTTGCCGCGGACAAGGGGACGGCGACGTTCTCGGATACGGCGAACGCTGTGAGCGAGCGGTACGGGTTCTGGCTCGGGGACGCGTTCGCTAGCGGAGGCTCCGCGGGATTCGATCACAAAGCGCTCGGTATCACCGCACGAGGCGCGTGGGAATCGGTGAAGCGGCACTTCCGGCAGCTGGGCATCGATGTCCTCCGCGACCCCTTCACCGCGGTCGGGATCGGCGATATGTCCGGCGATGTCTTCGGCAACGGGATGCTGTACACGGACACGATCAAGCTGGTGGCCGCGTTCGACCATCGGCATGTCTTCCTCGACCCGAACCCCGACCCGGCCATCTCGTTCGCGGAACGCAAACGGCTCTTCCAGCTGCCGGGCTCATCGTGGAACGACTACGACCGATCGATCCTCTCGGCCGGCGGTACCGTCGTGGACCGGGCGGCGAAGAGCGTGACGCCGTCACCCGAGGCCCGGACAGCCCTCGGGATCCCCCCCGAGGCGCCGGCCGGCATGACCCCGGCGGAGTTGATCCGGTGGGTCGTGAAGGCACCGGTCGACCTGCTGTGGAACGGCGGGATCGGCACCTACGTGAAGTCGTCCGAAGAGACCAACGAGGACGCCGGTGACCGGACGAACGACGGTCTGCGCGTCGACGGGCGGGATCTTCGTACGAAGGTCGTCGGCGAGGGAGGGAACCTCGGGTTCACCCAGCGCGGACGGATCGAGTACGCCCGGTCCGGAGGGCGCATCAACACGGACTTCATCGACAACTCCGCCGGGGTCGACACCTCGGACCATGAGGTCAACTGGAAGATCCTGCTGGGACTCGCGATCGCGCGTGGTGAGCTCACACTCGAGGACAGGAACCGCATGCTCGAGGCGTGTGCTCCCGACGTCGTCGCGCACGTGCTCTACGACAACTACCTCCAGGCCCAGATCCTCTCGCAAGAGGAGGAGCAGTCGACGCAGCGGATCGAGGCCTACGAAGACCTGATGCAACAGCTCGAGGCCGAAGGCGAGTTGGAACGCGACGTCGAGTTCCTGCCGACGACCGACGAGATGACGGAACGCAGGGCGAACGGAGCCGGGATGACGCGCCCCGAGCTTTCCGTGCTGCTCGCGTACGCGAAACGCTCCGTCTTCCGGGCGCTCCTGGAGACCGAGCTGCCGGACAGCGAGTACCTCGTTGCCGACCTCGCCCGGTACTTCCCGCCGGCGATCGTCGACGCGTTCGGCCATCTCCTCGCCGAGCACCCGTTGAAGCGAGAGATCATCGCGACGATGGCCTCGAACGACGTCGTGAACTCGCAGGGCATCACGTTCGTGTCGCGGATGGTCGCCGAGATCGGGGCGCACCCCGGTGATGTCGTCCGCGCCTTCCGGATCGCGCGCGACGTGACCGGAGCTGTCGCCCGGTGGGATGAGATCGAGAAGCTGGACGGCGTGATCGATCCCGTCGTGCAGAGCGACCTCCTCTCCGGCGTGGACTGGCTCGTGGAGACCACCTCGCGGTGGTACCTCGTTCAGGCCGCTGGGCAGCGCCTCGCCGATGCGGTCGACGTCTCGCGGGACTCCTTCGCCCAGCTCGCGTCGCAGATCGATCAGATCGGTCCGGAAGCGTGGCGTGAGGAGCATGAGCAGATCGCGGAGCGCTTGATCGCGGAGGGGGTTCCCGAGCCACTGGCGCGACGCACCGCGTTCCAGGGCGAGTTGGTCCACGCGCCGGACATCATCGCGGTGTCCCACGCGACCGGCCGCGCCCCGCTCGAGGTCGCGCGCGGATTCTTCCTGTTGGGGGAGCGGCTCCAGCTCGATTGGCTCGAGAACCAGTTGGAGGCACTGCCGGCCGGCACCCGGTGGCAGCGCTGGGCTCGGCAGTCGATGGAGGACGACCTGTTCTCGTTGCGACGCTCGCTCTGCGAACGCGCGCTGGAGCTGGCCGGGGGAGCGCCCATCGACGAGGCGATCGACGGCTTCCTCGCGTCCCACGAGGAAGCCGTCGCCCGCCTCCAACGATTCCTTCGATCCCTCGGGATCGAAGGCGTCACCGACCTCTCACAACTCACGGTGGCGCTCAGGCAGGTCCGCGCCCTCGTCGGCTGAGCCGGCCGGTGCTGCGGGAGCGGTTGGCGCGGCGGGAGGATCTGGAGCCGATCTCCGTGCGCGGCAGGGCGGCGGGGATCACGACGGGGGCATGCTGGTCGGTGGCCGGCGTCACGTTGGTGTGGTCCGCCTGGTATGAGCTGACGTGCCCGCTCGGCGGTCCCCGGGGCACTTCGATCTGCGCCCACACGGTCGGGGTCGGCGGCTTGGCATCCGACGACCTGATGCCCGGCTGGAAGCTCGCCGTCGCCGCCCTCGGCCTCGTGCTCGGGCTCGTCCTCGCGCGGTGGCGGCGGATCCCGTGGCCGCTCGGAAGCGCGCTGGCCGTCGCGACCGTCGCCCGAGCGACCTGGTATTCGATCCAGATGAGCGTCGGGTTACCGAGCGTTTAGGGCATCAGGTCGTCGGATGCCAGGCCGCCGGGCCGTCCGGGCCGGGCGAGACGTGTCCGAAGGCTTCGCCGAAGTGCGTTGGCGCGACGACCGTGTCGGGTTCGGCCAGCAGCTCCGCGAGCAGCGCCCTCCGCGTGGCCGTCGAGCGTTCGTGGTCGTCATCCGATCCGGCCCACCAGTCCGGGTGCGCGAGCTGGATCGGATGGTTCCACGTGTCCGCCGACAACAAGGCGCGCGCCCCGTCGCTCGCCACCCGAAGGACCTGGTGCCCCGGTGTATGACCGGGCGCGTGGCGGAGCTCGATCAGCTCGCTGATCCGATGGTCCCCATCCAGGAGCTCGAGCGCACCGGTCCGCTCGAGCGGAGCAACAAGCCGCTCGAACGAGCTCCGGTCGTCCTGATCCATTCCACGACGCCAAGCATCGTCCGCCCGTTGGAGCAGGTAGCGCGCCCGCGGGAACGCCGCCTCCCCATCGCGGCTGAGGATCCCGCCGATGTGGTCGTCGTGCGCGTGGCTGAGCGCGACGACGTCGATCATCTCCGGTGTCACGTTGACCTCCGCGAGCGAGGTCGTGGCGACGCCCGGCTCGGGGCACCAGTCCATCGCCGGCGACGTCTCTGGGCCGACCCCCGTGTCGAACAGCAGGAGGCCACCCTGATGACGGATCAGCCACACACGCACGCGGAGCCGCCAGGCATCATCCTGTCCGTAGACGTTCGGGTATCGGCTCTTCGCCTCGAACATCGCTTCGGCCGGAGCGCCGGGGAATGCGTCCGCGATGGGCTCGTCGTTCACGTCGACGTCGAGGAAGGCGACGATCTCGACCTCGCCGACGGTGATCGTCTCGTGTGGCACGCGCGGGAACCTACCACCCGTGTACCCTCGGAAAGGGTCCCGCGTCGAAGGGGGCGCCTCCTGGGAGGAACGATGACGGCCACGCTCCGTGCCACCGCACGCACGATCGCGCTGTGCGCGCTCGCGATCCTGTTGACGGGGTGCATCAAGGTCGACCTGAACATGGAGCTGCACGGCGACAACACCGTCGGTGGGACGATGGTCTTCGCGGTCAGCCGAGACCTCCTGGCGCTCACGGGCTCGTCCGCCGACGACCTCCTGGGCCAGATCACCGCGAGCGCCGGCCCGCTGCCCTCCGGGGTGCGGTTCCAGGAGTCCGCTTACGCGGACGACCGGTTCGAAGGGAAGACGTACACGTTCCAGGATGTCCCCATCGATGCGTTCAGTCAGGGCACCACGGCCGGAGAGACCGTCTCGATCAAGCGGGTCGGCGACACGTTCCAGGTCAGCGGCGAGATCGACCTCACGCCGGCCGCGACCGGCCAGCTCCAGCCGGGTGCCGCTCAGTTGGCCAAGGACATGGAGTTGCGCATCGCGATCACGTTCCCGGGCCCCGTGTCACAACAGTCCGGAGGCACGATCACCGGGAACACCGTCACGTGGACGCCGGCGTTCGGCGAGAAGACCGAGATCCAGGCGACCGGCGGTGCGATCGGCAGCGGCGGCAACGGGCCGACGATGTGGATCTTGCTCGGGCTCGCGATGTTGCTGGTGGTGGTGGTAGCGCTGGTCCTCGTCCGGAGCCGGCGGGGCCAGGTCCCGCCCGAGGCCGGAACGGAGACGGCCGCGACCCCTCCGGCGCCCGCGCCCCTCGCCGCGACGGACGACCCGGCGCAGCCGCCGCCGCCCGCCGGTTGACGGGTCCTCGTCACAGGACGGCGGATTCGGCGACGAGGTCGCCCTCGACGAAGCGCGACGGTCTGAGCGGCCGGAGGTCGAACGTCTCGCCCCGCCCCCGTGTGACGAGCTCCCCGATCGCGCGCCCGGCGGCCGGCGCGTGCATCAGCCCGTGCCCCCCGAACCCGACGCAGTGGAAGAGGCCCGGCACCGTGGGATCCTCGCCGATGATCGCGTGGTGGTCCGGCGTCTCCGGGTAGAGGCCCGCCCAACACTGTGACGGGTCCATCGGCAGATCGAGGATCGAGGGAAACCGGTTCGGGAGTCTGGCGGCGAGCGCCGGGAGGAAGGCGGGATCGACCGACGTGTCCCACCCGGGCGGATCGCCCGGGTGGGAGTAGGCGACGACCCACCCGCCGGCGGGCTCACGCCGCACGAGGACGCCCGTGTCCACGTCCACGGTCATGGGCGTGAGCCCGCCGGCGGGTGATGGGTCCATCACATGCGCCAGGTTGCGACGCACGGGCTCGACCGGCACATCGCTGCCCAGGAGCCGCGCGACCGCCCGGGCTGCCGTCCCGGCCGCGTTCACGATCGCGTCCGCGTGCAGTTCACCTTTCGCATGCCGGACGACGAAGCCGGGTTCGATCCCGCTTACGGGGGCGCGCGTGACGATCGTGGCTCCCCTCGTGCGTACCTCGGCGAGGAGCGCGGCGACGAGGCCCGCGGGATCGAGGAAACCGTCTCGGGCATGGAACGTGCCTCCTCGGATGCCTTCGCCCCTGACGAAGGGAACCATGGAGGCGATCTCGGCCGGCTCGAGCCATCGGGTCTCGACGCCGAGGCGACGCTGGAGCTCGATGGCGTCACGCAACCTGCGTTCGCTCGCATCCGCTCCCGCCAGCAAGAGGTATCCGGTCTGATGGAAGCCGAGGCCTCCGACGGTCCGCTCGAGCGCCTCCAGCTCGCCGATCGAGAACCGCGAGAAGGCGATGTTGACCTCGGTCGTGAACTGCGCCCGGATGCCGCCGTTGGCGAGTGCCGACGAGCCTCGGCCGGCCGCCTCCGCTGCCTCGAGCACCGTCACGTTCACGCCCGCACCGGCGAGCTCGCAGGCGCACGACAGGCCGATCACGCCGGCGCCGATCACGGCAACGTCGGTCCGATCCGCCATCCGCTCACGCTACCCGAGCGAGCCTCGGTGTCAGCGGCGGAAGCGGCCTCGCTTCTTCTTCTCGGCCTCGGAGCTGGCCGCGAACGCCTCGGCGATCGGCGGGGGCGGTGGGCGATCGTCCGCGATGGCTTCCGGTTCGTCCAGGGCCGCTTCCGGCTCGGGTTGCGGGGCCGCGGTCGCGGCGGGAGTTGGTTCGGCCGGCGCGGCCGGCTCGGGGCTGAACTCGTCGACCGTCGCATCAGCCGGATCCGCGACGATCTCCGGCTCGGGGCGATCCTCGTCTCCGGGCGCGTCGTCGGGAGCATCGTCCTCCACGGACGGGGGGAGATGGTCCTCGGCCGACAGGTTCCGGAAGACGGCGGCCGCCTGGGCCGACGCGCCCTTGCGATCGAGGAGCCGGAAGGCACGACGCTCGAAGGGCTGGGCTTCGTTCGGCCGGCCGGACAGGCGGAGGACCTCCGCGAGATGCAACAAGGCGTTCGCGCGGAGATCCGTCGAGTCCGTCTGTTCCGCGAGCGATACCGCCTCGCGACCGAGCTTGTCCGCGCGCTGGACGTCGCCCAGCCGGACGAGGGCCCGAGCGCGGGCCGTGCGGCAGCCGACGAGCGCCGCCGGTTCGGCCCCCCACGTCTCCGCGACATCCGCGAGGGCCATGGCCTCCTCGACCCGATCCTCGGTCGCGAGGACGAGGTTCGCCCACGACGCCGCGATGGTCGCTCGCAGCCCGTCGTCCCGGGCGTGCGACGCGGCGGCGAGGGCGCGTTGGATCGGCGGCTCGGCGGCGTCGAATTCGCCGGCGAGCCAGCCGATCACGCCCGCGCGATGCAGAGCGACGGCGAGGTCGGCGTCGGACACCAGTCTCTCGATCGTCGCGATCGCGTTCCCGATCAGCTCGCGCGCCTCGTTGAAACGCCCTCGTCGTGCGAGGAGCACGCCGAGGACCCCGGCAAGATCCTGTTCGGCGAGTGGATGTCCCGCGGCGTCGGCTCGCAGGCCCTCGCACCGGACGATCGCGTGCTCGACCGGCATCGGCCCGTCCAGCAGCGCTCGTCCGATGCCGCGGAGCGCTCGCGCGGCCTCGATGGGGTGCTGCGCGGCGCTCGCTCGCTCGGCGGCCTCGGTCAGGTCCTCCACCACCGCCGCGGCATGCCCGCGCGCGGCGTGGACCTGCCCGCGGAGCGCGGCGGCGCACGCCAGCCCCCACCCGTCCTCGAGCTCGGCGAACCGCTCGTACGCCTCATCGGCGATCGCTCGTGCGCCGTCCAGCGTGGCTCGGTCGGCCGACGCGCGCAGCGATGCCCGGAGGATCCGGACGTGGTGATCGATCCGATCGCCCGGGACTCCCACGGTGGCGGTCATCGCCGCGTTGATCGCGGCCTCCGCCTCCCGCACGCGCCCGGTCTCGACCTCGTGCGCGGCGGCGCGGAACAGCAGCTCGGCGCGGACAGGGTCGTCCTTCTCCAGGAGGGAGGCCATCCCTCGTTCCAGGATCGCGGCGCCGGCCGCGTCGCCGACCTCGCCGGCATGTTCGGTGGCAGCGCTCAGCAGATCGATCGCATCGACGCGATCCGGGGCTTCCGCCGCAACCTCCCGCCGGAGCAGGACGGCTTCGGCCAGATGCGTGCCGGCCGAGCCGGCGCGACGTCGCCGGCGGGAACCCGCAGCGTCGAGGATCGCCCGTGCGGCGCGGACGTGGGCCTCGGCGGCGCGGGTCGGTGACGCGCCGGTCGCGGCGATCTCACGCGCAAGCGGGTGAACGAAGGCGGTCGCCGTGCCGTCGGCCACGAGGATGCCCGCGGCGACCAACTCGGCGAGCTGCCGCTCGATATCCGCGGCCGAGCCCCCCTCCTCGTCGGACGTGAGCAGCTGCGACGCCGGGACGGTCATCCCCATGAGCGCCGCGACCGCCGCCGTCGCCCGGACATCGGCGGGCAGCGCGCGCAGGCGGGCGTCGAGGACCTCCCCGACGGAGCCGAACGCGGGGAGCGGGTTCGCCCCGAGCGCCCATCCGCCCGTGTCACGGGAGACGGCCGAGGTCTCGAGCAAGAGGGCCGTACCGTGCTCGAGCGCGAGCGGGTTGGTTCCGAGCGCTCCCACGATCGCGGCGGCGACCCCCTCGCCGACCGCACCGAGCCGAGCGGCGACCAGCCGCTCGGCCGTCACGACATCGAAGGGGGCCATCGGGAGCGTGTCCGCGATGCCGGGCGGTTCACCGGCGGCGGTGCAAACGATGAACAGCGGCGTCGCGCCGAGCGATCGTGCGAGATCGGCGAGGAAGGACGAGAAACCGAACGAGACCCGGTCGACGTCGTCGACCACCAGGATCGCCGGTCCGTCGAAGACCGCCTCGAACAGCGTGCGGATCGCCCACGTGGTTTCGTCGACGGCGCCGGAGGCGCCGTCGACCGAGACCACGTGGGCGAGTCGCTCGGCGATCCGGTTGCCGTCGGGCAGGTGCCCGACCAGTCGTTCAAGGGTCGCACGGACGTCTGCGGACGTCTCGTCGCCGGTGAGTCCCACGACGCGTTCGACCAGCTCCTCGATCGGCCATGCCCCGACCGCACCGACCGTGGCCGGCTCGCACGCGAGCCGGACGATCCGGACGGCCGGAGCGGACGCGTTCGCGAACTCGGCAAGCAGCCTCGTCCTGCCGGCGCCGACCTCGCCGATCAGCGCAACGCACATCGCGCGGCCCTCGTCGCGGACGGTGGCGAGCCTTCCCGTCAGCTCGGCGAGCTCACGTTCCCGACCGACGAAGGGCGTCGGGCGGGCGCCGACGGGATCTGGCGGGTCGGCATCAGTGGGTCGGTTCGGAGGCGCGGCGGAACCAGCCACGAGGTCGCGGATCGAACGGAGCGACGGCGTGCCCTTCCCGTCCTCGAGCGGTTCGATCACGGCCGCGCCCTCGGTGAGCGGCAAGATCTCGTCGCCAGGGACGATCGTTCCTGGCTGCGCGAGGGCCTGGAGCTCTGCGACGCGATCGATCAAGTACTGCCAGATCGCATCTTGGTCGGACCGTTCGGTCACCTCGGACGCGTCGATCCCGAGCCGGACGTCCGGACAGGCCGTCGCCGCGTCGAGAGCCGCGCGCGCGGCGACCACCGCGGCGTCCTCCTTCGGCGGGAACAGCGCCACGAGCGTCGCCGGTGCTTGCGAGACGCCCTCGAAGACGGCCCCCAGCGACTCGAAGATCCCACCCACCTCGTGAAGCACGTCGTAGGCGCTCCGGCCCGTGATCGCGGCCGCGACCGCGGCGAACACGGGCGGCCCGGGCACCCGCTGATGGACGAGCGCCGTGCCGCAGAAAGCGCAGAACGCCGCCTCGGCTTGGGAATGCCGTCCGCACGCCGGGCACGCCGGGGACCTCGTCGCGGGCTCGTCGAGACGGTCGCCGGCGTACGGGGTCCCGAGATCGCTACTCATCCGGGACGGCTCCCTGGACGACCAGGTCCTCGAGCGCCGGGGTGGGGTCGGTTGCGGCCGCGCCGAGCGCCAGGGCGAAGTCGTGGGGGTTCGTGGCAACGACGCGCGCGTCCTGCTCGGAGACGACCCCGCCTCGGACCAGCTCGAGCAGGGACTGGTCGAACGTCTGCATGCCGTCGTAGCCGCTCTCGGCGATCACCTCGGGCAGCCCGGAAGTCTGTTCGGCGTCGAGGATCCGCTCGTAGACGCGGCCGGTATTGAGGAGCACCTCGACCGCGGGGACCCGGCCGAGCCCGTCCGCGCGTTCGAGCAGCCGCTGCGAGACGACGCCCCGCAACGCGCCGGCGAGGGAGACGCGCGCCTGCGGCTGTTGCTGCGGTGGGAACAGCTCGACGACGCGCGAGATCGTCTCGGTCGCGTCGATCGTGTGGAGCGTCGACAGGACGAGGTGTCCCGTCTGCGCCGCCTGGATCGCGGCGAGCGCGGTCTCGTGGTCGCGGATCTCGCCGAGGAAGACCACGTCCGGATCCTGCCGGAGCGCCTGCCGGAGCGCGGATCCGTACGAGCCGGTGTCCCGCCCGACCTCCCGCTGACGGATCACGGACATGTTGTCGCTGTGCACGACCTCGATCGGATCTTCGATCGTCACGATGTGCGCGCGGCGCGTCCGGTTGATGAACCCGATCAGCGCCGCGATCGTCGTCGTCTTACCCGCGCCCGTCGGACCGGTGACCAGCACCAGCCCACGCTTCGTCTCAGCGAGCGAGCGGATCGTCTCGGGCAGGTGGAGTTGCTCGAACGTGAGGTCCTCGGGGCTCACCCAGCGGATCGCGAGTCCGACCGTGTCGGACTCACGGAGGACGTTGACGCGGAACCGCCCGACCCCTTCGAGGGTATAGGCGAAGTCCGCCTCCTTCGTACGTGCGAACTCGTCCGCCTTGTGCGACGGCATCAGAGCGTCGGCCGCCGCCCGTGTCTCTGCGGCGGTGAGCGATGGGAACGGGGCGGGCAGCAACTCGCCGTCAACCCTGATGAACGGGACGTTCCCCGCCTTCAGGTGGACGTCGCTCGCCCGCCGCTCCACCGCGTAGCGAAGCAGTTCTGCTGGGTCCATGGACCAGGCCTTCCCGGGAGATCCTTCCCGAAAGGCTTCGGCCGCACGGGGGACCGCTTGAGCCGGGCGTCCCATGCCAGCCGGTGATCCGTACGGAGGCGTTGCGCGGCAGACGAAGCGCGCTCACGACGCCGGCCGCGAACGGTCCTCGATCTCCCACGCGTGATCGAGCACGTGCCAGGCGGCTCGCCGGACGAAGTATCTCGGCGACCACAGCACGCCCGATCGTGGGGTCCGTTCGGGGGGGTCCCCCCGTGCGCGGGATACGAACGTGGCCAGGACGGCGGCTCTCGCGTCCCCTTCGGCCGGCCGCGCTCCCAGCTTCGACAGGTAGGCGAGCTCGGCGTCGGCGACGTGCGCCACGATCTTGGCGAGCGGGCGGCCGCCGCCGCGCGGCCCCGTGCGAAGCACGCGGCCCTCGGCGGCGGCCGCCTCCCGGTCGAGCGCCGCCCAACAGGCCTTCATGATGGCTGCGAGCCGCGCCGTCTCG